>JACCDY011172689.1_pt1 | contig 18705 bp, 21 predicted proteins | sample 7446391 | NCBI WGS metagenome assembly JACCDY01 (sample SAMN15323451, study PRJNA562643) | freshwater metagenome | isolation source: river surface water | place: USA:Blue River Watershed | collected 2017-08-18
CTTGTCGGCGAAGGCGAAGTTTGTTCAACATGGTGTGAGGATTCTAGGCGCATGAAAGTCAGCTGGGACACCCTGAGCTATCCCGAGTGGGACGCACACCATGCCGCAGCCGCTGCACCCTTGCAGCAAGACTGGGCCTATGGCGCATGCATGAAAACGCTGGGCGTGGGGGTGCTGCGTGCTTATGTGGAGCAAGACGGCACACCCGTGGCCTTGGCTCAATTCATTGTGCGTCGCATGGTGGGGGGCTTGGCCAATATGGCGCTGTGCTCGCTGGGGCCCGTGTGGTTGCAACCGCTGTCGGGTGCTGACAAAGCGCGTGTTTACCAAGCGCTCAAGAAAACCATTCCCTTAAACCACTTGCGTGTGGTTGCATTCACGCCGTTGGAAGCGCAAGGCCCTGAGTTGGGCCTCTCGCGCTGGCGGCGTGTGATGACGGGCCACAGCACCGTGATGCTCGACCTCACTGTGTCGATGGATGAATTGCGCGCCCAGCTGGACAAGCGCTGGCGACATCGCTTGGGCGGCGCTGAAAACTCGGAGCTCACCGTTCACCGCGTAGGCACCAACGCGGGCCAATACCGTTGGTTGCTTGACGCCGAAATGCAGCAGCGCGAGCAACGCGGCTTACACGGCTTGCCCTTGCACTTCTTTGACTTGTACGTGCCCTCGCGCCAACAGCCAGCCAAAACCATTTTGACGATGCGTGCCGACGTGGGTCGTGACCGCGTGGCGGGCATGATGTTTTTGATTCACGGCGAAGCCGCCACCTACCAAGTGGGCTGGACCAGCGATGCAGGCCGTGATTTGCACGCCCACAATTTGATTTTGTGGAAAGGCATCGAAGAGTTGCGCGAGCGTGGTGTGCGCAAGCTCGACCTCGGCGGGGTCAACACCACACGCAGTGCAGGCATTGCGCGTTTCAAAATGAGCACAGGCGGTCAAGTGCTGACCTGTGCAGGCACGTTCATTTAAACCATGCTGCGCGTGTCCAACCTGTCTTGCAGCCGTGGCAACAAGCCACTGTTTACCGACGTCAGCTTTGAATTGCAAGCGGGCCAAGCCTTGCACTTGGAGGGTGACAACGGCGTGGGCAAAACCAGTTTGTTGCGCATTGTGTGCGGCTTGTCACCTGCCGATGCGGGCGAGGTGCTTTGGCACGACAAAACCATTCAGCAAAACGCGACTGCGTTTCGCGCGTCATTGTTTTATTTGGGTCACGGTTTGTCGCTCAAGGAAGAGTTGACAGCCTTAGAAAACCTCATGTCCGATGCTGCGGTGTCGGGGCGCATTTTGAGCGAACCACAAGCCTTGTTGGCTTTGGCACGCATGGGCTTGCGTGGGCGTGAGCATTTGCCGTTGCGCGTGATGTCGCAAGGCCAAAAGCGCCGCACAGCCTTGGCCCGTTTGTTGGCCAGCCAAGCCCCGCTGTGGGTGTTGGATGAGCCCTTCGTAGCTTTGGATGTGAAAGCGGTGGATGGCTTGCGTGGCTTGCTGGCCGAACATGTGGCCCATGGTGGCATGGTGTTGTTCACCAGCCATCAGCCCGTAGCGCTGACCAGCGCCAAGGGCGCCTCAGTCGATGTGCAAACTTACCGATTGAGAGGCGTGGCATGAGTGGCGGCGCGTTCATGGCTGTGTTGCGGCGCGACTTGCTTTTGGCCATGCGCCGCAAAAGCGAGGTGCTGACGGCGGTGTTTTTCTTTGTGGTGGTAGCCGCCTTGTTCCCGCTGGGCATTGGCCCAGAGTTGAATACTTTGCGCTTGGTGGCCCCCGGTGTGTTGTGGGTGGGCGCGTTGCTGTCGAGCATGTTGGCCTTGCAGCGCTTGTTTGAGGCAGATTACCGTGACGGCACGCTGGAACAAATGGCTTTGTCGCCCACGCCAATGCCCTTACTCATCAGTGCCAAACTGCTGGCGCACTGGCTGGTGTCAGGGGTGCCGTTGGTATTATTGGCCCCAGTTTTAGGGCTGCAATTTGACCTCTCGGCAGATGCTTTGCTGACCCTCACATTGGCCCTGTTGTTGGGTACTCCCGTTTTGTCATTGGTGGGCGGCATTGGAGCTGCATTGACCTTGGGTGTGCGTGGGGGGGGCGTGTTGTTGTCGCTGTTGGTGTTGCCTTTGTTCATTCCTGTGCTGGTGTTTGGTGCAGGTGCTGTCGAGGCGCAAACCAGTGGTTTGGGCGCACAAGCGCATTTCTCCATTTTGATGGCCATGTTGTTGCCGGCAGCCTTTTTCAGCCCGTTTGCATGTGCAGCGGCTTTACGGATCGCGTTGGAATGAAAAATATCAATTGGTTTTACTACGCTGCGCCGCAAACCTTTTATGGGTTGGCTGGCAAGGCGTGGCCTTGGTTTGCGGTGTTGGCCACCGTGCTCATGCTGGTAGGTATGTGGCTGGGCTTTGCTGTGGCCCCCACGGATTTTCAGCAAGGCGAGGGCTACCGCATCATCTTCGTGCACGTGCCTGCGAGTTGGATGTCGATGGTCATCTATTTGGCCATGGCGTTTTGGAGTGTGTTGGGCTTGACCTTCAACACACGCCTGTCGGGCATGATGACCCGTGCCTTGGCCCCCACGGGTGCCTTGTTTGCATTTCTGTCGCTGTGGACCGGCGCACTTTGGGGTAAGCCCATGTGGGGCGCGTGGTGGGTGTGGGATGCGCGCCTCACGTCTGAGCTGATTTTGTTTTTCTTGTACCTCGGCTACATCGCCTTGACGTCTGCCATTGACGACACACGCCGCAGCGACCGCGCGGGCGCTTTGATTGCCATCGTGGGTGCGATCAACGTGCCCATCATTTACTTCTCGGTGAAGTGGTGGAACACCTTGCACCAAGGGGCTTCGGTGTCGGTGACGCAAGGCTCAAGCATGGCAGCCATCATGTTGTGGAGCATGTTGCTCATGGCCTTGGCATTTTGGTTTTACACCGTGGCATTGGTGCTGTACCGCGTGCGCACGCTCATCTTGCAGCGCGAGAGCCACGCCACTTGGGTGCACGAACTCGACGAGGTGAAGTCATGAGGTGGGAAAGCTGGAGCCAGTTTTGGGCCATGGGCGGCTACGCCGTGTATGTGTGGGGCAGCGTTGGCGTGACGGCTTTGCTGCTGGCCGTCGAAGTGTGGCAGGCCCGATGGGCGCACCGCCTTGTGCTGAATCAATTGAAAACCGAGCAGGCTGTGGCTCAATTACCTGTTGAAGAATTGATGTGATGAAACCAAGAACCAAACGATTTGCACTGATTGCCGCAGGCATTGTGGTGTTGTGTGCGGCAGCGGCCTTTGTGCTGAATGCCTTCCAAAGCAATTTGGTGTTTTTCTTCACGCCTACGCAAGTGAGCAAAGGCGAAGCGCCCAAAGGCCGCACCTTTCGCGCAGGCGGCATGGTCAAAGAAGGCAGCTTGGTGCGTGATGGCAACACCGTGCGCTTTGTGATCACCGATACCGTGCACGAAATGCCTGTGACCTATGTGGGCCTGTTGCCCGATTTGTTCAAAGAGGGCAAAGGCGTGGTGTCGCAGGGCAAGCTGGGTGACGACGGCATGTTTGTTGCCAGCGAAGTGTTGGCCAAACATGACGAAAACTACATGCCCCCCGAAGCTCAACACGCCATGGACGAAGCTGCTGCAGCCAAAGCAGCGAAGTCTGTGCAAACGCCAGCCCCCACCAAAGGCAACCCATGATTCCAGAACTCGGTAATTTCGCACTCATGCTGGCCGCCTTGGTGGCGTTGATGCAGGGTGTGCTGCCCATCGCGGGCACCTTGGTGCGCAATCCGCAAAGGCAAGTCACCTTGCAATCGTTGGCGCGTCCAACAGCAGCTTTGCAGTTTGTGTTGGTGGCATTTGCGTTCGGTGCGTTAGCCACCTCGTTTTTGAACAACGATTTCTCGGTGCTTTATGTGTCGCAGCATTCCAACTCGCTGTTGCCCAAGCCCTACCAATTCGCCGCAGTGTGGGGTGGCCACGAAGGTTCACTCTTGTTGTGGGTGTTGTTGCTGGCTCTGTGGTCGGTGGCTGTGGCGGTGTTCTCACGTAGCTTGCCACTCGACATGGTGGCGCGTGTGATTGGCGTGTTGGGTTTGATTTCGGTGGGTTTCTTGTTGTTCATCCTGACCACCTCCAACCCGTTTGAGCGTTTGCTGCCAGCGGCCTTAGATGGCAAAGACTTGAACCCGCTGTTGCAAGACCCAGGCTTGGTGATTCACCCGCCCATGCTCTATATGGGCTACGTGGGTATGGCGGTGGCGTTTGCCTTTGCGGTGGCTGCCCTCATGAGCGGTCGCTTGGATGCGGCTTGGGCTCGCTGGTCGCGCCCATGGACGGTGGTGGCTTGGACCTTCCTGACTTTCGGAATTGGCCTCGGTTCTTGGTGGGCGTATTACGAACTCGGCTGGGGCGGCTGGTGGTTTTGGGACCCGGTTGAAAACGCGTCGCTGATGCCTTGGTTGGTTGGCACGGCCCTCATTCACTCCTTGATGGTGACCGAGAAGCGCGGCAGCTTCAAGGCGTGGACCGTGTTGCTGGCGATTGCTGCTTTTTCCTTGTCTTTGCTCGGCACGTTCCTCGTGCGTTCAGGCGTGTTGACTTCGGTCCATGCGTTTGCATCTGACCCCAAGCGTGGCGTGTTCATCTTGGTGTTTTTGGCTGTGGTGGTGGGCGCATCGCTCACGCTGTTCGCATGGCGTGCGCCGCGTGTGGCCTTGGGTGGTCGCATGGAGCTGGTGTCGCGCGAGTCGTTTTTGTTGGCCAACAGCGTGTTGCTGGTGGTTGCTACGGCGGCGGTGCTGCTGGGCACGATTTACCCGCTCATCATTGATGCGCTCAACATGGGCAAGCTGTCGGTGGGGCCGCCTTACTTCAATGCTGTGTTTGCGCCACTGCTCGTGCCTACGGTGTTTTTGATGATCCCAGGCTCGGTGGCGCGTTGGCGTGATGCCAATGTGCGCGAGATTGCGCACAAGCTGCGCTGGACTTTTGCAGGTGCTGTTGTTTTGGCTGTGCTGTTGCCGTTTGTGTTGGGTGGTTGGTCGATTGGCGCAGCGTTTGGTTTGTTTCTCGGCTGCTGGGTGGCTTTGGGCACGGCCCAGCAAGTCATTGAGCGTGTGGGCAAGCCCGGCCGAATTGGTGCATCGTTCTGGGGGCAGCACACAGCTCACTTGGGCATGGCGGTGTTGGTGATTGGCATCACTGGCGTGAAGTGCTACGAAGTCGAGCGCGATGTGCGCATGCAAATTGGTGATGTTGTCACCATTGCGCCCTACACCTTCCGTTTGAACTCGCTCGACGAAGTCCGTGGCCCTAACTACAAGGCCGTGCGTGCCGATGTGCAAGTGCTGCGCAACGACAAGATCATTGAAATTTTGCAGCCCGAAAAGCGCCGCTATTTTTCGTCGGCCATGGCCATGACCGAAGCGGGCATTGACTCAGGCTTCATGCGCGACCTGTATGTGTCTCTGGGCGAGCCACTGGACGATGCACGTACCGAGTGGAGCATGCGCGTGTACTACAAGCCCTTTGTGCCGTGGCTGTGGGGTGGTGTGTTGTTGATGGTGTTGGGCGGCGTGTTGGCCGCACTCGACCGGAGATACCGCAAATGAAAAAGGTCTTGATTCCTCTGGTCTTATTTATTGGCCTCGTGGTGTTTTTAGCGGTGGGCTTGAAGCGCGATCCGCGTGAAATTCCATCGCCCTTGATTGGTAAGCCTGCGCCGCACTTCACCTTGTTCACGCTTGAATCGGGCGACGCCAAGTTTTCGCCCATCGATATGCAAGGCCAAGTGTGGATGCTCAATGTGTGGGCCACTTGGTGCGTGGCCTGTCGTGAAGAACACCCCGTGCTGGTGGCGTTTTCTGAGAAGAACCAAGTACCCATCGTAGGCCTGAGCTACAAAGAAATTCAACCGCAAGACGCCGCTTACAAAGCAGCGTTTGACGAGAAGCTCAAGCTCGCGCGCGAGCGCAGCGAAGTGTGGCTCAAGCGCCATGGCAATCCTTACACCACGACGGTCATGGACCTCGATGGCCGTGTGGGCATCAACTACGGTGTGTATGGTGTGCCTGAGACCTACGTCATCGACAAGGCGGGCGTGATTCGCTACAAGTTCGTCGGTGCGGTCACCCCAGCGTTGTTGGCTGAAAAAATCTTGCCCCTTATCTCGGAGTTGAACAAGTCATGAAACGTTTGATTCTGAATACCGCTTTGGCACTCAGCATGGTGTTGTTCGCATCTATGAGCATGGGCCGCGAGGCGGTGCCTATGGCTGAAGACCCCAAGCTTGAAGCCCGCTTGGTCGACATCTCGCAAGAGCTGCGTTGCATGGTGTGTCAAAACGAATCCTTGGCTTCGTCGCACGCCGAGCTGGCCGACGACTTGCGCAATGAAGTGCGCGAGCTGATTCGCTCGGGCAAGACCGACCAAGAGGTCAAAGACTTTTTGGTGTCGCGCTATGGCGACTTTGTGCTGTACCGCCCTGAGGTCAAGCCTTTGACGTGGGTGTTGTGGTTTGGTCCATTTTTGTTGTTAGTCGTGGCTGCTATTTTCTTGGGTGTCTACCTGCGTCAACGCCGCGCGTTGGCCGCACCTGTCACCATGACGGACGACGAGCGCGAACGCGCCAAGCAACTGTTGAAAGGTTGATGTGAATCCCGCACTCGCTTTTATTTATATCGCCGTGGCCATGATGGCCGTGGTGATGCTCGTGCTGGCCGTGGCTTTGTGGCGCGGCTCCCAACAGGGCGCGCGTTTGGCTGCCAGCCAAGCCGATGCCATCAACAATCCAGCCCAAGCCAATGCCGCGGTTTACCGCGACCAACTGGCCGAGCTCGACCGCGAATTCGTGATGGGTAACCTCAACTACGAAGAGCTCAAAGCTGCGCGCGATGAACTGTCGCAACGCTTGTTAGCTGATGTAGGTGCTGAGGGCTTAGCCGACTCGGCGGTCCATGCGCCCGTTGCTTCCAACACGGTGCTCTGGCAAAAGCCTTGGCTCGCCATTAGCCTATTGGTGTTTGTGGTGCCTGTGTCGTCCATGTTGATGTATAGCGTGTTGGGTGAGCCGGCCGCACTGGACCCCTTGGCCTTGAAACAAGGCGTAGATTCATCTGCCGAAGTGACGCCAGAAAAGCTGACCGAGATGGCCACCGCGCTCACACGCCGTTTGCAAGACGAACCCAACAGCATGGAAGGCTGGGTCATGCTGGGACGTGTTCAGCGTGCACGTGGCCATTTTGAAGAGTCCGCAGAGGCCTATGCCAAAGCATTGGCACTGAGCCGTGATGACAACCTGTCGATTGAGCGTGCCGAAGTGTTGGCGCAAAAGAACGATGGCAGCTTTGCGGGTGAGCCTTGGTCCATCATCCAACGCGTGCTCACGGCTGACCCACACCACTTGAATGCTTTGTTCTTGGCTGGTAGTGCGTCGTATGCTGAGATGAATTTCAATACCGCCTTGCGCTACTGGGAACGCGCACGTGAAGTTGTGCCTGCTGACTCACCCGACGCGCCTGAGCTAGACCGTGCCATTGCAGAAGCCCGCAGCAAGATGGGTTTGCCTGCAATACCGCCTCGCGCTGTCAGTGCAGCCGAGACACAAGCCAGCAAAGCCGCCTTGGTTGCCAGCAGCATCAGCGGTCGCGTGTCCTTGGTCAAAGAACTTCAAGGCTTGGTGGCTCCCAGTGACACCGTGTTTGTGTATGCCACGCCTGTGGCTGGCTCACGTATGCCTGTGGCCATCGTGCGCACCACGGCTGACAAACTGCCTTTTGACTTTGTGCTCGATGACGACACGGCCATGAACCCCAGCGCCAAGCTCTCCGGCATGGATGAAGTGACAGTGCGTGTCCGAATTTCTAAGAGTGGCCAAGCCGTGGCGCAACCCGGCGACTATGGCGTGAGCCTCACGCCTGTGAAGCCCGGCAGCAAAGGCCTGAACTTGATGGTGCGCGACACCTTGCAATCCACAGCTCAGTGATGTAGTAATTGCGCATTAAAAAAGCCCCGCAGTCTTCAAAACTGCGGGGCTTTTTGTTTGGGGTGTGCTGAATTACAGCAAGCCGTTCATGCGTGCAAAGTGCAGCGTTTGGGTACGGCTCTTCACGTCCAGGCGGCGGAACAGGCGCCACAAGTGAACTTTCACCGTGTGTTCGCTGATATCGAGTTCAGCGGCGATATCGCGGTTGCTCAAACCACGGTCTAACATCACGATGAGTTGTTTTTGACGCTTGGAGAGTTTGGTCTCACCCACGGCCACAATTTCTTCGTCGCCGTGCTCAGCGGCAAACAGACCTTGGATCGCTGATGAAATTTCGTTGGCAGGGGCGGACTTCTCGATATAAATGTCAGCGCCAGCCTCAATGCAAGTTTCTTCAGCTTCACCGGCAGGCATAGAAGAGATCACGGCCAAAGGCACGGCTGCGTACATCCCTTTGATTTCTTTGACAGCGGATGTACCTTTGACGCCAGGCAGCAGCAAGTCGAGCACAAACAACTCTGGATCACCGTTTTTGATGATAGCTGCTTGCAATTCGCTGAATTTTTCCAGCTCAACCACTTTCGATGCGGGGCGCATGCGACGCAGCAGCATGGCGATGGCTTGGCGAACCAAAGGATGGTCGTCAATGATGTACATACTCATTTTTATTACTCCTGAATCAATATTAGTAGTTTAGCCCCATTGCGGACCGGACTTCGTGCATGGTTTCACGGGCCGTTTTGCGTGCTTTTTCAGTACCTGCGTCTACGATATCACGAACAATCTTGGGGTTGGTGATGTAAGACTCTGCACGTTCGAGCATCGGTTGTTGCTCACGCAAGATGGCATCGATGATGGGTTGCTTGCAATCCAAGCAGCCAATGCCTGCGGTTTTGCAGCCTTGCGCCACCCATTCGCGTTGGCCTGCATCGCTGTAGACCATGTGGAATTGCCACACAGGGCACTTGTCTGGGTTGCCCGCGTCCGTGCGTTTTTGGCGCGCTGGGTCGGTGGGCATGCGTTTGACTTTTTGCTCGATCGTGGCGCGGTCTTCGCGAATGGCAATCGAGTTGTTGTAGCTCTTGCTCATCTTTGCGCCGTCGAGGCCCGGCAGTTTGCTGGCTTGCGTCAGCAGCGCGTGTGGTTCGGTCAAGATGACTTTGCCTGTGCCCTTGAAGTAACCGCCTAAACGTTCGCGGTCTTGCTCATCCAATTCAGGTGCGGTGGCGATGTAGCCCAATGCGCCTTCCATGGCTTTGGTGTCGCCGGTTTCTTGGTAAGCCTTGCGAGACTTTTCAAAGCGCTTGATGCTGTCTTTGGGCAGCTTGGCTAATGAAGCTTGAATTTTTTCTTCGGCATTGATTTCGCGGCCATACAAGTGGTTAAAGCGGCGCGCCGCTTCGCGCGTCAGCTCCACATGGCTGGCTTGGTCTTCACCCACAGGCACATGCTTGGCTTTGTAAATCAAGATATCGGCTGCTTGCAGCAACGGGTATCCCAAGAAGCCGTAGGTGGACAAGTCTTTGTCTTTCAACTTTTCTTGTTGGTCTTTGTAGGTTGGTACGCGCTCAAGCCAGCCCAGCGGTGTGCCCATGGCCAAGAGGGTGAACAGTTCGGCATGTTCTGGAATGCGGCTTTGCAAGAAGATGGTGCAAGCGTTTGGGTCCAGACCAGCAGCGAGCCAGTCGATCACCATCTCATACACGTTCTTCTCGATCACCTCACGGTTTTCATAGTGGGTGGTGAGGGCGTGCCAGTCGGCCACGAAGTAATAGCAATCCATCTCGGATTGCAAACGCACCCAGTTTTTCAAAGCGCCGTGGTAATGGCCCAAATGCAAAGCACCCGTGGGGCGCATGCCGGAGAGAACGCGTTCTTTCATATCGTGCTTACTTTTTAAAATCAGGGATGCAATAAAAATTCAAAGGGGCTGAGCAAGAGTGACACCGCGAACAAGGTCCACTTCATCAAAGGCTCAATCCAGATATCGTCGAGTTTGTTGAAAGCGAATAGCGCCAACACAATGTAAATACCGTAGGGCTCAACCTTCGAAAGCCAAACTGCTGCGCGCCATGGCAACAAGCCCACCAAGACACGCCCACCATCGAGCGGTGGCAGTGGGAAAAGGTTGAACACAAACATCGACACGTTCACCATCACGCCAGCCAAACTCATTTTCAAGAAGTAGGTTTCGGTCACGCCGAAATGCTTCATCAGGTAGAACGCCAGCAACCAGACCATTGCTTGCACAAAGTTGATGGCCGGCCCTGCCAGCGCTACCCAAATCATGTCTCGCTTGGGATGGTTCAAATTACCAAAATACACGGGCACAGGGCGGGCATAACCAAACAAAAAGTTACCGCCCGAGGCGAGGTAGAGCAGGGCAGGCACTGCAATCGTCCCCAATGGGTCGATGTGGGGGATGGGGTTTAAGGTGACGCGGCCCAACATCCAAGCCGTGTTATCACCCAGTTTGTGCGCCACGTAGCCGTGCGCAGCCTCGTGCAACGTGATGGCAAACACCACGGGCAAGGCATAGATCAGGATGGTTTGAATCAGCTCTGGAAAATTCACAACGTCATTGTCGCATTCAACACTGTGGGGCTAGCTGTGGGGCGGCTTACAGGCCCAAAGTGCTCAGAGGGCCACGTCCTTCGCGGATGACCTCGGGGTCGCCCCCACTGTCCATGGGGGTGAGGTCGACCACGGTGGTCGGCTCAAGTGCGCAAGCGCCGGCGTCAATCACGGCAGCAAGGTCGTGCTCAAAGCGGTCACGAATTTCCTCGGCATCGTTCATGGGGTTTGTTTCGCCGGGGGCAATGAGCGTGGTGGCCAGCAGCGGTGCGCCGTGGAGTTCGAGCAAGTCGAGCAGGGTTTTGTTCAGCGGCACGCGCAGACCAATGGTTTTGCGTTGCGGGTGGCTGACGCGGCGTGGCACTTCTTTGGTGGCTTCCAAGATGAAGGTGTACGCACCAGGCGTGGCAGCTTTGAGCAAGCGGTATTGGCGGTTGTCCACGCGGGCGTAGTTGGCCAGCTCAGACAAATCGCGGCACATCAAGGTGAGGTGGTGCTTGTCGTCTACTTGGCGAATGCGGCGCATGTGCTCCACAGCCGCTTTGTCGTCCAAGTGGCAGACCAAGGCATAGCTGGAGTCGGTGGGCACGGCCACGATGCCGCCGCGTTCTAGCAACTGCACGGCTTGCTTGAGCAAACGGGGTTGGGGGTTGTCGGGGTGAACTTGAAGAAACTGAGCCATGAGCGGGTACGCCGAGAAGTGAGCGGGGGTGGTGGTGTCTGACACCACGAAATTTTGAATTGGATGCGTTTATTGAATTCTGTCAGCCAGCGCTTCCCACACGGGGGTGAGTTGGCCGGGTAACCAAGGCAGGGTGCCAAGGTCAATGCGGCTTTCATTAGGGCTGTGGAAATCACTGCCGCGCGAGGCATAGAGGTCAAACTCTTTGGCCATGTCGGCGTAGGTCACGTACTCGGCGGGTGTGTGGCTGCCTGTGACCACTTCGACGCCTTGGCCGCCGTGGTTTTTGAATTCGGTGAACAGTGCAAACTCTTCGTTAGGTGTGAACCCATAGCGCGCTGGGTGTGCAATGACCGCCATGCCTTTGGCTTGCACAATCCATTGCACCGCATCTTTGAGCGAGGCCCAGCGGTGCGGCACAAAGCCGGGGTTGCCTTCGGTCAAGAAGCGGCGAAACACTTCGTTGGTGTCTTGGCATGCGCCGGTCTCCACCAGGAATCGGGCGAAATGGGTACGTGAAATCAGCTCGTGATTGCCTGCGTACTTGAGGGCACCTTCGTACGCACCGTGAATGCCCACCTTGGCCAAACCCTCAGACATTTCTTTGGCGCGTTCGCCGCGACCACCGCGTGTTTGGTAGAGGCCTTTTTTGAGCTGCTCGTCGTGCGCATCAAAACCGAGGCCCACGATGTGCACGGTTTTGTTGGCGAAGGTGATGGAGATTTCCACGCCCGTCAGGTACTTCATACCGGCGGCCTGCGCCGCAGCTAGTGCGCGGTCTTGGCCACCCACTTCGTCGTGGTCGGTCAAGGCCCACAGCTCGACGCCGTTGGCTTTGGCGCGAACAGCCAATTGTTCAGGTGTGAGCGTGCCATCCGAGACCACGGAGTGGCAGTGCAGGTCGGCGTTGAGGATGGAGGAAGTCACGCCTTCATTGTAGGCGTGGCAAGGCTTCTCGCGCATTGGCGCTGGTGGCAGCGGCTAGCGCGTCTAGGGAGATGCCGCGCAGGTCCGCCAGCACTTGGGCGATGTGTGGCAGCTCGGCGGGTTCGTTGCGGCCTTGGGGTTGGCCGGCGGCGCGTTGCTCTGCGGTGGCGTACAGCCAATGCGGGGGAATGTCGGGCGCATCGGTTTCTAGCACGATGGCTGAGAGCGGTAGCTCGGTGGCCAAGCGACGCAGCTGCAGCGCGCGGTCATACGTCAATGCTCCGCCAAACCCAAGCTTGAAGCCCAGCGCGATGAAGGCCTGTGCTTGTTGCAAGCTGCCGTTAAAGGCATGTGCAATACCGCCCACCACCGGCGTGTCGCGCAACCCTTTGAGCAGCAGGTCGGCACTGCGGCGCACATGCAGGATGACGGGCAGCTGGTGTTGTTGCGCGAGCTTGAGCTGGACTTTGTAAACCTGTTGTTGCTTGGCTAACGCTTCGGGGGTGTTGAGCTCGGGTACAAAACCGTCTAGGCCTATTTCACCCACAGCCACTAAGCGTGGGTCATTGCGGTGGGTGTGCAGCGCGGCATTCAGCTGGGCCAAATGCGCCTCGGTCGCTTGTGGTGTGTAGAGCGGGTGAATGCCCAGCGCATACGCGTCTTGCTGGGCGTGGGCCAACCAACGCACAGTGTCAAAGTTGGCCGCTTCAACGGCAGGGATCACGCACATGGCCACGCCCGCTACGCGTGCACGCTGGTGCACGGCAGCTCGGTCGGGCTCAAACTCTGCAGCGTCTAGATGCGCGTGCGTGTCAATCCACATGAATCAGTGCTAAGGCCAGTCTGGTTGCGCCTAGGCGTTGCCTAGCGCAAAGACTGAGTTGGGCACTTTCGGCAGAGTCGATGCAGCTGGTTTTTGTGCAAACACACCACGCTTGGGCGAGTTGTTGCTGGGTGCGCTGCCACCTTTGGATAGCTGTGCAGCAATGAGGCTGTGCAAGCTGATGGACTGCATGTGGTCGTCCATTTTTTGATTGAGCGTGGACCACAGCTCTTCGGCTGAAACGTAGCCGTTTTGCTCGGCGTCAGCGGGCAGATGCTCTTTTTCGTCAGGGCTGTTGACCGCATAAATGATGTCGGCCACGCTGATGTGGTTGGCGTCACGGTTCAAGGTATAGCCGCCGCCAGGGCCGCGCGTGCTTTCCACCAGCCCGTGCTGGCGCATCTTGCTGAAGATTTGTTCGAGGTAGGAGATGGAGATGTGCTGACGCTGGCTAATGGCGGCCAATGACACAGGGCCTTGGTGCTGGCGTAAACCCATGTCAATCATGGCGGTGACGGCAAAACGGCTCTTGGTACTTAAACGCATGGAATCCTCCTATCGGTTCAAAGACTGACATCTGTCAGCTGTGGGGAACTTTAAACACAAAAACACTTCGTGTAAATTCGTATTTATTGTTTTATTTATTCGTAAAAAACGAAGTTTAATAAGGTCATGAATTTCAAGCACTTGTATTATTTTTGGGTCACGGCACGCGCAGGCGGCGTGATGCGGGCGGGCGAGCAACTGCACACCACGCCCCAAACACTGTCTGGGCAAATCAAATTGCTAGAAGAAAGTCTAGGCCGAAAGCTGTTTCGCAAAAGCGGCCGTCAGCTCGAACTGACCGAGGACGGGCGCAAGGCGCTGAGCTATGCCGACGATATTTTTGCTTTGGGCTCCGAGTTGAAAGCCGCCATGGCCAATACCCAAGCGGGTGTGCGCACGCTGGAGTTTCGGGTGGGCGTGGCTGACTCGGTGGCCAAGTCGGTGGCCTACCGATTGCTCGAGCCTGCTTTGTCGATTGCAGAGCCCGTGCGTTTGATTGGTAGCGAGGGCAAGTTTCCAGACTTGCTGGCGCAGCTGGCGTTGCATCGGCTCGATTTGGTGATTGCTGACGAGCCGCTGTCCAAACGCATCAGCGTGAAGGCCTTTAACCACGCGCTGGGCACTACGCCCATGAGTTTTTTTTGCACACCCGCTTTACGCGCCAAATTAAAAGGCAAGTTCCCGCAGTGTTTGCACGATGCGCCTATGTTGATTCAAGGCTCGTCTTCGTCGGTGCGTCAGCAGTTGGATGGCTGGCTGGTCCGCCACAAAATTCAGCCGCGTGTGGTGGCTGAATTTGATGATGGCGCGTTGATGACTGCGTTTGGCCGTGAAGGGCGCGGTGTCTTCATGTCGCCCGGGATTTTAGAAAAAGAAACAGTGGCGCAGTACGGTGTTGAGGTCATTGGCCGTAGTGATGAGTTAGTCGAAGAGTTTTTTGCGGTGTCGGTGGAGCGCCGCATTTCCCACCCGTGTGTGGCAGCCATCACGCAAAACGCGCGTGGGCGTTTGTTCAACGGCTAGTTGTTGAATTCAGCGGCTGGTGCAGCTCAATGGTTTTGCAGCACACCAGCACTCAAGTGGAGTTGGCGGTCGCAACGCGCAGCCAAGGCATTGTCGTGGGTGACCAGCACAAACGCGGTGTTGTGCTCACGGGCCAGTGTCAGCATGAGGGCAAATACGTTGTCTGCCGTGTTGCGGTCGAGGTTGCCAGTGGGCTCGTCGGCCAGCACGCATGCTGGGCGTGTCACCAAGGCACGGGCAATGGCCACACGTTGGCGTTCGCCACCCAACAGCTCTGCTGGGCGGTGGTGCATGCGCGCCCCTAAGCCCACGGCTTCGAGCATGGCTTGCGCTTGAGCACTCGCAGCGGCGCGGTCCATGCGGCGAATCCACAGGGGCATGGCCACGTTGTCGAGCGCGCTGAACTCGGGCAGCAGGTGGTGGAACTGGTACACAAATCCCAAGTGTTGATTGCGTAAATCGCCCAAAGCAGCAGCGCTTAAGCCAGCCAATGGTTGCCCCATCAAAGACACAGAGCCAGTGCTGGGTTCATCTAAGCCGCCCAACACATGCAGCAAGGTGCTTTTGCCCGAGCCTGATGTTCCGACGATGGCCAAGGTTTCACCGGCATTGACTGACAGATCGACGTTTTGAAGCACGGTCACATCCAGCGGCCCTTCGTGAAAGCGGCGGCTGATGTTGTTGGCAATGAGAACGGGTGTGTGTGTCATGTCTTGCCTCATTCGTAGCGCAAGGCTTGAGCGGGGTTAACGCGGCTGGCGCGCCAACTGGGGTAGATGGTGGCCAAGAACGCCAGCACCAGCGAAATGATGGCGATCGGCCAAATGTCAGCGGCTTGTGGATCGCTGGGCATACGGCTGATGAGGTAAATATCTCGGGGCAAAAAGCTCGCGCCCAGTAGCGTCTCGATGGCAGGCACGATCACATCAATGTTGAACGCCACTGACAGACCCAGCAGCAAACCACCCAGCGTGCCCAGCACACCCACCGTGGCGCCTTGCACCACAAAGATGGCCATGATGCTTTTGGGGCTCGCACCCAGCGTGCGCAAGATGGCAATGTCGGCACGTTTGTCGGTCACTGTCATCACGAGTGTGGTGACAAGGTTAAATGCCGCCACTGCCACGATGAGCGTGAGGATGATGAACATCATGCGTTTTTCAACTTGGACCGCTGCAAACCATGTGCGGTTTTGATGCGTCCAATCGCGCACGATCACGTCGGGCCCTAGTTGTTGTGCCAAGTTATATGCAACGCTACGTGCTTGCTGACTGTCTTTGATTTTTAAGCGCACGCCTGTTGGGGCTTCAAGGCGGTAGATGCGCTGCGCGTCTTCCATGTGCAGCAGCACAAGTGATGCGTCGTATTCGTAATGGCCTGAGTCAAAAACGCCCGACACATGCAACTGCTTGAGACGCGGCATCACGCCAGCCGGTGTAACTTGGCCGCCTGGAGCGATCAGGGTGATTTGGTCGCCCACGCGCACGCCCATGGACATGGCGAGTTCGCCACCCAACAACACGTTAAAGCTACCGGGCTGCAAAGTGGCGCGCACCGCTGGCGGAATTTGCAAGGTGAAGTCGCTCACCTGTGTTTCAGTATTGGGGTCAATGCCTCGCACCATCGCACCGCGCATGTCTTCCCCGCGTGCCATCAAAGCTTGTTGCGACACGAAGGGTGCTGCGGCCACTACCTCGGAGTTTTGTTTGGCTTGGGCCATGAGTGCGTTGACATCGGCAAAGCCCTCGTTGCCTGGTGCTAGCAGCTCGATGTGCGAGACCACGGACAACATGCGGTCGCGCACTTCTTTTTGAAAGCCATTCATCACGCTCAACACAATGATGAGCGCAGCCACACCCAGCGCAATGCCCAGCATGGACACGCCGGAGATGAACGAAATAAAACCGTTGCGACCTGCTATTCGGCCTGCACGCGTGTAGCGCCAGCCAATGAGTAATTCGTAGGGGAGTTTGGACGAGGTGGTTTGCATGTCAGACAGATTATCCCGTAGTAGACAGCGTGCAAGACGCATCAAGGACAATCAAGCTTATGACTTCTCAGCTCATTGATTCTGTGCCCCATACAACCCTGATTCCGTTTTCGCTGTGGACCACCCACGGGCCCGAGGCATCAGTATTGGCCAAAGCCGAGCTGCCCCAGCTGCGCACATGGCTGGCGCAGTCACGATGCGTGGATGTTCAGACAGACAAGGCTCAAGAGCCTTTGCTGGCGACCTTGTCACCCCCGCATGAATGCGCGTGGGCGCAAGCCATTGGATGGCCTGCGATCGATGGCTGTTTGCCGTGGGCAACGCGCGCAGCGACTGAGCTCGGCTTGGTGACTGGCAACACAGCTGAGGGTTGGGCTTTCATGACCCTGTGCAACTGGCATGTGAGCAACGGCCAAGTGACGCTGGGTGACCCAGCAAATTTGCAAATTGACGACGCCACTGACGCCACGCTGTTCAAAGCCATGCAAAGTTTTTTTGCCGAAGACGGCATTGCTTTGCACCCCTATAAGCCCGGCCAGTGGCTGGCGCAGTCGCCGCTCTTGGCAGACTTGCCCACTGCCTCGCTAGACCGCGTGATTGGCCGCAACATCGACCCGTGGTTGGTGGGCGGTCATGTGGCGGCTGACGCACTCAGCCCCGCCGCCAAACTGCTGCGCCGCTTGCAAAACGAAATGCAAATGTTGCTCTATACCCACCCCATCAACGACAGTCGAAGCTTGACCATCAATTCGTTTTGGTTGCATGGCACGGGTGCGTTGCACCGCGATGCAAAGGGTGGCAGCGTGGCCAAAGCGAGCAAGCCTGCACAGCAGGAACCCACTGTTATCCAAAGTCTGCGCCAAAGCGCATTGCAGCAAGACCTCATTGGTTGGCTTGAAGGCTGGCAACACGTTGATGCCCATGTCATCGCCCCCATGCTGGCGCGCGTCGCCGCTGGCGCACCGCAGCGCTTGGTGTTGTGCGGCGAACATGAGTTTCACGTGTACGACAGCGCTGCGCCATCGCTTTGGCAGCGCCTGCGCACGCACTTCGTCCCGACTTCTTTAGACACCGTGTTGGCCGTTGCGCCTTTGAAAGATTAAGCCCATGCAATTCATTCCACGTGACATGCCACCGCGCAGCATTTGGGCGCTGGAGCAAGCGGGTGTGCATCCGCTGTTGGCACGCCTGTATGCCGCGCGCGGCATAGAAGATGCGGTAACGCTCGATGCGTCGCTGGCGCAACTGTTGCCGCCCACAGGGCTCAAAGGAATCGAAGCGGCTGCTGTGTTGCTGGCTGATGCGATGGCTGCCAACAAAAAGCTTTGCATCGTGGCGGACTACGACTGTGATGGAGCCACCGCATGTGCCGTGGCTCTGCGCGGCCTGCGCTTGCTGGGCGCGAAGCAGGTGAGTTACATCGTGCCCGACCGTGTGGTCGATGGCTATGGCCTCACACCACCGATTGCCGAACGCGTCAAAGCCAGTGGCGCAGATGTGCTGATCACCGTTGACAACGGCATTGCCAGCGTCGAGGGAGTCGCCACGGCGCGCAAATTAGGTTTGCAAGTGCTGGTCACCGACCACCATTTGCCTGCGGCTGTCTTGCCTGACGCTGATGCAATCGTGAACCCGAACCAACCCGGCTGCACGTTTGAGAGCAAAGCACTCGCGGGTGTCGGTGTGATGTTTTATGTGTTGCTCGTTTTGCGTGCAGAGCTGCGCAAGCGCGGTGTTTTCACGGCGGAACAACAGCCGAAGCTAGATACCTTGTTGCCACTCGTCGCGCTCGGCACAGTGGCCGACGTGGTCAAACTCGATGCCAACAACCGCCGCTTGGTAGCCCAAGGTTTGGCCCGTGTGCGCAAAGGCCAAATGCCAGCGGGCATGACCGCTTTGTTTGCAGCGGCCGGACGCACCAGCGAGAAATGCACCTCGCAAGATTTTGGGTTTGCCGTGGGGCCGCGCATCAATGCTGCAGGCCGTTTGTCTGACATGACACTCGGCATTGAATGCCTCACTACCGACGATGTGGGCCGTGCCACCGAGCTGGCCACACAGCTCGACCGCATCAACCGCGAGCGCCGCGAGATTGAAGGCGACATGCGCGAGCAAGCCTTAGAGCTGGCGCAAGAAATGTTTGACCCAGAAGAAGAACCGCCCTCAGCC
>JACCDY010043020.1_pt1 | contig 18685 bp, 19 predicted proteins | sample 7446391 | NCBI WGS metagenome assembly JACCDY01 (sample SAMN15323451, study PRJNA562643) | freshwater metagenome | isolation source: river surface water | place: USA:Blue River Watershed | collected 2017-08-18
GTATATGATTCATTTAATAATATTTGTTTATTTACACAAAAATTTTTAGAAAATAATTCAGTTTCATTTGATAATATCATATCTTGATCTTTATAACATGCATGAATTAATTCATGTATTAATACTTTGTAATGTTCTTCTTTTCTAAAAATATGTATATTACCATTTGGATGACAACAATGTATTTCCTCTTTTTTATCATATAACGAATCTAAATAACTATATCCAGTATTACATTCATTTATTCCTAATATATGTGTATCTTTATTAATTTTTTTTTTCAAAGATGTTGGAAAATAATACAATGTTTGTTTATTATTCTTATTAGTTCTATTAAATAATATTTTCATAGTATATATTATTCTACAAAGTTCATTTATGTCTTTATTTGTTTTATTACTTATTGATTTGGTAGTTGATTTTACAAAATAATATATAGTATTATTATCAAATTCTATTAAATAATAATGTGTAAGATGTGTTTTTATATAATCAATTATTATTTGAGAAATAAAACCACTACTTTTAAAAATATTATTTAATATACTACTTCCATCATGTAATTCTTTTTTTTTATATGTTATATTATTTTGATATTTGTAATTATATATTATAGCTTTCATTTTTTCATAAACATTCATCCAAAATTTGTTTTTTAGAATAGATTCATTATTTTTAATGTTTATTTTTTTATTTTTTAACATTAATTTATTAGTATCTTCTATAAATAATTTATTGTTGTGAATATTCATATATGGAAAACTTAGATATTATTCTGGAATATATCGTCAATATTACAATTTTTTGCTACATAATTATGTTCTAATGTTTCTTTTTTTTCATTATTATTTATGTCAAAAATATTTTCTTCAAAAGATAAATAATATTGTATATACAAATCACCAGTTTTGCGTTCGCCATCATCATAATAAGGGAATCCTAAGTTTTCTATTTTTTGAAACATATGTTTTTGTTTTTTTAATGAATCTTTTTCATATTTAATGATGATAACTTTTTTATTTGGTAGGCTTAATTCAAATGTAAATGTTTTTGATATGTCATTTACAGTAATTGGATGGAATGTTAATAAATCATAATCATTTAATCTTTTGAAATTATCATCAAGTTTATTTGATATATTTATAAATATATCTCCTGACTCAGTATAATCAGGATATTGATGACCTTCACCTTTTATTGTTATTTCTCGACCATAAATAGGAATATCAAACTTTTTGGTTTTTAAACTATATGAACCATCACTTCTTAGACGATTTCTTTTAACAGTTATACTGTGTTTTTCTTCATTATAAATATCGCACAAATCAATATCAATATTTATAATTAAATCATCTGGTTTCTTATTTATTTTTGTTTTTATTTGTTTATTATTATTTTTTGATGATTTATTATTGTGTTTTGATGATTTTCTATTTAGATTATTATAAATATCTTCTTCTATTTCATCATTTGTATTTGACGCAAAATTATTCATCATATCAAATGGATTAGTAAAATCATTTTCAGAAAAAGTATGTACTTTTATATGAACATTACCAAATGAAAATGGACTATTCATTTTTCCTCCCGAAAGATTATTTAAAATATTGTCTACATTAATTTCATTTTCATATTTCATATTCATAAATGATGATAAATGTTGTTGAAAAATGCTATTAAAAACAGAAAATGGATCTTGGTCACCAAAATTAAAGCATTCACTATTTCCCATAACGTCGTATGAACGTTTTTTATCTGGAGATGATAATACTGAATATGCTTCACTTATTTCTTTAAATTTTTCTTCCGCACCAGGTTCTTTACATCGATCTGGATGATATTTTAATGCTAATTTTCTATAAGATTTTTTTATATCATCTTCTGTAGCATTTCTTTCTATTTCAAGAATTTTATAATAATCTTTATTATCCATTTATTATATAATTTTATTAATTATTTTTTAATATGGTTTGAAACTGATTTTTATTTATAGTAAAAATATTTTTATTATAAATAATAATTATTATAAGTTGCGAGTTTTATTTTTTTATACACTTTCCACTTCTTTCTATTGGTAATCCATAATCTAACCATCCAGCAACCGGAACACCTTTAATTGGTGATAATCCATAACCATATTTTATTGATATAACATTATATCCTAATATTTTTAACAAAGTTAATACTTGACTACTTGTGTGTCCAACATAACAAATTAAAAATATAGTTTTATTTTTTGGTAATTTTTTTAAATTTTTTTCGTCTAATATATTTATCCAAAATATGTTTTTTGAACCTTTAATATGCATTTTTTTATATTCTTTTTTACTACGTAAATCAACTAAAAAATAATCCTTTTTTTTAAGATAATATTTATTATAAAAATCAATTGGTGTTATATAATTCCAATCATCTTTTATACTATGTAAATAATTTCTAAAAAAAACAATATCCATATTTATATAATAATATATTATTTTTTTCATAATTTTATTGTTACATATTCATAATCCTTCTCTCCAAACCTTTTTGTAGTTCTTTTTTCTAAAAAGAACATTTGTGATCTAATAATAACTCAAACAGCGCAATAAAATAAAACTCAGTATGAATACATTCTTTATTACCATTACACATGTTAATATCTGTTTTAACAGTAAGATCTAATAAATCTTTTACAAAATCTTGATTATTTTTGTGCTTATATAAAAAATGATTATATGTATAAAATATTAATTTTTTCATAGGATATAAATTAATATATAATTCATTAATAATATCTCTTATCTTTTCTAAATTTCCCATTACAATTTTTTTTGTTTCAATTGTTTTTATTAATTCTTCTACCATATTGTCATAAAAATAAACAAATTCTGTTCCAGTATATTTATAATGATAATATTTACCATATATTTTTTTTAAATTATATGATTTTGTATTTTTGTATTCAACTGATTCATTAATAATTTTATCAATAAATTCAGGTTCCATTTTTATATTATCTTCAATACTCATTTTTATAATTGATTTTTTTATTTCATCAAATGATGGCAATTTTATATTAATTTTTAAACACCTACTTTGTAATGGGTCTTGAAAAGAACTTAATTGTTCTACTTCAAATATGAATTTTGATGTATAATAATTTTGTTCAATAATTCGTCGTAATGCCATTTGAGCAATTCCTGATAAACAAGAAGCATTTCTAATTATAACAATTTTTGGAATATCTAGACCAATATTACGTGTTTCAATGTATGATTTTATAAAATCGTGTATAAATATCTTATCATTTGTTCCAAGTTCTTTTGCACAAAATTCTAAATGATATCCACTCATTTTATAATTGAATACTTTTCTATCAAGTTCAATGCTCATATTTTTCATATCATAAATTTTTGTATCAAATAATGTTGCCAAAAAAGCATTAATAGCAATTGTTTTACCACAACATTTACTTCCATATATTAATAAATTTGGTAATTCATCAATATTATGATTGCATAATTTTAATAAATTATCATTTTTAAAATCTAAATCATGTAGCGTTGGTTTTTTTTCACAAAAAGATAGATTCATTTTTAGTCTAAATAATAATAAGTAATTATTATTTAATATCATTTTTTTATAATCAAAAGATTATGTATTATTATTATGTATAATTTATTATTATGTATTATTTATTATATATTATTTTTATATTATATATCAACTAAATTTATAATTAATACCATTATTCTTTCTTTATATTTAGGATCATGAAGACGATTAATATGTTCTTGATTTTTTAAAAATTGATCAATATCATCTCCATAATTATCCATAGTATTAATTTTCATATAACATAATTCAATATTTTTTAACACAGTACTAACTATATATTCTCCCCCAGTATCATCATCTTGCATATGATCGTTAATCCAATATTGAAACTTCTTTTTAATATGTCTTATAGGAATATATTCTTTAGAAACATTTTCAATATACATTTTTTTAAATAATTGTATATCACCATTTGTGCTGTTCATATTTAAACATTTTTTAACAATTTTTTCATCAATATCGAAATGTTTAACTTTAATATCAACATATTTTGTTAGTAATGTGTCAGACGGTGTTTTTTGTTTTTTACTTTTAAGAGCTTTTTTCTTTTCAACGTTTTTATCGTTTTTTATGTAGTCATCTTTTGTATAATCATCTTTTTCTGTATCGCTGTCATTTGATATTATTTCATTCATTTTTTTTAATAATTCAATGTTGCTATCAGATTTAGTTAATGGTTTTTGAATAATTTCTTCTTCATTATTGTTAATATTATTATTTTTATAATTGTTATTATTATAATTATTAGTATTGATGTTGTTATTAATATCAATTATTTCATTATTATTTGGAGAAAAAATAACTTTTTCTATTTTTTCAATTCTATCATTAATATTATTTAATAATTTTATAATATTATTAGTTTTATCCATTAATTCATCAATTTTAGATTCATTTTTAAAAACTTTTTTGTTTGTGCATGAATTAATAGTATTTGTTAAATACTTTTTTAAATTTTTTTCAATTTCAGATTCTTCAATCATTGTATTAATATAAATTAATGTTAATTTTTTAAGTATAAATGATTTTAATTATTTAATAATAAATAATTATTTGATTATTATTATTAAATAATTTATTATAAATGGCTTAAAAAGATATTTATTAATATTATTAATATAATGATTTGTAAATATTGTCATGAAAATACTCATTACATAGACGAATGTCCTATTATAATTTGTAAAATTTGTAAAGGAATTGGACATCCTCAATGGTCTTGTACCAAAAAAAAGAATAATAACACTATTAATAATAACAATAATAGTAGTAATAACAACAGTAATAATAACAATAAATCACTAAATGATAATAAATCATTAAATGGTAAATGGAGTGCTGTTGATAGTAAAGTTTTTAATTGGGATTCAAGTTTTGTTAGAAATAAGAAAGAATCAAAAAATGAATCAAAAAATGAACTTGTTGATAATTTGAGTGATAAAAACTTAAATTATTATATTAAAAATTTCAATGAACCTTGGAGCACTTTTTTTATATAAATCCCCATACTTCATTTTCTTTTATATCATTGACTTTACAATCACTTACTACTAGAAAATGTTGTTTTCCAGATTTTATACATTTATTTCCAACACATCCAGGAATACTTGTAATATGATTATTTTCCATTTCTTGAGTAGAAATGCATTTCAAATTAGTTGATGATGAATTTGTTGTTGATATTAATCTATTAGTATTGTCCCAATTCCATTTTTGATTTGAATTATTTGGATCACAAGTGTCCATAAATATTTTATTGTCAGTTGTTGACATTGTCATACAAGTGTTATCAAATCTATTTTTTATATTATTATTTATATCAAGTGACCAATCTTGATATGAAGCAAATGGTGATACTTTATCCATAAAACTTAAACTTGCTGAAGGGTTTGTTCCTTCAGTTCTTGCTACAACTAGTTCAGGAATAGTTTTATTTTTACCTTTGAAACTTGATTCTTTATTTGCTAATTTTCCAGAAGCAATTAATGTTGTTCCAGCAGGTCCTGGTGGTCCAACTGGTCCAACTGGTCCAGCAAGTAATGGACTTTGTGTTTGAATAAGATTTGTTAATGTATTTTTACAAGTATTTGATGATATATTTTTTATTTGTTTAACTTGATTCGGTGTTAAATCTTGATTTTCTTTTTTAACATCTTCGCTTGATTTAGTCCAAGAAGCTTTAGATTCAAAATATTCAATCTTTTTTTTTTTATTCATGTTATCAAAAAAATTAAACAAAAATATTATTATAATTATTATTAAAAAAATATATATCATGTGTATATATCTTTTTTAGAAAAAAAATAATTTTTATAAATTACATTTATTTTTTAGTTCCAATATATGTACTAAATGTAAATGTTTTTGTTTCTTCTTTTGAAGCTAACCATCCTGTCATAAATGGTGGGATTACTACGGAATTATCTTTTACATATCTTTTATTCCATTGTTCACAAGTACCTGAAATAATATTAGACGATTCAATTATATCATTAGTTTCTTTGCTTTTATTGTCTAAAACAAAAATAAAACCTTTATAAATATATGCTATTGTTAATAATGGACTATCTTTCTTTATATCATTTCCTTTACAATCTATTATTAATTCATCTCCTAACAAAACATTTGAAATATTGAAATTTACTAATTTATTTGGTGTGCTATATTTATATTCGGTTTTTGAATTTAATTTAATAACTCCTGTTCCATTAATTATCAAATATAGTGTCATATTATTCATAAAACTTGCCATATTACTAGTGCTACCAACATTAAATGAAATATTTTGTGGATTATTAATTTTTGGTAAACTATACCAATTATACATAAACGATGGCATATTTGGTATTGATGAATTATAATTATTTTTTAAAATTTGATTATTAATATTTTCATTAAATTGAATAGAATTTATTGAAGAATCAAATTCATTAATACTCATAATAAATAACTGTCCATTCCATATATATGCAATACAAAATCCACCTTCACCTCCTGTATTTGTAAAACTACAAGATATTTGTGTATTGTATTTAATATTGCGCATAGTAAATGTACTAAATGTTTTCGAATTATTATGATTATAAGTTTTATCATTTTCTTTAATAACAGCATTATCATCTGCTGTTAAAAATAATACTAATGTAGATGGATACATATTTTTTAGCGTAATATTATTGCTTAGAAATGGTGTTAATTCATATTTATCAAAATTTGTGAATCTATTTTTATTAAATTCCCAGTTTATTTTATGATTTTTTTCACCAATACATCCATAATATAAATTTTCTTTATCTTTTATTATGTGTAATGGTTTATTTTTTTCTCCACATATTCCTGCTAAAAGTGATGGGTCTGATACAAATCCATGTTTATAACAAAATTCTTCTTTATGATCACTGTGTTCAACGTCTTTTGAAAAACCATGAACACAATCTTTTATTATAAGACTTTCTGGAGCATCATGTGTTATTCTAAAATTTTCATATACTATTTTATTTTTGTTTATAATGTATTTTATAATGTATAATAAAACAATTATTAATGTAATTAGTATTATTATATTAAGTATCATATTAAATATTATATATATAATTCATATAAATAATTAATATAAATATTTCTTTTATGTTAAAAAATATTTATCATTCTAAATAAGATAAATCACCTTCTATTGTTGGATGTGTTAATTCATAAATATCTTGTTCATAATGATATATTGTTCTTAAAGAAATATTTAAATTTGGCTGTTCTTTTAATACTTTTTTTACAAAACCTTTTTTCATATCAAATACAGTTTCTTCTTCTACTATAATAACATGAAATGTATATATACCAAGACTTTTAACAATAGATTTGTCATATATTAAAGTATTTTTTTCATTTATTGAAAAAATATTATTATATTTTAAATTAGTTGGGTATAATAATACATTTACTTTAATAGTATCACCTATACAACCAATCATTCCTAAATCAACACTTCTAAGTAGTTGAAATATAAATTTATTATTTTTCTTGTCAATTATTGGTACCATTGGATGGGAACAAAAGTATGTATCGCCATTAGGTGCGGTAAAATTTAGTGTAATTGCCTTTTTTATACTCATTTTATTATGTATTATAGTATATTTTTGTAATATATTTCGTAATATATTAATATTATGAAATAATAAAATCAATTTTTATTTTTATCAAGGTGTATGGGATTTTATATTTGTTATATATTTTTTACATATTGTTTATTATTTTGGGTGTTATATACAAATATTTTTTTCATTGTACCATTTTTAGCTGTATGTATAAAGTAAATAATTCTATTTTTATTATCACTACTTGGGCTTAATATATATACTATAGTTTTTAATAATAGATTTTCTGTAAAAATATTGGGTTTACTAATATCAATACCATCATAATCACCAATTAAATTTGTAATATTAATGTATATATAATCATTTTTAACTGATTGTGATATTTTATTAATATTTATAATATTTATTGGAGATTTTAAAGAATCTTTATTATTGTTATTATTATTGTTATTATTATTATTGTTATTAGACATCTTTATATTATAATAATATAAAATTATATATAAAATAAAAATAAAAATATTTATGCACTACACATTTCGCAAGATTCGTTGTTATTATTTTCTTTTTTATTTTTGGTTGGTTCAATAGTAAATTGTTGAGCTTGAACCTTTGGTCTTGATCTAATGTAATATGAACCGGTTTTTAATCCATTTTTCCATCCATAAAATAGTGCGCTTGTAAGCATTGTTTGAGTTGGTTCTTCAAAAAATAAATTCATACTTTGGGTTTGACATACATATGGAGAGCGATCAATTGCTAAATCAATAATTGACTTTTGTTTTATTTCCCATACTGTTTTATATAAAGCCTTAATATTTTCAGGAATTTCTTTAACGCCCTGAACCGACCCTCCGTGTTTAATAATTTCATCTTTTAAACTATTATTCCATAAGCCTAATTCCATTAAATTTCTTACTAAATGTTTATTAATAATAACAAAATCACCCGCAATAGTTCGTCTTGAATAAATATTACTTGTAAATGGTTCAAAACACTCATTATTTCCCAATATTTGAGATGTAGATGCGGTTGGCATTAAAGCAATTAACAAACTATTCATTACACCATGTGTTTTAATTTCATTTCTTAGAACCTCCCAATCATATCGTGATGAACAAGTTTTGTCCCATAATTCAAATTGAAAAATTCCTTGTGATAATGGCGATCCAATAAATGTACTATATGTTTTTTTAGCTTCTTTGGCCATATTACAAGAAGCTTTTAATGCTCCATAATACATAGTTTCAAATATATTTTTATTTAACTCTTTTGCTTCTGGGCTATCAAACGCAAATTTGAATTTAGCAAAAGTATCAGCTAATCCTTGAACACCAATTCCCATTGGTCTATGTTTTTTATTAGATAATTCGGTTTCAGGTACTGGATAATAATTAACATCAATAATTCTATTTAAGTTTTTGACAATAACTCCCATTACTTCAATTAATTTTTCATAATCGAAAGTTGTTTCGCCTAAATCATTTTTAGAAACAAAAGATGGAAGTGATACTGACGCAAGAGTGCACACAGCATATTCATTTGGATCACAATACTGAACAATTTCATTACACAAATTTGAATTTGTAATAACTCCAATATTTTTTTGATTACTCTTTCTATTAACACTATCTTTAAAAGTAATATATGGTGTACCAGTTTCAATTTGACTTGTTAAAACATAGTTCCATATTTTACGTGCAGGAATTCGTTTTCGCTCTTTACCTTCACTTTCGTATTTTAAATAAAGTGCTTCATATTCTTCACCATAAGTATCATTAAGACCTTTGCATTCATCTGGGTCAAACAAAGACCATTCTTGGTCTGCTTCAACACGTTTCATAAATAAATCAGAAACCCATAATGCTAAAAATAAATCACGGGCACGCTCTGATTCAGCTCCTGTATTTTTTCTAAGTTCAAGAAATTCTAATATTTCCGGATGATGAGGCTCTAAATAAACAGCAATTGAACCTGGTCTTTTTCCGGCTTGATTAATATGTCTTGATGCTTCATTTAATACACGACACAAAGGAATAATACCACTTGATTTTCCATTAAGCCCTCTAATATATGAATTCTTACTACGAATCTTTGATAAATTTAATCCAATTCCACCAGCTCCAGCAGAAATGTCAGCACAATCTGCTATACATTTATAAATTCCTTTAACTGAATCATCCATTCCTAAAAGAAAACAAGAAGCAAAATATTGTCGCGGTGTTCCGGAAAAATACAATGTTGGTGTTGCATGAATAAAATATTTTTTTGACATTAATTCATATGAATTGATGACTGATTTCAAATCATCTTTATGAATTCCTAATGAAACCCTCATAAATAAATGTTGAACTCTCTCAACAACTTTTCCATTAACTTTCATTAAATAAGCTTTTTCAAGAGTTTTGAAACCGAAATAATCAAACAAATAATCTCGGTCATAATCTAATAAAGCATTTAGCTTTTCTTTATTTTTCATAACGATTTCATATAATTCATCACTGACTAAATGACAAATTTTATTATCAATATCTTTATTATTGTAAAGTATATATATTGTTTCACTAAATGAAGGAGATGTGTTCTTATGATTATTTGAAATAATAATTCTGTTTGCTAAAACACCATAATCTAAATGAGTTGTTTCCAATGAAATACAAATTTGAGCAGTGAGTTCATCTAATTCTATTGTACTAACATTATTGTAAATTTGTGAACATACTTTTTGAGCAATAAATATAGGATTTATCTTTTCAGATAATCCGTAGCATAATTTCTTAATTCTTCTAGTTACTTTATCAAAAGACACCTCTTCTTTAGAACCATTTCTCTTAATTACACAAAAAACATCGGAGTCAGCCATATTCTTTTTTAAAGAAAAAAAGAATAGCAAAAAAACTTAATACTCTTTTAATCCAAATTAAATAAACTTTTTTGCATTTATTATTTTTTATTCCAATTAAATAAACTTTTTTTGCATTTATTATTTTTATCCAAATTAAATAAACTTTTTTGCTATTCTTTTTTTCTAAAAAAGAATTATGGAGGTCAAGAAACATATTTTTCCAAGAAGTGATATTCCGGTTAGTAATTCTTTTCATGTTTTTTTTGAAAATGAAATGTATGATTTGCACATTGTATTATATTATATTAATAAACATCAATTAAAAATTATAATTAGAAGACTTGATGATGAAAATGGATGGGATTCAAAATTTTCTATTAAAGTATATGAATTATTAAATGATAATAATGGTTTATTTAAAAATAATTTTAAAAAATATGATATAATAAATGTTCCAGAATCTAAAGAAAATTATTACACTATGACATATATTGTTAAAATAGATTTAGTTCATACAAAATTAGATTATAAACAAATTATTCCTAAAAAACTTATTCAAACATCAAGAAGCGCAAGTAATTTATCAATACTTCATTACAATAGTATTATGACATTTTTGGAATTAAATCCTGAATATGAATATCAATTTTTTGAAGATGCAGATTGTAGAAAATTTATTGAAGATAATTTTGATAAATCTATTTTAGAAGCATATGATACTTTGATACCAAATGCTTTTAAGGCTGATTTATTTAGATATTGTTATTTATATAAAAATGGAGGTGTTTATACAGATTGTAAAATGATTTTAAGATTACCTTTTAGAGATTGGATTCCTAAAAATGAAGATTATATATTAGTAGAAGATGCTGGAAATAAACAATTTTATAATGCTGTAATGGGATTGAAACAAAAAAATAATGCTGTTTATGAAGCAATATTAAAAATAAAAGATAATACTGTTAATTATGTTTATGGTTTTAAATGTTTAGAATATACTGGTCCAGCATTATTATATAAATATTTTAATAACTATAATTCACCTTTAAAACATGTTATTATAAATGGAGATTATTCTGATAATTATTTAAATACACCTGTTATAAGAAAAAGTGATAAAAAAATAATTTTAAATAAATTTTATAAAGGATATTATGCAAATATGACAAATAATCATTATTCATTTAATTGTAGTAATAACACAATTTATTATGAAAATAAAAGAAATATTGATCATTATACAGTATATATTTATCCAAGCAGTTATAATGAAAGATTTGATTTTATTATTAGTGGAACAAAAATAATTACAAAACGAATTGATATACAAACTGGATGGAAACAAGATTTAAAAATTAAATTGATTGATAATAAAAATAAAACAGAAAAAATATTGAATATTGGTAGCTCTGAAAAGAATATTAAAGAATTTTTTATTTTTTAATTGTTTTTAAGTTTAATAATATTTTATAATTTCTGTTTTTCGTTTAATAAATGAGTAAAAAAATAATATCAATAATGCCTGTTTGGGATGAACAAAATATGATTGGATTATCAATAGCAAGTACAAAAGATATTGTTTATCAATATGTTATTTTATTACAAAAAGGAGTTGATAAATCACGTGAAGTAATTGAATATTGTCGAAATTTATGGAGTCTTAATATAATTGTTATTGATACTGAAATAAAATTAAGAGAAAAACGAAAAATGGCAATAGAAATAACTAAAGATTATGCTGATTATTATTTAATACAAGATGCAGATGAAATTTATTATACAAATACTGATAAAACAAATGATACTAATAAAATATTGGATCTAATTGAAGACGGATATACTTTTTGTTATACTTCTATTTTATTTTTGGAAAAAACATTTCTCCACACTGCTAAAGATAATAATTTAATTTGGATGATTCCACATCCTTTTTTGTTTAAAAATGTTCCTGATATTTATTTTCCAAATGTTGGTGACATGCCAGCATATGATCCAAATAATTTATATCATAAAATTTTTAATACTGGTGAAAAAAATAATCCATTCAAAATGGATTGTAAAATAAAGAATTTTAGAAGAGTTTTTTTAAGAGATGTTTTTACTCAATGGCATGATTCTGATTTTGAAGGCACTATAGAAGAATATGCAAATATATATCACCATACTGTAATATGGTATAGAGAAAATATTGATAAAAATTTGTCGCTAGACGAAATTATAAATAGACATGAAAAATATTTAGAATCAAATGAAGAAGAAAATTTTAAATGGGTTCAACATTATGAAGAAAGTAAATACTTAGAATATCCGGAAATTATTAGAAATTGCATTAATCTGGGATTACTAAAAGGTATTGATAATATTGATGATCTACATTATTTAAAAAAAATATAATATTTAAAATTAATTTCTACAATTAATTGCTGAAACTAAATACCTATAATTAATTGCTGATTCTAAATTCTACAAATAACTTGCTGAACAATAATTCTACAATTAATTACTGATCCTAAATTCTACAAATAACTTGCTGAACTCGAATTCTACAATTAATTCTGCAATTAATTTCTACATTTTTTGCTGTTCTTTTTTCTAAAAAGAACTATATGTTAGAAGCTGTGAGTTGGATTTTAGTTATATTAATATTTTTACTACTTGCAAATAATAGTAGAAATAAAATGTTACAAGAAAAATTTAAGGCAAACGAAAGTAATCTTAATAGCTGTCAAGTTCCAACATTGAATACATTTCAATGTTATAAATCACGATATTATGAATGTCCTATTGTTAATGGAAGTTATTTACAATGTACTAATAATTATATTCCTAAACCAGATGAATATAATGCTGATTGTGGTAATAGAACTTTTGAAATGGTTCCTTATCCTTGGAAAATATCTGAAAATTGTTATTATGACAAAATAGGATTTAATAGAAATAAAGAATTTGAGAAAGTTAAATTTGTTTAACTTTGATTTTTAACGTCACAAAATGAATATGATTGAGTATTTCCATTTGTCATTGTTTGACCACTTAATGTAGTCCATGTACAAGATGAATTTTTATGACATAATTCTTTTGTATTATTCATTCCACAATAAGTTTTATATTCATTTATGAATTCTTCTTTGTCTTTTTTATCTTTTAGGTAATACAAATAAACTGTTATTATTATTAATAACAATACACACATAATTAAATAAGTAGATGATTTACACATATAATTATTATAAATATTTTATTCTTAAAAATATTTATTATTTTTTATAATAATTTTTATAACAAATTTTATAACAAATTTATATATTTATTATAAATATATGTCAGGGCTTATGATTAAAACATTAGCACAATATTTAACAAATGATAGTAGTAAAATGTTAGGGGGTGGAAATACTATGAAACATAAAGGAAATACTCAAGTTATGATTTTTATGTTAGCTTTAATTTCTATTTTTATTAAAGGATTAATTGTTTATTTAGGATATAATTTATTAATGCCTAAACTTATTTTTTCAGTAGCAGGACCTAATAAATCACTTGCTGAAATTGAAAATAATTTTAGACCATTAAATTATTGGGAATCTGTTATTTTAGTTATTTTAACAAACACTTTATTTTAAATTTTATTTGATTATATAAAAAATTTAATAATCTTTAAATTTAATAATAATCTTTAAATTTAATCTTTAATAATAATGTTTAATTATAATATTATTATTTCTAAGAACATAATATATTATGCCATCTAAATCAACATCTTTTTATAATAATTATTATTTAGAAGATAAAAGTAAAACTAGTATAGACGAAAATATATTAAAAAATAATTTTACATTAGACTATAATGATTATGAAAAATTAAAAATTGCAGAACAATATAATAAATTATATTCAAATATTTATGGAGTTAATAAGGAAAATATTGCATTAAATGAAAATAATAAAATATTTGATTTCAATTCACCTGATTTTTTAAAAAAGTCTGGTAAAGCATATATTTCTATTATGAATGATTTAACACTTTTTTTTAATGAACCTGATAAATCTTATAATAAACTAGGTATTATTTTTACAAAAGAAAATAATTTAATATATATTGGTTTTGCAATATTAGTATTTTCATTTATGTTATGGTTAATTGATATTACATCATAAAAAAAATATATATTATTATTATAATTATGAGTTCTTCTGCATATATTCTTCCTATAGATACTGATTCTGAAATAGATGTAGCAATTATACCAAATGAAATGTACGACATAACTATTAATAGACAAAAATTAAAGATTCAAGAATATTTTATAAGTCATCCTAAGTTAATGTTTTCTTTTGTTGGCTTCAATTCCGCATTAAAACTAGCAAATCAATTAGCAGCTGACAAAAAATGTAAATGTAGTTATCTTATTCCATGGATTACTAAATATCAAGTTGATAATAATACTAGTGATGTTAAATTAACATTTTCTCAACAAGTAGCTGAATATAGATATATGATATTAAATTGGTATCCTAGTCCAAGTATATCTAATATGAGATATTTGTCCAATATTGCTTTAGGTATTATTCAAGATTTAGGTGTTTATAGATATTATTTAGGAAATAACTTACAAACTTGTAGTTTATCAAACAAACCTTACATAAGAAATATATTTGGTGATGATAATAGAAAGTTATATGTTTATGTATTGAATATTTTTTCTAATAATTATAATAGTTATAATAATAATGTCTAATCAAAGTTTAGAAGATTTTATTAAAAATACTATTATAAAAGGTAATCCTAGTCTTGAATCTGAAATTGATTTATTATTTGAATACAATATAGAATATAATTGTTCTGAATTATCTTATATAACTTCTCCATATACTCTTATTGGTAATAATAATGATGTATCAATTAATGTAAAATATAATAATATTGTCCCTAATTTATTTAGAAAATGTTGGTGTGATTTTACACCATTACCATTACCAAATGCATGTCCTATGTTATATTATTCAAGTATAACTCTTGTTTATAAACCAATATTAATTGATGAAAATATTATAAAAGCTTTTTTTTATTATGGTTTTAGTGATGAATTAGGATATAATCCTGAAACATTATCTATGAACGAAAGATTAATGAAATATAGGCGAAATATAAGATTTACTAATTCTTCATCATTTTATGATATTCTACCAATTATTTATAATATATTTAGTAAAAAATCTATTTTACTAAAATTTTATACTTTTATTGAGTTTCTAAATATTATAATTGAAAGAACTAATAATGGCAAAGTATCAAATAATTATGTTATTCCATGGTATTGTGTAAATAGTTGTAGTTGTATTAGTGGCGTATTAAGTGAATTAACAGTTAGTAATTTAATAAATAAAATTCCCTTAGTATCAAATGATTTTATTTTTATTAATAATTTAGTAATTGATAATAAATTTAGTTATAGTATTGTGTTAGTTATAAAATATTTTAAAGAAGTATTAGATGATATTTATCAACAAATTTTCTTTTTTTTAACTGCGAAAGAATATTGTTTAAAAACTTATATGGATCCAATATTAATTCCGGATGTATTGGAAAAATATAATAATTATATTACAAATTTGAGTACATTATAAGTTTATTAGTATTATAATTTTATTAGTGTTTTTATAAATTTATTAGTATTTTATAAGTTTATTGAACGTTTTTATAATAAATTAAATAATTATTTTTAATATATAATTATTTTTATGAAATAATTATTTTAATATATATTTTTCATTAAATATAAATTACTATGCCTTGACTTTCTTAGGAGCCTTAGCTTTCTTTTCCTTTTCCTCATAACAGTATTTAGAAAATTTAGTAATGTCAGTATTTTTCAACTCACCAGTTTGAAGCAAAGCATAAACTTCTTTTTCTTTGTCAGTATTCAAACCGCGATCTTCCATGACTTTTTTAATTCCATCGAAGAATGTCTTTAAAGGACCTGGTTTGTTAATAGTGATTATTGAACCATTTTTAACTCCATCTTCCTTTTTAATGTTAAACCATATGTATTCTAAAAATCTGCTTCCATGTCCTTCTTTAGATGGTAATCCAAAGAATTCTTGGGCAAATGGTAGAAAATTAACAGGATTCTTTCCTTCAGTAATCTTGTTACCGTTTTCGTCAGTTTTGATTACTTTCTTAACCTTAGGAGCAGAGTTTGCTGCTAAAGAAAATAAAGTTTTATTTACTTCCTTTGAAAGCTGATCATCAGCCTTTTGTAATAACTTCCAAGCCTTATCAATTTCTTTCAATTCGGGTTTAGTATAGTACTCAAAACTTTTTTGAGCAGTTGCTAGTTTTTTAGTAGATTCAATTAAATTATTTATAGTATTAACATAATCAGATGAACTAATAATTTCTTCAACTACCGTAGCAGTATCACCATTGTTAGAAGATCCATCGGCTTCTCCATCAGTTGTTTCAACATTGGTTTCTTCTTTGGGATCTTCGACCTTTACAGGCTCATCGACCTTTACAGGCTCTTCAACCTTTACAGGCTCTTCAACCTTAGGGGTTTCTACCTTAGAGGTATCTACTTTCTTTACAGTCTTAGGGGGCATTTTAGTTTAAATTATACTTTTGTTTGTTATACTTTGTTTGTTATTATTGTTAAATAATTATATTTATTTCTACAATAAATTTTTTTAATTAAAAATAAAAATCATTTTTTTTTATTTAGTATTAATACTATTATTTCAGGTAAAAAGTAGGTATATAATAATGGCATATAGTTCTTTTTTTATTAGTTTTTTATTATATTAATTTAATTATGGTATCAAATACTTTAGATTATGAAATTATTAAAAAAATATTTAAAAATGATATTACAAAATATAATATTGATAAAGAATATATTATACAAAGCATATTAAAAATAAAGTATTTACCTAATATTTTATTAAAAGAAATATGCTCATATGATGTTGATTTTTCTATTAAATATAATGATAAGAATATACTTGACTATTATTATGAATATTTATTAAATTCAAACCCAGTAAGTTTATCAAATAGTATTGATAATTTTATATTAGTTTTTAACAAAACAAGTAATATAAACCATGGGTTTTTACTTAATATATTAGATAATATTGATATTCTAAAAAAAAAGCACGAAACATACAATGTTATTGATAAAATAGTATTATTAAAAGAAAATATTGTTAAGAAATGTCAAGAACTTAATAATTTTTTTCATTATATATTGAATAAATTCAAGTTATGTACAAATTATGAAAAATCATTATATTATTTAAAAAAATTATTATTGTTTAAGAAAAGATATACCGACTTTTTCGATAGTGTTAAAATAAAAATTAACTATTTTGAAAATAATAATATAAACGTATATGACATATATTTTATTTATAATAATATTTTGCATAACATTAAGAAAAATAAATCGGAGTTAAACATATTATTACAATCTATTGATGAAAATATCTATAATTATGTATTTTTATCGGAAAATATTGATACAGATATATGTGATGACTTAAATGCTACAAATTTTGTTAAGAAATTTGGATATAAAAGAAAGGTTTTTAGTGAAATTGAAAGCATGAAATTAAAAAGAGGCTTTATAATTGGTTTAGAAAAAGATGGGGTCGATTATATTTTAAAATATCAGCCAAATAAATCAGTGTCTGAAATAGTTATAAATAATTATTTTAGGAAAAAAAGATTGGAAAATGTTGTTGTATCATCATTTTTTTATTTAAATACTGATAATTCTTATTTTTGTATTATTAAGAAATATGATACCGACTTATATAAATACTTTAATATACTTGAAAAAAATAATAAATTAATGACTTTAGATACGATTATTAAGATATATTATACTATTATTTCATCCATTAAGGAAATGAAAAATAATAATGTTATACACACTGATTTAAAACTGGAAAATACTGTATTAAAAATAGGTAATGATTTAAATATTGATGAACTTAAAATAATTGATTTTGATTTATCTGTTTTTAATGATGAGAATAATGGATTTATAATAGAACACGCGCCATATAAGAAGATTTTGTTAAGCAAAAAAAATAGGGGTACTAAAACTTATATGAAAAATTGTGATAAAATTAGTTTTCATAA
>JACCDY011401804.1_pt1 | contig 18684 bp, 16 predicted proteins | sample 7446391 | NCBI WGS metagenome assembly JACCDY01 (sample SAMN15323451, study PRJNA562643) | freshwater metagenome | isolation source: river surface water | place: USA:Blue River Watershed | collected 2017-08-18
GAGGTATCTCAAACAAACAAAATCGTCACGCTGCGTGATGTTTATAAAAGCTTTGGCAAGAATGAGGTTCTGAAAGGAGTGAGTTTCGGCGTAAAGCGTGGCGAGGTCACCGTTCTGATTGGAAAGTCTGGTTCAGGAAAAAGCACCGCCCTGCGCTGCATTGATCGCCTCGAAAAAGTCGATCAAGGATATATCGAAGTTTGCGGTCATGTGTTGACCGATCCCTCTTTGAAGCTTCGACAACTGCGTTTAGATGTCGGGATTGTTTTTCAAAGTTACAACCTTTTTCCCCATCTGACTATTGGCGAAAACATCATGCTTGCGCCACGCAGTGTCAAAAATTTGGGCAAGGCAGAAGCTGGTGATCTCGCCAAGAAATGCCTCGGTCAGGTGGGTCTCTCTGACAAATTCGATGCGTATCCTGAACAACTTTCGGGTGGTCAGCAGCAGCGCGCAGCAATTGCACGATCTCTTGCGATGCAACCCAAAGTTGTTTTGTTTGACGAGGTGACTTCCGCACTTGACCCGCAATTGACTGGCGAAGTGCTGCGGGTCATTGAGCGATTGGCTGAAGAAGGCATGACGATGGTGATGGTCACACACGAAATGAATTTCGCAAGAAAGATCGCTGATCAAATCGTCTTTATGCATCAAGGCAAGGTGTGGGAGATAGGGCCAGGAAGCATGTTGGATAACCCGCAAACCGAAGAACTGCGCGACTTCCTAGCCCATGAACTTTGAGTCTTTGAAATTTATTCCCACTATGTCAAATACACGTTCTGAATTCACTGCACGCTATTTTGTTGAAAGCTCGATTCCGATCGAAAAGGTAGCTGAAACAATCGCTGGCGAGCAATCTAGCGGCACTTTCATGGCATTGCCAGGAGAGACGGATGAATTAAAGCAACGTTCCCGTGCACGAGTCACACGCATCGAACAACTTGCGCCGGTCAATCAGCCCTCTCTAAGAAGTGCTTTTGTAGATCGGCGTGGTGGAAGCCAAACATTCCATCGAGCCGAAATAGAGATTGCATTCCCCATCGACAATGTGGGGGCAAACATTTCCACATTGTTGGCCACTATCGCTGGAAATTTGTTCGAGCTGGGTGAAATCACAGGCCTCCGCCTGTTAGATTTTGATTTGCCAACAGACTATGGGCAACGATTCCCAGGCCCCAAATTTGGAAGCGCAGGAACTCGTGAGCTAGCAGGTATCTATGAACGACCCATCATCGGTACGATCATTAAGCCCAGCATAGGTTTGTCTACACAACAAACGGCAGATCTTGTTGATTCGCTTTGCGCAGCTGATATCGATTTCATCAAAGATGATGAATTGATGGCTGATCCACCTTACGCCCCTTTTGCCGATCGTCTGAATGCGGTCATGCCTGTGATCAATAAGCATGCTGAACGTATGGGGCGCAAGCCAATGTATGCCATCAACATTTCGGGAAGCATTGATGAAATGCTTCGTCGTCATGACGCGGTTCTGGAAGCTGGAGGCACATGCGTGATGGTCAGCGTCAACTGGGTAGGTTTTGCGGCAGTACAGCATTTGCGTGAACACACGCAACTACCCATTCATGCGCATCGGAACGGATGGGGAGCTTTCACGCGTTGTCCGGAATTAGGATTTTCTTTTTCGGCATATCAAAAGCTTTGGCGCTTGGCAGGCGTCGATCAGCTTCATGTCAACGGAATCCGCAGTAAATTCTGGGAGCCAGATGAGTCTGTCATTGAATCAGCACGGTCTTGCCATGGTTCTTTCGCGGGTCACCCGTCCGTGATGCCCGTCTTTTCTTCAGGGCAATGGGCCGGACAGGCCCATGACATCTATCAAGCGCTTGGATCAACGGACCTGATGCATTTGGCTGGTGGTGGAATCATTGGTCACCCCGGCGGCATTGCTGCCGGTGTGTCAAGCATGCGTGAAGCATGGGAAGCTGCTGTCGCTGGTGTCAGTCTCGAAGCTTATGCACAAAGCCATCCTTCGCTTCAAGGTGCTCTGGCTCAGTTCAGCGGCGTGTAATGATGGTTACAAATAAAAATGCCAAGTCCTTGCGACTTGCTTTTTACGGTGATGACTTCACTGGCTCTACTGATGCGCTAGAAGTGCTGGCATTCGCCGGACTTCGATGCGCACTCTTTCTGACCCCGCCTACAAGTGAAGCCTTGAAGTCATATGGTGATTACGATGCGATAGGTGTCGCCGGAGACAGCAGGGGGATGTCTCCCTCCGAAATGGACAGGGAACTCCCTTCCATGTTCGAAGCGCTGGCTGCACTCGAAGCAGGAATTGTTCACTACAAAGTCTGTTCAACATTCGACAGCGCGCCATCGGTTGGAAGTATCGGTCATGCGATGGACATTGCTCGAAGAACCTTTGGGTCTGGACCGACTCCAATCGTTGCGGGGACACTAGCGCTCTCTCGTTACTGTGTTTTCGGAAACTTGTTTGCTCGCTCGGGAACGGACGGTCTCGTTTATCGAATTGATCGTCACCCCATCATGAGTGTGCATCCTGTGACTCCGATGGACGAGGCCGACTTGGTTATCCACCTTGGTCGTCAGACTTCAATACCCATCAGCAAGTTCACTTTGCCCAATTTTCTGTTAGGGCGCGTAGCGCTTCAGCACGAATACAAGGCAACTACTGACGCTTTTGCTGGAGCTCTGCTGATCGACTGCACAGAAAAAGCACATTTGACTGAAGTTGGTGGACTTTTGAATTCGCATGTTAAAGCCAGAAAATCCACCTTCGTGGTCGGTTCATCGGGCGTTGAATATGCTTTGACGCAGTGGTGGGCAGAACAAGGTGAATTGCCAGTAACAAGCCGAGACTTTGACGCATTCTTGCCCGTGAATCAGGTTCTGGCCATTTCAGGAAGCGCTTCTGCCCTCAGCGCCAAGCAAATTGACGCTGCTGTTGCTGCGGGCTTTGCAGAGGTCGCGATCGACGCGAGTGCTCTGGTGGATGCCTCGACATGGGCGCGTGCTGCTGATGCACTCGTAACAAGTACAACAGGGTTGCTCGCACAAGGAAAAAGCGTCATCCTGCATACGGCTCGTGGTCCCAACGATCCGCGCATAAACCAATTGATCGATTCGCTGGTAGGTCGAGGCGAAAGTCGTGAGCAAGCAGTGCATGGTGGAGGACGGCTCTTGGGTATTCGTTTGGGGGAAATTGTCCAGAAAATACTGATTGCCACACCCGTACACCGCCTGCTGCTTTCCGGAGGGGATACATCGAGCCAAATCACTCGTGTTTTGGCACCTGATGCGCTTGAGATTGAAGCCCGCCTGTCTCCTGGTGCTCCGCTGTGCAGGCTTATTTCTGACAAGTCGCACTTGAAAGACCTTCAAATTGCTTTAAAGGGTGGGCAGATGGGTGATGCCTCCTATTTTGTGCGTGCGCTGCATGGTTCGCCCAAGCGCATTGAAAATTAACAAAGGAGAAAATAATGGAAACGAGTCAACGCGTTGCTTTGGTTACTGGCGGAGCCAAAGGTATTGGCGCAGAGGTCTGCGCTCGGCTGTCTGGGTTGGGTCATCACGTCATCGTGGCCGATCTTGATCTTGATTCTGCGGTTGCTACCGCACGCGAGTTGCAAGCTGCTGGTGGTAAAGCCACCGCGATTTCGTTGGATGTCGGCAAACCCGATTCAATTGCCGCCGCCTTTGATCAGATTGAGCGTGAGCATGGTCGTTGCGACATACTGGTCAACTCTGCCGGAATTGCGAAGGTATTCTCTTTTCTAGAGTTCCCGCTTGACAATTTCTTGGCCACTATGAATGTCAACGTCACCGGCACATTGCTTTGCTCCCAAGCAGCCGCACGCCTTATGGTCAAGCATGGCTGGGGCCGGATCGTCAACATCGCTTCAGTGGCTGGTATGCGCGCAGTAGGAAGCGGTCGTACCGCTTATGGCACATCAAAGGGTGCAGTGATTGCTCTGACTAGACAGATGGCGGCGGAATTGGCGGAGTACGGCGTTACAGCAAATGCCGTCTCCCCGGGGCCAGTTGATACACCGATGACACAGGTGCTCCATACAGCTCAATTTCGTGCGGAATATTCCAAAGCTATTCCAATGAATCGTTATGGCACCTGCGGGGAAATTGCATCTGCTGTGATTTATCTCGTGTCAGATGATGCCCGATACGTAACAGGTATCTCTATGCCAGTTGATGGCGGTTTCCTTGCCTCGGGAGCTAGGGGAATTTGACGCCATTACGTTGAGTGAAAACGAATTATCAAATCGAGAGTTGCAGGAGATGGGGTAATTTTAGGATGATGATTTAAATCGTATCTATCGATGCTGCTTATGACTTTCAAACGGCTGTGTTTCTCACAAGCTGGTCACTTTGTGGCAGTCGCTGCAGGAATTCCTTTTGGTATTCCGGAAACTATCAATCTTCCACATCTTGCTCAAATCTAAGGCTAAGCATGATTGTTTGGACCTTGGAGCAACTTGATGAGGCCTCAGCAGTATTGCGGGACGGGGGAGTGATTGCGTACCCAACCGAGTCGGTATTTGGTCTCGGTTGCGATCCAAGAAGTGCTGATGCTGTATCACGAATTTTTCAGTTGAAGCAGCGTGATCCTGATAAAGGATTTTTGCTGATTGGAGCCAATGAGGAGCAGTTCAGTGATTTTGTCGATTGGTCTCAATTGACGACTTCTCAGCAATTGTTGGTTCGTAGTTCCTGGCCCGGACCTTATACGTGGGTTCTTCCCCCTTCGAGCCATGTTCCTAAACATGTTGTCGGAAAACATGAAGGACTTGCTGTGCGTGTGACAGCGCATGAAATTGCTGCAGAGCTATGTCGCTCATTTGGGGGGGCGTTGGTTTCGACCAGTGCAAACTTGCACGGCCAAGCTGCCGCTCTCTCTGTCAATGAGGTCCTAGAGCAGTTTTCTGGAAGTTTTTTAGATGGTGTTTTAGATGCAGATCTCGGTGGACTGGCTCAACCTTCAGAAATTCGTAATGCACATACAGGTACGACCATTCGAGCTGGTTAGTTCCCACCGAGATTGCTCTAAATTTCTTTTAGGTTGCCAAACAGTATCTTTTTGACCTAATGTCAGCTTTGGGTCGTGTGAAGCCGGTCACTACTGAATGACTCAGTCCGACCCAAAGCGGAAGGCATTTACCAAAAACCAATGACCGCTTAAAAGTAAAACCTCTTGCACGAACTCCGGCACTGCGGCCAACTGACCGGCCTTGAGGCCGAAGTCCACCACACTGAAAATCGAGGCTTCCGCGTTTTTGCTGATCGCGAAGATCACTTTGGGGTCTTTCTTACCGGTCAGGTACTGGATGGCCCCCGAGATGCTGCAGGCCACATACAGCGGAGCCTCGCTGGTCAGCAACTCACACAAACGGTTGTGAGCACACCCTTTGCGCGCGGGCCAGGTTGTAACGGTAAGCCTGCATCCAATCGACCCCAGCCTCTGCCTGAAAACTGCCGCTTCGGGCATCCCACATGACCTGCGGGTCCTGAACACCGGGAGGAGGTGCCCCCGAATCACGCAGCGCGATGGCTGCCTGGAGCAAACGTCGTCGTGTTCGGGCTACCATTTGATCGCTGGGCACTAGGTGTTCAAAACTGTGATCGGTAATGGCGCCCATCGACTCGGTGATGGCCTGGTCCTGCATGAAGACCATGCGGATGCCGGTGTAGATTTCGTTGCGCCTTTGTGCCCCACGGTCGATCTCGTAATCATTGCTGGCATTGGCGCGCGGGCGCCAGCGACCATGCCAATCGGTGGTGTTAGGCAAGTAATCGATGGTGGGGACATACCCGGCCAGGGGCTTGCCATTCTTGAGCGGCATGCCACTGTAGACCTCGTGCTTCTTCCAGGACACTAAAGCCACCATGGTATTTTCATCGTCCATGGGTACCCAAGCGCGTACCCCAACATGGGTGAAAAAATCAGCATTGGGCGCCTGCGTCCAGAACGGGAAAAGAAAATTGGCGATACGCCAGCCCACCTGACCATTAGGTTCTGTGCGGTAGGCCCCATAGCAGGTGCCCCAGGGCATGTCGGTCACGTGGTAGTCGGGCGCGCGGTTGGTGACCGTGTGCCGCATCGGATGGTCGTCCTGAAAATCTTCTGGACGGGCATGGCCCGCATGTAAAAAACCAAAATGCGAGGTGTCGATATCGCCTTCCAAGGCCTGCAGCCAATTGCAGGCGCGCTGCACAAAGCGCACGCTGATCTCACCTTCAGGGATGTGAGCCGCCTCAATGAGGGGCAGTGGGGGTGCCTGCTGCGGATCGCCCATGTACACCCAGACCATGCCTGCACGCTCGACAGCCTTGTATGCCTTGGCGTGCACTTTGTCCTTGAGGCTATCACCATTGATCACGTTGGGCATATCGGCACAGCGGCCATCGACATCGAATTTCCAGCCGTGGTAGACGCAGCGGATACCGTTTTGCTCATTGCGCCCAAAAAAGAGCGAAGCACAGCGGTGCGGACAGCGGTGGTCCATGACTCCAACACGTCCTTGCGAATCTCGGAAGGCGATCAGCTTCTCCCCCAGCAGCAGCAAACGCACTGGGTCGCCGTCTGCCAGGAGCTCGTTTGATGCGAGGGCTGGCAGCCAGTACTGCCGCATGAGCGCGCCCATGGGGGTTTCCGGCCCGACCCGGGTGAGGATCACACGGGAGCTGTCTTCCTGCGAAGAAGGCAAAGAAGCGTTGCTGCTCATGGGGTCGTCTGCGGGGCAGGCGCTGGCTTGGCCTGGGGCTCAAACACGCGGTCTGCATCCTGAACCTTCTCGGCGTAGGCCTGCTCCCATGCGACCGATGCTGGTGTCTCGAAGAAGCCACTGCGCGCGTCCAGCATGACCTGGGGATCATCCACACCCGGTGCGGGCGTACCTGCCTCAAAGGCGCGCGCGGCCTGAAGGGCACGGCGGCGGGTGCGGGCGATCATGCGGTCACCAGGGCCCAGGTGCTCCTTGGCGTGATCCGTGATCGGGCCCATGCTTTCGGTCACCGCCTGGTCTTGCAGACCAATGTTGTCAATGCCCGAGTAAATGCGGTTGCTGCGTTGGGCTTCTCGATCAATCAACCAGTCATTACTTTCATCGGCCACCACACGGTAACGGTCAAGCCAGCCCGTACCAGTGGGGTGGAAGTCCGGCATGGGCTTGGCCCCAGCCAGCGGTTGACCATTTTTGAGCGGCGCCAGGGTGCTGCTGGGCGCACCTTCCCCCTTGCGACGCCAGAAAATCATCATCGTGTGGTGGTCATCCATGGGGACCCAAGCGCGCGCCTGGATGTTGACCAGAAACTCCCCCTGCGGCGTCTGCGTCCAGAACGGGAACATGTAATTAGCGAAACGCCAGTAGGTGGTGTCAGATTTGACAGTTCGGAAAGCGCCGTAATTCGTGCCCCAAGGGGTGTCGCGCACATGGTAGTCTGGGGCACGGTCGCCTGCAGTGTGCTCTAGGGGGTGGCCCTCGGGCACATCTTCAGGCTCGAGGTGGCCCACATGCAAGAAACCGAAATGCGAGGTGTCGATATCGCCTTCGAGCGACTGGAGCCAGTTGCAGCTTCTTTGCATGAAAAACAATTCCACGTCGTCTTCGCCCAGCAAGGTGGCCTCAAACATCGGTAAGGGGGGTGGATTGTCTTGGCGTGGCCCCATGTAGACCCAGACGATGCCATTGCGGTCCACCGCCTTGTAGGTGGCAGCCACCCCCACCTTGTCCTTAAAGCATTGGTGTGGCGCTACGCTGGGCATGTCCACGCAGTGACCGTTGACATCGAATTTCCAGCCGTGGTAGATGCATCGGATGCCATCTTGCTCGTTGCGTCCGAGCACTAGGGAGGCATTGCGGTGCGGGCACATGTGGTCCATAACGCCAACGCGGCCGCTGGAATCGCGAAACGCCATCAGCCGCTCACCAAGCAACAGCAGTCGGATGGGTGTGCCGTCGGCCACCAATTCGGTCGATTTGGCCGCCGGTATCCAATACTGGCGCATGAAGTTGCCCATCACCGTGCCAGGGCCAACATGGGTAAGGTCTTGACTGTCGCTAGAAATCATCTTGTTTTTCCTTCAAAGTGTCATTGCATAGTGGTGTCACGGAGCATCCTGATGCCATCGACCTGACCCATTGGGCCCAGACCCGCGTAGCCCTCGACCCGGTCGAGGTCCACAATCACAGCCACGCCGAGCATTGCGAAATCGTGGGCCCGTTCGACAAGGTGGGCACGTTCAAAAATGGTCTTCCGGTGTGTAGGCTCAACGCTGACTCGGGCGCGTCCCTGAAATTGGTAAGTGGCTTTGGCCTGCTCGTCGCGGTACATCAGTGCAATGCGCGGATTGACGCGTATCGACTGGACGAAGCCGCCCTCGGGGCTGCGAACCCACAAGGCCAATTGGTCGTCGCTAAAGGTTTGCACCGACCCCCGGAACGTCAGCACCGGCTGCCCCTGAGGATCGACATGCGAGACCAGCATGGGGTGACGCTCGGCCAGCGCCTGGTCAATACGGCGCTTGAGGTCTTGGGGCAGGGCGATGGGCCGGGCCGGCACAGCCGGCGGCGGCGTACGCTGCTCCTGCACAAGCACGATGGAAGAGCCTGAAAAAAAGAGCGTGACGATGAGCCCCCGGTCGCGGGTGCCTGGGCGGCGCACGCCTTTCTGTTGTATCTTGTCATCGACAAGCACAGGGGCCTGCCAGTCGAGCTGGCGAGCCAGAGCCCCGTTGTTGCCATGGAGCAGTTGCTCAACCACGGCTTCGGGGCCTTCGGCCTGGACGCCCAGCACCTCGTAGCGGACTTGTGGGTGCAAGAGCTCGTGCAATCTCTGGGCGTCTGACTCATCTGCACGTGTGCGTGCAGCGGTCAATTGCCGAGCGGCGTCGATCCAGACCGACTCGCTCATAAGACCTCCGGCACATAGCCGCTGGTCTTGGCCAGCATCTCATAGCGGCGCCTCTCGGACGCCAGCCATGCACTCAATTGAGCGCCGTTCATGGGCTGGGGCGTCATGCCCTGGCCGGCCAGCCTGTCCAGTGCAGCCGGCTGAGAGAACATGGTCATCAAGGCACTGTAGATGCGCTCGACCAGTTCCCGCGGCAGCTTCGCGGGTCCATACAACGCCGCGGAATTTTCAATCACCACATCAAAGCCCTGCTCCTTGAAGGTTGGCACCTCGGGGGCAAGCGGCGAGCGTTTTTCGCCTGAGACGGCGATCATACGGATCTTGCCCGCCTTGTGCTGCTGCGCCAAAGCTCCTGTACCGGTAATTAAAGTAGACAAACGCCCTGAGGCGACGTCGATGATGCCCACACCGCTGTCCTTGTAATGCACGGGCTTAATGGACAGACCTGTGGCTTGTGCCAATGCGATGCCTGCGAAGTGCGACGACGAGCCTGCTCCCGGTGCCGCGCCATAGACTTGACCTGCGGGCTGGCTGCGCATCCAGGCCAAGGTCGAGCAGACATCTTTAGTGTTGGTCATGGGCCCTGTCGCCATGCCCAGATCGAACAGGCTCACACCCGCGATGGGCGTGAAATCATTGACCGGGTCGTAATCAAGCTTGGTGTAAATGTGCGGGTAAATTGCAAAGAGACTGCTGGTCGAGAACATCAGCGTGCGGCCGTCCGGGGCAGCGCGCTTCATCTCGTTGAGCGCCAGTCGCCCACCAGCGCCCAGCTTGCTGACCACCACCACCGGGCGCCCCAGCGCCTCTTTGAGATGCTCGGCCACCATGCGCGCGGTGAAGTCCATGGTGGACGCCGCGCCCACTAGGATGGTGATTGGAGATTTGTCTTCCTGCGACAGAACATAGGGGGCAGACAGCGCAGCAGCGCCACCCGCAAAGGATTGCAAAAGGGCACGGCGACGCATCATGCATCCTCCTTTAGATAACCGATGGCATTGACCAAACTTTCAAAGCGCTTGCGTTCTTCGACCAATATGGCTGCCATTTTCTGACCGTTGACAGGCCAAGGCGTCATCGTCAGTTGGGTCAATTTTTCTCGGGTGACTGCTGCCGAGAGCATCGGCACCACCGCGTCGTGCAGACGCTTGACAAGTTCGGGCGACATCCTGGCCGGCCCAAAAAGACCCGTGTAGGTACTGCTGACCACATTGACGCCGGCTTCTTTGAGTGTGGGCACTTCGGGCACCAGTGGCGAGCGCACATCGCCAGAGACAGCCAGTAGCTTGATCTTACCGGCCTTGTGCAGTTCGATCATGGGCTGCAGCCCGGTAATCATCATCGGCAAACGTCCTGCCGCCAGATCCACAATGCCCACACCGCTGTCTTTGTAGGGCACATGGGTCATGGGAACTTTGGTCGCGATCGAGGTCGAAATGCCCACAAAGTGCGAGAGCGAACCATTGCCTGGGGCGGAACCAAAAACCGCGTCGCCCGTGCGGCGGGCCCGCTGCCAGTCCATCAGTTGCCGCAGGTCCGTGGCCCCGGTCATGGGGCCGGTGGCTATCGCAACATCAAAGTAGGAAATGCCAGCTATGGGCGTGAAATCTGCCACCGGGTCGTAGTCGAGCTTGGTGTAGATGTGCGGGTAAACCGTGAAAGGTCCGCTAGTGGCGAACACCAGCGTTCGGCCATCGGGTGCGACGCGTTTGGCCTCGCCGATGGCTAGACGCTGGCCAGCCCCCAGACGACTGACAACCACCGCAGGGCGGTTGAGGGTTTCTCGCAATTGTTCGGCGATCAGCCGCGCTGTGGCATCCATGGAGGAGGCCGCCCCCACCAAGATCGTGATTGGGGAGCGGTCGTCCTGCGCAAGGCTCTCTCCCAGGCAGGCACTTGCTAGGCCTGCGGCCATGCCTTGCAAGGCGGTTCGGCGTGTGGTCATGTCATTAGTCTCCTGTCATTAAAAGGCGAAGACAGTGCCGCCAGGGTCGGCCACTGCCGATCCACAGGAAACACCAATGCCGGCTGCGAACCGCACGGCCAATCAATACCCAGCGCGGGGTCGTTCCACAGCAAGCCACCCGCACATTCACGGTTGTTGTCCGCGGTCAGTCGAAAGGTGATTTCGGTGTTGTCCTCGAGCGTGCAAAAACCGTGCGCAAAGCCTGGAGGCACATGCAGTTGACGCCAGTCACCGCCTTCGAGTTCCACCACCGCGTGGTGGCCGTAGGTAGGTGAGCCCAGCCGTATGTCGACACACACATCCCAAATGCGGCCACGCGCCACGCGCACCACCTTGGTTTGTGCTTGCGGCGGTTTTTGAAAGTGCAGACCGCGCACGGTATGACGCAGTGGGTAGAAGGAGGCGTGCTCTTGCACGTAATGCGAGGAGGCGCCCACCCCCGAGAACCCTGCGGCCGAGTAGTAATAACTGTATCGACCGTGTTCGTCCGAACTGACATCCGGCTCGATCACGAACAGCTGCTCAAGGCCCAGTGAGAGGGTTTTCATGGGAATTTTTTCACCTGATGCTTGCTAGTTTCGGTAAAATATAATTTCATTTTTCGATAATGGCATCCGTATCAACCCGAAGTTCACAGGCACCACATGGCGACAATCGTTCTTGGCATCGGCACCTCGCACACCCCCATGCTCAACGCTCCTCCTGAAGATTGGGCGCGATTCATCGAACGTGATCGTCTGCGCCCCCACATGACCAAATCGGGCCGCCCCGTGACTTACGCAGAACTCGAAGCGCTCGCTTATCCCAACATGGCGGCCGAGTTGACGCCACAAGTGTTTGAGGACAAGCATCGGCGAGCGATGGCCGAGGTGCAGCGACTGAGCGCGGCGGTGCGGGAGGCGCGGCTGGACTCCCTCATCGTGGTCGGTGACGATCAAAAAGAGCTTTACCACGACGACAACATGCCGGCAATCTTGCTCTATCGAGGCGAGACCATTCGGAATGTTCCCCAAACACAACACCCTGGTCCAGACTGGGCCCGCAAGGCCTCGGCCGCTTACTACGAAAAGCATGCACCGCGGGACTACCCGGTGGATGTCCGCCTGGCAGAACACTTGATCACTGAACTCATGGAAGAGTTCGATCTATCCTGCGCCAACCACATGACCGAAGGGCAAGGTGAGGGCCACGCCTTTGGTTATGTGCACCACCGGGTGCTGGAGGGATCTGCACTGCCTGTGGTTCCCGTGTTTCTCAATACCTATTTTTCACCCAACCAACCCACGCCGGCACGTTGTTACAAACTGGGGCAAGCCATCCGACGAGCGGTCGAACGCTTGCCCGGCCAGCAGCGCGTGGGCGTGATTGCGTCGGGGGGGCTGAGCCATTTCACCGTCGACCCTGAGTTGGACGGGCGCGTGATTGCTGCCTTGCGGGCAAAGGACGCGGCAGCGCTGGCGGCCCTGCCCCGCGAGCAACTCAATTCCGGCAGCTCAGAGATTCGCAATTGGATTTGTATGGCTGGTGCAGTGGAGCATCTGGCCCTACGCCACATTGAATACATCCCGGCTTATCGCACGCCAGCAGGCACCGGTACCGGTTTGTGTTTTGCCCACTGGAGTTGACGCTTGCATATGACTGCTGACCTACCTGTTAATGCATCCGCTCGCCAGGGGACGCAGGAGAACATCCCTCTGCTGCTTCGCCTCACCGCTATCCGTTATGCAGCGCCAGATATTCACCTTTATGAGTTTGCCGATCCCGATGGGCACGCCTTACCGCCCTTCACAGCGGGCGCACACGTCGACCTGCACCTGCCCAATGGCTGGGTGCGCCCTTATTCGCTATGCAACGATCCGCAGGAGACGCACCGGTACGTGACGGGCATCAAACGCGAGGCGGCCGGCCGAGGTGGCTCATGCCTCATTCATGACCAGTTCAAGGTGGGTCAGTTGGTGCCGGTAGGCGCACCGCGAAACCACTTTCCACTCCATGAGTGCGCCCCGCATTCGGTGCTGATAGCCGGCGGCATCGGGATCACCCCTGTAGCCTGCATGGTGCACCGCCTGCGCCACCTCGGGGCCTCATTCGAAGTGCATTACGCGGTCAAGCAGCGGCAAGAAGCGGCGCTGTTGGATGCACTGTCGGGGTCTGAATTGCATGTGCATGTTGACGCTGAGCACAGCGGGCAGCCCATGAACCTAGCGGCACTACTCGCTGGGGCACCGCCGCAGGCGCACCTGTACTGCTGCGGCCCAGCACCCATGCTGGATGCCTTCGAGGCGGCCACAAAAGCGCTTTCTCCTGACTTCGTTCATCTTGAGCGCTTTGCGGCGGCCCCCTTGGCACCCATTGAGGGCGGATTTGCCGTGCAACTTGCACGCAGCGGTCGCCGGGTTCTGGTAGAAAAGGGCTCGACCATCTTGGAAGTCTTGCGCAAGGAAGGCATTTCCTTGCAGGCCTCCTGTGAGCAAGGCATTTGTGGGAGCTGTGAAACCCGCGTGTTGTCAGGTCGACCCGACCACCGCGATTCGCTACTCTCCGATCAGGAGAAGCAGGCCAACCAAGTGATGATGGTGTGCTGCTCTGGAAGTTTGGACCCCGTGTTGGTGCTCGATCTGTGAGTGCGGGCGCATCCTGTTCGCGCATTCCTGTACGACAATCGAAGTACTACACAGGAGAACATAGATGGGACGCCCGAGCCGCCAAGACAAGCCGGTTTTGCCGGACTATTCAGAAGGCATCCAGATCAAGACCGACGACGACGACCCGCGTTTTAACAACGCGGTGGCTCGGGGTCTGGCCATCCTGCGCGCATTCCAACTCGATCGCAAGCTCTTGGGCAATGTCGAGATCGCCGAGGTCACCGGCCTGCCCAAACCTACGGTATCACGTCTGACCTACACCCTTACCCAGTTGGGCTACTTACATTACTTGGCCGAATTCGGCAAGTATGAATTGGCGGCGGGCGTGGTCAGTCTGGCCTACCCCTACTTGGTCAACATGCCTACCCCCACCATCGCCCGGCCGCTGATGGAAGACCTGGCGAAGCTTACCGGCACCAACGTCGGACTGGGTGTGCACGAGGGCTTGAGCGTCTTGTACCTAGAATACGCCCTTGGCGAAATCAACCCCAACCGCCGACAGCGCGTGGGTTTTCGCGTACCGCTGGTGCGCACAGCCATGGGGCGCGCCTGCATTGCTGCCATGCAAGGGCACGAGCGCGAACGCCTGTACAGTGAACTCAAAGAGCATTACCGCAAGGAATGGCCACAACTGCGCGACGAGCTCGAAGTTGCGGTCGAGCAGGTGGATCGGCGTGGCTTTTGCTTCGCCTCGGGCACCTTTCTGAAAACCACCAACTCGGTGGCTGTGCCCTTTGTGCACAGCGATGGGCGAACCCTCATGGCCTTCAACTCCCAAGGCCATGCCAGTGTCCAAACCCGAGCGGTCTTGGAACGCAACGGCAAGCACTTGCTGGAGTTGGCAGCGGAGGTTCGCCAGCGACTCGCGGCGGAACCCCCCACGCCCTCGCTTGGGCGACGATGATTTGCTAAACATAGGGGCATCCATGCCAGCTCAGAGACACACCGAATTCGTCACGGTTCATGCAAACGATGGCCCCCTGCGTGGCCACCGCCGAGGCGAAGGGGCAGTATTTATGGGGATTCCCTACGCGATGCCGCCTATCGGAGGCTTGCGCTGGCGGTCACCTCAAGCGTTTGCGCCGTGGAGAGAAACCCGTGATGCGCTGAACTTTGGACCGGATTTTCCACAAACCAACAATCCTCGCCTTCGAGCCCCTCGTCAGGACGAGGACTGCCTGTACCTCAACATCTGGACCCCTACCCTGGATCGCACAGCACGGCTGCCCGTGATGGTGTGGATTCATGGCGGGGGGTTCACCGCAGGCAGCGGCTCAGACAGCCGCAGCGACGGTACTCGCCTGTGCCACGAAGGCGCGGTAGTGGTCTCGCTCAATTACCGCAGCGGGCTGTTCGGCTTTTTGGCCCATCCTGCGCTCGCGCACGAATCACCCCAGGGTGTTTCAGGCAACTATGGCCTGCAGGACCAGCTTATGGCGCTGGCTTGGGTGCGTCAGAATATCTCCACCTTTGGCGGCGACCCTGGACGCGTCACAGCCTTCGGCGTGTCAGCTGGCTCGGCGTCAATTGCTCTGCTGCTGACCTCAGCGCAGGCGCGCGGCGCGTTTGACCGTGCTATCTTGCACAGCCCAGGCGCAGGGCGCCCCTTGGCCACTTTGGCCCAGGCGCAAGCTGCGGGCGAGCGGCTGGGCGCTGATTTGCCTGCGCTGCGCGCCTTGTCCGCGCAGGATGTTTTGGCGCGAACGACGCTGCTCAATCCGGCGGTTCGGGGACTGACCACGCCACGCGTCTTGCGCCCTATCCGCGACGGTTGGCTGCTGCCCGAAGACGAACGCCCGGTTTTCAAGTCTGGGCGCATGCACGCCATGCCCCTCATGGTTGGCAGCAATACCGATGAGGGCACCTTGCTCACACGCACATGGCCCGTCGACACGCTGGCGCAATGGCAAGAACAGATCCAAACCAATTTCGGCCCTCTGGCCGAAGATGCCGCTGCACGGTACCCTGCCCAGACCGATGCCGAAGCCCGCGCTGCGGTGGCCCAAATGTTTGCTGATACGCAGTTCAACTACGGCACCCGACTTCTGGCGCAAAGTATGTCGCGACTTGAAGCCCGTACCTTCAAATACCTCTTCACCCGGAGGCGGTCAGGTCACAGCGATGGACCGCACCATGGCGAGGAAGTAGCGCACGCTTTTGGAAATTTGGCCACTCTCAGCGACGGTGCAGACGCAAGCATCGTCGAATGGGATGAAACCCTATCGGCAACCATGCGCAAGGCCTGGGTTGCGTTTGCCAGCCAAGGCGACCCCAATGCGCCTAGCTCGCTTAGCTGGGCAGCCTATCGGGCAGAAAAAGACAATCACCTTGAATTAGGCGACACGGTTCGGCCTGGAGCGCAGTGGCGAAAAAATCAGTTGGATTTTCTGGACAGATTTTTCGACCAGGCTTGATCGACAAACTTAGCCCCCCCGACGCCCTCCGGATTTGAGTAGCAGCTGACATTGGAGTTCAATCCCACAAGACACGAAATTGGACGTGAAGAACAGATCATTGGGTTCCTGCGGGACGCCGAGTCAGGCTTACCGGTGGCGGATTTATGCCGGCGCCAACACACAGCACTTGTGCGTTAAGTAGGAACAGCTTAGAGGTACACCTCTACCCGTCGAAATTTCGCCGCTTATGCAAATGATGCAGTGGCACAAGTACCGGACCAACGATCCTGGAATCGCCTAGCTTAGGCAGACCTTGTTTCAGGCTGCGGCTTCGATGGATGGTCGCCACAGCACAGTAAAAAAGCAACTACATTAATAAAACTGTCGAATAGTATGTGAGCAAACCAAGGTTGAATTGCGGCTGGCAGCGTCAGCTGACGTTCACCTTGGTAATCCGGCCGACGGCAAACAAGTTAAAGCGGAAATTAGGGAACTCTTCGCGGATGACGGGTCTTGGCCGATTGTTGCCGGTCATCTGATGGTTCAGTGATGACTTCTTTGCGACATTTGAACGTCTTCGAAAAGTTCACATCCCCAATGCTCATGCAGCGGCAAGGTCCAACCCAAACCCTGAAACCCGCATGAATACGGAGCTCAGCTCATGGACACGTCCACAAGCCAACAGAGAAAAAAGAGAGAAATGTGGTCTCTGAGGACAAAAATCGGGGAAATCTGACCCTTCGCGTCCACAAGAAAAAACGCGAAAGCCCGCAGAAACAGGGCCTTCCGGGAAAGAAAAAGGGGGACAGAGAAAATCTGTCCCCCGTGTATGGTGGTGCATAATTGAGAACCAAATAACGCCTCTCTTGCAAAGGATGCGTACTGGTTACCAATGTTTGCGTTAGCACTGCTAACAGACGCGACTTCCAGCAAATCACAACCAGGAATTGAACCCGCGTCCACAAGTGGATGTTATCAATGTCTAGCAATCACTGCGCTGGCCACCGCCCTACCCCGCGTTGCAGTGCAGTGACTTCGACCGCGTTGCACATCTGCCCATACAGCGCGTTTTGCCAGTTGTCAGGGGGCATGACCAGTAAGGTCTCGGCCTCCTTGTCAAAGCGCTGACTGTTCTTGTCCCGGAGCAGTTCCCAGTACCCCACGATGCAGTCCTTGCGGGACCGCAGGATTTCGGTGGACGGCAGCTTGTTGCTCTTCTTGCTGTTGGCAGTCTTGGACGCTGGCAGCAGATTCCAGATGTCGTTGTTGTGCCAGAGATCAAATGGGATGACATGGTCCACATCAAAGCTTTCCCGCAAGGAGGAACCGGTCCAAACGCACTCCAACCGATCCAGCCCTGCAAACAACTTCCTGGCCTCAATCGTGCTGCGCTCATCTTCCTTTTCAAGGAGGAGGTTGACCACGGTGGCGACTTCAATGCCCTCGCCCAACTTGGTGGTCTTTTCAGCCCACTGAAGGATGACAGCCTGGCTCACCCAATACCCCAGGTGGCTCAACTCAATCCACAAATCGTTGGGGATCAAGACTTGTCGGGTCTTGGCGTCATAGCCAAACACCCGTCCCGTGATGAGAGCGCCACCGGCAAAGACGACCGGCCCCTTGATGATTGCGTCCTCGATGTCGACCATCAGTGCTCGCAACAGTTTTTGGGTGTCCGGGGATAGCTGCCCCTTGTTCCGCTCGATCCTGAAACCGCAGTAGCCACCCGCCTTGGCGTAGAGCTGGACCAAGACATGCAGGTGCTTGCGAAACTTGATCGGCTTGCCAGCATCAGGCCGCTCACCGTTGAGCTGAGGAATGAAGGTGCGCGACTCGACCAGCGGCCAGTAATACTGCAACCACTTCTCGGCCACGTACCTCACAGGCAGCCCCACCTGGCCGTCGGCCAGCCATGTCACGCTGTTGGGGCTATGGGTGGCGATTTCCGCGAGCGCCCGGAAAAGCGCGAATTTGTAGGTGGCGCTCTTCTTGTCATGGTTCAGCACACCTTCGATCTGGTCGATGGGCCGGGTGTTGGCGCCAGACTTGAGCTGAAACAGCAAGGACACCCATTCAATGCCCTGCCGGTTCATGGCATCCGAGTTACCCCATTGATCGATCAGGCTGAAACCGAGACGCTCAAAGATGAGCCGTAGGTAGCCCGGGTGGTAAGTCTTGAAGAGGCGGCCGTTTGCATCCCGCTCACCGCCTCCTGTGTCCGAGCGCTGGCTTGGAACGGAAATCAGCAGGCGGCCATTGACCTTGAGGCATCGCTTGATCGACAGCGCGGCATTGAACAACTCTGTGGAGTCGATGTGCATCAGCACGGCGCAGCACAAGACCCCATCAAACTCACCACCAAACGGCACCGGGAAATCAGGCAGCAGTCCATGAATGACGCGCCCTTTAAGTTCCGGGTGGAACTCCTGGGCCAACTGGACAAATTCCGGAGTCCCATCCACCCCATATGGCTGAAAGCCTTGACGGCCCAACTCAGCCAAATCACGACCCGAGCCACAACCTATATCCAGTACGCGGCCGCCCGGCGCAAAAGCCGTGGCAAATCGACTACCCAATGAACTCTGCGCCGCCTCGTAACGTTGGGCGACATCATTCGCATTGGCAGAGTAGTAGTCCAGGGTCGAGGAGTCCATTGGGTCTAATTATGTGGCCACCGCTAGGCTCAGGCCATGAGCCTTGAGATGGCAAAATTCTGGAATCACCTCTGACGATCATGGCATTCAGCATAGAAGACCTAGGGGACATC
>JACCDY011497571.1_pt1 | contig 18681 bp, 26 predicted proteins | sample 7446391 | NCBI WGS metagenome assembly JACCDY01 (sample SAMN15323451, study PRJNA562643) | freshwater metagenome | isolation source: river surface water | place: USA:Blue River Watershed | collected 2017-08-18
GGGGGGCTTGGGGGCAGGGGGGGTGCCCCGGTAGCCGTGGCTACAGTTAGCGCTAAAAGTCAAAATGGGCCACTGGGCCAGGTTTTTTGCTGGTTGCTATACAATTCTCCTTTTTTTCGTTTTTCTTTACACGTGTAAAGGTGTTTTTTCTCTTTTTGTATATAAATATATATTTTTAAAAAAAGTGGCCCAAAATGAATTTTACGTTGCTGTTGAGCCGTCTTTACCGGGGCACCCCCTCTGACCCACACCTTTTTCTTTGAAGGAGCTTTTTTTTTCATATTACGCAACACTTTTTGACACTTGTAAAAATATAATATATAATATATAAGCGTTTCACGTGGCACCACGATAGCGCAAAACAGTGGCTCGAGCCCGCCCTCCTGGTCGTGGTGCCTGCTTGAGTTCGTTGTTCATTGTTCTGCGCTTGCGGTTCGAGGTGGTGCCGGTACGGGTACCAGGGAAAACGGAGTGGCCGGGTGAATGAGGCGGCGCACCCCCCAAATCCGCCAAAACTTTTGAAGAACTTGAATGTAGTAAAATGTAGTAATTTGTAGAGTACTGTGCAGTAGTTGTAGAGCATATTTGACACAAAGATGTATAATAGTTGCAATGACTACAGAACTTGAAATCCCTAAAAAGGACGTATCGCGTGAAGAGGACCTCGTGCGGGTGCAGAAAATTGTCAGCGACAACCTCCCCCACCTTACCGCAGCAGCCCTAGCCTCAGCTCTCGGAGGTACAATGCTCCTTAAAGTGCAGACTACACCAGAAGGCAAGATAAAATACCTACCTGTGTACGAAACTGAAGAAATTCTCCAAGGTCTCGAGTGGATTTCGACGTTTGGTAACAAGTTTCAGGCAGGAGACGGCTTCTTTATTTTGCAGCAGCGTGCTCCAGACGCTAAATTCTGGGACATGTTGGCCACTCGGCACCTTGGAAAGATTCCAGATGAGAAGGTTGACCTTACGAAAAAACTAAATTTGGCGGATATAGCCCGCAAAGCTATCCCGATTAGTCAGCAGAAGGAAATAAAGGGGCTGGAGTTGATTAAAGAGCCTGTACCATCGTCATGGAAATAAAATCGGACAGCAATTTAAACGTCGAAGCCTTGGCGCTCTTCCAGCAGTCGCCGTTTGCGTTCATCGAAGAGAGCTTAGGAGAAGTTCCTCAACCAATTAAAGAGGAGTTTAAAGCGTACGTACTGCATCTGTACGTCGTTCCAGCGCACCAATTCTCGGATTACGCCGCCACTATCAATAAGGACATGTTTGAGCCCTTTCAAAAGGGGAAGCATTTAACGTGGCAGCAGGCTATCTTCGTTATCGCAGTACAGCGAGCGGTTAATGGCAGTCTACCGCCAAAAATTGCGGTTAAGGCGGGTCGTGGAACAGGGAAGAGTGCGATTATGTCGCGGCTTATTCTGTGGTATTTGTTCTCATTCCCTCTTAGTCGTATTCCGTGTACTGCACCGACCAGTGACCAGCTCTTTGCAGTGCTCTGGTCAGAGATAAATTTGGTTTTGAGTATGATGAAACCAGAGTACGCTGATATGTTTGAGTGGTCGAGTGACTTCATTCGTATCAAGCAGCATCCCCAGGTATGGTATGCACGGGCTAAAACGGCCGGCAAAGGGCAGACAGGTGCCCTTTCGGGTATTCACTCAGATTACATGGCTTCGTTCGCTGACGAGGCGTATGACATCGAAAACGACGTGTTCCAGGTGGCTGAGGCAACACAGACAGGTGAGAAGTCATTGATGATTTTGGTCGGAAACGCCGTACATGACCATGGGTACTTCTATGACTGCTTTAATGCGCACGCTGATGGGTGGATTCGGTTGACGATGAATGCTGAGGAGAGTCCGATTGTTAACGTTGAGAAAGTACGTGAGCAGAAGGTGATGTACGGTGAGCACTCGAACCACTACAGGGCGAGTATCTTGGGGGAATTTCCGATTGCAACGGCGATTGATGTTGATGGCTGGAGGCGACTATACTCAGATAGCTGGATTACTGATACGTTTGTACCCGAAGATGATTTACAACACAGTCACCTGTTTGATGACGGGCAGTTTCGTCGCAGTAAGGCGTTTTTAGGTGTAGACCCGGCTGGAGAGGGTACAGATGAGTCGGTGGCATATATCCGAAACCAGAGCGCGGCAAAGCTGGTGTTTCATAACTCAACATCGACGATTCGAGGTGCGGCGTTGTCTGTGATTGGGTCGATTGAGACGTTCGGGCTCGATGGGCAGGACGTTACCTGCGATAACTTTGGCGTGGGAGCTGAATTAAGTCAGGAAGTAATGATACAGAGCAATAGTGCACACGTGATTGATGGAAGAAACACGGGTGATAAGTGTGAAGACATCTTAGACCAAGCAACCTACTTCAATGAGCGCGCACGTATGTACGACGCACTCTATTGGTGGGGCAAACGTGGCGGTAAGATTTTGTATGACGACATCTTAATTAAGGAGCTAAAGACTATCTTCGTGCGTGAGACCGAACAGGGGAAGAAGCAGATTATGCCGAAGCGAGAGATGCGTAAACGCGGATTTCCAAGTCCGAACCGCGCTGATGCGATTTGCTACACGACACTGAATGACCGTATGTTGAGTAACTACATTCCGCGAGCTGACTTTAAAGCAGTGCAGATAGGTAAGCCGTATGACCGCTATGGGCAGAGAATTAACGAAGCGTTTGATAAGCACTCGGGGATACCTTCGGTTTAACTACTTTGTATTGTATAATTAGTAACATATATTATGGCAAAAAAACCTGCGGTCGTACAACAGTCTTCAACTGTTCCACACGAAGTTAAAAAATTAGAGTACAGCGATGCGGAACGACAGTACCACACTGACGTTTTGAATTTAGTGAGTAATGCACTATCAGAACGCGAACGACCTCGGAAAGAGTTTAACGACATGGGGTTCTCTGAGCAAGACGAGTACAACGTCAAGCTCGATTTAGCATACGTGCCTCCGGCTAAGAATAAGCATGATATCCGTCTTGTGAGTGGGCTCACGCGCGAGAAGACAAATACACTGGTGTCGATTGCAAAGTCAAATGACTTTGATACAGAGTTTATTGCATTTGATAAGGATGACCAGATTTTGTTTGACCTGGCTGATGCGGCGACCGACCTCGTGGAGAAGACTAACCAGATGGAACACTGGCGTGACAATCGCGGGACAGTATATCGGGGTATGTGTGCACGTGGAACGTACTTTACGATGGAAGTGCAGGAGTTCCCGAGTAAGGCGTACAAGTCGAAGGTGAGCATTCATTCCCTCGGCAAGATGGACGTTGATTGGGATGATAAGACCCGTACTGGTAACGTTGAGTTCCGCACGATTGAGATTGACCCACGCATGGTGGTCCTTGGTAATTTACGTGAACTTGAGCTCAACAAGCAACCATTCATTGCTATTGGTCGCGTGATTAGTGAAGCTGAAGCGCGTGGTATGTTTGGTGGCTGGGAACGCTTTGCGTACGTGCCACTCAAGGCTGGCCAGGTGCAGTACGCAGGCTCTGAAGGCCAGGACTTGTTTTCATACTACAAGGAAAACTACAAGATGAGTGACGTGCTTGCTGAAGGTGAGATTGAATTGCTGTACTTTATGCGCTCACTGCCGTTCGGTAATGAACTCGCTATCTACCTTAATGGTGTGGCGATGCTTCCGGTTAAAGACCGAGGGTACGTGGCTAAAACAAATCGCTACAAGGTGTCAGGCTTTCCGCTCACAAGTATCTCTGCGTCAGGAGAGTACCCATTAACTGATTGGCAGTACGAACGTATCCCAGGCTTCTTTTACTCGAAGGCGCAACCAGCTAAGACAAAGTTCGACCAAGACGTACTCGACTTCTGGATTCGCTTCATTACAAAGAAAGCAATTCGTTCAATTAACCCGACGCTTGGTAACAAGTCAGGTCAGATAATTTCTAACGAAGACCTCCAGCCAAGTAACATCATCTCAAACATTCGTAAGGATGACCTGTTCTCGATTCTTCCACCAGAAATGATTCAAGGTGTCACCACTGGTGAGTTCTCGTTCATGGAAATGATGAAGAAGGAGGTTGATGAGAAGACGCTCTCGCGTGAGTTCGATGGACAAACCTTGAACCAACACCAGACTGCGACTCAGTTCATGGAGAACAAAAAGGCGCAGCTCGTGAAGCTCGGTGCCATGCTCGACGGTATCATTCGTGGTGAAGCACGTCGCGCTGAATTGCGTCTCCGTAACTCAATCATTCCATATTGGTTCATGAGTGATAAATCAGATAAGAAAAAGCGTGAGGTACGAATGGGTGAGGTGATTGCTGGTGTGTACGAAACACACACAGTTGCCAAGGAAGGTCGTGACGGTAAGTTTAACTCAGTCATCAATGTGACTGATGACTTTGGTGAGCTCAGCCCGTACGATGTACTCGCTGAACAGGAAATGGAATTAAAGCGTACTGGTAAGCGAACCAAGTTTACCTTCCTCAATCCTGACCAAATTGACTTTACCCGCACACTCTTCTACTGCAATGTTAAGCCACGTGAACGTGACAACAACGCTATGCAACGCATGATGTTTGATGCCGACGTTGTAGCCGCTAAGAACATGTTCGGTCCAGACACCACAAATGACGAAGCACTCAAGGTTAAGTTTGCTCAAATCCGTGGTGACAACTATGACACTTGGTTCAAGGAGCAAGGTCTCGACCAGGAAGAGGCACTGACTACTGCTATGGCTGGCGCAGGTGAAGCTGCTGGAAGTTCTATCCCGCAACCTGGCGGACTTAACGCAGCGTCTGCTACACCACCAGCTCAGATGGCTTTACAGAAATAATTGCACTTTTTTCAGGATAAGTGATATAATTTTGGGATGGGGACACCCAAAATTAAAAAAAGTGTAGATACTTTAACGAATGAAGAGTTTCGTGTGCAGTTTGAGGCGAGCACGCTCAACCTTTTGCTGTCAGGCAAGACACCAAAATACGAGGAACGGTTTAAGGCGTGGGCGAGAAACACTCAAGGTGAACATTTGAACAACTTAACTGATGCACTCCTTTCGGCAATCGCGTATGCGACTATTACCCGGAAGGATGATGTCGACTACCTCCGGCGACAGGCTCAGGGGGTCATTATCATGCATGAATGGATTAAGCAGTTCGGCTCAGAGACCGGTAAGGTAGAAGAGGAGGAGGAAGATGTTTTTAATGGTTTATAGTTAGTCGATATGGGGAAGTTCTTAAATGAAGATTACGAGGAAGTAGAGGGATACACCAAAGAGGAGCTTGAAGCAAAAGTAGCTGAAGCTGTTCTTAAAGCTCAAAAAGAGGCGGGCGGCACCACGGCTGAGCTTGAGAAAAAAGTACAAGAACTTGAAGTTGCTAAAGCTAAAGTAGAAGAGAAGTTGACGAAGCGTTCAGACGAGTACAATAATCTCAAGGCTAAGTTTGAGGAGAACGGTACGAAGGTAAAGACCGTTGAGGAAGAGCGGAAAGCCGCGTACGAGAAGATGCGCGACTCAATGATTACTAAGTTAGCTGGCGATGACAAAGAGTATGAGGAGGCTCTACGTACTCAGTACGAACGTCTTGGTACAGAGACGCTTGACCCAACTACTCTTGAAAAGTCGATGAAGGATGCGCATACGCTTGCACTGTCAGAACTTAATCGAGACTTTACTCCGTTCTCAATGGCAAACAACAGTGGCGCTCGTCCTCCGGAACGTACGACAGAGGGAGTTAAAACTGATTTTACTGAAACAGAGGAAGGAAAAGCTACACTCGATGTTGCGCTGATGTCGATGGGTATGAAGACGACTGTTACTGGCGATGATAACAAATAAGTATGGTAGATAAACCAACAAAGGAAACTACTCCGGTAGAACCAAAAGACAAGACACTGGAAGTGATGGAGCAGATGCAGGCGATGATGAGCGAGCAGCAGAAAACAATTACTGAACTGAAGGCACAGGTAGCTCAATCACGGAACCAAGCGAGCGAACCAGAAGTGGTTGACCTCAACCGCAAACCGGCAGGTAATATCTTAATTGCTACTATTGATGGTATGCCAATTACGGATATGAAACTGGAGAAAAAAACGATGTTGAATGGCGCTGGCCAGACAGTCGTGACAGGTTTTGACGCTATCTGTAAAGTACATGGGATAGATAAGCCTGTTAAGATTACATACGGAGACATGGACAATCCAAAAGATTACCTTAATCTTCCGCGGACACGGTTCGACCTTGTAGACCAAGTTGAAGAATCTGGTGCATCGCAAGTTGACCGTGGTCGAGTTGTGCGAAATGACGGATTAGTGGATGAGAAGAAAGAAGTTAATAACGTGCTGATAACTACTGGGCGTAAAGTACAGTTGGCTATCCGCGAAGACTTCCGGTACTACACGATTGAAGTGAACGGAGAAAAAGTTACATTACCCCAAGATAAAATCTATCGCTAATATGGAAAAAGAAATTGTAAACACGCACACAGACGAAGCAACCAAGATTACTCGAGTTCACTATGCTGATGGTACGTTTGATGCGTTCCCAGCAGGTACGTTCCCAGTAGGTGCCGTTTCGGTTGAAGTTGATGAGAAAGAAGAATTCACTGAAGAAGTTATTCCAGCAGTAGTTGAAGTTGATAGTTTCGCTTCAGGGGTAGTAGATGATGCTACACCTAACGAAATTGAACTTGGTGATTACCGTGTAATTGGAGAAATTACGTACACAGATGAAGATGGTAATGAACAAGGTATGACGGAGATAGGCTCAATCCAGACCGTTCCTGTGACACTTGGTGAGTATTGGGTATCTGAAGGTCTCGCAGAACGTGTTATTCCTGAAGTAGAAACTATATAAGTATGGCAAAGGAAATTGAAAAGAACGAAGACGGTTCATTGACCGAAGAGCAGTCCCTTAAATTTTCAGTTGGTGTAGCTGAGATTGTTCGCAAGACATTCGGACGCATTAGTGAACTTACTCCAGAACAAATTCTCGACATCACTCGTAACCGAACAAATAGTGATTCACTCCTTCCACTCTCGAACGATGTCTTCCAGGTTGTCGTAGACCAGGAGCTCCCAGCTGCCTTTAACCAGTACATCGCGGTATTTAGCAACCATGTACTCCAGGAAGTGTATGACCAGGTAGTTGAAAAAATTAACAAGAACGAACAGTTGGTGATTGAGAAGAATGTCGGTATTGCTTACAACGACTTGTCACCAAAGGACGTGATTGATTACTTGGAAGCAAACAAGTAAGCTTGTTACAGCAAAACAACAGCCACACATTGACTTGTGTGGTTTTTGTTTTATGCATGGTATAATTGTAGTAACGTGTCGAGGAGCGGACGCGCGATACAGCTCCACCCTAGGTGTACTCTTGACCCGCATAGAGTTGACTCCGATACATCGGAAAAAAAGACGCATTATAAAATGTAAGTATTAACTATGTCTGTATCTCGATACACAGTTAATGGTGACAAGACAGGTGTAAACCTCCGTTACGCATCGAAGAAAGCTTCGACTGCAATGACTGAAGGAACCCTTCTTGCGCTTGACTCTGCTGGACGACTCGAACCTGCGACAGCAACCGACACCTTTATTAAGGGTATCGCTATCCGTCGCGTAGCTGCTGCTGACGCTGATTACGCTGGCACAGGAGAAATTGCCTACGACGAACCACGTGAAGGAGACCTCTTTGTTATGGATGTTGACGACACTACTACAGCTAACTTCGTACCTGGTGCAATTCGCACTATTAACGATGCTGGTGAAGTAAAGGCAGCTGCTCTTAACGGAACAACTGACCGTGGTACTGTACGTATCCACAAGATTTTATCAGCCACTTCAGCCGTTGTGAGTTTTGTCACCCAGACACAAATTCCTACTGCTAGTTAATCTAATTAGAATATGAGTGCTTTAGGAAACACTGGTTCACGAACCGCTAAGCATCTTTCAACCATCTCAATGCCTGAGTTGTTTGACTTGCAGAAGCGTGTATTCAACGAAGACCAAGAAGTGCAGGACATCCAGGCTGCAACATCAGACCTTATGTCATTGTTCCGTGCTGACCCATTTATGGACGGCATGGGAAGTTACAAGACAGCAACTGAGACTGACGCTCAGACGTTTGGTAACGAACAACCAGAAGGAACCAACCCACAGATGATTCAGTACGGTATTGGTCGTACACTGAACTACACCTATGTAGACTTCGGTAACGCTACTACAGTCACTGAACGTGCTATGCGAGACAACCAGTACGCTCAAGTATTTGGTCAGCTCATCCGCCTCCCACGTATCCTTATGAATCGTCGTTACCTCGATGGTGTACACCAGTTCACTTTCGCGAACGCTGCTTCATACACGAACATGGACGGTCGTGTTGTTGACATGACTACTATCGACGGTCTTGCTCCATTCCACGCTACACACACTCTCGTTCACTCAGCTTCAACTTGGTCAAACCTTGTACCAAGTAACCCAGTGTTCGGTAAGGCTGGCCTTTTGGCAGCTGAACTTTTGTTCAAGACTAACGTTTTGGATAACTTCGGTGTGAACAAGCCACTTGTTGCGACTCACCTTATTACCACCAATGACCCTACTGTTGTCTACAACGTGCGTCAGGTGATGGGCTCAACTACTGAGCTTGGTCAGTCAAACTCAAGTGTTATCAACGCTTTGAACAAGTACAAGCATGTTGTGCTTCCACGCCTTGACTCTACTGCAACAGGTGCATACGACTCATCTAAGAAGGACTGGTGGATTCTCGGCCGCTTCGGTACTTCAGACGGTGTTGATATTCGCTACTCTGAGCGAGTTGGTATCAAGATGCTTCCTCCTCACAAGGATGAGATGAACGGTAACGTTACCTCACGTGTGCAGGGTGCTTGGGTCTTCAAGACTGTAAGCATGAAGGGTGCAGTACTTAGTACTGGTGCTGGTTCATAATCGAACTATCATAAGCCACAAAAAACCGCCTTGTGCGGTTTTTTGTTATCTACGTGGTATAATGTTAGTACTAATAGCAATAGTTTCATTATATGTTTTACCACAAGACCTTCGATAAAGTAGCTGCAACTGGCGTTAAGGTACTATCCCACGTCTCAGGCTTCCGTCATATCGTTTTTAGTCTACACGCAGATGCCAGTACAACTGCCACTATTCGTGTAAAAGGCTCAGCTTCAGCTGAAGCACCCGACTTTACAGCTGCAACCAGTGCTGACAACGATTGGGGGTACATTGCGTTTCGTGAGCTGGAAACAGCTGACCTTAAAGCCGGTTCTACAGGTGTAGCAATCACCACAACAACACTTCATAAAGTCTATGAAGTGGAATGTAACGGCCTGACACATGTTGCTTTCGACTTCTCATCTATCTCAGGTGATGGTGTAGTCGTGCACGCACTAGTGACAGCTGATGAATAATATGGATATATCACAAGCTACAGATGAACTCCTAAAACTTCAAAAAGAGCTAGGTGAACTAACTGAGGTTTTAGTTGAAACAAAAGAGGAGCTCGCAAAAGTTCGGGCCAACATTGCTGATTCTCAGACTGTGCTCAATAACGAGCGCGCGACTGTTGAGGTTATTACTAAAGGAAAGCTCACACTTCAGGCTGATATTGACGCTTTAACTGAAACTATTGCTAAACTGACAGTTAAAAAAACGTCTACCGAAAATGAGATTGACAGCCTTGAGGGTCACATAGAAGTACTTGGTGAGCAGATTAGCCAGCTCGAAGCTAAGCGCAATGATTTAACCAAAGCAGTATCGGTTGAAAATAACCTGCTGAGTGAACTTGAGCTGAAGTCAGAAACTTTACGGACCCAGACTGAAACCCTTAGTCAGTCAGTTCGTGAAAAAGTTATTGAGATTGATACTCTTAAAAAAACTGCTGACACAGAACGGATTACCATCGCAAATCAAGCAGAGAACATGGAAGCCGAGTTGCGTCTACTGCAATCAAAGAAAGATAATTTACTTGAACTTATTGCACGTAACGATGCTAAGTATGTAGAGGTGGTAGGAATGCTTAATTCACTTACTACGAAAGTAGAACAAGCTGAAACAGTATTAAGTGATATTGAGTCAGCTCAAGACAGGGCGTTGTCTGAAGGCCGTGTTCGTAACACTGAATTGAGTAACAAGCGTGACCAAGTACTGCTTGAGCTTACTGAGGCACAGGGTACTCTTCAGGTAACCCAAAATAATCTTGTAGAAGCTCAAAAAGAAATTACGTCTTTGCGGGCAGGTTTCTTAAACCTTGCACGACGCGAAGAGAAGCTCCGTGATTTCTGTGACCGAAATGGTATTGACCACACTAACCTTTAAACGTTATGGCACGAACAGTAGGTTTTTGGAAGAAAGTTGGTGACACCATCCAACCAGTTTTTAGTTCAGGAGTAAACCTGCTTATTCGTGGTACTGACAAGTACATTAACTTTAATGAAACTACAGGGGAGTCTGGTTATGGTATTCGAGATAATGGCGGGACACTTCAGTACAAAAATTCAGCTGGGGCCTGGACTAATTTTAGTTCAGGAGGTGGAGGTGGCGGAGGTCACACCATTGAAGACGAAGGTACACCGCTCACACAGCGCACTAACCTCAACTTTGTTGGTGCGGGTGTAACGGTAACTGATGACGCAGGTAATGACGCTACAATAGTAACTATCTTAGGTGGAGGAGCTGTTGATTCAGTAAATGGTCAGACAGGTGTTGTTGTACTTGATGCTGATGACATTGATGACACTTCTACTACTAACAAATTTGCCACAGCCGCTGAAAAAACAAAGCTTGGTCATATTAGTGTAACCCAGGCAGTAGATTTAGATGCCTTGGAAAGTGCTAGTCATGCAGCGGTAACTGTTTCTGATAGTGCAGAAATTGACTTCACCCTCACTGGTCAGCAAATTTCCGCTTCGATTGTTGCTGGTAGTATTGACGAGTCTAAACTAGATGTGTCAGTAAATGCCTCACTTGATTTGGCCGATAGTGCTTCACAGCCTGGACACACACACGCTTCTACTGCGATAACAGATTTTACCGAAGCGGCTCAGGATGCAGTTGGGGGAATGGCGGCAAACAGTACGTTCATTAACCTTACGTACAGTGACGCGACACCTTCACTCACTCCGTCTCTTTCAGCTACAGGAACACCATCAGCTTCTACGTACCTGCGAGGAGATAACACTTGGGCAACCGTAACTGGTGGGTCGAGTATTTATTTCAATACAGTTTATGTAGACCAATCAGGCGGTACTAGCGATACTTATGGGGTCTTAGCAGGGACGATTAACGGTTCCAACGCACTCTTTACAGTATCTCAATCAGTCTACGCCACAGGAACTCTTAAAGTGTACCTCAATGGTCAACTAATGACACAAGGAACTGGCGAAGACTGGGTTGAAACTACTCCAGCTTCAGGCACCTTTACTTTTGCTGTTGCCCCAGCTACCGGCTCACTTATTACTGTTGAGTACCAAGTACAAACTGTAACAGCAAGTAATTTTGATGAGCTTGCTCAAGATGCTGTAGGGGGTATCTTAACTGATTCTGCTGAAATTGATTTCACCTACAACGATGGCACCCCGTCAATTACAGCTTCGCTAGTTGCTGGAAGCGTCGATGAAACCAAGCTTGATGCAAGTGTAAATGCTTCACTTGACCTGGCAGATAACTCAGTACAACTTACTGGAAACCAAACAGTCGGTGGAGTAAAAACCTTTACTAGCCCTATCGTCTATGACGGAGGCGCTGGCCAAGATTACGAAATCAAATCCAACGGTAACAATGGTTTACATATTGACGGCAAACTTACAGGAACTCTCGCTGAGGTAGACCTTTCAAGTAATGACAAAGACGGGACTGACAATGTAAACTTTAAAGCTTTTGGCTTCGGTGACGCTGGTGCAGCTAACAGCGAACGTCTTACTGTAGGCTATAACGCTTCCGGCACAGACTATAGAATCCATACCGTAGCTTCTGGTACAGGAACAGTTCGTCAACTTCGCATCTACACAGGTGCTAATACTTCGCAGGTTGTATTGAACACCGACGGTACAGTTTCTTTCGGAGGTAACGTATCTGCGAGCAACTTATCTGGAACAAATACAGGTGACCAATCAACTATAGTTGGTATCACGGGAACCAAAGCTCAATTTGATGCAGCTGTTACAGACGGAAATTTGCTGTACGTTGGGGACGTGACTCAGTATACTGATGAGCTCGCTCAAGACGCTGTAGGAGCAATGGTTGATTCAACACTCGTGTACAACGACGCAACACCATCTCTTATCCGAGCAGCTCTTACCGGGGCAATAACTGCCAGTGCTGGCTCAAACACAACTTCTCTAGGCTCATTCACAAAGGCACAACTAGACGGAGCCGTTTCTGATGGTGATGTACTATACACTGATGCTATTGGTGTAACTGTGCAGGGGTACAGTGCAGTATTAGCTGCAACCACTGCGTCATTCCTAACTGCTGATGAAACAAAGCTTGATGGTATTGAAGCTCTAGCTGATGTAACAGACGCGACCAATGTAGCTGCGGCTGGGGCTTTCATGAAGTCAGTAGACGATACTGATGACATAACTGTTGGCACTACTAATAAGTTCGCTACAGCCGCTGAAAAAACAAAGCTTGGGCACATTACAGTGACACAAGCGGTGGACCTTGATGCCATTGAAACAGCTAGTCACGCGGCCGTTACCGTAACAGACAGTAGTGAAATTAACTTTACGCTGACTGGGCAGGACATAACAGCCACATTAGTTGCTGGCTCGATTGATGAAACCAAACTAGACATAAGTGTTAACGCGAGTCTTGACCTCGCAGATACAGCTTCGCAACCAGGGCACACACATACAGCTGCAAATATTACTGACTTCGACACTGAAGTATCAAATAACACTGACGTAGCAGCTAACACGGCGGCTCGACACGCGGCTGTGACTGTCACCGACTCAGCTGAAATTAACTTTACTCTGACAGGTCAGGATATAACTGCTTCTTTGATAGCTTCGTCAGTTGATGAATCAAAACTGGATGCCTCAGTAAATGCTAGTCTTGATTTAGCTGATACATCTGTTCAACCAAACGACCCAGTGACCGACCTGAACGCTACAGCACATCGGCTTTTCTACTCAGACGGTTCAGGTAATATTACTGAGTTAGCGTTCGGTGCTGACGGTACTGTTCTTACTTCAACAGGTACCACTACTGCACCAGCGTTTGAAACACCGACAGGTGGTGGTGGAGGAGTAACTAGAGGTCAAGTTGTAGCACAAGCACAAGGAATTATTTACGTTTAATTATTATTTTATGGCAGCAAACACAGCCCCAATCTATTCAATCAAAGGAGACGTATCAACAAACGATGGTACTACTATGCAGTCAGTGATGCTGACAGCTACTGGTGATTACACCGGTGCGTCTGCAAACCACATTCTCGTGCACACCGCGGATGCCACTTCTGGCTCGTACGTTCGTAAACTACGTTTTGTGGCAGTAGGTACAAACGTAGCTACTGTAGCGCGTATTTACTTAAATAATGGTTCAGTAAACACTACGGCCGCAAACAACAAACTGTATGGTCAAATGTCACTACCCGCTACAACAGCAAGTAACACCGCAGCAACAGTAGAACTAGACTATCCTTTAGAGTTGGCACTTCCAGCTGGCTTCCGTATTTACGTTGGTGTAGGTACAACTGTAGCATCTGGCTGGTCAGTGACTGCTGTATCAGGACAATACGAGTAATATGTTTCCATCTGATTTACCACGTTCAACTAAAGGACTGACTCAGTACTTTACTCAACCAAGCACTGTTACTAACGTACAGTGGCAGACTTATAATGTCCCTGAATGGGCGAACTACCTTAATATCATTTGTATTGGAGGTGGTGGTGGAGCTGGTGGAGGTTTTACCAGAGGTGCTGGAAACGCTGGTTCAGGTGGCGGTTCAGGTGGCTCAAGTGCTGTTACCCGCGTGACTGTGCCGACAGCATTCCTACCGCGAACACTATTTCTTCAAGTAGGGGCAGGAGGACAAGGTACTGTGTCAGGAGGTGGTACAGCAGGAGCGGGCGTTCTTTCCTATGTAGCTATCGCGCCAAACACAACCGCTACAAATGTATTAGCGGTGTCAGGGGCAGCTGGCGCAGCTGGTGGTACAACGGGTGCAGCGGCATCAGCAGGCGCAGCTGGAGCAGCTGGAACTATTGCTACCATTGGTGCTATGCCTTTGGCTGGTATGGGTCACTTTGACCTTATCGCAGGACAAATCGGTGTAGCAGGCGGTGCGGCAGCAGGAGCAGTAGGTACGGCACAATCAATACCAACAACTTCAGTTATGACAACAGGTGGAACAGGCGGTGCTGGGACAACCTCAGCCGACTTTGCTGGTGGTCTTTGGACAGCTATCACAAACTCATACATCTCTGAGTGTCGACCAGCCACCCCAGCAGCAGGTTCTAATGATGGTTCAGGCGGTTTTGCACTTTGGAAACCACTATTCTTTTTTGGTGGAACAGGTGGTTCTTCATCTAATACTGGTATTGGAGGGAATGGTGGTAATGGCTCTTATGGTTGTGGCGGGGGTGGAGGCGGAGCGGGAACAACAGGTGGGCGTGGGGGTGATGGTGGTTCAGGTATTATTATAATTACAGCTGTTTAGTATGACAAACACTCGCATACAAAAAGAGTTCTTGGATGATGAGATTATGGTTAAGACCATAGCTATTCAAGTATCTGGCTCAGCTACGGCTGACGCTGCTCTGGCAACAGGTGATAACCTCGCTACTGTATCTGTAGACTCAACCCTTAACGGCATGAACCTTGTAGCTATTAAAGCTTATGTCACTACTGTTTCATCTTCAGGTGCGCCATTGTTCCAGGTTCGCCGGTCACGTCGCTCATCTGCTACCGCTCGGACTGTTGTTGATATGCTAACGACTGGTGTCTCGATTGATGCCAGTGAATTTGAAAGTGCTGATGCCACTACAGGACCAACAATCAATACCAGTAATGATGATGTACAGACTGGTGATATACTTCTCATTGACTGTGACACTGCTGGTACAGGTACAAAGGGAGCGCAGTTATTATTAACTTTCCAATTACCGTCGTAATATGTATACAAAAAGACTTATTGGTGATACAAAAAACATCGAGCTTCGCCGCCGTATGGTGAATGTTGAGTTCACTAATGGAACCGTCACCTTCAATAAAGAGTTTCAATTTAAGGTTGACGAATCACTTGAGACAATTAAAAAGGTTGTGCAAGAATACCTTGATGAGTTGAATTTTGTACCGCCTACAATAACTGATTTAGAAGTAGTTGAGGTCACTCCTGAAGAACCAACTGCCGCTGAAATTGCTCGGGCAGCCTATGATAAAGAACGAGCTGAACTTGCTGTGTTGATGGAGCTGGTCCGAGATGGTGTCTTCACTGGCACTGAACCACAAGTTGTAAATCGGCAGAACAGTGTGCGTGCTGCTTTTAAAGCTGAATACCTAGAATAGTATGGCAGCAGGCTTCAAACAAGCGACAGTAAACGCGAGTGATGTACCCGCGACACTGACTAACTACCCAGCGTATGTAGATTTAGCGCGTTTAGGTATTACAACTTTGGCTGAAGCCCAGTCTGTTCGTTGTTACTCTGACTCAGGAAAAACAACTGAGCTTGCTCGTGAGATTGTTACACTTACAGAAATGCACGTTAAAATACCATCCCTGACATCTACGTTCGTTCTCTATGTTGACTGGGATGGTGTACGCGCAGATTACGCAGTGACAGCTACGTATGGCCGAAATGCTGTATGGAGTGATTATTTTGCAGTGTACCACATGGGGGACCCTAGTACTGGTCAGATTGATAGCACAGGTAATGGGCGTACCCTTACTACTGAGGTAGGTAATCCTACGGAAGAAGTAACTGCCAAAATTGGTAAAGGGGTAGACTTTGCCAGTGTTGACGCACTCATCAATACCAGCTTTGAAATGAGTAGCCCGACAAAAGTAACTGTGACAGCTTGGGCATCAATCGATAGCACAGGTAACCCTGGTTCGTATGGTCATTTATCAACTGGTCGATATACTGGAGCTTCGGTTCAGTGGCCATGGTTGCTTGACATGCGGGCAGGTAAAATTTACGGGTACGTGTTTCGTCAAACAAACGGAACATTTGCCATGGAAATAACTGGTACAACAACATTATCTACAGCAACGCTGTATCATATTGGTCTAACATTTGATGGGGCAGCTACTAAGCTTGAGGTGTGGCTTAATGGAGCATCTGAGGGGAGTATCACAAATGCAAACGTAACAAACCTATATAGTGGTTCATTTGATGAACTTCATGTTGGTAGGTATGAAAACTCATTTGGGGATAGATATATTGACGGTATTGTTGACGAGGTGCGAGTAACTACAACGCAAGTGCGTAATGGTGATTGGCTGACAACCGAATACAACAACCAGTCTGACGAGGCCGGTTTTTGGGGGACATGGACAACAGTATCTTCTGGAGCTACATTCCTACCCCGTATTATGCAGTACTAGCATGATATAATTATCGTGTATGAAAGCACTGACATCACGCACAGTCTGGACTATCGTTTTCCAATTTATTACTAATGGCTTTTTAGCCATCTCTGGAAACTTTGACCCGACTCTCGTTCTTGTTATCAATGCCGTGTTTAGTATGGTTGCGACCTACTTTAAACTGAACCCAAGTAAAACGTACTAAATATGCCGGTCACAGAGTATACTAATCGTGAGCTAGGCATACTCCTAGAAAAGCTCACTGAGAAGATTGATGGCTACCATAAAGATATGGAGAAAAAGATTGAAGCTATTCAAATTGACGTAGAGGAGAATAAGAACTTCCGTCTAAGAGCATTGGGAATTATTAGTGTTATTGCTATGGCAGGAAGTGCAATAGCAACCAAGGTACTGGCTAACTTAGGGTTATGAGATTTGTCATCCTTAAAGACACGAGCATCACACAAAAGCAATGGGATAAACTTGCTACTGAGTTCAGTGACTTCATTAAAGAAAACGTAGGCATCACGCCAACCTTCTTTGTTGAAGACTATACCTACCAGGGTATACCAACCATTATTGATAATGACGGTGACGTAATGCCAAGCCTAGAATGGCGTGAAAAGGCAGTACACCACGTGTACTCACGCTATGGGGAGTTTGGTACAGACCACATCGTACTCCTCGTACACCTCGATAATTGGATTTTTAAGGGCATCTGGGGCACTAACTGGAGTAACGTATACAACAGCTACCACGTACACCTCTGCCGTTTTGATAATAAGAACAGTGCCAATTCATTTGGTACGCTCTACCACGAGTGGATGCACTCACTTGATGCGCTCATTAAAACCACTACAGGTCGTGACGTGAGTGCTGAGTTAGGCTTCCTCTGGGATAAGTTTGCGGTACACGGTGGCCGACCTGACAAGGAAGGTACTACTGTCTGGAAGTACATCCGCTACAAGGAGAACGTACCTGCCCTCCTCTATATTTCAAAGTACCTGCGTGAGTCATACCAGAAGCGAGCTGATATGTACGCTAAGCACACGGGACTCTTAAAGCAGGTGATTAGCCTAGCTACGCAGTACCTTACTATCCTTCGAGCACGGCGTAACGTGAAAGACGGTGTACCAAAATGAGACTCCTCGCTGACATCATGTCCGTAATTATGGATGCCCTTGCAGCCCTGACGGTAAAGAACCCTATCTTTATGGTTCTCTTTGCTGTGCTTATGGCTATCTTCTTCATACCCTTTGCTATCTGGTGGTTTGAGTGGGGACAGTACAAATACAAGCCGTGGTGGTAGTGTATAATTATTTGTATGAGAAAAGACCCATTTGATGAATGGTACGAAGCCGAGAAAGGCAGCTCCGATGAGTTCGAGCTGGAACTTGACGTTGATGAAATCGACTTCGATGACATGACTGACGGTTACGAAGACTAAAAAAGCCACCCATTGTAGGTGGCTTTTTGTTTACGGCATATAAGCTAAATATGACCCGTTGGAATGTGCCCCCCATGGCGCCCAACCGTTTCCTGTACGTGCCTTAGCGTCATCATACAAAGCCCGTGCGATTCGTATGTTAGCTTCAACGTCGTACAGTACTTCAGTGTTGTGCCCGTGGACACACCCGACCTGAAAGATTCCGTATGAACCATAGCAAGTCTTGTGCTTGTCCTTAGCGTTCGTAGCTCGTGGGTTGAATCCACTTTCTGCCATCGCAACGGCAATAGCAGTTTGCGGGTCTTCCGGCCAAGTCTGGCGAATTAACGCTCTGATATTAGCCGGCTCACTTCAATACGTGCCTAATTCTTTGCGGACAGCATCTAGCTCTCCTTGGAGTGTCTTCACTTGGCCGACCAACTCGGCTTCCCGTGCCTCCAACTCCTTGCGCTTCACAACAGCCTCTGCTGCTGCAATAGCGTCTTGGTCCTGCATCCAGGCCGGAGTCTCCACTGCCGGTTCGTTTGCAGGTTCCTCATCCTTAATGTATCCTACTGTCGTACCCTGAGAAAGTGCGACGTAAGCTCCAACTCCCACTACGACTAGCATCCCTACCAGCCATCCTGGGATTTTTTTCATAAGTTTTTTTATACGTCTTGGGTTAATGACCTAACTGCA
>JACCDY011306245.1_pt1 | contig 18673 bp, 13 predicted proteins | sample 7446391 | NCBI WGS metagenome assembly JACCDY01 (sample SAMN15323451, study PRJNA562643) | freshwater metagenome | isolation source: river surface water | place: USA:Blue River Watershed | collected 2017-08-18
GGGTCAATGCACAAGACCAAGTACTGGGTGTTGGTTATCAAAGACCCGATGGCGCAGTTGAGCATTTGTCTTGCGACTATTTATTGTTGGCCTGCAACGGCTTTGGTGGCAACACCGACATGGTGAAAGAACTTTTACCCGAAATGGCCAATGCAATTTTTGCAGGTCATCAAGGCAACGACGGCACCGCCATCCAGTGGGGACGCCAGTTGGGATTGCAAATGGGCGACCTGGATGCTTACCAAGGTCACGGCTCGTGGGTCACACCCCAAGGTGCGCTCATGACTTGGGCATTCATCATGGAAGGCGGGGTTCAAGTGAACACCTTGGGCAAACGCTTTAACGACGAAACCGGTGGCTACTCAGAAGCTGCTGTTCATGTGTTGAGCCAACCTGGCAGCATCGCTTGGAATATTTTTGATGCGCCTTTGCTAGAGCTTCTTCGCAAGTTCCCAGATTTCCGAGATGCCGAGCAGGCAGGCGCATTGCGAACAGCCAGAGATGTCAACGGTTTAGCGGCCATTGTGGGATGTGACCCCGACACTTTAAAGGCCACCTTGGACGAAGTTCGCGCGGGTCACACCGACAGCATGGGCAGAACCTTCACTCGCGCATTGCAATCGCCTTATCACGCCATCAAAGTCACCGGTGCCTTGTTTCACACCCAAGGTGGATTGGAAGTGGATGCGCAATGCCGCGTTGTCAAAACCAACGGCCAAGTCTTGAATAATCTGTATGCCGCTGGCGGTGCCGCTCGAGGCGTTTCTGGTCGTGGCGCAGATGGTTATTTGGCGGGCAATGGTTTGTTAAGCGCAGTCGGCGGTGGTTGGCTGGCCGCCCAAGACATCGCGCAAAAATTGCACGTAGCTTAAAGCGCGTAGGCAAGCCGTATTTTCGATTGATACCCATTCCTAGGAAAACTCACATGTCTTTGGCTCAACGTTTGCAACAACCCAGCGCCTTGCTCGCCCCCGGAATTTACGATGCGCTGACCGCACTCATTGCCGAGCAAGCTGGCTTTGAAGCCTTGTATTTGTCGGGTGCATCCATTGCCTACACCCGTCTGGGCCGATCTGACATTGGCCTCACCACGGCCAGCGAAGTGGCCAATACCTTGGCCAATATCACAGACCGTGTCCGTGTGCCCGTCATTGTGGATGCCGACACAGGCTTTGGCAATGCGCTCAACATGCAGCGCACGGTGCGTGATTTTGAGCGTGCAGGCGCGGCCATGATTCAAATTGAAGACCAGACATTTCCCAAGCGCTGCGGCCATTTGGATGGAAAAGGCGTCGTGCCTGTGAAGGAAATGCAAGGCAAAATTCATGCGGCCTTAGATGCGAGAAAAAGCAGCAACACCCTCATATTGGCGCGCACGGATGCCTTGGCGGTTGAAGGTTTAGACGCCGCACTGGACCGTGCCGAAAAATATTTGGAGTGTGGTGTTGATGCGCTGTTTGTGGAGGCATTGCGTACGCCTGAGCAAATGAAAGTGGCTTGCGACCGTTTTGCACATCGCATCCCTTTGTTGGCCAACATGGTGGAGGGTGGCAAAACGCCCATCTTGAGCGCTGCCGAATTGGGCAAGTTCGGCTTCAAGATCGTCATTTTTCCAGGCGGTACAGCGCGTGCTGTTTCGCACATGTTGCAGGGCTACTACGGCAGTTTGAAAACGCATCAAACGACCGCACCTTGGCGTGACAACATGCTAGATTTTGATCAACTCAATGCCTTGATTGAAACGCCGGAGTTGTTGGCGCTTGGCAAAAAGTACGATGGCAGTGCCTAAGTCCTTTGACGATTTAATCGTTGGTTTTGACGCGCAGGGTTAGCACCGAGGCAATGCACATCAAAATGCCCGCAAAAATAAGCACATGTGTTGGATTGCTACTGAGCAAGGTTTTGTAAATCAAGGGCAATGTGATCATCTGGAAAATCATGGGCAGTACGATGAACATATTGAATATGCCCATGTAAACCCCAGCCCGCTCTTTTGGAATACTCCCTGCCAACAAAATGTACGGATTGCCCATGATGCTGGCCCAGGCCATGCCAATGCCCACCATGGGAAGCAATAGCAACCATTTGTCTTGAATAGACGGCAGCATCATCATGCTGATGCCAGCCAGAAGCAAGCAAAGTGCATGAACATATTTGGGGCCCCAACGGCGAATCAATGGCATCAGTGCAAATGCTGCAATGAAGGCGACAAAGTTATAAAAGCCACCAATTTGGCCATTCAATAAACTGGCATCTCTGAATTCAGAGGTGTTGGGATCGCGGGTGCCAAAAATCGACAAAGCCAGCGCAGGCACGATGTATATCCAGTAACACATCATGGCGTACCACTGGAACAACTTCATCCACCAAAGTTGACGCATGGTTTGAGGCATTTCGCGAATGGCTGAGCCAATTTCTGCCAAGGTTGCAAACAAACCGGTTTTTTGAGATTTGATGTGCTCAATCTCTTCGGGCGTTAAAGGCAATTCAGGCGTCGATTTGACAGACCAAGCCACAGTGGTGATGGAGAAAACAGCGCCAATCATGAAGGCAATGACGGTCAACTGGGGAATGTTGCTGCTGTTAACTGCGTCTTTGTCGATGCCCCATAAAAACAAGAGGGTGGGTGTGAGGTAGGCAAATGTTTGAGCTAAACCTGTGAATGCGCTTTGTGTGAGATAGCCAAGCGCATGTTGGTCTCTGTTGAGTCGGTCACTGACATAGGCACGGTAGGGCTCCATGGTGACGTTGTTGGCCGCATCCAAAATCCAGAGCAGGCTGGCGGCAAACCAAAGTGTGGGGCTGAAGGGCATGAACAGCAAGCAAATGCTGCACATCAGCGCACCAATCAGAAAGTAGGGTGTCCGTCGGCCCCATTTGCTCAGTGTTCTGTCACTCATGGCACCAACCAAGGGTTGCACCAACAAGCCAGTGACCGGGCCTGCCAACCAAAGGTAAGGCAGGCTGGCTTCGTCTGCGCCCAAGTATTGGTAGATGGGACTCATGTTGGCCTGCTGCAAACCAAAGCTGTATTGGATACCGAAGAATCCAAAATTCATTTGCAGAATTTGCCAGAGCGATAAGTGCGGTTTGCGAAACGTCATATGAGCCTCATGTGGTTTGCAACAGGTTTAATCATCAATCGATTAATACAGTAGGCGCTGCATCGCTTGCGATGTTGAGCCACTTGAATTTGTAGGGCGCCAAGCGCAGCGTGGAAGCGCTTTCGGAAGCAGCGTTCTTTGTTAACAATGCCATCTCAGAAAACTTCAGATCGACCGTTGTATTTGAAAAATTAAACAAACCGATCAGTGCTTGATTGCGCTGAAGGCCCAAAACTTGTGGGTGAGGGTTTGGCAACAAAGCCACATCGGCATCGCCTTTGAAGGCGGCTTGAGTTTTTCTGAGTTGTGACATTTGCTGAATCTTTGAAAAAATTCTAGATTCAATGCTGCCCGCTGTGTGCCGTGAATTAAATTTGTCTTCGTTCCAATAAGGACGATGCAATTCGCGGCCATCAGGACCTTTGCGCGCAGCCAATTCTTCTTGGCTGGTGTTGCCAAGGCCCAATTCGTCGCCCATGTACAACAGGGGCAGACCCCCCATGAAAAATGACAATCCCTGAAGCAACAACAGGCGATCAATGGCTGCATCGATGGCTTCGGGTGTCCGCGCAGAATACAAACCAGTCAGTGCGGAGGCCATGCCATTGGTGCCATGGACCGCCCGAGTGTGTGTCGTTTGAAAAGCAGCACCTTGCGCATAACTGTTGGGTGACAGACCCGCAAAGAACTGCGAAGCGTCAATCAGTCGTTCATGCGTGGTGTCACCCAAAGCTTCAAGGTCTGGTTTTAGGACATTCCATCCAATGTCGTCATGACAACGAACATAACTTAACCAAGAGCAACCCTCAGGCACTTTGGGTGTCTGCGCCATGACCGAGCGCAGGAGGCTTGCGTCTTGCTCAGCCAACGCCACCCAACTGGCAGCCATCAAGCTGGAGTGATAGGCCAGGTGACTTTCTGGTCCCGAGCTTTCTCCCAAACCAAAATAGGGCGGCAGTTGCTGCGTGGGCATGATGGCTTCTGCTTTGAGCAACACACCGGGACAGGCAATTTCCATCAATGCGCGCAATGCTTGTAGCAAGCAATGCACTTCGGGTTGATTTTGGCTGTTGGTGCCCAAGCGCTTCCACAGAAAGCCTGTGGAGTCCAAGCGAAAGGCTTCAACCCCCATGTTGGCAACACGCATCATGGCTGAAACCACCTCCAAGAATACCTGGGGGTTGGCGTAATTTAAATCCCACTGATAAGGATAAAAAGTGGTCCACACCCAGGCATTCAGTTCAGCTTGGAATGTGAAGTTGCCAGGCGCAGTATCCGGAAAAATTTGGGGCAGTGTTTTTTCCCAAGCAACGACTTCCTCGGTGGTCTTTGCCAAGCAAAAATAATTTTGATACCTTGTATCGCCCGACTTGGCTTTGAGTGCCCATTCATGATCTTGGGCAACATGGTTCAAAACAAAATCGCTGCACAAACTGATGCCCGCTTTTCTCAGTTCTTGTGTGAGGTGCAGCAAGTCAGCTTGTGTCCCCAAGTTTGGCGCCACTTCTTCAAAGTGGGCCACTGCAAAGCCACCATCATTGGGCCCATCAGCCGCTTTAAAGAAGGGCAACAAATGCAGGTAAGTGACGCCAAGTGATTGGAGGTATTCAATTTTTTGTGTGATGCCTTGCAAATTGCCGGCAAATTGATCGACATAAGCGGTGTAACCCACCGCACCTTGTTGATGCCAATCTGGATGCGCTTGACGATGTAAATCAAGCTGCCATAAATCTTCAGAACGCGCCAGCGATGCTTGCACTGCAGCCTGAATCAGGTCTTGCACCAGTGCCTGGACACGAGAATTTTGACCATAAACTTTGACCAATCGATCTGTCAATACAGATTCTTGTTTACGAATTCTCTCGCGTAAAACATGCGCGCGATTCTGCGGTGCAGTTGTTAATTGACTGCGCCAGTCAGACACGTTTTCTTCAGAGTGTGAAGGCAGAGCGGGAGATTCGAGGATGGTCATAACAAGACAAAAAAAAGGCTGCCGACCGAAGTCGGCAGCCTTGGCTTCCAATTAGAAGTTGTACTTCAAACCAGCTTTCACTGAGCGGCCGTTGATAGAACGTGCAGCCATGCGGCCGTCGTTGCTTTCTGTGTAGCCCAATGTGTTGGTCAGGTTGTTAATGCCCAATGTTGCCACTGCGTTTTTGCCTAAGTTGAAGTTGGCAAATGCATTGATGACAGTGTAAGCAGGCAATGTGACTTCAATCGGTGTGCCTTGTGCATCTTTGGAGCTGGATGTGCCCACAATGGCTGCGCCGATGGTTGCATCACCCAACACATAGGAAGGGCTCAACTGGTAGACCACTTTGGCTTGACGGTTAGGTGTCAAACCGCTGCTCACGATTTTGGCGTTGGTGACTGTGACGCCGCCATTGATGCGGAAGGCACCCATCTTGTAGCCAGCTTCAACTTCAACACCAGTGGCATCGTACTTGTTAGACGTGCTCTTTTGAGTGGTGGCGTCGTAGTTGCTTTCGTCTGTCTTGGCATTGAACAAGGTCACGAATGTGCTCAAGTTGCCACTGCGCATTTTCACGCCACCTTCCAGCTGAACCACTTCGTTGATGGGGACGACACCAGAGCCATCCAGCGGTGTTTTGCCTGGGTTGAACATGATACGGTCTGCGTTGAAGGCAGCACCTTTGCTGGTGCGAGCAAACAAGGCGGTGTCTTTGTCCAACTGGTAGTTACCACCGAATGAGTAAGAATTGAAGTTCTTGGTGTAGTTGATGGCTTGTGCGTTTTCAGGCTTGAAAGCGTTGTTGGAAGCTTGGTTGTAAGAACCTGTGGCCACTTGTTGGTCAGCGCGGATGCTGCCGTCAAATGTCCAAGCGCCTTTTTCCCAGCCCAATACAGCGTAGGGCGATGTGGTGCGATAAGTTGCATCGATGGCGCGTGTGCAGCAACCGCCCCACACATTGGTGCCCAGTGCAGATGCGCCATAAGCGTTGGTAGAGGCATTGGCCAACAAAGCGGGGTTGTAGTCAGTGGCTTCCATCAAGTACTGATTGAAGTTCCATGTCAAACCAACTTTTTGCACGTTCACAAACAAACCAGCTGTTGTTGTGATTTTGGAGCCATCTGCTTGTGCAAATGTTTTGCTCAATTTCACATCGTTGGTCGTGGCGCCCATGTCGTCCATGGAAGTGTTGAACACGGTGGCTGTGAAAGCCTTGCCTGTGTAGTTCTGACCTTTCTTGGGGCCCGTTGCATACTTGGTGCCAGCGGCTGCATTGGCAACATCATCTGCTGGGAAAATGCTGATGAAGCGACCGCTGTTCTCAGCAATGCGGAACTTCTCGCTCAATTTCCAGCCGTTGGCCAATTTCAATTCTGTTTCAAAACCAATGGCGTTGTTCTTGACGCGCAAACCATCGTTGACATCAGAATTGACCATGGTGTTGTTCTTGGTCAATGTGGCGTCTGCAACCCAGTAAGGCGAGTAGAAAGTTGCTTTGCGTGGATCGATGCCTGGCAGTTCGCTGATGACGCCGTTCTTGATGCTGACGGGCGCTGGCATGAACAAAGGTGACTTGTCATCCAAAGATTTGAAGTTCAAACGAACGAAGCCATTGTCCAACTCTTGTGTGATGTTGGCTTTGATTTGATGACCTTGAATGCCGTTGGCTGGCGCATTGCGAGGACCTTGGCCTGAAGTGGTGTAGCCGCCAACGAAGAAGCGAGTTTTGTCGCTCAGTTTGCCAGCGTAGTCAAAGTCGAAGCGCTTTTCGTCGTAGCCCAGACCTGTGGAGATGCCCACAGAACCGCCTGGCTCGTCACCTGTTTTAGAGATGAAGTTGATGATGCCGCCAGGTGCGTTGGTGCCCAAGGTTGAAGCTGAGCCACCACGGACCACTTCCAAACGCTCCAAGCTGCCGTCGGCACGCAAGAACATGTCGGGTGTTGCAAATGCAACATCACCAAACAACATCACGGGCAAGCCGTCTTCTTGGAACTGCACATAACGTGCACCACCCGCAGAAATAGGCAAACCGCGAACGGTCACGTTGGCATTGCCGCCGCCACCGCTGGACTCAGAACGAACACCTGGAATGCTGCGCAAAATGTCAGCAGAGTTGGTGGGCTGAGATTGCAAAATTTGATCCACGCCCACAGTAGAGATGGAGTTGGATTGCTTCATTTTGCTGGCGCCAGAAGCTGTACCTGTGACGACCACTTCGTCCAATTTCAGGGTGTCATTTGAGGCGGCAGCTTGTGCCCATGCCGTGCCCATTTGGCAAACAGTCAGAGCACAGGCCAATGCAACTGCATTGGGAACGATTGCAATATTTCGTTTGGACATTTTGAGTCTCCAAGAAAGTGATTAATTAATTTAAGTCTATGAAATTATTGAATTTTTTCAATAACATTCGGGAAGTGAAACTTCTTTGGCTCCTCGAATGAATCAATTCTCTTAAAAATTGCAATCGTTTGCAATGGTGAAAAGCCAACTTGGTGCGAGCGCATGCACCAACCGGGTAGATCAGGGGCGATAAGTCCTTGATTTTTCATAAAAATTTAATTTTCTAAGTAATTTCCCTAGATTGTTGCTAAAACATCCATGGCGTTCGAATGGTTTTTATAGAATTCAAACGATTGCATTCATTTCTACAATTTGCAACACACCTTTCATCTTTCATCGGACCCACATGGCCAAATCGGACTCAGAATCAAAAAAAATTCAGATGGTCGACATTGCCAGGATGGCCGGGGTGTCCACGTCAACTGTTTCTAGGGCTTTGAATGGCAGTCCTTTAATCAACGAGGAAACCCGCCAACGAATTGCAGATCTGGCCCGATCGCTCAGTTACACCATCAACCTGAGTGCCAAAAATCTCAGGTCTGGTGAAAACAGAACCATTGGTGTGGTCATTCCCTATCAAGACGAAATTCGTCAAGATGTGACGGACCCCTTCTTCATGGCCATGTTGGGTCATTTGGCAGACCAACTGACGAAGCAAAATTTCGACTTGTTGTTTTCGCGAATTGCCGCCAGCCAGATTGAGGACTTAGCCCAGCTGTATGAGTCTGGCAGAGTGGGTGGGCTGATTGTGGTGGGGCAGTGGGACCAGCACGAAAAATTAAATGACTTGGCCCGCAAGCAAATTCCCTTTGTGGTTTGGGGCGGTCAGTTACCTAGGCAGTTGTATTGCACGGTCGGAAGTGACAACTTCAATGGCGGCTATTTGGCGACTCACCATTTGCTCAGTTTGGGTCGCCGTCGAATTGTGTTTATGGGTGACAAAGAGGCCACTGAAACAAAACAGCGTTACGCAGGCTATTTGCACGCACACCAAATGCTCAAATTGACGCACGATCCGGCGCTGTACATTCCATCGCCTTTTACAGTGGCCGAGGCCCGTGTTGACATCAATGAGTTTTTAAAAAAGAAAATTCAATTCGATTCACTGTTTGCGGCCAGCGACTTGTTGGCCATCACCGCCATGGGTGCCATCACGCAACATGGATTGCGAATTCCACAAGATGTGAGTGTGGTGGGCTATGACGACATTGGCATGGCAGAACACACCTACCCGCCACTCACCACTGTTCGGCAGCCGATGGACTTGGCTGGCCAAGCATTGGTTCAGAATTTGATGCGTGTTTTGTCAGACAAACACGCAGACTCTGAAGTGGTCAAAACAGATTTGATTATTCGAAACTCAACTTGCCCCGTGTGAAGGGCGCAAGTTGATTAATTCCAACTGACCGATGCCATGTCGTTGGCAAAGACAGGTGAGCTGGCCCACAAGCCCTTCAGGCCCTTTTTGTAAACCGCCGTGTTGGTGGGGTTGAACAAAAAGACATTGACCGCATCGCTGGCAATCATGCGCTGCATGTCGCCAAACAATTTGTTTCGCTCTTTGGCACCCGTGCTTGCGGCGTATTTGGTGGCCAAATCACGAAAGGCTTTGCTGTCGTAGCCCCAATAATATTGAGGGTTGGCATAGTTCATAAAGTCCAAGGGCTCGACGTGGTTGATGACTGTCAAATCAAAGTTGCCTTTGAAGGTCCCACCCAACCACTGCGCCCATTCCACATTTTCAATTTTGGCCACAATGCCAACCTTGGCCAATTGGGCTGCCAAAATTTCGCCACCTTTGCGAGCGTAGGGCGGCGGTGGCAAGGTGAGTGTGACGTTCAAGGGTGTTTGAACGCCAGCTTCTTTGAGCAAGGCCTTGGCTTTTTCGGGATCGAAGGCATATTGGCCTGTGAGGTCAACGTAGCCAGCATCAGTGGGCGCCATGTGGCTGCCAATGGGTTTGGCCAAACCTTCAAACACGCCATCAATGAATGCTTTTTTGTCGATGGCATGCGATAGCGCGCGGCGCACACGAACATCATCAAACGGTTTCTTTTTGTTGTTGATGGTCATAATGCCTTTGCCAGCGGTATTGCCCATCTCGACCACAAAGCGTTTGTCTGTTTGAAATTGTTTCAAGCTTTGAGGCGATTGAAAACGTGGCATGCCATCAATGTCACCTGCCAACAAAGCTGCGACTTGGGCGGATGCGTCGTTGATGAAACGGAAAGTCACGCGCTTCAATTTAACATTGGCGGCGTCGCGATAGGCATCCCATTTGCTCAAGGTGATGGCTGAACCTTTGGACCAGTTTTCTAATTTGTAAGGCCCTGTGCCCACGGGTTTGGTTGCTGCAGCATCGGCCGTGCTGGGATGCAAAATGACAGCGGTGTTTTCGCCCATGCGAAACAAGAAGTTGCCATCGGGATTGTTCAAAACCAAAACCACGGTGTGCGCATCGGGCGTAGAGATGTGCACAATGTTGTTGAACACAGCACCTTTGGCCTTGTTGGTACTTTTCTCGGCCTTGGCTCGTTCAAAACTGAACTTGACGGCAGCTGAATCAAAAGTAGCGCCATCTTGGTACTTCACACCCTTGCGCAATTTGAAGGTATAGGCTTTGCCGTCGGCATCCATGGTCCAGCTCTCGGCCAATAGCGGTGTGATGCTGCCGTCAGCATTGATTTTGGTCAGGCCCTCTAGGATGTTGTAGTGAACCACTTCACCAATGGCTGCCGCTGGCGCTGTGGTGGGGTCCAGGCTGGTGGGCTCCAAAATCATGCCCAACACCACACTGTCTTTGCGTGTTTGCGCTTGTGCCGTTGCGCTGATGAATTGAAAACTGGCAGCCACACACAAAGTCATGCCAAGAAGAACCAACCATTGACGCTTAGAGGCGCTGTGCTTTTGAGGGATGGCAATGGCAGTTGAAGTTTTCATGCGCTGGTCCTTGATCATTCAATGATCGCTAGAAAATTAAATTGCTTGAGAGTCTATGCCAGGAATGGCCGCCAACAAAGATTTTGTACAGGGATGCTGAGGGTATTTGAATAGTTCTTCTGTAGAACCGTACTCCACCATGCAGCCCTCTTGCAAAACCAATACGTCGTCGCACATCAAGTTTACAACGGCCAAGTCATGGCTGACCAGCAAGTAACTCAAGTTGTGTTTGTCTTGCAGGTCCATCATCAAATTGAGAACTTGGGCTTGTACCGACACATCTAAAGCACTGAGGGGTTCGTCGGCCACAATCAATGAGGGTCGCGTTATGAGCGCGCGGGCAATGGCGATTCGCTGCCTTTGGCCTCCAGAAAATTCGTGGGGGTATTTCAGTAAATCTGAAGAACGAAGGCCAACTTCATTTAGGGCCTGTTCAGCAAGTTCTTTCATTTCAAACTTTGATTTACCATGAAGGGGCTCTGTCACAATTTGAAGCACAGTTTGCCTAGGATCTAAGGCGCTGTAGGGATCCTGGAAAACCATTTGAAATTGCGGTCGGATTTCTCGCAGTTGTTGTGCAGGCAAGGCATGCAGGTCTTGGCCATTGAATAACACGTGACCATGGGTAGGCTTTTCAAGCGCCATGACCAAACGCGCCAAGGTTGATTTACCTGAACCTGACTCACCCACAATGCCCAAACTTTTGCCAGCCGACAATTTGAAGTTGATTTGATGCAGCGCTTGCAATGTTGCCTTAGGGCTTAACCAAGATCGCCTTGCCAATGCATAGACATGACTCAGGTCTTTCACTTCAAGCAGGGTGACTTTGGTATCCATCATGCCTGGCTTTCGATGCTTTGCCATTTGACACAGCGAACCCAATGCGATGTGTCTGGATGGTTTGAATTTGCCACGTTTGAATTGGCAGATCCTGATGAAAGGTTTGCTTGCAAGAGAGGCGGCAATGCATCTCGGCACGCCGATTCAACATGCGCACATCGATCGGCAAATGCGCAAGCCGTTGGCCAATTCAAGAGATCGGGAACTTGACCTGGAATGGTCGTTAAACGTGTGCCCCGCTTTAATCCGAGTTGGGGTCTGGCTGCAAACAAGCCCTGTGTATAAGGATGCCGGCGCTGCTGAAACAAGTTTTGCGTTGGGGCACTTTCCACCACAGAGCCGCCATACATCACCATGACACGATCGACTTGATCGCGCATCAAACCCAAGTCATGGCTGATGAGCAATAAGCCCATACCGTCCTCGGACACCAGTTGTGAAATTAAGTTCAAAACTTCTTTTTGAACGGTGACATCCAAAGCGGTGGTCGGTTCATCGGCGATCAAAAGATCGGGTTGACAGGCCAGCGCCATGGCAATCATGACGCGTTGCCGTTGACCACCAGAGAGTTGGTGCGGATAGGCCATCAACCTTTCTTTGGCGCGAGACAATTGAACGCGTTCGAGCAGTTCAAGCGCGCGCAATTGAGTCGCACTTTTGGACAGGCCTTGATGCAATTGCAAGGGTTCCGCAATTTGTTGCCCAATGGTCTGCAAGGGATTCAGTGCCGTCATGGGCTCTTGAAAAATCATTCCTATGCGGGCTCCTCTGATGCGGCACATGGCTTCATCGTTCATGCCGATCAATTCGGTGCCATTCAGTTTGATGGAGCCCGTTAGTTTGGCGCGCATGGGCAGCAGCCCCATGATGGCCAGCGCCGTCAAAGATTTGCCACAGCCACTTTCGCCAATGAGGCCCATCTTTTCACCACGTTGCATGTCAAAGCTCAGACGACGCAGCGCCTCAACTTGTCCTTGCGCAGTTTCCAATGAAACGCACAAATCTTGAATGGACAAAAGCGGTGTTGAGTTCATGGCCTGATGCTTATCTCAATCGGGCCAATCGCGGGTCCATCAAATCGCGCAGGCCATCGCCCAGCAAATTGAGACCCAGAACAGCAATGGCAATGGCCATGCCTGGATAGACAGCCAGCCAAGGTGCTTGAAACATTTGGGATTGCGCTTCATTCAGCATGCGACCCCAACTTGGCTGTGGCGCTTGCGTCCCTAATCCTAGGTAAGACAAAGCAGCCTCCGCCAAAATGGCAATGGCAAATTGAACCGAGGCTTGAACGATCAAAACACTGGCCATGTTCGGCAGCACATGGTTCCAAGTGATGGTCCATTTGGATTTGCCTGCAGCCATGGCAGCCAAGGTGTAGTCACGTGTCCAAACGGCATTGGCGGCACCCCGTGTCACACGTGCAAAGACAGGAATGTTAAAAATGCCGATGGCTGTGATGCTGATGACCAAGCCAGGGCCATAAATGGCAGTCAACAAAATGGCTGACAACAAAGCGGGGAATGCGAAGGTGAAATCAGAAGCACGCATGATGACCTCTTCTGTCCAGCCTCTTTTGGCAGATGCCAGCAGACCAAGCGGTACGCCAACACTGAGCCCAATGCCCACGGCAATCAACCCAACCAGCAAGGTATTTTGACTGCCCACCCAAAGCAATGAGGCGATGTCTCTACCTAGGCTGTCGGTGCCTAACCAATGCTGCGCACTGGGCGGTGCCAGTTTGTTGGGTATGTCGATGTCAGCCACTGGATAGGGCGACCAAAACACCGATACCACCGCACAAAAAATGAGCGTCAGCAAAATGACCATGCCGGTCACAAACCCAGTGTGTTTGAGTGCGCGGCTAAAAGTACTTTGCCGATTTGTAGGTGGCTGAATCAAGCGGTCCTGCTTTCTTGCAGTCTTGGGTCGATCCATGCGTACAAGACATCAATCACAAAATTGATGGCAATCACCATGGCAGACAAAAGCATGACGACATCGCGCACCACGATCAAGTCGCGGTTGGCAATGGCTTGAAAAACCAGCCGGCCAATACCTGGCAGCACAAAGACGTTTTCAATCACGATGGCGCTGGTAATCAAATTGCCAAATTGCAAACCCATGATGGTGACGACAGGAATGAGCGCGTTGCGTAAAACATGGCGCCACAGCACTTGTTGTTTGGACAAACCTTTGGCACGCGCAGTGCGAACATAGTCTTCGCTCATCGATTCAATCACGGCAGATCGGGTGACGCGCGTCAGGATGGCTGTTTGCACGGCGGCCAATGCCACGGCTGGCAGAATCAGGGCACTGACAGCTTGCCAAATACCCCCGCCTGCGTCTTCTGTCCAGCCAGGAAAGCCGCCCGCACTGACCCACTGAAGTTTGACGGCAAACAAAAGGATCAGCAGGATGGCCAGCCAAAAATTGGGAATGGCCAAACCCAGTTGACTGAAAGTCATGACGCCTAAATCTGCAGCGCTGTTGTGTTTGGAGGCCGCATACAGTCCCAAAACCAAAGCTGCGCCCACTGTGATCAACATGGCCAAGATGGCCAATGGCAGGGTCACTTGCAGCCGCTCAGTCATGAGCTCAAGGGTAGGGGTGCTGTAGGAAATACTCAAACCTGATTGGCCTTGAAGCAAGCCCGAAGTCCATTCAAAATAGCGAGTGATGGCAGGTTGTTGAAGGCCCAGTTTTTCTTCCATGGCGGCCAATGACTCGGGGGTGGCGGTTTCGCCCAAAATAACTTGTGCGGCATTGCCTGGAAGCCATTCCAAGACGCCAAAAACCACCACCGAGGTCACCGCCAAAGTGATGAAAAAACTGATCAAACGCTGAAGCACAAATGAAGACAAGCGTTATCCTTGGTACTTCGGGTTTTGACGCAAGTGGGGCCCATCTGTCTTGAACCGTTGGCGCATCGATAAAAGGTTTTCAAATGACATCGCAGAACATTGTAAACATCCGCCTCAGCGAGCGCGCCAACCCCCATTACGGAAGCATTGCCGACATTGCGGGATTGCACATTGGTCATTTCACCTCGAACCAAAGGTTGACGGGTTGCTCTGTGGTTTTGGCACCTCAAGGCGCAGTGGGCGGTGTGGATGTTCGCGGGGCTGCGCCGGGCACCCGAGAAACTGATTTACTCGACCCAAGCAACTTGGTGGACAAGGTGCATGCCATCCTGTTATCGGGTGGCAGTGCCTTTGGATTGGATGCGGCCAGCGGCGTGATGCACTGGTTAGACGAGCGCAACATGGGATTTCAAACAGGCCATGGCTGTGTTCCCATCGTGCCTGCGGCCGTCTTGTTTGATCTGCCCATGGTGCGGGATGGTGACAACCCCAAAATCAGACCGGATGCCGCTGCGGGTTATGCCGCTTGTGAAGACGCCCTGTACCAAAAACCACTGACTGCCAGTGCCCTGCGGCCCATGGTGCCGCCCATGTCGGGCAATGTAGGCGCAGGTGCTGGCGCCGTCGTTGGTAAATTGTTTGGTTTAAATCGCGCCATGAAGGGCGGCATCGGCCATGCATTGGTCAAGGTCGGTGTCTGGCAAGTGGCGGCCATGGTGGCGTGCAATGCGGTGGGTGATGTGATCGATCCTTTGACGGGGCACGTGTTGGCAGGGGCACGCACTTCGGATGGCACACGTTTGTTGAATACCCAACAGGCCTTGTTGGCAGGTCAAACGGCTTCAGCGCCCTTGTCGGGGACCAACACCACCATCGGTGTGGTGGCCACCAATGCCACTTTGAACAAAGCTCAAGCCAAGCGATTGGCCATGAGTGCGCACGATGGTTTGGCGCGCAGCATTCGGCCAGCCCATACCACCTTGGATGGCGACACTTTGTTTGCCTTGGCCACATGCGCGGAGACAAACCCTGCCGACATGATGCTGCTGACAGTGATGGCCGCAGAAGCCACCGCGCAAGCTACTGTGAACGCTATTTTGTTTGCCAACGGCGTTCACACCTTGAAGGGCTATTTGCCTGCTGCCTTAGAGCTCAACCCTTGAAATGATGCGCTTCAAATGATGCGCGTGAAATGAACACGCGCATCTTTGAAGTATTTGGCTTATTCCACCTGAAACGTCAAGCCAGCGTGTGATTGCAAACGCGCAATGAGTGCATGGCCCATGGCGGAAGCAGGGGTCCAGAATCCGCCCTGGGTGGCCGAAGCATCTTTCAACAAACAAATGGCCGCTTCTGCAATCATTTTGGATGTGCTGCCGTAGCCAGGATCGCGGTCACCTTTGACGCCCACTTTGACAGATTGCCCTTGCTCGTTCGTGGCTAAAAAGAGAACGTCGTAGCTGCCCGCTTCCCGTTCTGCTTTAGAAGGACCCTCGCCTGGTTTGAGTTTGTCCTCGCTCATGCTTTTATCTTGCGCAATGGCGTTGGCAATGGCTTCGCCTTTTTCGCCTGGACCCGTGACGACCATTTCGTCGTACACAAAATCAGTGCCCCATGGATGGTTGAGCAAAAAGTTGGAGCGGTGCACATTGCGGGTGTTGATGGTGGCCATGATGAAAGGCGCAACCCATACGCCCATCACTTCGTCCAACATCGGTTTGTGACCGGTAGGCTGCTTGGGACCTTCAAAACCAGGTGTGAGTGAAAAGGGGTTTTTGAGCAAGTCAATGACGCCCGGTTGAGTCGCAGCGGCTGCCATGGTGGCCTTGAAGCTAGCAGCTGTTCCACCAGAGAAAGTGCCCTTCATTTTGCGGACACGACCGCGCACGCGAGAGGCTGGTTTGCCAAAGCGTTTGGTCATTTCGTCTTGTGCCAAGAACACGCCCAAGTCGAAGGGGCTGGAGTCGAAGCCACAAGAGAAGACCAAACGGCTGCCACTTTTTTCTGCGGCAGATTGGTGTTGGTCAATCATGTGGCGCATCCATGCGGGCTCGCCACACAAATCGACATAGTCGACGCCAGATTCTGCGCAGGCCTTGACCAATTCGTTGCCATACAACTGGTAAGGACCCACCGCAGAAATGACCAAGCGCGTTTTGGCCATCAAAGATTTCAAAGAACCCTCATCGCTGCTTTCAATGACCACCAAGGGTGTAGAAGCAGGTGCGCCAATTTCATCGCGAACGGCTTGCAGTTTTTCCAAGCTGCGGCCGCCCATGGCCCACTTCAGACCGGTGTCTGTGCGCGTGAGCAAATACTCAGCAATGAGGCGCCCTGTGAAGCCAGTGGCGCCATGCACCACGATGTCAAATTCTTTGGTCATATTCGAGTCCTTTTGAATGCTGCCAAGCTTAATGCACACAGCTTAGCTGTTCAGTCACCTGTGTGAAAAGATTGAAGTTGATATTTTGAGGGTCAATCCCTATTTCAGCCCGTACTGCAAGCAAATACCTAGCAAGCCGCACACCGCAATCACATGCATGACGTTGCGTTTGTATTTAAACAGGGCAATGGCCGCCGCTATAGCAATGACTGCCGACATCACATCAAAGGGCGCATCAAAGCCTTTGGGCCATAAGGTGTGATAGCCAAAGAACAATGCCAAATTGACAATGACACCGACCACCGCAGCAGTAATGGCAGTGAGAGGCGCTGTGAATTTCAAATCATTGTGGGTGCTCTCAACCAAGGGGCCGCCTGCCAGTATGAAAATGAACGAGGGCAAGAAGGTGAACCACGTGACCAAAGTGGCTGCCACAGCACCTGCTAAAAACAAACTCTCAGGCCCCAAGACGGCATTGACATAGCCGCCCAAAAATCCCACAAATGCCACCACCATGATGAGCGGGCCAGGTGTGGTTTCCCCCAAAGCCAAGCCATCGATCATTTGCGTGGCTGTGACCCAACCAAACTGATCGACCGCCCCTTGAAACACATAAGGCAATACGGCATAAGCGCCGCCGAAAGTGAGCAGTGCGGCCTTGGTGAAGAACCAACTCATTTGCGTGAACATGTGATCCCAACCAAAAAACATGACCAATAAGCTGATGGGTATGAGCCATAAAGCTAAACCCACTAACAACACTTGTGCCAAGCGTTTCCTTGAAAAAAATGCATGCGCAGGTGTGGGTGTGTCATCGTCAATCAAAGCACTGCCATAGTGCTGGCCTGAAGCCACATGACCACCTCCCAAATTGAATGACTGAGGGGACATGCGCCCACCCCAAAAACCAATGAGGGCAGCCAACAACACAATGACAGGGAAGGGCACATCCAGTGCAAAGATGGCTACAAAGCTGGCGCCTGCAATGCCCCACAATAAATTGTTTTTCAGTGTTCGCGAGCCAATGCGATGCGCCGCTTGCAACACAATGGCGGTGACCGCAGGCTTGATGCCATAGAACAAACCTGCCACCCATGTCACCTGACCGTAGGCAATGTAAAGCCAAGACAGGCCGATTAACAAAAACAAGGATGGCAATACAAACAACACGCCTGCGGCAATACCGCCACGCGTCTTGTGCATCAGCCAGCCAATGTAGGTGGCCAGTTGCTGAGCCTCAGGCCCAGGCAGCAGCATGCAGTAATTAAGCGCGTGCAAAAACCGTTTTTCAGAAAGCCAACGCCTGCGCACCACCAACTCTTCGTGCATGAGAGCTATTTGGCCTGCAGGGCCACCAAAGCTGATGAAGCCCAGCTTGAACCAGAACTGCAACGCCTGCCAAAAGCTAACCGCTTGAGGGGATTCGGTTTGCAAGTTCGGATGCGATGAGTTCATCCGGCTAGTTTAAATTGAATAGCCGTATCGGTTGAATGGCAGATGATTTAACGGAGCACGCCTGCAAAATAGGCAGACAACTTGTCATAGGCCGCCAGCGGCAACACGTTAGCCACATACTGATCTGGTCGCACCACAATCAAACACCCTGAGTCGCGGTTGATGCCGCGCATGTCAAAGATATCGCCCAGACCCTTGTGATCGACGCAAAAGACTTTGCCATGGTCTTGCAAACCCAATGACCCTGTTTTAGGTTTGAGAAGCGAAGACATGTTCTCGTAAGCCAATTGATCAAAAGTTTGCTGGAAAACAAAGCGCACATCGATGACGGCATCGATGTCTTCCCCATTTCGCGTGTGCTTGACCACGGGCGACTGTGAATTGTTTTCTAGCCACTCTGCCAACTTGTGAATGGCTGAGCCTTGTTGACCCGAATCTGACTTGTCTGCAAACGCGTAGATTCGCCAACGGGCATCGGCTTGTGCCACATGGCCCAATTGCATTTGTTTGGCATCTGACACGCGCACGACAGGGGCAGAATGAAAGCGCCTGCCAATTTCTTCGCCAGTGGCCAGTGCTTGGTGCGCGCTGTCCGCAAACAAATAGGAAGCGTCGTACTTGACCGCGGTGCCCCCTGTGAATTCCAAATTCTCTTTGAACTGGCGAATGATGCGTGGCTCTTCTGTGCCATCGCGCTCCGCTTGCGTTGTGGGTGCTGACATGACGCGTGACCACTTGTGGTCGGTCTCAACCAAGCGCTTGGCTTCGGTTA
>JACCDY010318966.1_pt1 | contig 18664 bp, 23 predicted proteins | sample 7446391 | NCBI WGS metagenome assembly JACCDY01 (sample SAMN15323451, study PRJNA562643) | freshwater metagenome | isolation source: river surface water | place: USA:Blue River Watershed | collected 2017-08-18
GCTCAAGCATAGAATGGGCATCCATCCGTCCGGTGCTAGCCAAGTTCTTTACAATTGAGGACGGGCTGTGGAAACACGGGCGGATTGATGAAGAACTGCAGAAAGCCGCAGAAAACTACGCTTCCAAGGTCGAGCGGGCCAAGGCTGGGGCGGCTGCACGCTGGAAGAAGGATGCTCCAAGCAATGCTCAAGCATCCGACAAGCAATGCTCAAGCAATGCCAATCACAATCACACTCCTACGGAGAAGAGCCTTACAGGCTCTTCTTCCGATAGGAGGGCGAAGGGCAACGCTCGCGCGCCCAAGGGCGCAGCGCCGCCTTCGCCAATCGACTGGGCAGATGAAATCCCCGAGTGGAAAGCCTTCAAGTCGTCACTCCACCCGACTGAATGGCAAGTCTGGTTCGCCAATGCCCGTCCAAACGGCTCCACAGCCTCGCTGGTGGCCGAAACACCCTTCCAACGTGACGAGGTAGCGGCCCGATACCTTTCGCGCCTCCAGACCCACTTCAAGGGCGAATTCGTTTTGAAGCTGAAAGAGCAAAAAGGAGCCTAGCAATGACTGACCTTGAACTCCTCGAAATCCTAGAGCGCCCCGCCTCCAACTTGGAGAAGGCGCTTGCGATCCGAACTCTGCTGAAGGTGGCCCAGCCCTCAGCCCTGAACATCAAGCCGAAGCAGGAGCGCAAGAAGCGCGAGGCTCGCCAGCCCAAGCAGCCGGCCCTGAACGGCTTTGCTGTGCAGGCAGAGGCCCCGGACGCAGCCGATGCCCATTAAAATCTGGAAGAGCAAAGGCGGCACTTGGTACTGGACCGCCTTTGCAAAGAACGGCGCAACCGTTGCTGACAGTGCAGAGGGGTATGTCAGCAAGGCCGGGGCGGTAGATGGTCTGGAAGCAACAGCACAGGAAATGGTGAAATGGCACGCCGCACAGCAAAAGAAGAAAGCCCCCACGAAACCGACTTCGGGACGCCAGAAGCCAGAAGGCAAGCGTTCCACGTCGTTGAGCAGCCCGACCCGCAGGACCGCCAAACGCGGAGACTGAGGGTAGAGCAGGACATGGTCGACTGGTATCTGCGCCGATCCTACGTCACGCAGATCCAGGCTGACGCTCTCCGCAAGTGGCAGTCCGACGCCTACCTTGCCGGCCTCATGCCTGCTTGTATTGCCCAGTACGAGCGCCGGATACCTTCCGGCCTTGATGACCTGAGCGATATCAGGCTGGCAGCACAGGCAAGGCGTGACAACGCTATCGCTTTCCTGACGGTCTTCGGCCCCAATGCCGTTGGCATGGTTGAAGCCGTCGCGGTAGAAGGCAAGAGCGCGGGTCGTTGGCTCATGGAGCGCACGGGCGGCTCTCCACATGAGGCCATGCTGTTGCTTGCGCGGTACACGGATGGTCTTGCTCGTCACTTCGGTCTGACACGTTAGGACGAATATCCTTGCAAACTCGAAACCTCTAACGCATAAATAAGCAAGTGGTCGGATTGTGTACTGATTCGACCACGTTCCTGTGAGAGGGAAATCATTTGGTGGGGTCGGGCGCAAATCCGGCCCCTTTTCTTTGAGGAGGGTGACTCTGTTTTAACAGAGGGTATCAGATGACTAAAAAACCTCTCCCCCATGCGTGGAAGAAAGGCCAAAGCGGAAACCCGGCAGGTCGGCCACCGGTCCCCCAAGAGGAACGCGACATCAGGAAAATGGCGCTAAAGCACGCCGATGCTGCCCTGATGACCTTAGTGACCGCCTTAGCCTCAGACAGTCAGAGCGCAGCAGTCCAAGCCGCCAAGGAGCTTCTCGACCGCGCCTTTGGCAAATCTACACAGCACACAACATCGGACGTGACCGTCACCCACAATGGAGCACGCGAAAACCTCCAACGAAAGCTGGCTGGCCTCGATAGGGGCGGAGAAGCGCCAGGAGATAGTCAGTCAACTCACTGACGAAGAGGCTGAAGCCCTTATCTACGAATGGGACAGGTGGGCGCGCCCCAACCAGTTAGCCCCTGAAGGTGATTGGACAGGCTGGCTGATCCTAGCAGGCCGAGGCTTCGGGAAAACCCGCACAGCCCTTGAATTCGTCAGGCAGGAAGTTGATGCCGGCAGGGCAACCCGAATAGCCCTCGTGGCTGAAACCTCTGCCGATGGTCGGGACGTGCTGATCGAGGGTGAAAGCGGCCTTCTCGCGATCTCCCCCCCGTGGAACAAGCCCATCTACGAAAGTTCAAAGCGCAGGGTCACTTGGCCTAATGGCGCAATTGCCACGCTTTACGACGCCAGAGAGCCTGACCAGCTTCGCGGCCCGCAGCATGACCTAGCCCTGCTAGACGAGTTGGCGAAGTACCGTTACGCGCAGAGACTGTTCGACAACCTCATGTTTGGCCTGAGACTTGGCGCGCATCCCCGCTGGGTGAGTGCGACGACGCCTAGGCCGATCCCTCTACTGAAGCAATTACTCAAGTCCGATGACGTAGTGGTCACTCGGGGCAAGAGTTCCGATAACCTGGCGAACCTAGCGCCGTCCTTCAAGAAAACCGTCATAGATCGTTACGCGGGAACGCGGCTAGGCCGTCAGGAACTGGACGCAGAAATTCTCGAAGACGTGCCTGGGGCCCTATGGGTCAGGCGCAACCTTGATGAATACAGGGTTGACCAAGCCCCGCCGCTTAAGCGCATCGTGGTCGGTGTCGACCCAGCGGCTACCAGCGGTGAGAGTGCCAACGAAAACGGCATCATCGTTGCGGGAATATCGGCAGATAACAAAGGCTACGTGCTCGATGACTGGTCCGAGCGTGGAAGCCCGGACAAGTGGGCGCGTAAGGTTGTGGGGGCCTTTCGCCGGCATGAGGCAGACCGGGTCGTAGTCGAGGTCAACCAAGGCGGCGAGATGGTCGCCAATGTCCTGCGTTCTGTAGACCCCACACTGCCGATCGAGGAAGTTCGGGCCACACGGGGCAAATACGTCAGGGCCGAACCTGTCGCCGCTCTATACGAGCAGGGCCGGGTTCACCATGTCGGGGCCTTTTCCGAGCTTGAAGACCAGATGGTAGCGTTTACGCCTACGAGTGCCGCAGACCGCAGTGATGGGCTTAGTCCCGACCGGGTTGACGCGCTTGTGTGGGCATTGACCGCGCTATTCCCACAGATGACACGGCGAGAAGCCAAGATTGCCCCGACCGTAGCGAAGGGGCCACAGAGCAACGCAGGCGGATGGATGCGCTAGGGCGCAACAATCTTCCGCTCGGCTCGCAGCCAAGAGAAACAATATTACATGCAAGACGCCCCCGAGACGGTCACTAAGGCTCAAAAGCCCGAAGTGAAGCCGGATGACGCCTTCATGGCGACGATGCGCAAGCGATACGAGCGCGCCATTGACCGCGAGCGTACCAACCGCGAGAAGGCCCGCGAGGACCTGAACTTCAAGATCGGCAACCAGTGGCCAACTTCCATTGTTGCAGAGCGTGAGGCCAATAACCGCCCCATCCTGACGTTCAACAAGATGCTTGGCTTTGTCCGCCAGGTGACAGGCGACGTGCGCCAGAACAAGCCCGCGATCCGGGTTCGTCCCGTAGGCGAAGGTTCCGACAAGGAAACCGCCGAGATATTCAGCGGCCTGATCCGCAACATTGAGAACCAGAGTTTCGCCCAGTACATCTACGCAGTAGGGGCAGACAACGCCACATCGTGCGGGCAGGGCGCATGGCGCATCGTGACCGATTACACCGACGATGACGTGTTCCTGCAGGACATCCGGCTGAAGCCCATCCAGAACGCCCTTAGCGTCGTTTGGGACCCGGACAGCGTGGAGTTGGACAAGTCAGACGCGCGGTTCTGCTTCGTGTACTCCACGATCCCAACCGAAGAGTTCAAGGCGACGTACCCGGAAGCCTCAGAGGCCCCTTTCGACAAGATCGACAACACGACAGACTACTACGGCGATTGGTATACCGAGGACACGGTTCGCATTGCCGAATACTGGGTCAAGGTTCCGGTCACAAAGACCATTGCCCAGCTTAATGACGGGCGGGTGATTTGCCTTGATGACTATGCCGACGAGCAGAAGCTAGCCGAGAAGCTGGCAGGCGCTCAGATCGTCGCACAGCGCAAGGTCAAGACGCACAAGGTCATGATGCACACGGTTTCCGGTTCCGAGGAACTGGAAGAACCGGCGGAGTGGGCGGGCAAGTACATCCCGATCATTCACGTCATGGGCGAGGAAACGTGGGTTGACGAAAAGCGTGTCACCTATGGCTTGATCCGGTATGCCAAGGATGCGCAGCGGGCCTACAACTACGCGCGATCGACATCCATCGAAGTGACGGGCCTGCAGCCTAAGGCACAGTGGCTCCTGTCCACGGCGATGATTGAGGGCTACGAGACCTATTGGCAGAATAGCGGCAATACGAACTATCCGTATCTGCCATATCACGCAGACCCGAACCTCCCCAGCCAGACCCCAAGGCGCGAGCATCCCCCGCAGCCTGCCGCTGGCCTGATCGCAGAGGCTCAACTCGCCTCCGACGACATGAAGGCGACCACTGGTATCTATGACGCCTCGCTAGGATCCAAATCCAACGAGACCAGCGGCGTGGCTATCTCAGCCCGCAAGCAAGAGGGCGACGTATCGACGTTCGTCTATATCGACAACCTGGCCTTGGCGATTGCCTACACGGGTCGACAACTGATCGACCTCATCCCCAAGATTTACGACACAAAGCGCATTCTCCGGGCCCTGCACGATGACGGGACTGACGAAGAGATTGTCGTCAACCAGCCCATCATGGACGGGCAGGGCGGCACACGCACGCTGCACCGGCCTGAGGGCAAGTTCTATGACCTGACACTCGGCAAATACGATGTCACGGTTGAAGCAGGACCGAGCTTCAGCAGCCGCCGGCAGGAAGCCTCCACGGGCATCGTTGAACTGATGAAGGTCATGCCACAGGCCGCGCCTCTGTTGGGCACACGCCTCGCACAGCTTCAGGACTGGCCGAAGGCGACCGAGATTGCCGAGGAACTGGAGCGGTTGCTTCCCCCGGGTATGAAGAAGCCCGAGAAGGGGCCTGACGGTCAGCCGCTTCCGCCTCCCGAGCCACCGCCACCACCTGAACTGGTCAAGGCACAGGCTGAGATTGAGGCCGCACAGCAGAAAGCAGCCTTCGAGCAGCAGAAGGCCACGCAGGACATGGAGTTCAAGCGCCAAGTCGCCATGCAGGAAATGGAACTCGAGCGAGAGAAAGCCGTCGCGACCTTCACGCTGAAGAAGCAGGAAGCGCAGGCGGCAATCGAGCTTGAGCAATGGAAGGCTGAACAGTCTGCACAGCTCGAAGTCTACAAGGCCAACGTGTCAGCCGAACTGAAGCGCCAATCCCAGATGCCACGGGAGACCGAAGGCGGGGAAGGCGGCGAGCAGGGCGTGGCCGGCTTCAAGTCTGACCAAGGTCTGTCCGCTGTTGGGATGGGCCTTCAAGCCATCGCCCAAGCCATGAGCCGACCCAAGAGCATCGTCCTAGGCCCTGACGGCCTGCCGACCGGCATCGAATAGGAGTTCCTATGCCTAAAAGCACTTCAGCCAGCAACTCAATCCTGGCGCTGATCTTCAACGCGACGACGTGGAACAACATCGCGGAGAACGACAGTACGTCACCGAACACAGACCTCTACCTGTCCCTGCACACGGCTGATCCGGGTGTGGGTGGCGCTCAGACGACAAATGAGACGGCATATACGAACTATGCGCGCATCGCGGTTGCCCGCACGACTTTGGGCTGGGATGTGCCATCGGGCGGCGCGACGGCTAACGCGGCCTTGGCTCAGTTTGCCCAGTGCGGTGCTTCGGGTGCGACCCTGACCCATGTAGCCATCGGCACGGCATCAAGCGGCCCGGGCTTGGTCCTGTACGCAGGCGCGCTGACTTCATCGCTCGCTGTGGCCAACGGCATTCAGCCCCAGTTCGCGGCCGGCGCTTTGGACGTTACCGAGTCGTGAAGCCGCTGTTGTATCGGGTATTTGGCAGGCGCACCGTCCAGATCGGCGGGTTGAACATCTGGATCACGCGCGAGTTTGTGCATGTGTTCTGGCAGACGAGGGGGACGATCAACAGGTGGCTGAAGGAGCATGGATATGATCGCAGCAAAACAGAAGCCTGAGACCCGCTACACCTGCAAGGAATGCGGCGTTGAAGTGAAGCGCGAGGGCGACGAGTTCAAGCGCGGCTGTGAGTGCAATGGCGCGATTGTGGCTAGCCTCTACGCGACAGCTTACGGCGAGAGCAAGGTGGCGAGCTAAATGGCTGGGTTCCGTTCCGTCAAGAAATACGCTCAGGCGTGGGAAGACGGGCGGGTGTTTACGAGCCATTTTGTTAAGACATCTACGTCTTCACCAAGTGTGCAGATGTATATCGACACAAGCTTGTTCGGTGGCACGCCCAATGCGAACTACTACGCAACGGCCCCGCTTGAGGCGGCCACGCTGAACGGTAGGCGCGGCATTTATCACGGGGAGGATAAATCTCCGGCTGCAAAATACCTAGCATCATGGATGTGCACGACAACAAATACTCAGTATGCGGGCGAAAAGTTCCTTCTCGACTATCTTCTGTATTACCCCTTTGTGGATTGCGACGGCACCACAACCCAGACGCTTGTGAACAGCGTCGAGCTCCCCCGCTATGAAGACGGGGCTGGGGTTATGGTAATGCCAGTTTGCACATCTGCCGGAACGGGACGGGGAGCGTTCAGTTTCACTTACGTCAATCAGGACGGCGTGGAAAAGACAAGCCCAACAATAAATTGCTTGTCGAACGGCGGAAGCTCTCCGCCATTGCCGGGGAACATACTGTCTTGCGATTCGACGCTCATTGATTTCGCTGTTGCTGGGAGACCGTTTTGCGCCCTTGCTCATGGCGATAGCGGCGTCCGAAGGATTAACAGTGTGACGTTTTCTGTCGCAAACGGCGGCTTGGCCTGTTTCGTATTGGTAAAGCCTCTCGCATCTTTGGTTGTGAGAGAAGCGAGTGTGCCGTCTGAGGTTACATTCGTGGACAGAGTACCCGGCCCGCCAAGAATCTATGACGGGGCCTTTTTAGGTGTGATTGCAAAGGCAAATGCGACGATCACATCTCTGCCGCTAGCGGGCTCAATCACGACAATTTGGGACGAAGGAACTTAACACATGGCGGGCTTTGCCTCCCAAGACCAACTCATCGAGGCTATCACGGTTGACGGCCAATACCTGCGCCGCGATGGGGCCAAGACAACCGCGCCCGCTCACACGGCCACGGCTGGCTGGCATCTGCTCGCGGGTCTTGGTGGTTACCCCGCAGCGACGACCTTCCCAGGCACTGACTTGGTTTGGTCAAACTGCGACGAGAACGTAGGCGACGGCACGACGAACTTCAGCCTCCTGCATGGCGGCGCAGTCTCGCCTATGACGAAGCACATCCTGAACGTGGGCGCGTCTATCGTGGCTGCAGCGGGTGCGCCTTGGCAGATCAAGCTGGTGGACCTGCAGGGCTATTACCGCCTTTCCACGACCAACGTCACGGGCACCGGCTCGCGCGTTCTGGTCAACACTAACACCTTCACGGCTGACGCGGGCACGAACCTGCTGACGTACACGAATGACTGGAAGTCTGGGACCAAGGTCAGGTTTACGACCTCTGGAACGCTCCCTGCTGGCCTTTCGCTCGCAACTGACTATTGGCTCATCCGCGCATCGTCCACGACTGCAAGCGTTGCAGCGTCCTATGCGGACTATGTCGCCGGCACAGCAATCGACATCACGGACGCGGGCACGGGCACCCATACGCTCACGATCCAGATGCCACGCTATGACTTCGGCGTCGGCTGCGAGGCCATGTTCGTCGTGCAGACCCAGCCCACGGCGGGCGGTCCGACACTCTCGGCTTCGTCCTATACGAACACCGCAGGCACCGCAGGCAGGGCCTTCCAAGGCACGCCCACGATGAACGCCACGGCTGATGCCTACGCAACGCGCATCAACCACAGTTCAAACGCAGCGAACCGCTACGGCCCCTTCCTGCCCAAGCAGGGTGGCGACACAGGCATTCGCTCAATCGAGAGTTTCACGTGGTCTGCGGGTACGGCTTACACAGGGTCAGGCGTCGTGGCGCTTTGCATCGTGAAGCCGCTTCTTGACCTTGCCTTGCCTGTCACGGGCATGTGGTCTGAGCGTGACCTTGTGAACCAGTTGCCAAGCCTGCCGCAAGTCAAAGACGGCGCTTGCTTGCAGTGGATGCTGATGTCGACCGCAGCGACCACGACCAACTCGCCATTCACGTTCGCCATTGACTTCGGCTGGAACTGAGCAATGCCATCGGCTCAACAGATCATCGCCATGTGGGAGGGCAAACTCCGCCAGCACATGGACGAGGTCGGGGCGACTGATCTTACGCCTGACCATGTTGCGTGGCTGATGGATAACTGCGGCGGGGACTACTACCACGCAACGCTTGCGGCTCAGATCGTGCTGAACGACGCCCCGCCGGTTGTCGAAGAGCCTGCACCCTAATGGCGCTGATTTCGAACGGCCATCGGTTGTCATGCAATCCCATGAGAATCCGCTTCGGCCCCGGCACGACCACGACACTGACAAGCGTCCACCGTGGCAGTTTCACGGGAAAGGGCGCGCTGAATAACTTCTACGCAGGCGAAGCCACTGTCATCAGCGGCGCTAGCATTGCGAACAAGAATGGCTTCCCGACCGGGGCCTTGCATCCCATCTCCTGGATTATGCCCATCAAGGCGGGTGGGTTGGCAGCACGCAGGACCATCTACTGCGAAGGCGACCTGACAGCAGCCATCGCAGGCGGCAAGAATGCCGAGGCCAGCATTGTGGGTGTTGGCGACCTGACGGGCACGGGCCAGCTCATCATCAGCCTGCAGGCTACCATCGCAGGCTCAGGCGACATTACGGGCGCTGACCTGAAGGCGTTCCTGCAACTTGCTGCGGCTCTGTCGGGCGAGGGCGGGGTTGATGCCCAGTTGACGGCTATCGGTCATCTAGCCTCCGCACTTGAAGGCGAGGGCACAGTGGCCGGCACCACGGTCCTGACGGCCTTGGGCACGCTTGCAGCGCAGATCAACGTGACAGGCGATGTGCTGACCACGGGCAACGTCGCAAACGCCATTCTCGACGCTGTGAACGGTGTTGAGGAGGGGCTGACAGTCCGTCATGCGCTCAGGCTCATTGCAGCGGCGACGGCAGGCAAAATCAGCGGCGCGGCGACGACCACCATCACCATTCGGAACGCTGTCGTTGACGATAAGGACCGCATCATTGCAACGGTCACGGGCGACGGCGACAGAACGGCTATCACATACGATCTCACGGATAGCTAAGCCGTGAGCGGGGACCATTTCCCTAACAAGTACTTTCCCGACAATTACTTCCCGGGGCGGTACTTTCAGGGTGGGGAACAAAACCCCGGTGCGATGTCTGCGAGCCTTTCTGGCTCTGGCAGCATCACTGCTGACCTTGTCGGCATACAGACTGAGACGCGCAAGCCGAAGGATAACCGGCGCACTCGAACGCCGATGTTTATCTCGGCGGCAGAGGAAGACGAGCGCAGGAGGCAGATTGCAGCCCTAGAGGCCGCGAAGACTGCAGCCCTTGAAGCAGAGAACGCAAAGAAGGCCAAGGCGAGGCGCGAGGCAGTCCGCAAGGTCTTTGCCCAGCTTCGCGAGGCCGGAGAGATCGAGGCGGCGAACCGCCTTGAAGAAGCTACGCAGGCAGCACTTGAGGCCAAACAGGCTCAGGAGCGTGCCAGGCTATACGCGCTCTACATCGAGCGCATCACGACAGAGATTAACGCCATTCTGGCCGAGCAGGAGCGACTGCTACAGGCCAAACTCGCATACCGCCATGCCTATCAGCAAAGGGCACTGACCCTCCTGCTAGCGGCTTAGGCGGCATACCGCACCGGGCGGAACCCCGGGTTCAATCCGTCCCACAAGGATGCTCATGTCAGACGTACCTGCAGAACAGGGCGGCCAAATGGCTGCGCCTGAAATTGTGTTGCCTAAGACGCCTGTTGCCGTTGAAGTCCCCCAAGCAACTGCCCCGGTCGAAAACACTGAGACAGCGACCACCTCAGAACAGAATGCACCGCCTGATGATGCTGGCGCAGAACCTACGGAAGCCAAGAAGCGCCGTGGCGTTCAAAAACGCATCGACGAACTCACCGCAGAGCGTGAAGACGCAAGGCGAGATCGGGACCACTGGAGAGAACTGGCACAGAAGCAACTCAGCCCCGCAAGGGCAGAGGCTGCAACTGTTGATCCAGACCTGAAGGAGCCACGGGAAGCGGACTTTTCGTCATACGACGACTACCTGCGCTCTCGTGATGAGTATCTGGTTGAGAAGGGCCGGCGCGCCACTCTCAAGGAAATTGAAGGCAGGGTGAAAGCGGCGGAGGCTGAAAAGGCCAAGGCCGAGCAAGCCCGCAAGTTCAAAGAGGCGAGAGATCGCTTCGAGAGCACTGCCGACAAAGTAGCCGAGTTTTACGAAGACTTTGACGACGCAATGGCTGACATGTGGGCGGGGAAGATCCCAGTTATCGCCCAGAATGACACCGTTGCTGAATTTATCGTTGAAATCTCCGAGCGCGGCCCGGAACTCGCTTACCACCTTCGTTCGAACCCCAGTGAAGCCGAACGCATCGCGAAGCTGTCACCGCTCGCTGCTGTGCGTGAGTTGACCCGGATTGAGGCGAATTTGCCCAAGCCGGAAGCCCGCAACGTCAGTAAAGCCCCACCCCCTGCAAAGCCAGTGAAGGCGACAGGAGGGGCTGGCCTCAAAGACATCGAAGCAATGGCTGAGAGCGACATGGCGGCATACAGCCGACTACGCGCCGAACAGCGCAAGGCTTTGGGTCGATAGCCCTGACCAAGCGGTCCTGCAACCACATCATGAGGACTTACCCAAATGGCTAACTCAGTTCTTACTACCTCGATCATCGCCGCTGAAGCGATTGACGTACTCAATAACAACCTGGTCACTGCCGGGTTGGTCTACCGCGCCTATGAAGACGAATTCGACAAGAAAGTGAACGGCTACAAGCCCGGCTCGACAATCACGATCCGCAAGCCCGCACAGTTCACGATCCGCTCCGGCGCGGTCGCTTCGTCTCAGGACGTGACCGAAGGCTCAACCACTCTGGTTGTCAACAACCAGCGCGGCGTGGACTTCGAATTCACTTCCACTGAACTGACGCTCTCAATCGGCGAGCTTTCTGAGCGGGTCATCAAGCCCGCGATGATCCGCCTCGCGAACGAGGTCGATTCGTCTATTCAGGACCTGTACAAGAACGTGTGGAACTGGGTTGGAACACCTGGCCAGACGGTCAACAGTTACAGTGACTTCACGGTCGGCCCGCAGCGTCTGGATGAAATGGCGGTTCCGACCGATGAACGTTGCTCCACGTTGGCCCCGGCTGACTGGTGGGCGATGTCGTCTTCGTTGGCCAACCTGACGGCTCAGTCAACGACTGCTGAAACCGCACTCCGCAAGGCTCGCCTTGGGATGCTCGGCAACGTTGACACCTACATGACCCAGAACGTGAAAACCCACACGGTCGGTCTGAAGGGCGGTACGCCGCTGGTCAACGGTGGCTCGCAGAACACGACCTATGCGCTGTCAATGACGACCAACACGCAGTCCCTCATCACGGACGGCTGGACGAACTCGGTTGTGGCGATGGAAGCGGGCGACGTGTTCACGATTGCCGGCGTCTATGCCGTCAACCCCGTGACTAAGGCTACCCTGCCATACCTGCAGCAGTTCGTGAATACGACGCAGGCCACGGCGAACGGCTCCGGTCAGGTCACGCTGACGATCTCCCCGGCGATTATCGCCTCGGGCGCTTATCAGAACGTCTCTGCGGCTCCGGCTGACAACGCGGCGCTCACGGTGCTTGGCACGGCTTCGACGGGCTACGTTCAGAACATGGTGTTCCACAAGAACGCCTTTGCTCTGGCGATGGTTCCGATGGAAGTCCCGCAGGGTGCGGTCAACGTCTCGCGCAAGTCCATGAACGGCCTCAACGTCCGCGTTGTGCCCTTCTATGACGGCACGAACGACATCAGCAAATGGCGTCTGGACATCCTCTATGGGGTCAAGGCCATCAACCCGGCTTACGCAGTCCGCTTGTCGGGCACGGCGTAACCTAAACGGGACGGGGGGAGGGTAACACCTCCCCCTACCTTTCGAGGAAACATGACCAACACTTTTCCGGCATGGTTTTACGGCCCGAACGGCGCGTCTGATATTTTCGCCTCTGAGGAAGAAGTTCCCAAAGGCTGGAAGGACACGCCTGCCGCGTTCAAAGAGGCGAAGGCAGATGCACATCCAGAACTTCAACCTGACAGCGGGGGAGGACCGGACGCTAACGATGCGGGCGACGACGCAAGCGGGGGCAGTCCTGAACCTGACGGGGGCAACGATCCTGTGGAGGCTCAGCCAAAGCCAAGGCGGAACCGCCGTGCTTGAAGAGGCGGGGTCTATCGTATCGGCTTCAGCGGGCACCTTCTCGGTCACACTGTCGGATACTGAGACATCTGCACTCGGTGGCGCTTACTACCACCAAGCGCTTGTTACGATCTCTGGCACGACGACAGCGGCAACGGCTGGCAAAGTTCTAGTCGGCACGCTCAACCAGCCGGTGGCTTTCTGATGGCGACAGCGAACGAAGTTATCAAGGGCGCGTTTAACAACCTTGCCATCTACAGCCCGACCGATTCGGTGGGTGATGATGATGCAAGCGCGGCCCTGACCAAGCTGAACGACTACCTGACCGGGCTTAACGCACGGGGGAGTGTGTTCGAAAGCGTGGCTTTGACGCTGACCGATCCGGTGCCAACTTCGGACCAGAACCTAGGCGATCTGAAATGGGCACTCGCCAAGTACATGGCTCCGATGTGGGGCAAGGTCTTGGAGGGTGACGCGCTCAGAATGGCATCCACTGCCGAGCGCCGGTTCATCGCAGCCAATACGGTCCTGCTCCCTGCGAAGGCGGATGGCGGGCTTCTCAACATGCCGGGTCAGAGGACCTGGTGGTAATTTCGAGGAATTGACATGACCAAACAGCAAGTCTCTGCGGGTGGTTTCACGCCCGATTGCTTCGCCACGTTCACACGCCCTGCGGACACGACTGCATACGCAGCAGGTGACATTGTAGCGAACTCGACTACGGGCGCGTCTGTTGTCCCCCTGCGCTTTCCTGCGCTTCGGACTGCGAACGGCTCGGGAGTCATCACAGGCGGGCGCATTATCAAGTCCGACGATGACCTCGTGAACGCCTCGTTTCGCCTCTGGGTCTTCAGCGCGCAGCCTTTTGCAAGTGCGGGCTATCCGGCAGACAACGCGGCGCTCACATTGACCTACGCGGCCATGCAGAACTTCGTCGGCATGATTGACTTTACGAGCTTCATTGATGCCGGATCGGCCAACGTGGCGGTTGCCAATCCCACGCGCAACATGATGCCGTTTAATGCCTCACGCTCACAGCGAATGCCCACCTCTGACACGATTACAGCCGGCGGCGTGACCTATGACGGCACGCAGTTGCTTTATGGCGTTCTTGAGGCCCGCGCTGCTTACACGCCGGGCAACGCCGAGCAGTTCACAGTCTGGCTTGACGTACAGCAGGACTAAGCGAAATGCTCCCAAGACGCAGGCCGCGCGGCTCGTTGCATGATGGCATCAGCCTGAACTTTGCCACGGGTCGTTATTTCACGAAGGCCCAAGGCGGTCCTGCGAACATCCAGCCGCTGACCAGCCTGTTTACCTTCACGGGTGGCAATCAGTCCATGTACATGGGGCCAGCGGGTCTCCTGGTACAGTCAGTTACGAACACACCTCGTGTTGAGTATGACGCAAGCGGGAACTGTCTGGGGCTTCTTATGGAGGCGGCGCGGACGAACCTGTGTTTGCAAGCGCAGGACTTGGCGACAACTTGGGTAAACACCGCTAGCACTGATACAGCGAACGCGACGACAGCCCCTGACGGCACATCAACTGCGGACAAATTGGTTGAGGACGGCACAACAGGCGTTCACTACATTTCGCAGTCGTTTGCGAAGGCCACCAGCAACTTGACGTATGTGTTTTCGGTTTGGGTTAAAGCAGCCGAAAGGGGGTTTGTTCGTCTACGGATTATGGATGTGGCGGGCGGTTCAAACGGCGTTCGCGCGGATATTGATTTGACCGCTGGCACAATCACCTCTCAAACTGGTCTTGGCGCGGGGTTCACTGTTGGCACATCTGCCATATCTTCCTATGGGAATGGTTGGTATCGGGCTTCTATTTCATGCACATCAAGTACCGCCGCAACGCTTGCGCTAGATGTTTTCTTGTCTAACGCGCTCGGAACTGTCAGCTACTCTGGCGATGGCGCGTCCGGAATGTACGTTTGGGGCGCGCAGTTAGAGCAGGCCGCATTTGCCTCCTCCTACATCCCCACCACCACAGGATCCGTAGCCCGTACAGCAGATAGCTGCATCCGCACGCTTGGGTCTGAGTTCTCTGCGACTGCGGGGACTGTGGTTGTAGCTGGGAGGGCGTCAGGGGGTCAGGCTGTTGGCATCGAACAATGCGTGTGGAGTTTGTGGACGGACGTGAACAACCGTTACACATATGTCAGGCCATCTGCATCAGATGTCGCGCGGCTCACTATTAACAATGGCGGGGTTAATCAAGCGACCCTAGACGCCACGTTCACTAGCTCTGCGAGTTTTAAGGCTGCAAGCGCGTGGGTAGCCAATGACTTCGCGACAACAATAAATGGCACCGCCGTATTGACAGACGGCGCGGGCACGCTTCCAGCGGTTGCCGTGTTGGGTCTTGGCGAGTTGGGGGACACATCATCCACAATGAACGGCCACATCCGCCGCTTCGACTACTACCCGACACGCTTGCCAAACACCTACCTCGTGAGCGCATCAACCTAATGCCCCGCAAGCGCGAAGACGAACTGACACCACATCAGCAATACATGCGGGCATATTATCTGCGGCGGCGCGTTGTGAACAATGTCGGCAAAAGCAAGAGCGGCACACCTTTGACGCAAGAGCGCCTGCGCGAATTGCTCGACTACGACGCAGCCAACGGCCATTTCACGTGGCGCAGGTCGGGTATGGGCCGCAGCGCGGGGCTTCGTGCAGGGTCTCTCCACAAGGCTCTCGGGTACGTGGTGATTAGTGTGGATGGCAGGAGATATTACGGTCACCGCTTGGCGTGGGTATACGTAAACGGGGAGATGCCATCGCTTCCTATCGACCACCGCGACGGGAATAAGGCTAACAACCGCATGGACAACTTGCGCCTTGCCCCGCAGACTTTAAATTCAGCCAACTCAAAGAAGCACAAGAACAATACCACTGGATTCAAGGGCATAATCAAAAACGCAGCCCGCAACTCTTGGTCAGCCAGGATTCGCGCCTTTGGTGTCACGCGGCATCTGGGCTCGTTTAAGACGCCGGAAGCAGCGCACGCCGCCTATTGCGCAGAGGCGGCTAAAGTGTTTGGCGAGTTTGCGAATTTCGGTGAGCATGCAAGATGACGGGCCGTAAAAGAATTCCCCTTGGATTTGGCCTCAGACGTGGGCGGTCTACAGTTGCGGGCATGTCGGGGCTGGTCAACCTGTATTCAGAGCCGCAGACCTATGAAGGCCGAACGCGCATCGTTCTCTACCCCATGCCTGTCCGCACGCTGTTCTCCACCATCGGCGGCGGCGATGTACGCGGTCAGATCGACATCGGAAACACGCACTATGCAGTTGTGGGGACAAGCCTCTACTCGGTAGCCTCAGACGGCGCGGCCTCCAACCTCGGTACGATCGAGGGCGAAGAGCGTGTCGACATGGACTTCAACGGCTCACAAGTCGTTATCGTCGCTGAGCTGAAGACCTACGCTTGGTCGCCCACAATGCTGACCTTGACCGAGTTTACAGACCCCGACTTCGGCCTTGCCACATCAACGGCTAGCGTCAATGGCTATTCCCTGTTCACTGTTCCAGACGAAGACCGCTTCATTTGGGCAGAGATCGGGGACGCGACTGACATTGACGCATTGTCCTTCGCAAGCGCTGACACCTATGGCGACTTCAATGTTGCCGTGCGGGTGGCCAAGAAGGACGTTTGGATCTTCGGCAAAAAGTCGGTCGAATGGTTCTATAATTCAGGCAACCCTGACCAGGCATTTGAGAGCAAGTCCATTGCCCCGCTTGAAATCGGTTGCCTTGCCCGCGATAGCATCGTTCTGGCAGACACAGGCTTTATCTGGCTTGGCCGCGATGGTCAGTCCGGTGGCGTGGGTGTGTACAGGGCTGGAGGCTATCAAGCCACGAAGGTTAGTACTCCGGCAGTTGACCGCTACCTAGAAGACTACGCGACCCCTGAAGACGCTTACGCACTCGCGTTTCAGTATCAGGGCCATCTGTTCTACGTCCTGACACTCCCCGGCTCCATTACGCTCGCATTGGACATTGCCACGGGTGAATGGTCTTACCTGCACTCCGGCCCCTATTCGATGAATGAGGAAGTTTCCGGCACGTGGGACGCAGTCACCTTCGCAGTCAACGGGGCTAACCGGATTGTCGGGGGCACAGATGGCAACCTGTACAAGCTGGATGGCACGACCTTCGTCGACGCTTCGGGCGACAACATCCGGGAAGTGACCTGCTCGCAGCTTTCATATGGTGGCTTTGGGGCCATCATGCACAGGTTAGAGCTGGACCTAGAAGTAGGCGTTGGCCTCATCTCTGGACAGGGCTCAGACCCCGTGGTCATGGCCTCATGGTCGAAGGACGGTGGTAAAACGTGGTCATCTCCACGCAATGCCACGATGGGTCAAATGGGCGAATACCGAAAGCGGGCCTTCTGGACCATGATCGGCCAGTTCCGGCACCTGATTGTGAAGTTCCGTGTAAGTGATCCGGTTATGGTCGCCATGATCGACGCCTACGCCGATAATGAGCCGATGTCGTCATGAGCGCAGATGAAGTCTTTGGGCGGGGCAGGGATTCCAGGCGCATTCCTGACGCTCTCACGAAGGACAAAGACACCGCTGACTTCATGGAGCGGATCAAGAATTACAGGATGCACCTTGTCCCTACTGGCGCGCTCATCCGCTGGCCTACGGGGGCAACCATCCCAAGCAATACACTGGCGGCGGATGGCTCCGCCGTCTCACGAACAAAATACAGCGCACTGTTCCAAGTCCTCGGCACAACCCAAGGGGCTGGGGATGGCTCGACCACGTTCAACCTGCCAACCCTTGCAAACCATGTGGTGCAAACTTGATCGTGCGGGATGCAGTCGAGGCTGACGTTCCCCACATCTTGGCCGGCATCAAGCACTTCGTTGCCTCATCCAGTTACCGGGGCGACCCAGTGGATGAGGCGCACGTTGCCAACACCATTGGCATTCTGATGGCAAACGATGATGGCCTAGTTGCTGTCATGGAGACGGACAATGGCGAGTTTGCTGGCTGCTTCATTGGTATGGCCCATCCTCATCTGTTTTCTGCCCAGCGGATTTTCGGGGAACTGTTCATCTACACAACCGAGAAAGCCAGAGGCCACGGAAACAAACTGAGACGCTTCGCAGAGGAATGGGCACGGGACGCGAACTGCGTGTGCTTCCTCATTGCCCACCCGATGAGCGAAAGCCATCTGGAGCGGGTTTATCGACGCTGGGGCTTTGAGCCTCATGAAGTCCACTTTCGGAAGGAACTGACCTAATGCCTATCGCGACGACTACGGCCATTCTCGCAGGCGGCGCATTGCTTGGCGGGGCGATGAGTTCGAGCGCAGCCAGCAAGGCCGCGAAGGCTCAGAAGAACGCGGCTAATCAAGCGTCCCAAATCTCCAAGGACCAGTATGCCCAGACGCGGGCTGATCTTGCGCCATACCGCGACACAGGAGCAAGCGCACTCAAGCGATACGCAGACGCCTCCGGGGTAAATGGCGCGGACGCTCGAACGGCATCGTTTGCTGATTTCAGGGCCGATCCCGGCTACGAGTTCCAGATGTCCGAAGGGCTTAGGGGCGTTCAGGGAAGTGCAGCCGCTGGAAGCCTCGGCATCAATGGCGGGGGTGTTCTCAAGGCCCTGCAGCGTTATGGGCAGGGTGTCGCCGATCAGGGCTACAACACGTATCTGGACCGCTTCAAGACGCTCTCAAGCCTTGGTGAGAACGCAGCAGCGCAAACAGGCAACTTCGGCGCTCAGGCCGCACAGCAGCAAGGGCAGTTCGCGATGGACGCGGGTGCGGCTCGGGCAGGTGGCTATCTGGGGCAGGCTAACGCTTGGAACGGGGCAATCAATAGCGGCCTCAAGATTGCCGGACGCGATCCATACTTCAAGAATTACGGGGGCTGAACATGCCGCAACCTTATGACTATTCGACTGTTCAGGTGAACCCTGACAACTACTTTGAGTCCGTCCGTCAAGGCCGCGCAGAGCAGGCGCAGCAGGAAGCCGCTACCCGCCAGAGTGCCCTGCAGAAGTACATGCCAGGGGCGCTTCAGGGCGATGCAGCGGCGCGCGCTCAAGTCATGGCGAATGCCGACCCTGAGCAGCAGATTGCGCTGCAGAACCGCTTTGACAACGAAGGCGTGCAGAAGATCGAGCAGGCCATGAAGATGAA
>JACCDY010638810.1_pt1 | contig 18653 bp, 16 predicted proteins | sample 7446391 | NCBI WGS metagenome assembly JACCDY01 (sample SAMN15323451, study PRJNA562643) | freshwater metagenome | isolation source: river surface water | place: USA:Blue River Watershed | collected 2017-08-18
AAAATCGTACGATCAATTGCTTTTACCGAGACAGTACCTGCTTGTACTCCATGCAATGCTGCATTTTTATCATCACGACTTGTTTTCGCTTTATGGTCATAGAGTTGAATATCATGATGTATTGATAAACCTTTATATTGCGCAGCAAAATCAGTTAACTTAGCTACGCCCGCTTCAGAACGAAATAAAGGTTCTCTGTGACTGATTAATTTAGATTCAAGGAAATTTCCTTGCGTATCGATAGCAACTAAAATATTGATAGGCTTACCGCCATAACCACGCACTGGCTCAAAATCCACTGACTCAAATGCATAACCAAATAAACTAGGTTTGGTATTAGCGTCTGCAGGAGATTTTAAAAACAAAGGCCAGACGGGCACACTGGGATTTAATTCTCCTACCGTATATTGACTAGAGAATAATTGCTCAATGTCGGCTTTCTTCAGCGTGGTTGCCCCTACCTGATTAACCAGCATCAGACCAAAAACAGTGATTAAAACACCTAGCAAATTCTTAAAAACGATTTTTTTCACTGTTCAGCAATCTGTCAGCAATTAAGTAAGTTCATCTATGTTACCGATAATGCCCCTCAGATGTAATAGTGAAAATGAATTAATCAATTCGCAACGCAACATAAGTTTTTCATTACTGAATAATTCCATTGCTTAATAAGGAATTTATTCATGCTGCGGTACGGAATAAATAAATGAAATCCTTAGTTATCTTGTCAGGTACAACATGATGTGTGGGCTTTCAGCAGTCGCCATGCTGAATCATCAATCAGAAAAACGATTTCATAATGAAAATGCTTTTAATTTTGGCCTAATTTTTTTCAAGCCCTAGTTTGCACATAGCGAAATCACTCTGTCATCTGCTCATGCAATAATCACAGGCTTCTTAAAACTTCATAATCGTTGTTAAGTTCAACTCCATGAACTAACACTCTGCCGGACAAATAATCTTATGTGGCTCGTTGACGTTGCACTGCGCCGTCCTTATACGTACATAGTGATGGCGTTGCTGATTTTACTGGCGACACCTTTCGCCTTACGCTCCACACCAACAGACATACTGCCAGATATAAAAATACCTGTTGTCAGTGTAGTGTGGACTTATAGCGGCCTGCCACCTAAAGACATGCGTGAGCGCATCGTCAGTCCTTATGAAAAAGCACTGACCACAACGGTCAATGATATCGAGCACTTAGAATCACAATCGATGGCCAGTTTGTCAGTGGTGAAAGTATTTTTTCACCCTAATGTGAATATATCCACTGCTCTTTCACAAATCACTGCAGTCAGTCAATTCATGCTGCGCTCTTTACCTCCAGGTACAGTGCCACCCCTTATCATTACTTATTCCGCTTCATCCGTACCTGTGGTGCAAGTTGGTTTATCCAGTCCTACGCTGTCGGAACAACAACTTAATGATGTCGCCATTAATCAAGTTCGTACGCAATTAATCACCATTCCTGGTGTTGCGGTTCCTTATCCCTATGGCGGCAAATTTCGCGTTATCTCGGTGGACTTAGATACCGAAGCATTGCTCGCTAAAGGATTGACACCTACCGATGTAGTCAATGCTGTCAATACGCAAAATTTAATTCTGCCAGCTGGCACAATTAAATTAGATGATCTAGAACACTCGGTACGTTTAAACGGCTCGCCAGATAGTATTGCTGGTTTAAATGAGCTACCAGTTAAAACTATTAATGGCTCGACCACTTATTTAAAAGAAGTCGCGCATGTACGTGATGGATTTCAACCACAACAAAATATCGTAAAAAAAGAAGGTCAACGTGGTGTGCTATTAACCGTGATGAAAAACGGTTCTGAATCTACATTAAAAATTGTAGAGAATGTTAAAACTAAAGTAGCTGAGATATCTAAAGGCATTCCGGATGGCGTCAACATTACTACGATGTTTGACCAATCTATTTTTGTGCGTGCAGCAATTAGTAGTGTGTTGCATGAAGCAGTGATCGCCTCTTGCTTAACCGCGGCATTAATTCTACTTTTCTTAGGTAGTTGGCGTAGTACCTGCATTATTGCTGTGTCTATTCCTTTGTCGATCTTAAGCTCTATCATTGCTTTAAATGCGATGGATGAAACTTTAAATCTGATGACCTTAGGTGGTTTAACTTTAGCTATCGGGATATTGGTAGATGATGCAACGGTGACGATTGAAAACATAGAACGTCATCTACATTTAGGTAAAGATTTATACAACGCGATTTATGATGGCGCTAGTGAGATTGCTGTACCCGCCCTCGTTTCTACATTGTGTATTTGTATCGTGTTTTTACCTATGTTTTTCTTAACTGGGGTTGCACGATATTTATTCGTACCACTGGCAGAAGCCGTTGTCTTTGCGATGTTGGCGTCTTATTTTCTTTCTCGAACTTTAGTGCCAACTATGGCTCTGATGATGCTCAAGCAAGAAACCGTAAAAACGCACACCACCAGTTTCTTTCGATCTATCCATCTAAAATTTGATCAAGGCTTTGAGCGCATGCGTGCAACGTATTTAGCTGCCCTGAGTGCGTTATTGGTGAGAAGGCAATCATTCCTTGCTTTATTTCTGAGCTTTACTATAGCCTCATGTGGTCTGTTTTTAATTTTAGGTGAAGATTTTTTTCCGGCCGTCGATGCCGGTCAAATCAGACTACATATGCGCGCACCTAGTGGTACGCGTATTGAAGAAACTGCGCGTTTAACAGATCAAGTAGAAAAAGCGATACGACAAACTATTCCTGCAAATGAACTCGATACCGTCCTTGAAAACATAGGCGTCACGATTAGTAGTTTGAATATGTCGTATAACAATGCAGGTACTTATGGCCCTGTTGATTGTGAATTATTAATATCATTAAAAGAAGGTCATGCTCCTACCTTCACGCATATCAATCGTTTACGCAATGAACTTCCAAAACGATTCCCGGGAGTGGAATTTTATTTTCAACCCGCTGACATCATTGCGCAGATTTTAAATTTTGGCTCACAAGCACCGATTGATATCCAGTTTGCTGGTAAAGATATGCAGGCAAGTTATGCACTTGCACATGAATTATTGAAAAAGATAGAAAAAATACCGGGCACAGTGGATACACACATACATCAAAAACTAAATCATCCTACTTTAGCTTTAGAAACCGATCGCACTGCATTACAAGCTTTAAATCTGTCACAAGCGAATGTGGCGCAAAATGTCTTGGTATCACTTGCAGGTAGCTTTCAAACAGCGCCCGCATTTTGGGTCAATCCTACAAATAGTGTGGTTTACAACATCTTGGTGCAATCGCCGCAATATAAAGTAAATTCACTAGAAGCGTTGTTACGCACACCTGTTGCCCCCACTGCAGGCGGGCCTAGTCAGTTACTCGGCAATTTAGTCAAAGTATCCCCTACAGTACAACCTGCTGTGATTTCTGAATATGACATCACACCTGTGATTGATATTTATGTGAATGTGCAAGGTCGTGATTTTGGAGGTGTGGTTGCTGATATCAACAAAGAAATTCAACTAATGCAACCCCAACTCAAAAAAGGACAGAAGCTCACCTTACGCGGTCAAGCTAATACCATGAAAACTTCTTACACAGGTTTATTGTTTGGATTAGCTGGTGCCATCGTATTAGTTTACTTACTGATCGTCGTGAATTTTCAATCTTGGATAGATCCTCTTATTATCATCAGTACGCTACCTGCTGCCCTTGCGGGGATTGCATGGATGTTATTTTTAACTGGCACACATTTATCCGTACCTGCACTCACAGGCGCGATTATGACGATGGGTGTGGCGACGGCGAATAGTATCTTGTTAGTCTCATTTGCTTTACAACGCTTACGCGATGGCATACCGCCTCTCTCGGCCGCACTAGAAGCCGGCTCTACTCGTATTCGTCCAGTGCTTATGACTGCAGCAGCTATGATTATTGGTATGTTACCTATGGCATTAGGTCTAGGTGAAGGCGCAGAACAAAATGCGCCTTTAGGTCGTGCAGTCATAGGCGGCTTATTATTTTCTACTGTGTCTACTTTATTTTTTGTTCCTATTATTTTTGCATCCGTGCACCGCTTTCTTCGTAAGCGTGAATCTGCCCTCTCTGCTGCTTTGCCTCAAGGATCATGATCGATGACACAACCACGTCATAACTTACTCGGCATACATGGCCATGAACTACGTCACATTCATAGAGTGCGTACTTTGCATAAACTGCGTTTAGGTTTTTTAATAATACTTGTCATATTAATGACTGGTGGTGGCTTTGCTTTATTTCGCAAACACTCTGAAGCTAAAGATTTAGCAGTTCAAACAAAAAATAATACGCAACATTATGCGAGCACCGTACATCCTGAAGCGAATGGCGAAGGTCAAACTATCGCACTGCCTGCTACTTTAATCGGACAAATTGAATCACCCATATCAGCACGCGCTAGTGGTTATCTTTTACGCTGGACTAGAGATATAGGTAGCCCTGTTAAAAAAGGTGACCTACTGGCTGAGATTAGTAGCCCCGAGCTAGAACAACAACTTAATCAAGCACAAGCCTCTAAACAACAATTGCAATCTGCCTTACAGTTAGCGAAAGTCACCGTAGATCGCTGGCATGCATTGCTTGAACAAAAAGCAGTATCACAACAAGAATTTGATGAACGTCGTAGCCATTATGAACAAGCCGCATCTAATTTAAATGTAGCAGAGGCGAATGTGCAACGACTCAAAGAGTTACTTGCTTACACTCGCATTACCGCACCATTTGATGGTGTGATTACTCGACGTAATGTGAACATAGGCGATTTAATTGATGCCGGCAACAGCGGCAGTAAACCTTTATTCATACTGACGCAATCTAGTTCATTACGCGCTTATGTCTACGTACCTCAAGCCTACGCAAAAAATATTAAAGAAGGTCAAACAGTCGCTTTTCGTTTAGCTGAATCACCAAATCGAAAATTTTCCGCTGTAGTGACTCGCACTGCACGCGCCATTGATCCTGCTAGCCGTAGTCTGCAAGTAGAAATTAGTGTGAGCAATCCTAGCGGAGAATTATTACCTGGCTCATATATAGAAGTACAAGTCACTGCCCATCATCGCGCAGGCATAGTGGTACCGGTTAATACTTTATTACTACGAGGTGAAGGACCACGCGTTGCAACGGTTGATGCGCAAGGCAAAGTCAAATTAAAAGCTGTTGAACTTGGCAAAGACTTTGGTGCCAAGGTAGAAGTAATTTCAGGTATCACGCCTAACGATGAACTGGTGCTAAATCCATCGGATGATTTATCCGATGGAGATATGCTCACGATAGTAAAGAAAAAGCCTTAATCACATCGATCTATTCAAGCTAGCGCTGACTAGCTTGAATGATTTTCTGGTTGATGGTGTTTGCCGATTTGCGCTTCAAATGCACGCAAACGTTTATAAACAGAGATGAGCTCAACAATCGTTCCCCAGCTACGCACTAGAAATTGAAATGACATTTCTACCCGACCAAAAGCACGCACGATTTGCTGCATCACCCCTAGCGTGATCGCTCCTGCCACCACGGTAGGACCTAAAGCGATATACGGTACCAGTACACCGAATTGCAAATAAGAGAATTTTGCGACATCAAAATACATGTAGTGAAAAAATAGTCGGAAATAATTTTCTCTTACGTGCGCAAATAAATCTTTAACGACTGGCTCAGATCCTCTTTCTGCATCATCTTCTGCATGCACTAATTCCTTACGATAGGCTGCTTCCACACGTTGATTATTAAATTCCAAACCAGGTAATTTAATCCCCACTGCAGCAAGTACAACCGTGCCTAATAATGCGAACAGTACTGCCACATACACTAATGCATGATCTACTTGTCCTATTAAAGGAATTTCATTCACTTTTTTCGATAACTCCCACAGTATGGGTAAGAATGCGATTAAGGTCATGAGTGCATCCATCATGTTACTGCCTAGTGTTTCCATGATGTAGGCAAAACGTTTGGTATCTTCTTGAACGCGTTGACTCGCTCCTTCTATATGACGTAATTCCTGCCAATGCTGCATGTAGTAATCATTCATCGCTTGGCGCCAGCGAAACACCCAATGCTTAGAATAAAAACTCAGAAATACGGCGACCAAAACATAAATGCCAGCAAGCTTGCCAAAGCTCAGCAGAAATCCAAAAAATTCACCTAAGGTGATAGCACCCGGAGCGCTTAATGCTTTTTGTACGAGATCATAAAATCCGCCAAACCAATCATTGATAGCCACATCAATTTGTACCTGATACCACGTTCCTGCAAAGATGAGTACAGCACCAGGCCATCCCCATAATGCAAAATGGCGTGACAAGAAAAATGACTTAAACATGGGGTATCTCCTGTTTTACATATTTTGTTATTTTTAAATAATCTGAGCACGATGAAATATCGTGTCATGGTTACTTTGATTGAATTTTTAAAGCATGCGGTTATTTTAGGCGTATTTTCAAACAGACGTTTTGCCTTAGCATGAGCATACCTATTTCAGCGTCGCTCACAATAGTTTCAACAATTGACTAGATGAATGGTGTTCATGTCATAGTTTTTGATACTTGCTATGCCTCTAGCAATGGATCCCCACAACATTTCTTGTTGAGACCTTGTAAGAGTAAAATCCTTAAATATTGCCTTTATTTTAATAAAAAATCTGTCAGTGTTATCCGTTTTTAATTAAACGCCGTGCTGCTTACTTTGTTGACAAAAAATTCCTACTAGCCTGAAAGCCTGTCCACAAGACATGATTTGCAACTGTAAACGGCCAAAATACGCATATTTCGTTTGCAAAAACAGGCCTTTTGCGCCATAGTTCCGCGTTGCGAAATTCAGGTTTGTTGCTCGCTTAGCCCTAGTAGGCTTAGCCTAGCCAGCCATCCCGGCGGTCTGTTTTTGGCTAATTTGTTGTGTTTATTGCGGAGAGTTGATGGCGAAAGAAGATCTGATTGAAATGGAAGGTGTGGTTGATGAGGTTTTGCCTGATTCACGTTATCGGGTTACCTTAGATAATGGTCACGTATTAATTGCTTACAGTGGCGGCAAAATGCGTAAGAATCACATTCGTATTTTAGCTGGCGATAAGGTTTCTCTTGAATTATCACCTTATGATTTATCTAAAGGTCGCATTACATTCCGCCACATTGAAGGACGTGGCCCTATGACACCGAGCAGACGTCCTCCTAAACGTCCATGATCTTCGGGCCAAGCTTCAGCATCAATTGAGCTTAGCCCGACTTCTCCACCCTACATTGCACTCTTGTAGCTATTGTTACCTGCAATACTATTTGCAGTATTTCTAAGACTGATATTTTAGTCAAAAAAAAACGGGCTTAGATTTAAGCCCGTTTTGTTTGGTGCAGATAAAAAATTAATCTGCTTTTACTGCCTCTACCTGTATCGCTAATTTGACTTCAGGTGCAAAGCGAGGAATGCCATAATTCAAACCAAAATCACTGCGATCAAAACTCGCATGCGCATCGGCACCGCAAACTTCACGCTTTAACATAGGATGCATAATACATTTAAAGTGGCTAATCGTGAGTTTCATAGGTTTAGTTACACCTAATAAAGTCATGTCACCCTCAACTGCAGCCAGCTTGTCGCCGTCAAATTTTAAAGCCGTACTCTTATACGTCACAGTAGGAAATTTTTCTACATTAAACATATCCTTACCACGCGCATGCTCATTCATTTTCGTATGACCGAAATCGATAGAGCTCGCATCGATCGTAATCTCTACAGAACCTGTCTTAGCTGCACGATCTAATACAACTTTACCCGAGGTTTTTAAAAACTTGCCGCGCCAAAAAGAAATGCCTAAATGATCTGCTTCAAAACTAGGATAAGTATGACCGGGCTCGATTTGATAAGTTTGCGCAAATGCCAATTGCATTGCCACAAAACTGATGAATGCTACTAATAGATGTTTCAGATTCATAAAATCTCCTCAGATAGTTAATACTGCGTTTTATTCACTGGTAACAATACGAAATTTGATTATCACTTCATCGGCAACAATGGAAGTATCTTTCCATTCACCTTCACCTATAGAATAAGTTAATCTTCGAATAGGCAAACTACCTTCGAAAATCTGCGCTAATCCTTCTTTTTTTAGTGTCAGCGGAAACGCCACCTCCACTGTCTTACCCTTAATAGTGAGTTTCCCACTAGCTTCAAATTTTCCAGCACTAATCGATTTTATTTTTGAAGAAACAAAACTCGCTTTAGGAAACTGAGCGCCGTTAAACCATTCTTTCTTTTGAACTTCATGATTATAGTCAGGATCACCCAAATCAAAACTAGGGATATGAATATCGATACTTGCTTTTGCTGCCTCAAGCTTATTTGCATCAAAATCAATTATTGCTGTAAATTTTTTGAAATTTGCATCAACTGGAACATTCATTTGTTTGAAGGTTGCTGATACCGTGCTTTTAGACAGATCCACCTGTAAAGGCGCTGCATGCAGGATAGTGATAGCCAAGAATTGTGATGCCAACCCTAAACATAGCTTATTTAAATTCATTAAATTCATTCCAACCTCAATTGTCAAATATCATAATAATCTAATCTTATTTCTAACTACACTGATTTCCAATTAGGCTGATATATAAAGAAACCATCAATAAGTTAACAAATAAGCATAATGCCACTACTTCTATTCCTTCATGCTATCAGTTAATCCGACTTTTCACATCTCATGTAAATGACAAGGAATGCCAGCGGAGAGACTTGCAAAGACTGATTTTTTCCAGTGATTAAAAATATAAAGCAGAACTATTTCTGGTTGATTAAATTTGAATTTCTATCCGCATCACTGTAGGAACGGCTTGCCCTTGCATAGTGCCAGGATTAAAGCGCAGATTCAGAAACATAGCCTCAAGTTCATTGCGCTGAGGTTCAGATAATTGATTATCTCCAAATATTATTTTATCTACATCGCCATATTCATTGATCATTAATAGACAACTAATCTGCTGAGAATTTATATCATTGAAAAGAACTGAAAGACTAGCTTGAATATTCTTAAGCACAATAGGCTTAACGTCAAGTAAAGCAATGGGCTGATAATCTTTTAATCTAAAAGCTGGATAGTTATTTGAAGATATATCCTGAGTTGGATATTCAGATATGAAATTTGAACGAGCTGAAGTATTTTTTGAAAAAATAACTGTACTTACAGTTACGGATTCAGATAGTGATACGCCTGAAATTTCCTTATTACTTACATTACTTACTTTACTTAATATTCTATGAAAAACACAGAGTGTTATTAATACTGCCAAGCATGCAGCTGAAAAATGTCTTATCACTAATCCAACTCTCGCCAAGAAACTTGCTTTGCTTTTGAACTAGTCGTTATAGGTACGCCATTAGCAAGTTCAGTAATTTCACCTGATTCATGTGTAAGTACAGTGATAAGTTTATTATTCTTTGTAATTAATTTAGTACCCGCTACTAAAGAATTAGGCGATAACTTTATTCCAATTGCTTTATTTTTAGCAGTACTGACATAAGTTCCAGTCCTATAATTTATATTATAAAACCAACTTTCCCCATTAAATACGCAAGGTGTCGTCGATGGTCTATTAGACACAAATTGCAATACACCCGATTGCTGATCTATATCTAGTGTCACACGCTCGCCACTTTTTCTATCACCCACCATCAAATCTAAGGACCAACCACTTTTTAAAATCCAATCGACAGTTTGCTCTTCGATTGTTCTTTGAGGAGGCGAAACATTAGCAAGATCCGACATTTTTAGTCTGACCATATCGGTTCTATCACTTATTTTTCCTAGCCCTACTGAACTCAGATTATCTTTAAATGTATAGACAGACTGTACGGATGTATCACCAATATCAGAAAATCCTAAATACTTACCTGTAGCTATAGAGACGAGAGGAATACTCAGTCCACTATGCTCTATTTCAGATAACTCAGGTTTAATAGTAATAGGCTGAGGTTTTTCTGCATACGTCAAACTAGCGATTTCAACTGCTTCCTCACCTATTGGTGGAATGATATTGTTGTTATCAAAGCGCCAGAGCTTGCCATTTAAATCACCGCCATAAAACCGCAATGAAGTATTGTCATAAACACTATTTACCCAAGAATTAATTTGAGATAGACCGCTAGGAGATGTAATTGAGCCTGAGTGAGTTGGTATCGTTTTTATTAACTCGCCATTATGCGCATTTACAATATATAAATAACCCTTACCATCACCCGGATTCACATTGTTATAGCCTGAAGTGAATGCCACTATCCACTGACCATTCGCTTGTTTAGTGATGATAGGATTACCATAGGCATAACCAAGATTTTTATCCATCAAGCTATCAAATTCCCAAAGAGCTTTTGGATTTTTTGGATCCGTAATATCCAAAGCGTAGAACTGACGGCCTCCGCCACCTATACCGCCCACCAATATCGTTTTCCACTTATCTGCCTCACACTGCGTAGTAGGTGCTGAAGGACAAATATCGCCTGCTACAGGTGAACCATCGAGTAAGTAATTGAAATTATCTGAAAATTTATAATCAGCATATTGCACAAGATTAGGTAAAACAGCTGAAGGAATAAATGCCCATTCTTCTTTTCCATTATCCGCATTAAATGCATGCAACATACCGTCATTTGCTGCAGCATAAATCATGGCCTGCCGTGTATTTTGTTTGGAATCTCTAAATTCAGAATAATTATTGTCAAAGTAATTAAAAGCCGGCATGCCTACATATAGGGGCTTAGCATTAATAATAGCTCCCAACACATGCTCACGGCTACGAAATAATCTCTGAGAATTTTTTTCTTTATTTTCGAATTGATCCGAACCACGCAAATAATCAACAAATGATTTTTCAGATAGGATGTCTTGATTTAATGCATTGAGAAAATTACATTGACTTAAGGGAAAAGGTTTATTTTTACAATTAAATGTAAATAATTTTTTTTCATCAGCAGTCAGCGCATCCCATTTAAATTCTTTTAGTTTTTGCGAACCATTTTTAGAAAAATAATAAATCTTTCTATCATCTACTGACTTAGCAACTACTTTATCTAATTCATTTTGTGCTGACCATTTTAATTCTGCATTCACCCCTACGGATGATAAGGTAATGTCTCTTGCTTCTATATCGCCATCCCAAGCCAAGCTACGATAACTACTTATATAGACCATATTGTTCCGCTGCACGGGTTCTTGAGAACTACTCGCAGCCGCTGCAGCAGTACCCTCTTTGGCTTGAATAACGGTTAAAGTCTCACTAAGTTTTTGTATTAAATTTTTACTGTCATTTACATAAAAGTATTTGCCGCCACTATTTACAGCCGCATGCCAGAGATCATCAATTTTCGCTTGATCATTTCTATCAGTAGGAGCTGGCCAACCCCTTATTTTATTTTTAATATCATAAAAATCACCACTTAGAGCAGACTCATAGTTATCTTGATAATTCAGTAGACCTTTTGCGCCTAATCCCACAGTATGAGTAATCATATTTTGAAAATTTTTACCAGTTCCATCTTTAGCTAGAGGTACATTATTTTCACAGACATTTCTATCGCCACGACAGTTATTTAAGGCAAGTGTACGTAAGTCTGTTTCATAGTAGTAAGCTGCAACATCGGCCAAACTATTGCTCCATGCTGTAGGCCCTTCGCCTTTAGGTGCGGGTAAATCCTTATCTTGATTACCTACCTCTGTTTTACCATCGATTTGAAACGGACCATACGTACTCGTCTCTCCCGAAGTAGTCCAATAACCATCTGTAAAAAGAATACTGACATTTTTTTGACATGAAAACTGCACTGGATCATTGGCACTACTAATCAATCGCCCAGCATATATTTGACCCGCTTTTGATAAAGCAGCACGTAAGGGAGTCGTACCGCCTGGGAAAGTGTTATATATTTTTGTATAGAACTGCGCTTTCTGCTCACTATTAAAATCAACTATATTTAAAAAAGAATTACTTTTAGAATTTCTCATAGGCGCTACGCCTGAATAACTTATTGCTGAGAAGCCAACCCTATAGTTATTATCTAACGCTGAAAATACATAACCCACAACAGTTTTAGTCATTAATATTCTAGTGCGATAGTAGCTAAACCAATTAGCAAAATTAATTCTTTCATCGATATGTTTTTTACTAGATTGATTACTAACAATTACTTTTACCCAGTTCGCATTACCTGATGTAGACACTGTATCAAATTTATTATCTTTACAATGATCTTCATTTGAATTGCTGCCTAACTTATCTTTTTTATTACCTTTATAGACAAAGTAATAAGCAGACTCTGGATTGTTTTTGATATCCTCTTTATTAGTTTCATTGATTTTGCAATCCTTACAATCCTCCATGTATTCAGTTGTATCAGTATTTGTTGGTGTAGCAGGAAGTGAATTTAGTGACCTCCATGCCATGAATTCTCTGCTTAAATCAATTTTTATAGAATCTGCCTGAAAACCATCGAACGGCGCTTTAAAAAAATCTATATTAGGAAATAAATTCCCATTCGCATTAATGGGTGGCTGATAATTTACTTCAGGATCATAAAAAATTTTATTGCATAGACTACTTCTGTAGCCAATTTTATTAATATACTGATACGTCCACACTTCATCACCTAAATAGCTATAAGCCATGCTGCCTGAATCATCTAGGATAAAAAATATATTGGGCTTAATATTTTTAGCGGAAGTGAAATTGATCGGTGCTAGCGCTAAATCAGTTAGTTGGGCATTTGACAGTTTGATACCGACAATTAGCAGAAATAAAATTAGTACTACCTTAGTCAAATTGATTTTGATAAGAAATTTTTTATAAATTTTCATTTTTAAAAAATAGATTACATCATTAAAAATGTACGATAGCTTGAACTATCGTTATAGAATTTTTTGCACCTTTCACCCTAGTAGTGATGGCATAATATAAATATTCTGAATTTGAATATCTAATACTTTTTCCATAGATAATTTGTCCTCTTTGCGGACTATTGTCTAAGTTTTTAACATTTCTTTTACAGTTATTTCTAGCATCATCTGGACTACCTTTTGTTTTACACAGCCGATGAATCACATATTGGATTTCATTCGTTTCAGTACCTGTTTTACTCAATTTTTTTGGTTTTAAACAAAATATGGCATCTGACTCTGCACAAAAGTTATCATCCCAATCCACGAAAATTGCTGCACCATCCTGCCTTCTATTATTAAAAACTACATCGCTTCCATAGCTTGCATAATAGCCATCAGCATACTTATCTGCATTCAATTCATCCGATAGTGCGCGCGGCGTTAACCAATCAATCGCCGCCTGTAGTCCCTTTTCCGTGCTGTAAAGAGTACTCTGCTTATAAATATGATTTCCTGCAATTAGCATATTCGTCTCAACTGTTCTTATCAAACCCAATAAAGCTAAACTGATTAAACTCAAGATAGCAAACGTAGTAATTAATCCTGTTCCACATATCCTAGAAACTTTATGTGTGTGCAGCATTACTCAGACCAGATTAAATTTTTTATAGGTATGACGGATTGCAATACTTTATATTGATAGCAAGCCCAGTTAGAGACTTCCGTTTTATCAGTATTTTTACTGACATCGATATTGGTTAGTTCTAACTCACCACTTTTTTCATTACCTGCCATCCAATTCGGGCTACTAGATACACTGCATACCCCATCTATTGGTATTTCTGGATTACGATTTCTAACGACAATTGCAATTCTTATCGCAAGTATTTTTTTAATATCTGGACTGTTACCTACAATATTGTCTTTATTAATATCTAACATTTTGCTAGACCAATGAGTGACCATTGGTGAAACTTGCTCTCCTTCTCTCACATCAAATCCATATTGAGCTTGGAAATTAACAATATCCGAATTGACTATTTGTTTAGTGACGCTATTATTTGAACTCACAAAATTTTTAATTTCGAATTGGTTCATTGTATTTAAGCTATAAGTTACATCCATCAGTTCGCCTAAATTAGTTAAACTGGTATTTATTGGGTAGCCATTAGTAGGAAATACGTCAGTAAATATTTTTGAGTTCCAATTGCTTTTCTCACTTTCAAAACTTATACGAATTTTTTCAGCATCAATGTTAGTTACTTGCACTAAGGTGCACTCACTTCCTTTATCTCGCAACACAATAAAATCATATGGCTTAATTTCTAGTGAATTATTCGTCAGCATCGCATTAGATGACCTTAATTCCTTTATGAGTACTGCGGGTATAGTAGGTTTATTTTTAGTGCTGTACATGATACGCAATGAATCGAATGATCCATTTTCACCATCCCTGATTTCTATTGGCTGCAAGATAAGAGGCTCTATAGGATTTTTAAAGTAGCGATTTAATTTACACCCCATAATATCCATAGGCATGAATCCATATCCTGCCATGCGAATATCGCGTTCTATAAAATATACTAAATTAGTATTTTTTATATGATTAAATGCTTTTTCATTTACCTGTTTTGTATTATTTTTAAATATTTGTAATATGTGTAGGAGTAAAACTAATGTGAGTAAACTTATAGTTATTCCTAACATCGCGTCTATCATGCTAAATCCTAATTCTTTTATTATTTTTTTATAAGGCATTATTATTCAAAAATAGTGCTAGACATCATGATCTGATGGCTTGCTAGATCTGATGGTGATTTCCATTTAATTATTATCTCTACTCCTCTCTTATCGTCTATTTTTATCGTTGGATAATTTTTTACATCTAATGTTCCTGGTAAATTAGATTGAACTTTTCTAAGCAATCCCACGTATTGCGCACCATTTGGCGCTGCATATAGCTCTTGTAATTTTTCTTTTGATTTATCACCTATCATCATATCTACTAGAGCATCGCTAGCAATCGAACTAGCTTTACTTCTATATTCCACACTAGCTGTTTCTATTAGTGTGTTGGATAACAGCCCTAACAGTGACATTATTCCTGCTGAAAATACAAGCAATGAAAGCATAGAACTTATTAAGCTTTCATCTTTATTCTTGATTAGTATTTTGCGCATTGATTAACAACTTCCTGATTTTGGTTTTTTTATTTCAGGATTACATATTGATACTTCGCCACTCATTTCTATTTTTATGATGAGTCGCTGAGCTTTAGTGTTATTGACATGCATGACATCTATTCGTGTTATTTCATTATCAATAATTTGATTTAATGCAGCTCCCTGCGCTCCATAACTTATTTCACCTGGCAGACCAGCACCTTTGTTTATTGATGTATTGATATCTATATTATTTTCAGCCTTCACTACTCCTATCCTAATTTTATTATTTTCAGGATATGATTTTGATTCAATTATTTCTTGACAGTTAGTTGAAACTCTTACACAGCCTATCTTCCACGATGTCAGCCCTGTGTTTTCTAAAAACTGTATTCTCACTCTTTCATTTCTTGTGATTGCAAAGGATCTGGTTGTCATTATTGCTGCTTGTATTTGTTCAGCTTGACTACGTATCGCTGTATCTTGTGTCCACTTCACAAAAGCTGGTATACCTAGCGCTACCAAAATACTAGCTATGGACAAAGCGATAATAATTTCAACGAATGACAGTCCACTATTTTTTAGCGTCTTAATTACTGGGTACATCCTTTATTTACTTTCACAATCCAACAGTCTCTTGGTACTGCACCCCATGAGGCGGGCAATGCAGTTGTCATTGCTTTTCCTGCTTCGTTTATCGTATAGGTAAATGCATCCATGCTATTTAGCTTATTTCCTTGTGCAGTGATTACATATGATTGCCCATCACTACCAGTGACACATGAATAGCTGAAGTTCTCTGTGCTTGTTAATACAACTCCGCACACTGAATTTTTTCCGTATGTTTGGTGGTCTTGATAGTACTGTTCCATTTTGAATCGATACGATGTTAATTGTGATGTTGCTTCTGGAATGCGCGCACTTATTACATATTGTCGATAGTTTGGTATTGCTATTGCTGTAATGATAGAAGTGATGAGTACCACCATCATTAATTCTATTAATGTATATCCTCTAGTTTCTTGCTTCTCTTTCATACTGCTTTACTTAAGTCGTATCATTCTTAAGATACGCAGTTTTTTATTTTTTTTTACTTCTATTAGTTTTTTTATACTCAACTAATTTTTTATTCGAATATCGAAAATAATTTTGATTACCGAACTTGCTAGCAATAGGCAAATCTGGCTAACTGATAGCTTTATGGCACAGGGAGGGGAAGTTTTTGATGTTACTTAGGCAGGCTGATTACCGTTTTCACACGGCGCATCAGAGGTGGGAATAAGACGTAAATTATTATCCTTAGAAAAAGATAATAGAAAATGAAATGCGAGTGGTTCTATGTCATAGAGTCGTCCATCTACTCGAACCGATCTTACTGCCTCGTACATTATTGGCTGCACATACGGAGAGTAGAGTATATGGCTTGAATGTCCACCATTTCCATCAGGATGAAAACGAGCCATGATGCCGCATAACCTTTCAGCCCAATCACTAGGCCTAAATGTTTTGCCACTTACTGTGATACCTTGAATTATAAAATCCGAAGGTATAGATATTGAAGCAGTATCGGTGATGATAAAACTCTAAAAAAAATTCAATTCAATAATTTGATTAATTTGAATTGCTTATCAATAAAAAATCAAAACTTATTGCTTATACATTCAGTGTTAACGATTGCAACTTAACCTAACCACGCTGCAATTGATAGCAGTAGTAACATTAATACCCAGAGTAGAAGCGCTCTCCAGATTAATCCTACTGTGCTTTGTAAGGCACGCAATGAAGGAGGTTCACCTGGTAAAGTTTCTGTGTCCTCTACATCTATACCTGTTTCTGTAACATCTAGATCTGGAATCTTAGAGGCGTATTCAGCTGGCGTCCCCAAACGTACACCCATAGCGCCGCCACCTACTGCCAAGATAATGCCATCGGATTCATTTTTCCAACGACGCGCAAAATTACGCCAAGCATAAGCTGCATCTTCAAAATTACCCACAATAGCAAAAGCAACCGCTGTTAATCTAACTGGAATCCAATCTATGTAATAAAACGCTCTTTCTGCAAATCTTCCAAATGGTTCATTCTTCATGCTTTCGGTTTCATTCCATGCTCGTGCTAGATATTCACTGACACGATAAAGTACTGCTCCTGCTGGACCTATTGAAATCAGTAACCAAAAAAATACGCCAAAAACATTTTTATGCGTTGTGATTAAAGCCTTTTCTACTGCTAGCCTAGCTATCTCATCGGGATCTGTTTCTTCTACATCACGACGCAACCATTCTGATAAAAGTTTACGTGCCTCTGCAGCGTCGCCATTATTTAAAGCTAGTTGGATTGAGGTGAAATAATGGCTGTAGTGACGAAAACCTAGTGTGAGATAGACAATGACCAAGGTCCACAAAAATTGCAGTAATGGACTGACTAAAGCAAGTACCCAATATATGAGTACAGTTGGTACCACGAGTACAGAGACCATTACCAGCCATCCTAGACGGCCATGTTCTAGACGGCCCGCATTAAAACTTAGTTCTACACGCTGGGCAAATAAACGTATCCAACCATAAACAGGATTGTCTGCTCTGAGCGGCCAAAACTGTTCGATAAATAAAACGCACAGTATAGAAATAATAGTCATGGGATCGCCTTAGATTGTTCTAGGGATTTTACGATAATGCAGAGGGTTGGAGAATGTAACTGCGTTGCATATTTTCATGCTCGCAAAAAATGATATAGATTTCTTAACATTCCAGCAGTAGCTCCCCATATAAAGTGCCGCTCATAAGGAATTGCGTAGAAAGTACGCCGACCTGGTCGATTAGGAAATTCAGCTGATCTACGTTCATGATTCGCACCATGCATTAAATAAGCTAGCGGCACTTCAAAAATTTCAGCGACTTCAAAACTATCCGGTTGTAAATCAAATGGTGGGTGAACTAGCGCTACTACCGGCGTCACCTGAAACCCTGTACCTGTCAAATAGAGAGGTAAGGTTCCTATCACTTCGATGTGCGCTCGCGATAAACCAATTTCTTCTTCTGTTTCACGCAAAGCTGTAGCAATCGCATCTTGATCTTCTGGATCTTCCCTACCACCTGGAAAACTTATTTGTCCTGCATGATCATGCAGATGTGCTGTTCTTTTAGTGAGTAGCAAACTCATATGATCAGAATGAGCTACTAAAGGCACAAGTACTGATGCTGGTGTTAATCGCTGTGATGTGTCACGCAACTGATGTTCATCAGTAAATTCAGGCTGCCATGCAACTGGATTAGCAAAACGCTCCCGCAACCAATGCGCATGCAGACGTGCTTTTTCAACTGCAGGCTCACCTGCTGTTTCATCTAACTGTGCTAATCGTGGATCAAACAAAATAGGACTCTTCTATGATTCAAAAAAAAAGGGCACTGCAAGTGCCCTTTTTATCTATCCAAAAACAGAATAGCTTACTCCGCTGCGTCTGCAACTGTGCGACGGTTAGGCAGTTTTTCACGAATACGTGCAGACTTACCAGAACGATCACGCAGATAATACAATTTGGCACGACGTACATCACCGCGACGCTTAACTTCAATTGATGCAATGAGTGGAGAATACAACTGAAATG
>JACCDY010974151.1_pt1 | contig 18653 bp, 17 predicted proteins | sample 7446391 | NCBI WGS metagenome assembly JACCDY01 (sample SAMN15323451, study PRJNA562643) | freshwater metagenome | isolation source: river surface water | place: USA:Blue River Watershed | collected 2017-08-18
AATCTGGGGGCTGGTGCTGGCGATCGTCAGTATGGCGATTAGCGGTGCACTATTGTGGTTTTCTTTGAAAGAAATTCCGATTGGCACGGCCTATGCGGTCTGGACCTCGATTGGCGCAGTCGGCACACTTGCTCTGGGGGTGTTTTTTTTCGGGGATCCGAGCTTGCCAATTCGCTGGTTAGGCGTGGCATTTATTATCTTGGGCGTGGTGATGCTCAAGCTAGGGTAGGGCCGGAAACTGGCGGAAGCGGTGAGATTCGAACTCACGGAGGGCGTGAACCCTCGCCGGTTTTCAAGACCGGTGCCTTAAACCACTCGGCCACGCTTCCATCAAGAAGGGCTGAATCATAAACGATTTATCGGGATATTTCCTGCCAATGGGGCAGCGACCCCCTCAAGAGTGGCCAACAGGATACAATTCTGGGTTTGCTGCTATCTATTCAACGCTCAAAAATGACTGCAACTCGCACTCGACTCGTACTCGGCAATTGGAAAATGCATGGCAATCTGGCGGATAACACCAAGTTGCTGAATGCTCTTTTGGCGGCGCCCAGAGCCGCAACCACCACGCAGATGGGTGTGTGTGTGCCTTTCCCATATCTTGCCCAGACTGCTTTGGCCTTGTCAGGTTCGTCCATTGCATGGGGCGCTCAGGACATTAGCGTGCACGCACAGGGTGCATACACGGGTGAAGTTTCCGGCGGGATGCTAAAGGATTTTTCTTGTCATTATGTCCTCGTAGGCCACTCCGAGCGACGTGCGATGCATGCCGAGTCAGATCAGCTCGTGGCGGACAAGGCGCGTGCGGCATTGGCTGCTGGACTCACGCCTGTCGTGTGTGTAGGTGAATCTCTGGCTGAACGGGATGCCGGTCAGGCAGTGTCTGTGATTACCCGCCAGCTCGCCCCAGTTTTGGCGCTCGGTTCAGAAGCAGTCCTGAAAATGGTCATTGCCTATGAGCCCGTCTGGGCGATTGGCACTGGTCGTACCGCAACGCCTGAGCAAGCCCAGGAAGTGCATGCGGCGATCCGAGCGGCGCTTAAAGGTGTGGGCGCAGAGCAGGTTCAGATTTTGTATGGTGGTAGCGTTAAGGCGGCAAATGCCGCGAGTTTGTTTGCCATGCCTGACATCGACGGCGCACTGGTCGGTGGGGCGTCTTTGGTTGCAGAGGATTTCTTGGCTATCGCTGCCTAACAGGCAGTTCTGTTTCTGGTTTTTCCTCGCTATTCAGTTTTCGGAGCGTTTCAATGTCTTGGATGTTTAATCTTCTGCTGGTTGTGCAGATCCTGTCTTCCCTAGCCATCATCTCACTCGTTTTGCTTCAGCAAGGCAAGGGTGCTGACATGGGTTCAGCTTTTGGTAGCGGCTCGGCCGGTAGTTTGTTTGGTGCAACGGGTGCCGCAAACTTTATGTCTCGCGCGACAAAATGGGCCGCTGTTGTCTTCTTTATTTCCACAATCGGTTTGGCCTACGTGGCAAATCGTGGAAATACGGGGCAGGACACGGGCATCATGCAAAACTTCACACAAACCCCACCTGTTGCACCACCTGCCGGTTCGGCTGTTCCGGGCGTTGCACCTGCGGCGCCTGTTAATGCCGTTCCTGGTGTGCCAAGTACCCCTGCAGTTCCAGCAGTGCCTGCAGTGCCTGCAGTACCGGCTGCACCTGTGGTGCCCGCAGTACCTGCTGCACCTGTGGTGCCCGCAGTACCTGCTGCACCTGTGGTTCCGGCTGCTCCCGCAGCACCTACTAGTAATTAAAGGGTCAAAGTTCAAGTCAAAGATTGTCGCTACGTGCTACAATCTTTGGCTAATCAAGACCACACAAAAAGCCGACGTGGTGAAATTGGTAGACACGCTATCTTGAGGGGGTAGTGGCGAAAGCTGTGCGAGTTCGAGTCTCGCCGTCGGCACCATCAAATGTCTGCAGTTAAAACTTCAACGTAATTTCTCTGCAGTTCAACGCATATCTCTTGCGATCTCACCAAGAACACAAAACTTTTAGGTATATTGTGACAATGTTCACAATATGGCTTTTGTGCGCGTTCGCACATTGACGAGCACAAAGCCATAAAAATTTTTAGCAAGATTCACTTATTACAAACCAAGAAGGACTGAATCATGAAAATTCTCGTCGCCTCCGACGGCTCCAAGAATGCACTGCGTGCTGTCAAATATGCTGCCGATTTGTTGGCCAACAGCAACGACAAGACAAAGAGCATTACGCTCATCAGCGTACACGACGATGCTGGATTGCGTCATGCCAAAGCATTCGTGGGGAAAGAGGCGGTTGCCGACTACCTTCGTGAACTCAGCGAAAAAGAGCTCAAGCCTGCGATGAAAGTACTCGATGAAAAGGGAATCAAGCACGATATGGTCATGCTGGTCGGTAATGCTCCCCAGGAAATCGTTGCGCACGGGCAAAAAGGGAAATACGACATGATTGTGCTGGGCTCCAAAGGTCGTGGCGCGATTGCTGACATCCTGCTGGGCTCCGTGGCGCAGCGCGTTCTTGCCCAGGCCAAGCAGCCGGTGGTGCTGATTAAGTAGTTTTAAAGCTGTATCGGGCCCATCGTGCGGGCTGATTAAAGAGGCGAGTCGGAATATTTGTTTCCGGCTCGTTTTTATTTTTGAGTGGGCAAAATCAACAATTTCCGTTGTTGTTCTATTACTACAATGGTGTACGGGTAAACCCTCTTTTTTTGCTCTGTTTTGCTCGTTTTGTTGCTGTAACCCAACAAAAATAGTCTCCCAAGGCTCTTTTCTGTCTGGTTTCATAGCCACAGCCTCCGATTTTTGATGCAATAGCGTCAACTTCCCTTAGCGGAGTTAGGGGGGCGGCAGACAAATAGTTGTTTGTTGCTCTTGTCACTCAAATCTACGGAGATTTCTTAAATGAAAAAGACTCTGCTCGCCGCCGCCCTGCTAGCCGGCTTTGCTGGTGCCGCTTCGGCCCAATCCTCAGTAACTTTGTACGGTATCGTTGACGGTGGTCTGCGTTACACAAGCGTCAGCCTTTCAAACGGCGATGGCGCATCCAACTTCGGTCTGGGCTATGGCCAACAGTCCGGTAACCGCTTCGGCCTGAAAGGCGTCGAAGACCTCGGTGGCGGTAACAAGGCAACGTTCATGCTCGAGAACGGCTTTGATATCGGTAACGGTACAGCATTGCAGGGCAGCCGTTTGTTCGGTCGTCAGGCATGGATGGGCGTTGAAAGCAATTCATGGGGCTATGTCCGTTTGGGTCGTCAGCTCAACTTCGCAACAGAATACGTTGGTATCCCAGTTGATCCGTTCGGCACAGGCTTCGGTCAGTTGAACATGGGTGCTGCATTCGGCGTGGCTAACACCGACCGTATCAGCAACACACTCAAGTATCAAACACCTAACATGTCTGGCTTCCAGGCTGGTGTCGGTTACTCGTTCGCAACGGGCAACACCGGTCTCTACACTGCCGACGCAGGTGGCGGCACAAGCGGCACAGGCTACAACTTTGCTTCTTCGAATAACACACGTCAGTTGACACTCGGTGCTAAGTACGCAAACGGTCCTTTCTACGCAGCTGCTTCGTATGACAAAATCTACTCAGAAGCTGGTCTGACACAAGGTCGTAGCGCTTCTATCAGCTCATGGAACTTGGCTGGTAGCTATGACTTCAAAGTCGTCAAGATTGCAGCTGGCTACGGTCAGACACGTGACGGCGCTGTCCTCGGTCAGGGTGGTGGCGGAGCTGGTGCAACATTGGCTGGTAACCCAGTCGGTACTGGCGATCTGATTTTCGCTCCAGCAGTTGGTACAAACAGCTACATCGTTGGCGCAACAATTCCTGTGAACCCAGTTTCACGTGTCTTGTTGTCGTGGACAATGTTGACTCCTAACACCAACATGAAAGACATCTATAACGCACAGAACCAGACAGCTTATAACCTGGCCTACACATACGACTTCACCAAGCGCACAAACCTGTACGCTTTCGTGGGTACGATGCAAAACGTCGGTACAGTTGACACAGCTAAGAGCACCACAGTTGGTCTCGGTATGCGTCACCAGTTCTAAGCATCCGCTTAGGATTGCAACCTAGCCTAGGCTAGGTTGTTGTACGACTCAGTAAAAAGCGAGCCACTCTTTTGAGTGGCTCGCTTATTTTTTAGTGGGTCATTACAGGTGAAACCCTGATGCAGGATGATACAATCTTGAAGTTTTGTGCAACAGCCGGAAACGTTCAATGAATCTGGAACAATACTTCCCCGTTTTGTTATTTATTGTGGTGGGTACGGCGATCGGCTTTGCGCTGATTGCGGCAGGTTCACTCATCGGTCCTCATCGTCCCGACGCTCAAAAGCTCTCGCCCTATGAGTGTGGTTTCGAGGCCTTTGGTGATGCGCGTATGAAATTCGACGTTCGCTACTACCTTGTGGCGATCCTCTTCATTCTGTTCGATCTCGAAATTGCGTTTTTGTTCCCTTGGGCGATTGCAAATGGCTCGGTTGGGATGGTCGGTTTTGTGACGGTCATGATTTTCCTGGCTGTGTTGACCGTTGGTTTCATCTATGAATGGAAAAAAGGCGCGCTTGACTGGGAATAACCCAATCTTTGCAGCGAAACATCTATGGCTATTGACGGTATTCTGAAACAAGGTTTTGTCACCACGAGTGCTGACAAATTCATCAACTGGGCTAAAACAGGTTCGATGTGGCCGATGACTTTTGGTCTGGCCTGTTGTGCGGTCGAAATGATGCACGCTGGTGCCGCACGCTACGACCTCGACCAGTTCGGTATTATTTTTCGTCCGAGCCCACGCCAATCGGATCTCATGATTGTTGCCGGTACGCTCTGCAACAAAATGGCCCCCGCATTACGCAAGGTCTATGACCAGATGCCTGAGCCAAGATGGGTGGTGTCGATGGGTTCATGTGCGAATGGCGGCGGCTACTACCATTACTCATACTCTGTGGTGCGTGGCTGTGACCGCATCGTGCCGGTCGATGTTTATGTCCCCGGTTGCCCACCCACAGCCGAAGCACTGGTCTACGGACTGTTGCAGATGCAAAACAAAATCCGTCAGACCAACACGATTGCTCGTTAAATCCAAAGCGTTGGCGACGCGTGCTTGCGTCCCGGCGGTTTAATCAGGCTTAAGACATGTCCAGGCTAGAAAACCTGCAACAACAATTGATCACTCTGTTCGGTGAACAGGCCAAGATCACACTCTCCACCGATGAGATCACGCTCGAGGTTGCATCTGAGCAGTGGCAGTCCACCTGTCAGCGTTTGCGCGATGAACCCGGTTTGAATTTTGAAACTTGCATCGATTTGTGCGGTGTCGATTATTCGACCTACGGAGCGGGTCGAGTGGGTGAAACGCCTGCTGGCGCCGTCGTGCCTCAGGCACGTTTCGCGGTCGTGGCACATTTGCTGTCTCTCAAGCACAACTGGCGCATGAGAGTCCGCACGTATGCTACGCATGCTGAGTTTCCAGTGATGGATTCACTCGTCGAGGTATGGCCCGCTGTCAATTGGTTTGAACGCGAGGCATTTGATCTGTTTGGTATCGTGTTCGAAGGTCACCCAGATCTGCGCCGCATTCTCACTGATTATGGCTTTATTGGTCATCCCTTCCGCAAAGACTTCCCTGTCTACGGTAATGTCGAAATGCGTTACGACCCAGAGCAAGGGCGCGTGGTGTATCAGCCAGTCACAATCGAGCCGCGTGAGGTCATTCCGCGTGTGATACGCGAAGACGGCTATGGAGTAGGGCGCTAATCATGGCAGAAATTAAAAACTACACACTGAACTTTGGTCCCCAGCATCCTGCTGCGCACGGTGTATTGCGTCTCGTGCTCGAGCTCGATGGTGAGGTCATTCAGCGCGCGGATCCTCACATCGGTTTATTGCATCGTGGGACTGAAAAGCTCGCTGAACACCGCACATTCCTGCAAGCCTTGCCCTACATGGACCGACTCGACTACGTGTCGATGATGTGTAACGAGCATGCGTATGTCATGGCCATCGAGAAAATGATGGGAGTGACGGTACCGCTACGCGCGCAATACATTCGCGTCATGTACGACGAAATCACGCGCTTGCTCAACCATTTGATGTCGCTCGGCTCCCATGCCTTGGACGTGGGGGCGATGGCGGTCTTTTTGTACGCGTTCCGCGAACGCGAAGATTTGATGGATTGCTACGAGGCGGTATCGGGCGCACGTATGCATGCAGCCTACTATCGCCCCGGCGGTGTGTATCGCGACTTGCCCGACGCGATGCCTCAGTATGGCAAATCAAGCCAGTATCGCTCCGCCAAAGATCTCAAGGCGATGAACGATGCGCGTTCAGGTTCGCTGCTGGATTTCATCGAAGATTTCACGAATCGTTTTCCCGCCTGCGTGGACGAATACGAGACTTTGCTGACCGACAACCGCATCTGGAAACAGCGCTTGGTAGGCATTGGTGTGGTGGATCCCGAGCGTGCAAAAGCACTCGGATTCACAGGACCGATGCTGCGTGGTTCTGGCGTTGCCTGGGATTTGCGCAAAATGCAGCCTTACGAGGTTTACGATCGCATGCAGTTTGATATCCCTGTGGGTGTCAATGGTGACTCCTATGATCGTTATTTGGTGCGTATCGCTGAAATGCGTGAAAGCAATCGCATCATTGCCCAGTGCGTCAAATGGCTGCGCAATAATCCCGGTCCGGTGATGATCGATAACCACAAGGTGTCGCCACCTCATCGCACCGGAATGAAATCCAACATGGAAGAGTTGATCCATCACTTCAAGCTCTTCACCGAAGGTTTCCATGTTCCTGCTGGCGAGGCGTATGCCGCGGTTGAGCATCCAAAGGGTGAATTTGGCATTTACATGGTGTCGGATGGGGCGAACAAGCCTTATCGACTCAAGATTCGTGCTCCAGGTTTTGTGCATTTGCAGGCGCTTGACGAAATGTCACGCGGCCACATGATTGCCGACGCTGTCACGATCATCGGCACCCAAGATATTGTTTTTGGCGAGATCGACCGCTAATTGTCTGCGTTTTGACTTTGCTACCATCGGATTTAGAACATGCTGCTCTCTGAACAGGCCTACAAAAGAATTGATCGCGAGATCGCCAAGTATCCGCCAGATCAAAAGCAATCCGCCATCATGGCATCGCTTGCGATTGCGCAAGAGGAAAAGGGTTGGGTATCTCCCGAGATCATCCAGGATGTTGCAGATTACCTTGGGCAGCCTGCGATTGCGGTTCAGGAAAACGCAACCTTCTACAACATGTTTGATGTCCGTCCAGTGGGCAAGTTCAAGATTACGGTCTGTACGAACTTGCCTTGCGCGTTGCGCGATGGTGAAAAGACAGCCGATTATCTTAAAAAGAAACTTGGCATTGGTTTTCGCGAGACGACTCCAGACGGTCACTTCACTCTGATGGAAGGTGAGTGCATGGGTGCGTGCGGGGATTCTCCAGTATTGTTGGTGAACAACAATCACATGTGCGTGCGCATGGAGCGTGAAAAAATTGATTCAATGATTAGCGAGCTGACCGAAGCCGCCAAGGGAGGCGCAGTATGAGCGCCGCAATTTTGTCCAAATACTCCCAGGGGTTGATTGCTTCGCCTGGTTCGCTTGCGGATTCGATGGCTCTGCACGGTCGCCATATCGGACCGCAGATCATGGCGGATCTTGATGGTAATAACTGGCGCTTGGCCGATTACGTCAAGCGCGGTGGCTATGAGGCGCTTCGTAAAATTCTGACTCAGGGTATGAGCCAGGAAGATGTGATCGCCGAGGTCAAAGCCTCTGGTCTGCGTGGTCGTGGTGGCGCAGGTTTTCCAACGGGTCTGAAGTGGAGCTTCATGCCGCGCAGTTTTCCTGGTCAGAAATATCTGGTTTGCAACTCCGACGAAGGCGAGCCCGGTACTTTTAAAGATCGCGACATTCTGCGTCTGAACCCCCATATCGTCATAGAGGGTATGGCGATCGCGGCCTACGCGATGGGAATCTCGGTTGGTTACAACTACATCCACGGTGAAATTTTCGAGGTGTATCAACGCTTCGAAGAGGCCCTCGAAGAAGCCCGTCAAGCTGGCTTCCTGGGCGACCAGATCCTGGGTTCAAATTTTAATTTCCAGTTGCACGCTTTCCATGGTTATGGCGCGTACATCTGCGGTGAGGAAACCGCCTTGCTCGAGTCGTTAGAGGGCAAGAAAGGTCAGCCTCGCTTCAAGCCACCGTTCCCTGCGAGCTTTGGTTTGTACGGCAAACCCACCACGATCAACAATACCGAGACCTTCGCTGCGGTGCCTTGGATTATTCGCAATGGCGGACAGGCTTACCTTGAAGTGGGTAAACCTAACAATGGTGGCACCAAGCTTTTCTCGATCACGGGTGATGTTGAGCGCCCAGGTAATTACGAAATCCCTCTGGGTACGCCTTTTTCCAAATTGCTTGAGCTCGCGGGTGGTATGCGCGGCGGCTCGACACTCAAAGCAGTGATTCCTGGTGGTTCAAGCGCACCAGTCATCCCTGGAAACATCATGATGGATACGACGATGGATTACGACGCCATCGCCAAGGCCGGTTCGATGTTGGGATCCGGTGCAGTGATTGTCATGAATGACACGCGCTGCATGGTCAAGTCACTCTTGCGGTTGTCTTATTTTTATTACGAAGAAAGCTGCGGTCAGTGCACACCTTGCCGTGAAGGTACGGGTTGGCTCTATCGCATGGTCAATCGTATCGAGCACGGTCAAGGTCGTCCCGAAGATCTCGATCTGCTGGATTCGGTCGCTGGCAACATCATGGGCCGCACAATCTGCGCGCTCGGTGATGCCGCCGCGATGCCGGTGCGTGGTTTCCTGAAGCATTACCGCGACGAATTTGCACACCACATCGAGCATAAGCGATGTGTCGTAGCCCCCTATCTCTAAGGTTTGGACAAAGTTATGGTTGAGTTAACCATCGACGGCAAGAAAGTCGAAGTGCAAGAAGGCAGCATGGTCATGCACGCCGCGCATAAGCTTGGCGTATACGTGCCGCATTTCTGCTACCACAAGAAACTATCCATCGCGGCCAACTGCCGCATGTGTCTGGTTGAGGTTGAGAAAGCACCTAAGGCGATGCCTGCGTGTGCCACACCTGCCACCAACGGCATGGTGGTCCATACCTGTTCTGAGCGCGCGGTCGCTGCCCAGAAGAGTGTGATGGAGTTTCTGCTGATCAATCACCCACTTGATTGCCCGATTTGCGATCAAGGTGGTGAGTGCCAGTTGCAGGATTTGGCGGTGGGTTATGGTGGTTCGACTTCACGCTACAACGAAGAGAAGCGTGTGGTCTTTCATAAAGAACTCGGTCCTCTGGTTTCAGCAGAGGAAATGTCGCGTTGTATCCATTGCACGCGCTGTGTGCGCTTTGGCCAGGAAGTGGCGGGCATCATGGAGCTCGGCATGGTTGGACGCGGCGAACATTCCGAGATCACAACTTTTGTGGGACGTTCAGTCGAGTCCGAGCTCTCGGGCAACATGATTGATTTGTGTCCGGTGGGTGCTCTGACCTCCAAGCCTTTCCGTTATCAGGCTCGTACATGGGAACTGGCGCGTCGACGCTCGGTTTCTCCTCACGATAGCTTGGGTGCAAACCTGGTTGTGCAGGTCAAAGGCGACGAGGTGATTCGTGTGGTGCCCTTTGAAAACGATGCGCTGAACGAGTGCTGGATCAGCGATCGTGACCGTTTCTCTTACGAAGGTCTCAATGAGGACCGTTTGACGGTTCCGATGATCAAGGGCGAGGATGGTCAGTGGAAAGAAGCCACGTGGTCTGACGCCCTCCAGGTTGTGGCCCATGGTTTGATGGATGTACGCGATGCATCGGGTGGTGCGCAAATTGGTGCTCTGGCGAGTGAGTATTCAACGCTTGAAGAGTTGTCGTTGCTTGCGCGTGTGACACGCGGTCTGGGTTCTGAAAATATCGATTTCCGTCTACGTCAGACTGATGCCTCTCTAGATGCTGCGCTAACCGGCGCGCCATGGCTGGGCTTTCCAGTCGCTGAGCTCGATACGCTGGATCGTGTTCTGGTAGTGGGCTCTTTCCTGCGCAAAGACCATCCTCTGATGACACAGCGTTTGCGCCAGGCTGCCAAGCGCGGAACGCAGATTTCGTCCATTGATATCGCTGCTGACGATCCGTTGCTCAAGCTGACCGCGCGCGCCACTGTGCTGCCGAGTGCGTTGGCTCAAACGGTTGCTCAAGTCGCCGTCGCACTGTCCAAACTCAAGGGCCAGGAAGTTCCTGCAGCGTTGGCTTCTGTCCAACCTGACGCGACAGCGCAGGCGATTGCTCAAAGTCTTTCAAGTGGTGAGCGTGTTGCGATTTTGTTAGGCAACACCGCTGTGAACGCTCCTGATGCATCGATGATCGCTGCCAATGCGCAACTCGTCGCGCAACTTTCTGGCGGTAAATTTGGCTTCCTCACCTCTGGTGCGAATACTGTGGGTGGTTATCTCGCAGGTGCTGTGCCCACCAAGGGTGGCAAGGGCGCTGCGGCGATGTTGTCTCAGCCTCTCAAGGCTTATGTTGTGTTGCATGCCGAGCCTTTGCTGGATGCCGACAATGGGGCGCAGGCCATTGCCACGCTCAAGGCTGCTGAGTTCGTGGTGGCCTTGACGCCTTACGCGTCAGGCGCACGTGACTGGGCGAATGTGATGTTGCCTGTTGCGCCTTTTACAGAGACCTCCGGCACTTTTGTAAATGCTCAGGGCACAGCTCAGAGTTTCAAAGGTACAGCTGCACCACGTGGTCAAAGCCGTCCAGCTTGGAAAGTCTTGCGCGTGTTGGGCAATGTCCTGCATCTGGCTGGCTTTGATGACGAGACATCAGAGACTGTGCGCGACGCTGTGTTGGCCAATGGTATTGAGTCACGGCTGTCCAATCAGCTTCAAATTTTGCCAGGCGTGTCATCTGGCTCCGCTCAAGGTTTGCAGCGCGTGACAGATGTGCCAATCTACCGCAGCGATGCGATGGTTCGCCGTGCTCCAGCCTTGCAGGCAACAGGTGCATCCCGCACGCCTGTCGCGCGCATGCATGAGCAGACGCTTGCCAGTCTCGGTGTGTCCGTCGGCCAGCAAGTTCGGGTCAAGTCTTCGACAGGTCATGTCATGCTGACTGCCGAAGCTGACAACACCCTGGTTGCCGGTGCGGTGCGTATCGCCGCCGCGTTTGAACATACTGCCGCGCTTGGCAGTGCCTTCGGTCAACTTCAAGTGGAGCGTGCCTGATGGAGTGGCTGAACGTTCTTGAAACTTTCGGTACGGACTTGATCGGTCCAACACCTTGGCTTGTGGTCTGGACCATCGCCAAAATCCTGGTGATCGCTGTTCCAATTATTCTGTGCGTGGCTTACCTCACGTACTGGGAACGCAAGATGATCGGCTTTATGCACATTCGTCTGGGACCCAACCGCGTGGGTTTCCGAGGTCTGCTGCAGCCTTTTGCCGACGTTTTCAAACTCTTGACTAAAGAAGTGGTCGTGCCTACTCAGGCCAACAAGATTCTGTTTATCTTGGCGCCTGTTGTCACCCTGATGCCGGCACTCGCAGCCTGGGCTGTCGTCCCTTTCGGTCCTGAGCTTGTTCTGGCCGATGTCAATGCAGGCTTGATGTATGTGATGGCGATCACTTCGATTGGTGTGTATGGCGTGATCGTGGCGGGCTGGGCGTCAAACTCCAAGTATGCGTTTTTAGCGGCGATGCGCGCATCGGCCCAGATGCTGTCATATGAACTGGCGATTGGTTTCGTGTTGGTCACGGTGCTGTTGGTGTCCGGTAGCCTGAACATGACGGAGATCGTCAATGTGCAGACACGTGGCTGGTTCGCCGACATGGGACTGAATTTCATGTCCTGGAACTGGTTGCCCTTATTGCCACTTTTTGTGATTTACGTGATCTCGGCTGTTGCTGAAACCAACCGTCATCCGTTTGACGTGGTTGAAGGCGAATCAGAGATTGTGGCGGGTCACATGGTGGAGTACTCGGGAATGGCTTTCGCGCTGTTTTTCCTGGGTGAGTACGCAAACATGATTTTCCTGTCCTGCATGGCTTCCATCATGTTTTTGGGTGGTTGGGCAGCGCCTGTCGAATACGCGCCATTGACCTGGATTCCCGGCTGGATCTGGCTTGGCCTCAAGACTTTCTGCGTAGTGTCACTCTTTATCTGGTTCCGCGCTTCATTCCCACGGTATCGGTATGACCAAATTATGCGTTTGGGCTGGAAGATTTTTATCCCTCTGACGGGTGTGTGGCTGGTCGTGGTGGCGATCTGGATGCAAACACCCTGGAACATCTGGAACTGACCGCGACTCGACGGCAAAAAAGGCATTTATGGAAGCGATCAAGGATTTTTTCGGTAGCCTCTTGCTGCTTGAGTTACTCAAGGGCATGAAGCTGACTGGCAAGTATTTTTTCAAGCGCAAGATTACGCTGCGATATCCTCAGGAAAAGACACCCATGTCACCGCGCTTTCGCGGTTTGCACGCATTGCGTCGTTACCCCAACGGCGAAGAGCGTTGCATCGCCTGCAAACTCTGCGAAGCAGTGTGTCCGGCCATGGCCATTACGATTGAATCGGATCAGCGCGCGGACGGCACACGTCGCACGACTCGCTATGACATCGATCTCACGAAATGTATTTTTTGTGGCTTTTGCGAAGAGAGCTGCCCGGTGGATTCGATTGTCGAAACACATATCCATGAGTACCACGGTGAAAAACGTGGTGACTTGTATTTCACTAAAGACATGTTGCTGGCCGTAGGCGATCGTTACGAAGACGAAATCGCCCGCAATCGCGCCATCGATGCGCCTTATCGCTGATCGCCGGGGCAGAAAGAAATCATGTTTATCACTATTTTGTTTTATGTCCTTGCCATCGTGTTGGTGGTTGCGGCGTTTCGCGTGATTACGGCTTCGAGCCCGGTCACCGCTGTGCTGCATCTGATTTTGGCTTTTGCCAACGCAGCCATGATCTGGATGTTGCTGGGTGCCGAATTTCTCGGTTTGCTCCTCGTGCTCGTCTACGTTGGGGCCGTCATGGTGCTTTTCCTGTTCGTCGTGATGATGCTTGACGTGAAAATGGAAGAGTTGCGCGCAGGAATCAAAACCTACTTGCCAATGGGCCTACTGGTGGGTCTGATCATGGTGGTGGAGATGTCTTTTGTCCTGTCCACTTCATGGGGGCAGGTCGGGGCGGCCGCAGACATGGGTGATGACTACAACAACACTCGCGCGCTTGGTGAATTGATGTACACCGAGTATGCCTACGCAGTTGAGGTCGGTGCCGTACTTTTGTTGGTCGGCATGATCGCGGCCATTTCTTTGACACTACGCAAGCGCCGGGACGTCAAGTACAACGATCCCGCAGCCTCTGTGCGCGTGCGCGCATCCGAGCGCGTTCGATTGGTTGACTTGCCCAGTCAGGAAGCTGTCAACGCCAAATCGGGAGACCAAGCATGATGACGTTGACACTTCCCCATTTTTTGGTGCTTGGCGCCATTTTGTTTGCGATCGGTGTCTTTGGAATCTTTCTGAATCGCCGTAATTTAATTGTTCTGCTGATGTCTGTCGAGCTGATGCTGCTCGCGGTCAACATGAACTTCGTTGCGTTTTCCACCTGGATGGGTGACGAAGCCGGTCAGGTGTTTGTGTTTTTTATCCTGACGGTGGCTGCCGCTGAGGCTGCGATTGGCCTGGCGATCCTGGTGCTGTTGTTCCGCAACCTCAGCACGATCAATGTTGACGAACTTGACCGCCTAAAGGGCTAATCGGGAATAGAAGAATATGTTTAGCTCACCTAGTCTCTATTTAGCCATCGCACTCGCTCCTTTGCTGGGTGCGATTTTGGCAGGCCTGTTCGGTACGGGTTTCCTGGGTCGTCAAGTCGGACGACGCACCTCACACATGATCACCATCGCATTGGTCGCTTTTTCGGCCGTGGGTTCAGTGCTGGTCCTGCTCGATGTTCTCAATGGTTTGCGCTATGACGGCACGGTCTACACCTGGATGATGCTGGGTCAGGCCAAACTGGAAATCGGTTTTTTGATTGATCCGCTCTCAGCGCTAATGATGGTGGTCGTGACTTCCGTGTCGTTGATGGTCCACATCTACACCATCGGTTACATGGCTGAAGACCCCGGCTATCAGCGCTTTTTTGCCTATATTTCCCTGTTCACCTTCTCCATGCTGATGCTGGTGATGGCCAACAACATGGTTCAGCTGTTTTTCGGTTGGGAGGCGGTTGGCCTCGTGTCCTACCTGCTGATCGGTTTCTGGTACACCAAGCCCACCGCGATTTTTGCCAACATGAAAGCCTTCCTGGTGAACCGTGTCGGTGACTTCGGTTTTGTACTGGGTATTGGATTGTTGTTCGCGTATGCAGGCACGATGCATTATGGCGAGGTGTTCAAGCAGGCTGGCGACTTGGCCAAAGAAACGTTGCCAGGTACCGACTGGATGCTGTTGACGGTCGCATGTATTTGTCTGTTTATTGGCGCAATGGGTAAATCAGCGCAGGTTCCGCTGCACGCCTGGTTGCCTGATTCGATGGAAGGCCCAACGCCAATCTCCGCACTGATTCACGCGGCGACCATGGTGACAGCGGGTATTTTCATGGTGGCCCGTTTTTCACCGATCTTTGAGCTGTCGGATGTTGCACTGTCCTTCATCATCATCATCGGTGCGATTGGCGCGCTCTTCCTGGGTATTCTGGGCATCATCCAGAATGACATCAAGCGGGTGGTCGCGTACTCGACGCTTTCACAGTTGGGGTATATGACAGTGGCATTGGGTGCCTCGGCATACTCAGTCGCGATTTTCCACCTGATGACTCACGCGTTCTTCAAGGCTCTCCTGTTCCTGGGCGCAGGCTCCGTCATCATCGGCATGCATCACGATCAGGACATCCGAAACATGGGTGGTTTGCGCAAGTACATGCCCATTACCTGGATCACCTTCCTGATTGGTACCCTAGCGCTAGTCGGCACACCTTTCTTTTCAGGCTTCTACTCCAAAGAGCACATCATCGAAGCGGCTGCCGCCTCTACAGTCTGGGGTGCGGGTTTCGCGCAATATGCAACGTTGATTGGAGTATTTGTCACCTCGTTGTATTCATTCCGTGTGTACTTCCTGGTGTTCCATGGCAAAGAGCGTTTTGACACCTCTGGCGATCATGGTCACGGCCATCACAATGCAGCGCACGGTCATGATGATCACGACCACGCCCATGATCATGGCCATCACGGCGGAACTCCACACGAGTCCCCCTGGGTTGTGACTTTGCCGCTGGTGTTGTTGGCGATCCCCTCGATTTTCGCTGGCGCATGGTTGTGCGATACCTTGTTGTTCGGTGGCTATTTCAAAGACACGATCGTCGTCTTGGCCCAGCATCCTGCAATGGCAGCAATGGCCAAAACCTGGCATGGCTGGGTGGCTTATGGATTGCACGCCTTTGTCACGGTTCCGTTCTGGCTGATGATCGCTGGCGCGGTGATCGCATGGTATTGCTATTTGATTAATCCTAAAGTTCCTGCCGCGATCCAGAGCAAGCTGAAAGGGATTAATTGCATCCTTGAAAACAAGTACTTTTTTGACTGGTTTTATGAGCAAGTGATGGCACGTGGCTCACGTGCCTTGGGTAAAGGTCTCTGGCAGCAAGCTGATCGTGGTTTGATTGACGGCTTGCTGGTCAATGGTTCGGCCAAAGTGGTGGGAGTGATCGCCGCGATTACCAGACGCTTTCAGACCGGATTTATCTATCACTACGCATTTGCGATGATCATCGGCCTCATGGCGGCGATTACCTACATTATCTTTGGTACCAAATGATGGCGAGCGAGATGGCTTCTTTTTCTACTCCTTGGCTCACGCTTTCGATTTTTGTTCCGATCGTTTGCGGTCTGATTGTGTTGGCCCTGGGTCGCGACGACCGTCCAGGATTGACGCGTAGTCTTTCCCTGATCGGCGCCATTGTCAGTTTCCTGGTGACGATTCCGCTTTACCTGGGTTTTGACAGCTCAACGGCTGCGATGCAGTTTGTTGAGAAAACAATCTGGATTGAAGCCTTTGCCGTGTACTACCACCTGGGTGTGGACGGTATTTCCTTGTGGTTCGTCTTGCTCACTGCTTTCATTACGATCATTGTGGTCATGGCAGGCTGGGAAGTCATCACGTCACGCGTTTCGCAATACATGGCGGCTTTCCTGATTTTGTCGGGACTGATGATTGGTGTCTTTGCCGCACTCGACGGCCTGCTGTTCTACATTTTCTTCGAAGCCACCTTGATTCCGATGTACATCATCGTGGGTGTCTGGGGTGGACCGAACCGTGTCTACGCAGCATTCAAGTTCTTTCTGTATACGCTGTTGGGTTCGCTCTTGACCCTGGTTGCTTTCCTTTATCTTTGGAACGCTTCGGGCGGTTCATTTGATATCCTGACCTGGCATACGCTCCCACTCGATTCAACACCCCAGTTGTTCATATTTTTTGCTTTCCTGGCGGCCTTCGCTGTGAAAGTACCGATGTGGCCCGTGCATACCTGGTTGCCTGATGCGCACGTCGAGGCACCAACGGGTGGCTCGGTGGTCCTCGCAGCGATCATGCTCAAACTCGGTGCCTACGGATTCTTGCGTTTGTCATTACCAATCGTGCCTGACGCTGCTGCGAGCATGGCGGGCCTGATCATTGCGCTGTCGTTGATCGCGGTGATTTACATTGGCTTGGTGGCTCTGGTTCAGGATGACATGAAAAAGCTGGTGGCGTATTCGTCCATCGCGCACATGGGTTTCGTGACTCTCGGTTTGTTTATGTTCAACACCGCAGGCGTCGAGGGTGCGATCGTCCAAATGGTGTCGCACGGTTTTGTTTCTGCCGCGATGTTCTTGTGTATCGGTGTGCTGTATGACCGCATGCACAGCCGTCAAATCGCCGATTATGGTGGCGTAGTCAACACCATGCCCAAGTTCGTGACATTTTTTGTCCTGTTCTCGATGGCCAATGCGGGCTTGCCAGCGACCAGTGGGTTCGTGGGTGAATTCATGGTTATCATGGGCGCGGTCGAATACAACTTCTGGATTGGTTTGCTGGCAGCTACTGCGCTCATTCTTGGTGCGGCGTACTCGCTCTGGATGGTCAAACGTGTCGCCTTCGGCGAAGTCGCGAATGACCATGTCAAGGATCTGCATGACCTGACTTCGCGGGAATTCCTGATCCTTGGCATCATGGCGATTGCCGTGATTTATATGGGTGTCTATCCCAAGCCCTTTACCGACGTGATGCACGTTTCGGTTGAGGCCCTGTTGCAACACGTGTCTATTTCAAAACTGTAAGCCTCGCCATGATGCAATCCCAATTCGATTTCGCCCTGGCCGCACCAGAAATTATCTTGCTGGTGCTGGGTATGGTCATTCTGGTACTGGACGCGTTTAGCCAGTCTCCGCGCCGCACGTTGGCCTATGGTTTGTCACTCCTGACGCTGGCAATTCTGACAGTGATCTCGCTCTGGCAGCTTGGCTCCGGACTGGTTGGAGAAACCTTTTCAGGTCTCTATGTGGCAGATCCGTTTGCCCATGTCCTGAAAATTGCTTCGTACATCGCTGTGGCATTGACCCTCGTGTATGGACGTGAGTACGTACAGAGTCGCGACATGCTTCGAGGCGGTGAGTTTTACGTCCTCGTGTTGTTTGCCCTGCTTGGACAGATGGTGATGATCTCGGCAGGAAACTTCCTGACGATTTATCTCGGTCTCGAGTTGATGTCTCTGGCTTTGTATGCGCTGGTTGCGATGCGTCGTGATCATGCCCAATCCACCGAAGCCGCCATGAAGTATTTCGTGCTGGGTTCACTTGCGTCAGGTTTCATGCTGTATGGCATGTCCATGATGTATGGAGCAACGGGCAATCTGGATCTGAGAAATATCGCTGACGCAGTCGGATCCGGTCAGATTGACTATCTACCATTGGCGTTTGGTGTGGTGTTTTTGGTTGCGGGTTTGGCCTTCAAGCTGGGCGCTGTGCCTTTCCATATGTGGGTGCCTGATGTTTATCAAGGTGCGCCCACTGCGGTCACGCTGGTTCTAGCTGCTGCGCCTAAGCTTGCTGTGTTTGCGATTGTGGTGCGTATGCTTGTCGTGGGCTTTGGCGAGCTGGCCGTTCACTGGCAACCAATGTTGCTGATATTGGGCGTGTTGTCGCTCGCGATCGGTAACCTGACCGCGATCATGCAAACCAACTTCAAACGCATGCTGGCGTATTCGACAATCTCCCATATGGGTTTTGTCATCCTGGGACTGGCCTCAGGCTCCCTGGACGGTGATATTCAGGCCAACACGTCGGCCTATGGCTCGGCTTTGTTCTACATGCTGACCTATGTCCTGACGACACTGGCGAGCTTTGGCTTGGTGATGTATTTGTCTCGTGAAGGATTTGAATGCGAGAACATCGATGACTTGAAAGGCCTCAACCGCCGCAGTCCATGGCTTGCCGCGATGATGCTGATGTTGATGTGTTCGTTGGCAGGTCTGCCCCCACTCGTCGGCTTTGATGCCAAGCTCTTGATTTTGCAGTCACTGCTCCAGTCAGACCGCCTGTGGCTTGCTGTGGTTGCTGTCATGTTCTCCCTGATCG
>JACCDY010748981.1_pt1 | contig 18648 bp, 15 predicted proteins | sample 7446391 | NCBI WGS metagenome assembly JACCDY01 (sample SAMN15323451, study PRJNA562643) | freshwater metagenome | isolation source: river surface water | place: USA:Blue River Watershed | collected 2017-08-18
CAAAACCATAGGTATAAAACAAAATGACTGGTGGTGCTCTTATGTCCCTTGTTGCTTACGGCGCTCAAGACGCCTATCTTACTGGTAACCCTCAGATCACCTTCTTCAAGGTGGTCTATCGTCGCCACACTAACTTCGCCATTGAATCCATTGAAAACCCTTTCAATGGAGCCCCTAACTTCGGTAAGAAGGTTACTTGCACCATCCAACGCAATGGTGATTTAATCCACCGTATGTACCTCCAGGCCACTCTCCCTCAGGTCAAGCTCAACAGCACCACTGATGGTTCTGGTGCTGAGTTCCGCTGGCTCAACTGGGTTGGTCACAATCTCATCAGCAGTGTTGAGCTCGAGATTGGTGGTCAACGCATTGATAAGCACTATGGTGACTGGCTCCACATCTGGAATGAGCTCACCCAGGAACCTGGTAAGCAAGCTGGTTACGCCAAGATGGTTGGTAATGTTCCCCAACTCACCAATCTCCTCAGCCTAGCTGGTATTGACTGTGACAGCGACTGCACTGCCACTGATTACCCTGAAGTGTCTGAAGCTGAACGTATGTGCGCTCCTGAATACACTCTCTACATCCCTCTCCAGTTCTGGTTCTGCCGCAACCCTGGTCTTGCTCTCCCTCTCATTGCTCTCCAATACCATGAAGTGCGTATCAACCTCGAGTTCAACGATCTCCGCAACCTCTGCTACGACATGGCCCCTAATGCTACCAACAAGCACTTAATCCGTGATCGTGTCGCCGCTGCTGGTCTCGTTGCTGCCTCCCTCTATGTTGACTACATCTTCCTCGACACTGAAGAGCGCCGCAAGTTCGCCCAGGTTTCCCATGAATACCTCATCGAAACCCTCCAATTCACTGGTGGCGAATCCATCACTTCCTCCAGCAACAAGATCAAGCTCAACTTCAACCACCCTTGCAAGGAGCTCATCTGGGTTGTCCAACGTGATTCCTTCGTTGATTGCAATGATGCTGCTGACAGCGACATTGCTTACTACAAGGGTCAACAGCCTTTCAACTACTCTGACTTCTGGGATCGTGCTGTCCAGAACTCTGGTTACTCCGTGACTCGCGTTGAGGGTATGGCTGGCAAGAACCCTGTTGCCTCTGCTCTCCTCCAACTCAACGGCCATGACCGATTCCAGATGCGTGAGGGCCGCTACTTCAATGAAGTGCAACCTTACCAACACCACACCAATGTTCCAGCCGTTGGTGTTAACGTGTACTCCTTTGCTCTTAACCCAGAGCAACACCAACCAAGCGGCACTTGCAACTTGTCCCGTATTGATAACACCACTCTCCAACTCTACGTCACCAACCAAACTGTTGGTAACAGCAAGAGCGCCACTGTGCGAGTGTATGCTACCAATTACAATGTGCTCCGCGTGATCTCTGGAATGGGAGGCCTTGCATATTCAAATTAGTGACTCTAAATTTGAAATAATCCGGCTGAAAAATACGATATATAAAAACTATAAAAAACTCCATAACAACAATATACAAAAAGAACAATTTGTGTGTTAAATAATCTTAATAAATTAGTTGTATTACTTCAAAATGAATTCTACAACTACTTTACAATGTCAAGGTACTATTAAAAATGGACCAAGAAAAGGTGATTTGTGTTTATCTGAACAAGTAGATAAAGATGGGTATTGTAATAAACATCAACGCGATAAATCCTATGCACTTTTACTAAGTGAGAATAAGACTCCTTGTAGATTTTATTTTAGAGGATGTGATAATATTTGCAAAGAAGATGAAAAAACATGTCAATCATGTATAATTAAAAAACGTGGTGATATAGAAACGTGTTGTCATGACGAATGTAATAATAAACAGTCAACTGGGAAATATTGTCAACTACATATAAGAGATCATTACAGAGATTATGAGAAAGAACATAAAATAAAATTATGTAATATTGCTCTTGGTTGTTTTAATATATGTATTGATGGATTTAATGCATGTAGAGATTGTATAATAGAAAACTATAAAAATAATAAATATTATACACCTATTAAAACAGAAAAATGTATAATGTGTCTTAATAATATAGTACAATCAGCCGAAGGCTCTATTATGAATCATTGTAATACATGTTATTCAATATTTCTTGATAAAAATAAAAGTACAATAGGATGTAATAGGAATTCAAAACAATATTATAAAAATAACATTCATTTATATTATAATCAATATATACGTGGTGCAACAATTCGATACAAAGAATTCAAACTAACATTAGATGAATTTACTGAAATTATATCTAAACCATGTTATTATTGTAATCAATCAAATGAATATAATATTAATGGTATTGATCGTGTTGATAACAATAAAGGATATTTGAAAGATAATATAGTTGCTTGTTGTTTTATATGTAATAGAATGAAACATACATTAGATTTAGATGAGTTTATTAGTAAACTATACTATATTAATTATTATATTAAAAATAAAATATCATTAATTACAAATGATATTATTATAAAATATCCTAACACTCTTACAAGTGGGAGAACTAGCTATGCTTCATATAAAAGAAGAGCAATTGAAGAAAGAAAAAAAGAATTCACACTAACTGAAATAGAATATAACAATTTATTGAATGGGTGTTGTTATCTGTGTGGTATCTTTACATCAAAACAACATAGCAATGGTATAGATCGATTTAATAATAATATTGGTTATATAATTGATAATTGTAGAACATGTTGTGGCCATTGTAATAATATTAAGAATGAGATTCCAATAGGAATATTATATCATTATATTGAATGTATTCTATCAAATAAATTACTTCAGATACATATATATAGACAATTAAAAGATAATGATACTGCATCAACAAATTCAGACGATGTTGATGATGAAGTTAATACAAAACGATTCTCTATAAAGAAAATAGTCGGTCTATTTGAATGTGATAAAGAGTATATAATAAACTATTGCAAACAATATGATCGCTCATCAAATACTATTGAAAAGATTATACAATTATATAATATTAGAGATACTCTTGATGCATATACAATATTTAATAGATTGAAAAGTATTGTACATGCAGAAAACAAAGCAAAAAGTTATGAAGAAAATACACAGGATAATAAAAAACATAAAAAAACTGCAGAAATACTTGCTCTTATTAAACACGAGAAAGTATCTGAATATCTTGATTGGTATAATACTGCATTTGGTACACCATCACCTCTATTTATTCCTCAAATAAATGATTTTATTACAAAACTACCATCTCTTACAAATGAAGAACAATTAGCCGAATGCAAACATCTTATTAAAAAAGAAAATCTTCGTAGAAATAATTCAACAGCAACAAGAAATACAAATGATAATTCGAATAAAGTTATTAAAATTATTCGAAAACGTACATTAACAGTAAAAAAAGACGAATCTAATATAGATAAAATTTCATCTGCTATTAATATTAATGAAATTATACCTCAGAAGAAACGATCTGATTGTATCATTGTTCCAAAGCAATGGAAAACTGTCGATATATACACCTTTATTACTACTGGTAAAGAAGATATATATAAAACATACTGTGAAGAAAATAATACACTTGACAATAATAAATGGAATGCATTTATTACTTCTGTAAAGTCTGCTGCAACAAAAGACGATGCACTAAATACAATTAAAGAATTTGTAGAAGATCTACGAAGGATACGCCATAATGCCCTCTGCTATAATAAAAATGCTAAATTGGTTGATGCAGAAAATCGTGAGCAATGGCCATCTTGTACAGTTCTTCGTGCATATCGTGATGGTAAAATAGAGAAGTTCAAAGAATATCTACAACAACAAGCAGATGATACTGATACTGTTCAATGGATTACACGTTGGAACAATTTTGTGAAAAGCTTAGAAGATTGTGATGATGTTGGCGCAAAAGAAAAGATTAGTAAATTCATGACTGCTGAACGTACACGTCGCTATCGTAAAAGTAAAAGAGAAACCGCCGCATCTTAATACCATGCAAATTGTCCTGCAAACTGTCCAACCTGTTTTTTGATTTCCTGTAAAACTGTACTGTCTGCAAAATTACTGACAAAGTCCTGTAAACTTCTGGCTGCTGCAAGGTGTACTGCCTCCTGTATTGCTGCATCAATGAACTGTGCAATCTGTTTCATATCTGCTTCAACCATTCCACGTGTTGTTACTGCTGGTACTCCAATACGTATACCACTTGGTGATAATGCTGATTTATCTCCTGGGATTGTATTCTTATTAACCGATATTCCTACATACTCCAATACTTTTTCTGCACGAGCTCCATTAATTCCCTTGTTCTTTAGATCTACCAAAAATAAGTGATTATCTGTTCCACCTGTTACAATAGTATATCCCCTGTTTTGCATCTCCTCACAAAGTGTTCTACTGTTTTCTAGAACTTGCTGCATATATTTTTTGAAGCCTTTTGTCATGACTTCACCTAACTGTACTGCAACTGCTGCAATCTGATTCATATGTGGTCCTCCCTGTAGACCTGGGAATACTGCATCATTGATTTGTTGTTGTAGAGTACGTTTGCAGAAGATGATAGCAGAACGAGGGCCACGAAGAGTTTTGTGTGTTGTTGTAGTAACTACATCACACCAATTAAATGGTGATAACATCAGTCCAGTTGCTACGAAACCACTAATATGGGCTATATCTGCCATTAGAAGAGCTCCACAGCGATCTGCAATGTATCTCAGACGTTCATAATTCCAATCACGTGAATATGCACTTGCACCACATATTAGAAGACGTGGTTTCACAGCGCATGCAAGTTTTTCAATTTCATCGTAATTCAACAGCCCAGAAGCATCCACTGTATAAGGTATACTTTCATAATATGTCGCAGATGCAGTAAGACGTCGACCAGTTGGTGTTGTATATCCATGTGACAAGTGACCACCAGCAGGTAGATCGAGTCCCATAATACGATCATGTGGTTTGAGCAATCCCAAATATACAGCAGCATTTGCTACACTTCCAGAATAAGGTTGTACATTACATGTCCATACATCAGGATCACAGTGAAATGCAGCGAGTGCACGTTCTTGACAGAGAGTTTCAAGACGATCTACAACTTCATTACCACCATAGTAGCGTCGGCCAGGAACTCCTTCAGCATATTTATTGGTGAATACTGATCCGAGAGCATCCATTACAGCTTGAGAAGTGAAATTTTCAGATGCAATGAGTTCAATACCATTTCTTTGACGAGTATTTTCTTCTTCTAATAGATTCCATACAGTAGTATCTACAGTTTTTAGAGGAGAATCCATGTTATATTATACAGTTGACAGTTATTTAGACAGTAGCAGATGACAGTAAGCAGGCAGCTTAGCAGATGACGCAGCAGTTTTTAGAAGGAGGAGTACAAACAATACAGTTCCATTCATCTATAGTATATTGATGTCCCATAGATAGATTGCAGCGAGAACAAATGGGTCGTAAATTAGACATTTCTAAAGTACCACCAGCAGATTCAGGATTATTATGGCCTACATGAAAATCATATACATTAATACGATTCTTACACCACTTTACAGGACATTTTGCAGAGAATTGTTCTCCAATATAATGAATCCATACTTGTTCTCGCAGAGCTCGTGGGATACGTTCCTTCTTATATTTTGATCCACCTGATTCTACGGATGTAGAAGGAAGTATTTTATCGGTCTTACTCATATCTATATATTCATGAATATCAGGATACATAATTATATTATATAGTATATTCTTTGAGTAATATATTATATAATATTAAATGAATCATATAGTTATCGAGGGTCAACAACTACGAGTAGTACATTATAATGGTTCATTATGGCGTGCGGATTATAATTATATGATACCAGGTTCAACAGCCCGAGCAAATTATGCAGGGGCGCGTTATAAATATTTTACATTGAGTCGTGAAGAGCTCGGTAATTATACTCGTCGTGGTATGTCTAATATAAAAGAATGGGAGACACAGCGACCATTATTATTGATAAATATAATGGATCCAGCAACAAGACATTCATTAGAGAGACTTGTAGGAGATCAACATATATCTATTGCATTTCCAATGAATAATGGTGGGAGACCTTACAGGGTGTCAGAGGAGGATACAATGGTACACGATGATGCATTTTTGGAACAGTTATGTAGATTGGGAGTAGATGGATATTATATGGAACGTCAGGAAGCACGTCCACCAAATGTAGGAGTATTTCATTCAGAGGTGGGGCTATGTGCAACAGCATTTGATGCATTGCGGTTGTCGAATATATATAAATCACAGAATGCACCGAGAGCAAATAGAGTGGGTACAAAACGTCGTAGAAATAATAGGAATAATAATTCATCTTCGAATAATAATGTATTTGTTCCAAAAATCAGGAGAATGAAATTTAATAATACAAAGAATAATATAAAAAAATTAATGTTTTAAATTATAAAAGTTAATTAATTTCTTTATATAAAAAAAAGGGAAATTTTTATCAATTAAATCCTCATCTGATAATGTTCCAAACCATATTGCTACAAAAAATGGGAAATAATACATTGCATTAATGAAATCAGTACAATACATATCATATGAATAATTTAATACTCCATATTCACATAATTTAGTATAATAATAGTTTTTAAAAATAGGATAATATAATTTTATTTGTTCTATATCAAAACTTTCAATCATAAAAAATACCAAATCTTGAACTCCCTTACCGCATGTAATATATTGCCAATCAATAAAATATGGTATAACTTTATTTTTTTCTTTTTTATAAAATATATTTGGTGATTTAACATCACCATGACACAATGTAAGATTGTTATTACTTAATGACTCTTGTATTGTTAAATAATTTGAAGCAATATATTTACATAATGAAATATCGGATTGTGTTAATAATGTAGACCATTTAGATAAAAATGTAGATAATCTTTCATTAATAAATATAGACCATGTAGGATTAAATAATGCATCATTTGCTTTTTTTAATTGTTTAAATGATTCTGTAATATCTTTATTCCAAAATTGTGAATGTAATATAGCTAATGAGTTTATAACTGATAAACTTGTATTTATATCATCTTTATTTAAATTTATATTCAAAGTATAATGTTCTGTATTTAAATTTTCAAGTAGAATTCCAATTGTTTTATAATTATCATCTTTAATAGTACCAATATATTTCGGAGTATTTATATGAATATATTGATATATTTGTTCATAGAAGTAATATTCTCTATTATATAATTCAAGACAATTTGCCATATTATGTAATTGTGATGTATTAGAACATTCTAATTTTAAAATAGTTTTTAATATAGTATCATTTTGTAATATAATATTAACTTCGAGAACATCAGAAATAAATCCACCCTTTAATTTATTATTATGTATATACACATTTTTAATATCATATGTTTTATTAAGACTATTTGTAATATATTTTATTAAAAATGAATGAGTATTATTATAATTACATATATCATTTATATTAATAGAGTTATAATTTGAGATAGTATAGTTACAACCATAGTTATGTAACTCTTCTGACGAATACATTGTTGTAATACCAACAATGCATTTAGGAGTAATACCTTTTGCACTTAATATACCATTTTTTGAATCTTCAAAAATTATGGATCTATTTGAAGAAATATCAAAATATTCAATAGCATTAATATATGGGTCAGGATATGGTTTTGGATTTTTAGATTCATTTCCAATAATTATTATATCAATATATTTTTCAATACCAATATATGATATTATTTTTTCTGCTGTTTTTCTATTACAGTTTGTAACTATTGCAACTTTATGTCCTAATGATTTAATATATTTAATAAAACTAATCGCACCATCAATATATTGTATTTTACTAATATTATCTATAAATAAGTTATCTTTTTTATTTGATATATATTGTATATCAATATCTTTGCATAATAGAGTATTAATTACATTCATATCAGATTGTGAATAAATATATTTATCAAATATATCCTTTGTTAAATGAATATTATATTCATTCAATATATCTTTCCATACATCATAATAAATATTATCTGTTACAACAAGAGTTCCATCTAAATCAAAAAGAAACGCATATGTATTATTAATATATTTATTAACGTTTAATGGTGTCCCTAAATTTATTATATTGTTTGAATTTATTTCTGTTCCATAAAAATCTATTGAATTATTAAGATACTCTTTTACAATACACGAAATATAATATTCATTTTGTGATTTAATATTATTATTTATAATATATTTCGTTTTTTCTTTAAGAATATGTATATCAGAAAAATAATATGCTCCTGTATTAGCATTTTGCGATATTAATTCTTTTTCTTTAATATCAATAATTTTATTATCATCTAATAAAATATAAGAGTATTCTGGTGTTGTTGAAGTAGTTTTAAAATATACAACTTGATTATTATTAATATTATTTCTAATAATGTCAACAATATCTATTGTATAATACATATCTCCATCTAATACTAGGCATGGATTATTATTACATATACTATCTAATCCATATAATAATGTTTCAGCTGCACCATCTGTTTGCTTATTTATATATATAAGATTTATTAATGGATATTTTTCTTTTATAAATGATATAAATTTATTAATCATAACATTTTCATTATATAATATATGTATATTATTATTTGTATTATATATATTATCTAATACATACGAAATTATTTCTTTATTAAATACCTTTATTAATGGTTTTGGTAATATATATCCATTATTTTTAAATCGTTCACCTTTTCCACAAAGAGGTATAATAATATTCATTATAAATATTACATATTATGGACTTTAAATTATTTTGTATTTAATTTCCACATATTATGGACTTTAAATTATTTTGTATTTAATTTCCACATATATACAATACTTAAATTATATAATATTATAATATTGTAATGAATAACTTTCTTATAACAGGTGGTTGCGGGTTTATTGGATCGAATTTTTGTAATTATATTATTAATAATGTTAATAAGTTAGTTATAGTAGATAAAATATCATATTCATCTTCAATAGAATATCTAAACAAAGATGTTATAAAAAAATCATTAATTATAAAAGAGGATATTATAAATATTAATTTAGAAAAAATAATAAATGATAATGATATTAATTATGTAATTCATTTTGCTGCACAAACACATGTTGATAATTCATATAAATCATTTAATGAATTTATAAATGATAATATTATATCAACACAAGTTTTATGTGAAGAAATATATAAATATAATAAGAAATATAATAAATCGACAGTATTATTACATTTTAGCACGGATGAAGTTTATGGTCCGAGTGAAAATAATATCATATTTAATGAAACATCTAATTTTAATCCAACAAATCCATATTCTGCAACAAAAGCATGTAGTGAAATGATTATTAATACATATAAATATTCATATAATATGCCAATTATTATTACAAGATGTAATAATGTATATGGTAAAAATCAACATTATGAGAAAGTAATACCATGTTTTATCAATAAAGCATTAAATAATGATGAATTACCTATACATGGTGATGGAAATAAAGTTAGAGATTTTATTCATTGTGATGATGTAAATAATGCAATTAAAATAATAATTGAAAAAGGCGAAATCGGTGAAATATATAATATTGGAATTAATAATCCAATAAAAATAAATGATTTAGCAAATAAAATTATAAATATAATTGGAAAAGGAAATATTAAATATATTCAAAATAGGCCATTTAATGACTACAGATATATTGTAGATACGAGTAAATTAGAAAAATTAGGATGGAAACCTAACATTAACTTTGATGATGGGTTAAATGATGTTATTAATTGGATAAAGGAAAGAAATGTCAATATTAAATCGTTTAATGATATTATTGAAACAAATTGTAAAGAATTTAACGATAAAAGAGGAGTAATTCAATTTATTCCTATTAATAAATTATTTAGACAGCAATTTATTACTCTTAATCACAAAAATGTATTAAGGGGTATACATACATCTCCTTATGGAAAAGTAATTACATGTTTAAATGGATCATTTATTGATTATATAATAGACTTTAATACATTAACATATAAGAAATATTTTTTTACAAAAAATATGCAATTATATGTTCCACCACATTGTGGTCATTGTTATGTTACATTAGAAGATAATAGTACTATGTTATATCAATTAGAAGGAGTATATAACGAATGTAATGAAAAAAATTATAATTATAAGTGTCCATATATTAATTTAGATATATCATCTAATATAAATTATATTATATCAGATAAGGATAAAAATCATCCATTTTATAAAAATATAGACTATATTGTATTGGGTAGTACTGGATTTTTAGGAGAAGAAATATGTAAAATTTTAAAAAATGATAATAAAAATTATATTAGTATTAATACAAGACTTGAAGAAGTAAATAAAATTAAAGAACTGCTTTTATTATATAAACCAAAATATGTAATTTGTGCAGCAGGAATATCTGGTAAACCTAGTGTATCATGGTGTGAAACAAATAAAATAGAAACACTAGAAACTAATATTACTTATCAATTAACACTTGCCAATATATGTAATAATTTAAATATTCATTTAACACTATTTGTATCTGGTTTATTATATAAAGATGGTATATTTTCTGAAGAAGATATACCAAATAATTATGATTTATATTATAGCCAATGTAGAATACTTCTTGAAAAATGTTTAGAAGTATATAATAATATATTACTTTTACGAATAATGTATCCTATATCATTTACAGATAATCCAAAATGTTTTTTAAATAAGATTATCTCACGAAAAAACAATATACATGATATTGAGATAAATTCTACAATTATACCAAGTTTATTTCCATTAATACCAAATATGATTGAAATGAATAAGACAGGAATATATAATTTTGTTAATAATGGTGTAATTTCTATTAAGAATATATGTAATTATTTAGAAAAAAATAATAATATGAAATTTAATTTAATTGAATATAAATCAAATATCGGTTTTTTAAATATTAATAAACTAAAATCATTATTTAATATTGAAGATATTAATACATATTTTAAGTAGTAATATAAAGAATTATAATGTAATTATAAGTATAATGCAAAAGAAAATTTGGTATGCCCCAAATAAATTTGAATCATATGGTAATGAAGAAATTAATGCTGTAACACAATGTTTAAAAGATGGATGGCTTGCAGGATTTGGTCCAAAAACAATAGATTTTGAACAAAAAGTATCAACTATATTTGGGAAAAAATACGGATTATTTGTTAATTCAGGATCATCTGCATGCCTTTTAGCAATAGCATCATTAAATTTACCACCCAATTCTGAAATTATTACTCCTGCTTGTACATTTTCAACAACTGTTGCCCCTATTATTCAATTAAACTGTAAACCAGTATTCTGTGATGTAAATTTAACCTCATATGTATCTGATGTAGATATGATTATTCCTAAAATAACAAGTAATACGCGTGCTATTATGCTTCCTAACTTAATAGGTAATAAAACAGATTGGAAAGCGCTTCGTAATAAACTAATAGATATTAATAGAAATGATATAATACTTATTGAAGATTCTGCTGATACTATAACATTTACAGAAGATTCAGATATTTCTACAACAAGTTTTTATGCTAGTCATATAATTACAGCAGGTGGTAGTGGTGGTATGGTAATGTTTAATAATGATAAATACTTAAAAAGAGCAACAATGATTCGAGATTGGGGAAGAATTGGTGATAATTCTGAAGAAGTTGCTGACCGTTTTAACTATAGTATTGATAACATTCCATATGATTATAAATTTTTATATGGTGCTTTAGGATATAATATGAAATCATCTGAAATGAATGCTGCATTTGGATTAATACAATTAGAAAAGTTTGATAGTTTTAAAGATATTAGACGTAAAAATATTGAAAGATATTTATATAATTTGAAAGATTGCACATATATTACATTACCAAATGATTCTATACAACCAAATTGGCTTGCAATACCTCTTCAAACAGAACGACGTATGGAACTTCTTAAATATCTTGAAGATAATAATATTCAAACACGCGTTACATTTGCAGGAAATATTACAAGACACCCTGTATATAGAGATTATTTAGAAGAATTTACAAATGCAGATATTATAATGAAAAATGGATTTTTATTAGGTGCACATCATGGTATGAATACGGATGATGTTGATTATGTATGTGCAAAAATTAAAGAATTTTTCAATAAACATTCTTGAAATACATGATTTTATTAATTGAAATTTCAATTAATAAATTGTGTATATGTTGATACATATCTAAAAGTTTAATTATTATACTAATATATAATGAAATCTGCTATTTTTATTCATGTTGCTCTTATTGGTAGATATATAGAAAGATTAACTCAATATTTAAATCTTATTAATACATCAGATCTATATAATAATGTAGAATATATATATATATGTTGTGTAGGGAATAACGTATTTAAGTTTGATTATACAAAATATGATAAGGATAATAAAGTAAATATAATATATGTATCTACAATACTTGAAGATTTTGAATTACCAACTCAACAATATATGTATAATTTTTGTAAAGACCATCCTAACTATAATATCCTTTATTTACATACAAAAGGAGTTCATATTGAAATTAATTTATGTATTGAAGACTGGGTGTCATATATGATACATTTTTGTATAAATAAATGGAAAACATGTGTCAGTGAATTAGAAACAAATGTATCTGTTGGTGTTGATTTAAGAGATATTCCAACTTTACATTATTCAGGAAATTTTTGGTGGGCTACATCAAATCATATTGTTTCATTACCAGAACCATATGATTTTTCAAATATTCAAAAGTATCCTAATCCCATAAACTCTCCAAGACATAATCAAGAATTTTGGATATGTTATGATAAACAAATTCGAAATCATGCATGCTTATGGGAAAGTAATATTGATTGTTTTCAAAGACATTTACATAGATACAATGAAGATAAATATATCTAATTGAAAATAATATTGTATAAATCATACATATTATATTATATTATATCTTTATCTAATGCATAAAATTAATAGTTTTACCAAATATAAAGGAATAATAATTACATACATTATTCCTTTATATTTTTAAAATAATTATCCATAAATATATTATTCGTTCTTACTTAAGGAATACAATTAAATATAATGTATAAAATGTTTGACGATCATTATAATAATTGGCGTATATCTCGTATAAATGGTATTATAAAATATGTAAAACGTGATATATTATACAATTCAACATTATTAGAACTTGGATGTGGTTATGGCGATAATGGTAATATTTTTTCATCAATATTTAATTGTAAAGTAACATGCACTGACGCAAGAATTGAACATATTATGCATGGAAAAGAAAAATATAAACATCTTGATTTTAAATTATTAGATTCTGATAAAGAATTAATTAATAATAAATATGATATTATTTTACATTGGGGGTTATTATATCATTTAGAAAACGTTGAACAAAATCTATCAGATTGCTGTAATAATTGTAATTATATGTTTCTTGAGACAGAAGTGTGTGATTCAGATAAAAAAGATATTATATTAGATGTAGATGAAGGACCATTTTATGATCAATCATTTCATGGAAAAGGTAAAAGGCCATCACAACAATTTGTAGAAAATATTCTACTTAAAAATAATTTTAATTTCAAAATGATCACCGATGATATTATTAATTCAACAATGCATATTTATAATTGGAATATTAGTAATACAAATACATGGCGACATGGATTAAGAAGATATTGGATATGTTGGAAAAAAGATGTTATTTCACCACTAATATAAATTATGTAAAAAAATCTTTCACAAATTCTTTTTCATATGATATATAATTATTAGTAAAATTATAATACATATGTATACCAAATCCATTTTTGATAAAAATATGATTTAAATTATTATTAGAATTATATCTATTAAGGGGGACTTCATCAAATGCATCGATATATAGATCTTTATCATTTATAATTTTTTCATAAATATTTGTTTTTATACAAAATAAATTATTACATAAATAAGGTGATGAATTGTCCTTAATTATTGATAATTCTTTATCATCATAAAATTTTTTCTTGTTATTTATTATACATGAATTAAGATATTTATTTGCATCTTCATTAAATCTTATAGGATGAATCCCTTTATAATATTTATAATTATTATTTAAAAAAATAAGAAATGAATCTATATCCCATATATCAGAATATAAAGTAAATTGGTTTAATTTACTAAACATTTCTCCACATAAATCCCAAAATATTGTTTGTAAATAATATTTTTCTAATATATTAATTTCATTATCTGATAAAAATTGTTTAGAAAAATACTCTACAGTAGGTATACCATTAGATATAGTTGGTCCAATTGTTAAATTATTAGAATCTTCTAATAAATATAAATTATCAATCATATAGTCCAATGTTCTACCTCTAATAAATATATCATTATCACATTTCATCATATAGGGAAAATCATTCTCTTTAGCATAATTAATAGCAAAATTAACTTTTTCTAAATAATTATGCGGCATTGGGCTACAAAATACATATTCACTATGATTAATATTGGTTACATCAAGAATGTTTTTATAAAAAGATGCATTGTTACTACTAGTTAATATAATAATTTTCCATTTATCCTTATATATAGATTCATTTAATAGATCTATATAATGTTTAAAAGTAAACTCTCTTCTGTTATCTGTTAAATAAAAAATTAATAAAGACATTATAATTAAATAATACACAATAACTTTAAATTTGTAAGAGTTCATTTAAATAATTATTACTAATAACTTCTTCCCATATACACTGATCTTTATTTTTAATTATTTGAACAACACTATACGTATTAAATGTTTTAACAATATTATTTCTAATTAGCCGTTCATTTAATTCCATATCTTCTCCTTGACCCCATATTAATAATTCATTTAATGGATACTGTAATGCAATATGTTTCTTTATAACATAATATGATCCTGAAATATATGTATATTTATTAAGAATAACTAATTGTTCATATGATAAATTGTATGGTAATAAACAATTATCTTTATATTTATTATCTATTAAACATGGATGCATTGTTAGATCTCTAAATCTTTTATTTGTTAGAGTAATAATTTTATTACAACAAATATTAAAATTATTACCAAATAATAGAAATCCATTATACCATCCAGAACATAATTTTATGTAATCATGTAATAATACAATATTTTCATATTTAGCATATTGACATATTATATTTTTTTTTTTAGTTATCCATGCAGGTTTTATATTTTCATTAAAATTAATATTTATTATATTATTACCTTTTATTGTTGTATTTCCAACAATAATTATTTCATAATTAGGTATATTTTCAGACTTTATTGATTTAATTATTTCTTCAATATATATATCATTTGTTCCACAAGTTATAATTCCAAATGTAAAATCCATACTATTTACATATTTAAATGTTTCTTTAGATTATTTATTATTATTAAAATATTATGATATTATTAATAATAATATTTTAGTAAATATAAAAAAATAGTAAATGATAAATTGTATATAAAATTATAGTTATATTAGATATTATACAACTCAATATATTTTAGCACGTAATTTCTACCAATAACAGGAACCTTCTACATTTTTATAGTTTTCTGGTTTTTCAATATCTTCAGGTCGTGACCAATATTTATTCATATATAATTGTAATATCTCTGGTCTCTCTCTTTCCCATCTTGATCCTAAAATACCAAAATACATTTGTAACACTCCACCAACATATATTGCAGATTTTCCTTTACTATATATATAATCACATATTAAATTGCCATATCCTCCCGCTGATACTAATGCAATATCACACATATCTATTTTAATATCAAGTTCCTTATAAAAACATGATAATTCCTCATCCCATTCCATACTATTATTTGATGCTTGTGTTTGTGGAGGTTTAATCGTTACGAAACTACAATCTGGAAATAAATCTATTCCATATATTTTATTAAGATTACCACTATTGATTTTACCTGTAATACTTTTCTCAAAAGCAGATACAATTAATATTTTTTTACCTTTAAGTGAATGAGTCCATGGCACATATTTTATAGAATGAAATATATCTAATGCAACTGCCCAAATTTTATTTTTACTTTTTGATATAGTATTATTAATATAATCATGCGATTGTGCATAAAATCGATATACATTCCCCCATTTATCCCATTCAAAATAATATTCACAATTTTTAAATGATTTTATATACTCATTTGCATATTTCTTAAATGAATTAATAGATGAAATATTAATACCTGCATTATTTTTCATAGTATAAATTAATTGTTGTATATTATTAATATCAACTTTTATATTTTCAAATTGAGAACCAATATATGCAACATCATTTTCTACTCCTGCAATACGTGGTATAATAAATTGTTTATTTTGTTTAATACAATCATTAATATAATTATATAGTATATCATTTTCATTTATTAATCCATATCTTGAACAGTTATCTGATAATTTTATATATGATTCTTCTGATTCAGATAGTTGTAAATTACATATTTTAGGCAATATAGGATAACATCTTAAATATGGAGCAGGTATTGCATCTTTTTGTGTATAATTTCTATCTTGTGACATATGATTATGATATGTTTTTATTAAATACGGATCATTAATTATATTATATCCTATAATATTCATTAAATATATAATTTTATTATCACAACCAGGTTTACCAAATTCAAAATTAAATATTTGATTATTATCTGGATTATAATTTGTATGGTATATCCATGTATCTTGAGAGCAAGTTAAATATTCAGTAAATAGTTTGGATTGTTGTAAATATTTATTATTTTTATTATATTCGAATCGTAACTGTGCCATAAATGTTTTTTCTGATGCCAATGGAGTTTTATATACATTCTTAACTGAATCATCTAAAAATATATCACTATTTGAAAATATTATATATCCCTTAATATGTTTTTCTCTAACAAAATTAAAAATATCATTATATATAAGCCTATGACCTATATTAATTTGCTCTATTTTTTTCATTTGTTTATCATTTAATCCTAATTCATCTTTTGTATATATTCTCTCATTTAATAAATATATTTTTGTAATCTCATTTATAGATGAATTTTTTCTTAAACATTCTATAATCTCTTTCTTTCTTGTTTCATTTGATGGTATAAAATACTGCTGAAATAAATATATATTATCCTGTATATTATAATTATGATGTGATATATATGATTTAATAATAGAAGTAACCATGTTTATTTATATATTTAATAAATGTATGTTTTAAATAAGTAAATAATGACATCTTGTGCTTTCCGTCGTTGGGGCCCTGGTACCTGTAAAGATAGTCCCATTAATACTCCTGCATCAAATGAACTCTCTACAAAACTAGAACAAATGAAGAAGGATCGTGAGGCAGATATGTACATATGGACAACCTCAAAACCTGTTTCCACACAAAATCCATATATTAATGGTAATACACCAGATTACTTAGTTACAAGCAAAAAATAGGCTTCTCCTGCAAAACTTGGAATATACTTTTTATATATATGCGTCTTTACTTCTGTATACTGTATCTTGTTTCTCAGATCCCTGCAAAACTGTTCTGTCTTCCTGCTGTCTAATGCACAATACATTGTAAGTGCTCCTCCTGGCTGTAACCATGATACTGTTCTCTCCAATAAATACCCTGCTCTCTCTAGTTCTTCATTATACTTTGCCTGACCAGAAGTAATATCGAAATCCGTTAAATCTGTACATATTATATCATATTTACGCAACTGTGCAGCAACTTTCCAGGCATCTTCATACTCTACTGTCAAACGTGAATCAGCATATACACAATCGGTCCAATGCCATAAATATTTCCTACAAAACTGCACAAACTCTTCATCATAATCAATCTGATCAATACATTTAACAGCAGGACAGGACAGTAACTCACGAGCTGTACAGCCCTCACCACCTCCCAGGATACAGGCAGTTTTGCTGGCAGCAGGAGTTCCTGCAGGACAGGCAGCAGTCAGGGCAGGAGCAGTCAGCACAGTATGATACAGCTTTTCATCTGTAGCAGTTGATTGAATCTCTCCATCCAATAATACAGTTTCTCCAAAATCACCAGTATGCAGTAATGTAGCTAGAGCGCATTTCGTTTGAACCTCAGCAATCACAGTACCTTTCCATGTCTTACTATATGATCCTGCATATCTATCCTCTAATTCCGTATATTCCATTATATAATCAATTACATATAATACAATCCATTATTTTAGATAGTATTATATAATATTATTGTAAATACAAAAATTTGATCCGCGCACCCTGTCAAACAATACATCACACGCCCATTAAGTGCCCAAACAACTCCTTCCTTATATTAACAAGAATAGAGAATGCCAGTCGGTTTCCATCAAGCAACATCTGATGTCGAACCTATTGTAGGAGTTCAGTTTGGTATCTTCTCGC
>JACCDY010608687.1_pt1 | contig 18593 bp, 16 predicted proteins | sample 7446391 | NCBI WGS metagenome assembly JACCDY01 (sample SAMN15323451, study PRJNA562643) | freshwater metagenome | isolation source: river surface water | place: USA:Blue River Watershed | collected 2017-08-18
CACTGGTTTTAATTTCGTCATATTCTGCCTTTCTATCAGTTGTCTTAACTGCACCTGAAATAAACGTTGCGCCTTCGATAGCCTGTTCTAAATGTTTGCCTGTATCAATTCTGTTAACCAAAACTAATGTATTGCCTGTAGTTGAAATCTTTTTAATTAGTTCACTGATGTATTCCATTCTGTCTTCATTTGTAACGAGATACTTTAATTCATCTGCGTATGTTTTATACTCAACAGTATCCATTAACTGTAATACGTTAACGTGACATTCTGACAATACACCTTTTTCCTGAAGTTCATGTGCTGCGATACCACCAACAACTGGCCCAATGCTGGCAAAGATACGTTCGTTCTCATGTGCATCTTTGGGCACAGTACCAGTTAATCCCCAACGAATAGGTGCATTACACAAATTATGTGTCAGCAACTTCATCAGAACATCTGCCTTTGCCTGGTGTACTTCGTCTACAATAACAGCAGATACACCGTCAAGGAATTCAGCAAGTGTTAGGATATCTTCTTCAGTTACGTCCTTGGACTTCTTGTCCAGGATGTTTAAACTTTGCCAAGTACAGATAGTATGTGTCTTATTAATGTCTTTTCTATCGCCGTAGTAAACTCCGACGTCAAGGCCAACGTTAATAAAATCTTCTTCTGTTTGTTCGACAAGTGATTTATTCGGGACAATAGTGATTGTTCTACCATATGGTTCACACAACTGACTTAGGGTAGCAGTAGTAATTGTCTTACCTGCACCAGTTGCAATCTCCTGTAATGCTTGCGGGTTTTCTAAAAATGTATTGATTGCGTCAATTTGGTAATCGCGCAACATGATGGGTTGTCCTTCTTCAGGATGACCCTTGGGCCAAACTTTACCTTGCCTTGCCCAATAATTCTCATCAACTTTATTAAATTGTAATTGTACTGGCTTGCGTCTGTCTTCAACTTCATCAATTTGAACACCCACGTTGGCCAAGATTTCCATGACCTTTTCCAGTTGGCTCAAGTATCCATTGCCACCTAAACCAAAAAGACTGATAGTACCGTCCCAGCGTCCTAGTTTGTAAGCTGGGCGATATCTAGCAGTTGGGTCCACGTATTTGAACGCTGCTGCTAGTTTTTTACGTGCATCTAGCGGACAGTTTTCTAACTTAATGTTTACTTCGTCTTTAATAACTAATTTTACAACCATCTTTCTGATTTCTCTATCATCGGTTCTGTGTCTGAATATGTAACAATCAGATCACAACAGCTAGCATACACTGCTGTTTTACTGCTGCGTAGTTGTGTATTAATTGCAACCACGCTCATTGGCTTCCAACTAGTATTAAGAAAGAATTTAGGAATCTTTCCACTTTGGACTCCAACTACTGCCGTATCAACATCTAAGTATTGATTATACTGTCTTTTGGCGATAATTTCATTAAATTTGGTTCCATTTTCCGTATTAGGAAGTCTAAAATAGACACCAACCCTGCCGTCAATGTTATTAGCGTCCAACGCATCTGCAACTTGTGCCAATAGCTCATGAGCATTGGTTTGATCGTAGCTGTCAAAGACAAACATTACTGGCAATCGTTTCAAATCAGCAAGTGTTTTAACCAGTTCAGTTAAACTGTGTTCTTTGCGGTTTACCCAGATCCTAGACTTGTTCCTTGATGCAAGTTTACAAATCAAAGTATCATCATGGATGAGTTCTTTTCTTGGAACATACTTGTAACGGAAACTACGATCGTGGATAATGTTTTCATCAATAGCCGTATCAACTCCCAAGTCGTCAGCGATGCACTTGTGGAAGTTTTTACTAGTCATAGTGTCAATATGGTATTGGCCCAATACATCTTCAACATTCCACGACTTAATAGTGTCGTAATATTGCAGTAGGGTCTCGTCAATATCAAAACCCAATGGGCGAAGGAGATCAACCAACGTAACAATGTTGCGTTCAGTCAAACTTGCAATGTAAGATTTGCCATTGGCTTCTTGAACAAGATTCTCAATGTCCTTGTTGGCTTGCGTAATTGCTTTTCTAATATTTGCAGAGAACGTGAAGTCAATTGAGATAAACGGATCACCGTCCCCAACTGCGTTGATGTACATTTTCTTCACTTGCTCAATTACCCTAAAAGGTCGAGACCACATTGGGGTGTCCAATGCTTCTCGTATTTGTTTAGACATGTCAACACCGAATAAGTGCTGATTATCGCGAAGTAGCTTAATCAATAATCTTGATTGATTCTCTGTAATAAAGTATTGGCCAACAACTGAGTTGGCCAAACTTGTAAGAGTTGATGCATCGCGAGCTGGAACTACTCTGTTCAGTTCCGCTTGATGATTTGCGACGAGCGATGAAAGTAATTTGTCAAGATATGTCATATATGTTATTATACACTATATGATGAATAAGTCAACTAAATTATGCTCGTTTTTATATTGATGCGTCTTCCATACCAGCAACACGTAGCTTGATAATGTTGGTAATCTGCCACTGTTTCTGATCTAATGCTTTAGTGATACCTAACCATTTGTTTCGGAGTAAAGCAAACTCATTGATGATCTTTTCAAAATCAATTACGTCTGCTTCACCCTCAACAAACTTTTCACAATCACGACTACTGAGCGCACGTTGGTAGTTCTCTAAGTACTTCCTAAAGTGCTGGCTCTTTAATCGTCGAAGTTCAATGTTAAGGTACTCTAGTATAGCTTCAATCTCCTGCAACTGCCCGTATCGTTGTTCAACAATACCAGGCATTGCTGCTGCGGCTTTTTCAACATTACCTGTGATACGGCATTCTATCCTTGCATCCTCTAACTCGGATTTAAAGAAGTCCACTGCATCTGGAATGAATGAAATGTCTTTTGAAACTTTAGAGTACCAACCCATTAAAACTCCAATTCTTTGTAGTCGTCGTCTTCATCCTCTTCATCTTCATCGAGGTAATACTCAATGGCTTGATCAAGAGTGCTGTCAACACCTGTGGCATTTTGTAACACACGGTCACTAGTGCCATAGTCTGCTAGTAAATCAACAAATCTTTCTGCTGCTACGTCTAATTGTTTTTTATCAATATAGTCAGCGAACAACATCCAGATGTCGCCAATTTGTGTTTCATTCAACATTTTCGTCTTCTTCCTCTTGAGATGGAGTGACTGCTACCGTTGACTTAGTGGATGCTCTTGCGGAAAAATCAAGCATGATTGTATCCAAACATCCTTCCTCGTTACGCTCCCAAGCCTTACGGAACTGTTTGATAATCTCACCGTCACTCGTGACGTATTTAAGACTATTTCCATCTTTTTGCAAGAGATTGGCGCTTTCCATCATGTCAACAATACCACTGTATGGGTTCATACCTGTCTCATATGGGATTTTAATTTCCACACTCTCAAAAGGTTTGCCATAACGTGTCTTCATGATCTTACACATTGCACGGATACCGTTGACTGTTGATGTTTTATCACCAGCTTCGTCTTCCTTCAACTTCAACTTACGCATAGCAATAACAATTGATGATGCATAGATAAAGCCTTGACCACCTGAGATTTTATCATCTGGGTCAAACATATCCTGTGATGCGTAGGTGTGGTTAGTACAAACCAAACCAACGTTGTAGCTACCAAACATGTTTACACAGTTACGAACAAGACTTGTAAGAGCTTTAGGCTTACGGCCCATGTCACCCTTCATGTTACCTGCTTCAAACTGGTCAACGTCTGTTGGTGTTAACAACATACCCAATGAGTCAATTACAAACAAGACTTTTGGTTTCTCAGCCATAGTCTTGTACTCTTTCATGAACTCACTGATAGTTTTTGCAACGTCATCAATCATAGCCATGTTGAGCTTGAGCAACTTGTCTTCACTGGTGTCTACACCCAATGCGTGTAACCAAGCTTCGTCCAAAGCGTTTTCACTGTCAATTAGAATGACGTAAATGCCTTGCTCTTGTGCATTGCGTACTAGGTTACCTGAACAGATAAAACTTTTACCTGCACCAGATTCACCAGCAAACACTGTAACCTTGCCCAGTGGAACACCTTTATGGAAGTCACCGCTGATGCGATAGTTGAGTGCATAGTTGCCTGTGCTGACCCAGTCAGTTGGATCATTAAATCCAACACCTAAACCTTCAATGCTCTTGGTTAGGGTTTTTCTAAATTTACTTAAATCAAAGGCTTTAGTCGCCATAGTGTTCTCCTAAATGATGATAACCCGAACGTCCCTAAAGACGCCCGGGTCGCTTTTTACTTCTGACGGTTACGGATCATAGCCAAGATGTCTTGTGCTCGGCTATCACCACCAGCGGCTGCAGGTGCTGCTGCTGGAGCAGGTGCTGCTTGTGCTGGGGCTTCCCATGGTGCGTCTTCAGTTTCAGTACTTGCTACTGGAGCAGGTGCTGCCTTAGGAGTTGGTGCAGGTGCTGGTGCTGATTGTTTTACAGGATCACCAGTGTTTTGGCCCATGCCAGCTGGTTTGAAGTATTGGCCCCAACGGTCCATGTCATATGGCTCACCGTTAACGCTTGCTTCAAACATTTCTTTCATGACCTTCAATTCAACTTCAGTTGGCTTCTTAGGCAAGAAGTCAGTTAAAGTGTACAAGCCATGTTGTTTGATTGCTGCCTGTTCAACATCGCTTAATGGACGTGAACGACGGCTCCAGCTAGATGTAGAGTAGTCTGCGTAACCACCCTTGCTGCCTTTCTTCATACGGAAGTCAATTCCGTTTACGGAGTCGGTTGGCAAATCTTCCAACTCTGGGTCCATCAATGCTGCTTGGATCAGCTTGAAGATCTGTGGACCAATAATGAAACGGCGGATTGGATTTTCTGGAGGTTCTTTTTCCTTCAAACCATCTTCAGTTACGAAGCCTTGGAAAATGTAGCTACGCTTTTTCCAATCCTTACGCCCCATGTCTTCCAGACCCAACGATGGATCCTTGAACCATGGACGAACTTCTGCCAAGATTGGACAGGTTTCGCCATACATTTCCATGCATGGTACTTGTACTGTGATTGGTTTGTTGTCAGTTTCACCTTTAACACCGTTGAATGGCAATTTGATCATTGCACGTTCAACCCAGAAAAAGGTATTGTCGGCGTTACCATCTGGTAAGAATCGCATAACGGATTCGTCGCCTTCTTTAAGATTCCAGAACGGGTAAATGCTATTGTCGCCGCCTGTTTTGTTGTTGTCAGAACCTTTTGATTCTGCTGCCTTAAGTTTTGCTCTAATTTCAGCCAAAGTTGCCATAATAATTCTCCTATAATATGCCTTTGTTTGCCTTTAAATTCATCTAATAACCTATATTAGACAAAAAACGCATACGTATTATTGTATGCGTTCTTATTTATACTATTCAAGTCTTTTGCTACAAATTCTTGAATTTTTTTAACCGTTATTAACGAGAAAGTTGTATAATTCGAGCTAGTGAATCTTCTTGTGTAAATGTAACACTTTCACTAGTTGCAGCAGGTGCTGCTGCTGGTGCTGCTGCTGCGGCATCTGGTTTTGGACCTTGCCAACGTGGATCATCTGGAGTCAATCCTGCATTTGGATTACGTGCCGCTGGTGCTGCACCAGAAGTTGTTGAACCATCATTTGCAGAAGACAAGTCTTGTGATGCTGCAATTTCTGCTGGTGTGCGAAGTTCTTGGCCAGCTGGCGCTGCTGTCGTTCCTGCTGCTGGTGCTGCTGGCTTTTGTGCAGGTGCTGCGGCTGGTTTAGCTGCTGCTGGTGCTGCGGCTGGTTTAGCTGGTGCTGCGGCTGGCTTTAATCCTGCCTTTGCCAATGCTGCTTGTGTCTTAGGGCCAATAACGCCGTCAGCAGTCAAACCATTTGCTTGTTGGAATGCTTTGATCTCTTGTGGGGTTGTTGGATACTTTGCAGTAGTTGCGCCCAATGCTGCGGCTGCTCTACCAGCAACTTTGGATGGATCAGTTGCGGCCCATGCTTGTTGTGCGCCTTGTGCAGCACCTTGTGCAAAGTTTGAAACACCTTGCTTGGCAGCATCCCACCATTTACCAGCATTGTCTGCTACTGCTTGACCTGCTTGGATGGCACCTCTAACTGGGGCTGCAACAGCACCAGCTACGCCACCGGCCACTTGGCCTGCGGCTTGGCCAACATCATTTGCGGATAGCTCGTTTAATTCAGCCATACGCTCTTCTAAAGAAGCAATACGGGCTCTTAATTGTGATTCAGTAATAAGTTTTTTCATATTAATTTCCAAAGTTAATTTTTTGCATCAGTGCCTTCATCATTTCCTGTGGGTTCATTTGACCACCAGGGAATTGGACATTCTGATCAGGCACTTGGCCCTGTACTTTTTGCAACTCAGCACCAACACGTTTCTGAACTTGTTGACCAAGTTGGTCCGGATTATCTTGCATTGACTTCAGTTGTGCCAAGATATTATCTAAGTCAAACTGTTGTGGATCACCAGGACCTTCATGTACTGACATTTCTGGCTCAGGAAGACCTGCTAGGCGAACTAGTGTGTTCTTCTCACCACTGGATGGGTCCAATTCTTCAATCTTAACAAGAACTTCTTTCACATCATCAACACCAACGTCTGGGAACTCACCGTCCTTGAACGCTTTGACGATCTTTTGCTTTACTCTAGTGCCACCAATTGGGAAGTTGTTTTCTTCATCATTCCAAAAACTCTTGACCATTTCGATCATCTTCTCGTGACCACTAATAACTTCAGAATCAAAACCAATATCTTCAGGAGACATACCACACTCACGGATAGCATCCCCAAGTGTCATTTTTCTATGACCGAAGTCAAGCTCAGTGTCTAATCCAGCACCACATTCTTTTGCTTTGATTAGTTTTGCTTTTAATTTACTTGTGCTTTCAGCAACTGGCGCTGGTGCAGGTGGAACAGCTTCAGGAGCAGGTGCTGCTGCGGCTGCCTCAGGCGGAACTGCTTCAGGTGCAGGAGCAGGAGCAGGCGCTGCGGCTGGCATTGGTGCTGGCTCTTCGCCACCCAATGAGTCAATCTCACCAAAGTTCAATTGATGTGCAACTTCTGGTGCAGCATGTAATACGTATTGTTGGATCAATGGACGAGTGTCCAATGCTGGGTCAATATCCTTTAACATGGATAGGAACTCAGGATCATCAATAATACCTTTTAGGCTCTCAATAGCATTAATACCGCTTGGACCGCCTGGAAGTTCGCTGGCAATAATTTGATTTAGTTTGTCAATTGCTGCCTGCTGTACTGCTTTGTTTGGACTAGTCAATGTATTTGAACCCAATTGCTCGTCCACATTCTCAGTAATGCTGTTGATAAATGCTTCAAATTGATCTTCAACAGACACAACTGGCTTACCACCTTTGGGATTAGTGTTGGCGCCCTTGCCACTCATGTTGGCATTCTTGCCAGCTTTGCCACTGCCAATGTGTGATGAGCCTTGCCACTTTTCTGCTTTGCGTGGTTTGTGTAACTTGCCATGTTGGATCTTACCACCAGCTGAAAGGAACGCCTTGATTGCATCCTCATCTTCGCCCAATGCGTCATCAGTTTTATATTTGCGAAATCCTTCGCTGCCCTTCTTGTGTGCGAGACCTTGCGTACGGTACGCGGCTTTAGTTACGCCTGATTCACGGCCACGGTTAACAGTGCGTTCGCCTTCACGGTCATCGTCCCCGTCATGCGTTGATTTATTAATATATGAATTTAGAGTATCTTTACTCAACTCGGATAACATGTCCTCTGGTCCCAATTCTTTAACTGGGATGTCACTCTCACTTACTAATTTGAAAATATATGGAAATGCTTCTTTTAAGTCTTCGTTAAATGTACGGATAGTCAAACGGTCAACCCAGTCGTTCATCATTTCTTCTGGGATCATCTGCTCTTCACTCTCTTGGAATGCTTCGGCAAATTGCTCGTAGTATGCTTTACGTTGTAGCTTTTGAACCTGTTCTTTAATTTGATCAATACGTTCAAAAACTTTTGATGGAATGTCACCCATTGCTTCTGCTAGTGCCTCATTACGGCTAACATAACCTTTGAACTTACGTAAGCTGGCCATTTCTTCTGATAAGCCAGTGATATACTTGCCAATGGAATCATATGGATTACCACCATGCTTCAAGTGTTCAGCTAATGCACGGGCACCATTTAAGTGCTTGTATGGATACTTGAATCGTTCTCCATCTGCATTTTCAACATAAATGCTTTCAATGTGCATTGTTCTTCCAGCAGCAATGTCAGTGTTGACTGGTTGGCTGTGCTTAATAACTAAACGTGCCTCACCCAAGTCCTGATAACTTAGCTTGCTGGTACCATAAAATTTACTTTCCATAACTGGAGTAACTGGGGCCATAATTGGTTCTTCCTTGCTCTTGGCTTGGAACTCATAATCACGTTTGTCTAGATTACTTTTTTCCAAGTTTACGACTTTAAAATTCATCATCTTTTTGTTGGCAAATGCTCCCATGGAACGAATAAATTCAAAAATTCCAGGTACATCACTGTCAACTAAATCACCACCAACTTGCAGTACAAGGCCCTTTTTATCGTCCAACTTAATTGTAATAGTACCCTTAAGAACGCCTTTGATTTTATATGGGAACTCAAAGAAGCGAGCTTTAGGAATGTCTTCCTCTTTGCTCAGAACCTCACCAAGCTCGTCACCGATTTTAACGTCGGGGAAGCGAGTCTGTAGTTTTCCGTACAGTTTTACTGCGATATTGTCTAAATTGATGTCTACGTTGTCCATGTTATATTTATTAGATTCCGGTTGAAATGAATATAGGTAACGGCGGTTCCCAATCATCGGTTTCACCCCAATCTGAGCCAACTTTTAGTGAATCAAATATGATTGGGTCCCATTCTGCTAGTAATACGCTCATTCTGACTAGTAATAGCACTGCTGCAACCAAGTCATCGTGTTCGCCCAATTTGGCTTTGTAGGTTGTGCCATGGGCAACGTAACTCTTGAGTTCACTGAGCAATGGGCGGCTATGAATGACCATCTTGTCTTCTTCAATTAGATACTTCAATTTCGCACATGCTGATATCTTGTTGCCAAAAGTAGTGTTAAAGCCCTTGCGGAACTTCTTGACGTGACCCTTTCTCAGTGGTTCACTCATGAACAATCCAGGGAAAGTGTCCTCGCCCAAGTTGTCGATAACCACTAGGGCACTTTCACCCACAGTGTTGTTTTCAACTGACCAGTAGATACTTGTGGAGTTTTCCTCGCCAATCTCTTCCTGAATATACTTTAGTACATCTCGGAATATTTTAACCTGCTGTTGAATTGGGGTTACGTTGTGGTGCCATTCAGCAACTTGTTCGAAACTGGGCAACTCAAATACTTGAATAGCACCGTAGTCACCACCTGTTCCCAAACTCGGGTCCAGTGTGGCAGCATAAACATGCCCAGCTTGTGGCTTTTTCCACCATCGAACTTCACCAGTTTTAAACTTGGGTTCACGTCCAACCATTTCAGCCAGCTTGATACTGTTGATCAGTGTTTCGTCAAATACCAAGAACTCGCAGTTATATTCGCGTCGGAACTTCTCTTCACCAATGCGGCCCATCTCAGCTTCCTTCCACTTCTCATCACGATCAGGGTGTTCCCACCAATCCGCTTTATATCCATGGAATCCGTTGCGTCCGGTACCGTCGGTCTTTTCATTACCAAAAGAGTCAAATAAGTCTTTGGCTTCTTTCCAAATAGTAGCAAATGTGTCTTCATCTGAGTTGGGTGTTGATGTAATAATTGCTCGTCCACCAGTTGCTAGTGTTGGGGAAATTGACGTCCAAAATTCCTCAGCAATATTAGGTTGTACAAATGCAAACTCATCGCAGTAAAGCAATGATATGGACATACCACGACCAGTGTTACCAGTAGTGGTTGCAGAAACAATACGAGATCCGTTATCAAATTCAATACTCCCTTTGTTATAACTTACCACACCTGCACGTAGGAAGTCAGGACATAGTTCATATCCATAACGGATACGCTGCATAATTTCCTGAGCACCTGTATATTTGTGCGCTGCAACTAGGATAGTTTGATCTGGGTGGAACATTGCGTACCACAACAGGTATCCTGCTGCACAGGTAGTCTTGCCACTTTGGCGTGGCATCATATTAATGTTAAATCGAAAATTGTGATAACTGGACAGCAACCTTTCCTGATACTCGAAAGGCTGGAATAATACTTTACCCTTGACTGGGTGTTGAATATAAAAGAAGTTCTTGACAAAATGGTCGTAACCAGTGCCGGGATCTGAACAAGCGATCATGTGCTTGATCTTATCTTCATCCCACTCTTCTTTTATGTGCGCCTTTTTAGTTAAGACGCCGTCTAATGATTTTGCCATGTTCTTATTTACGAAAAAAAAACCGGGCAATGCCCGGTTTTCGGCGCAGTATGCACCAATTACTTGCGTAAGCTACGGGCCATTTGATTAGCCTCTTTTAATGACATTTTGTCAACAGCTTTTTCGATACCTGCTTGACGCTTATATGCTTTAGTGTCGTTGTTCGAAGCACGACGATTCTCACCTCTTGCTGATGCGTGACCTGCTGAGTATGCTTTATCATTCAAATTAGCTGCTGCTTTTTTAGTGTAGCTCTTCAATGTGTTATTGCTCAATTCGCTAACTTGACGCTCTTTAATTTGAGCATATAACTCAGCCAAGTGTGATTGTAATGGGTTGCCACCACCGTTGACCTTTTCAGCTTCATCACCCTTGCTGGCCATGTCGTCACCTGTTGGAGTAACTGCTGCAACTGGTGCAACTTCAGGTGAAGGCTCATTGCCAAACACTTCATCAAACTCATCGTTGCCCATCAATGCTTGATCACCAGGGGCATTTGGTTCACCACCCTGTTGCAGCGCCTTGACTAATTTAACCAAGTCTTGCATTGACAGTTGAACGTTGCCGTCTTGTGGGCATTCTTCAACCGGGCTATCCATGCACTCATCAGTGGCACCCGCATCTAGTGCAACGGTCTCTTCTTCCATAGTGTTGAATGACAGTTTATACTCGTTCCATGGGTCAATAAAGTCATCGTCAAAAGATCCTTCATCCACAGCATAGGCAAATTCTACAATACCTGATCCACGTGTTCCAAAACCGTCAATAATGTCTGATAAATCAAGAATGTCTTTCTGTGACGCACCTGTGTATCGCTGTATTAACTGATACACCCATTCCCAATCACCAGTGTTACCTGCTTCTAAATAATGTTTCCAAAGCCCGTCATTCTGTCTAACAGCTTTACCCAAGGCACCTAACTTGTGGATCAAGTGGTCAAATTTTTCAAGATGTGCAGATTCGTTGGGTTCCAAGTCAGGCTGTTTTGTAACTTTGCCCATCATGATGTCAAACTTTTCGTCACCAGTTGATTCCTCAATCTGCTTTAATTTTGATAGTAAGTCTTGTAGATTGCTCATTTTAAATTCCCTTTAGTGCAGCTGATGCTTTTAATTTTTTGGAGCCAATTGCACTAACAGTACCTGGCTTTGCTGTTTCTTCAGCTGCTTTCTCAGCTGGGCCTTTCTTTGCTAGTAACACATCATTTACACCAGTGTATTGTTCACCAGCGTGTTTTGTTTTACCCAAGTCTTTTAGGAATGACATCATGTGCTTTTCACCAACTAGATCTTGGTTGTTGCTCTTTTCGTACTCAGTACCTAGCAGAGCGGTTCCAGACTTGCCATCGTGTTCATGGTTAATGCCATGTTCAGCTTGCTCACCTGCGGTTCTTACAACAACGTTTGACATTGGTACATTAACATATTCGGAAATGGCTGCACGAACTTGTAGTGAGTTGGCTGGATAGTTTGTTGAAACATCAAACACTGTTAGCTCAATGTTTGAAAGTCCTGGAAACTCTTCGTACTGTTCTTGAATTGGTGCGCCTTTGCCAGCTGAACAACCGGCTACGTCATATTGTGCAAGAGCTTGCTTGATAAGTGCTGCGCATCCTTTTGGACATTCGCCAGCAATTTTTACTTTGAATTCGTAAACTTTTTTGCTCTCGGTTAGGTATTCTTTAAATGATTTCATGATTTGATCCCAATACTATATTTATTTCATATTCCTGATTTTTTCCAACAGACTATTGCGATCAGTAATAATGACACCATCTCCGTTGAGGTTAATCCCGTTACCAGCTTCGCCACCACTGGCTGCATCCTGGTCCATTTTTTGTTTCTTCAGCTGCAATTCGATCATTTTGAGCTTTTTGTCAATCTTGGCAGCTTTGGCATCGATTGCGTTTTTAAGCATACCACCAGCAACTTCAAAGATGCGCCCACTGTACCTGGCCTCTACGTTCATTCCCAAATCCATTAGATCGTCGTATGCATCAGTAGCACGTTGCGCTAGGGCATCAAACTCTGCATCGCTGGCATCACCCAAGCCCTTGACTTGTGGCAAGGCTGCTGAGATTTTATCGAATTCACTGATGTCCCTTAGCAATGGTTGCTCAGGCACTGGCTTTTCAAATTTTTTCTCTTCCTGTTTGACAATCTTCTTGCTTTCAGGTAGATTTAGAATTTCTTCAAGTTTTTTAGTCATAGTCTTACTTATACCTTAGACTTGGCTAAAGATATCATTTTCATTAAGAATACGGAACTTGATGCCCTGCTGTCTACACCATATCGTTGCTGCGGCCCACTTTGCTTGATTTTTAACGAATTGAGCTTGGTTATATTTGTTTTTACCCACACGCTCTAAAATAGTTTGACTCGCTGGCTTGATCTCAATAAGCTCAACGTGCATTTTTCCAAACTTATCAGCATACTGGATAAAGAAGTCTGGCACGTAGACTGTTTGCCTATTGGTCAACGGATCACGATATGGGATTTGTATGGCTTCACTGGCCCATTTTTGAACACTGTTATTGGTGTCGCAAAAGTTCATAAAACTCCATTCCCATGAGCTTCTGTATGTTGGGACTTTTGTGCCCACATACTTCTCTGGGTGCTTCATTGTATACTTACCTTTTGCAAACTTGCCCATATTACACTAGAATATTTCTAGCCTCGTATGTGTTTACCACTGTTTCAACACGATATCCCAGTAGGCTTGTCCCCTCACGCTCTGCGTTCAGTACTTGTGCGATTACTTGTGTAAGTTGTAGATCAGTTAGGCCTTTTAGTTTGTCAACCAATGAAAAAACAGGAACCCCATCGTTTCTAGCTTGAGACAGCAATACGATAGATGTTGCGTTGGCGCTTGTTTGGTCAAATCCGCGCTTTAAAAAGAACCCAACAGTTGCGTCAATCTCAGCAGCTGGAAATGTAACTTCGTTTTTTATCAAGTTATCGAAAAAGTTTTTTACATCACCCGCGGATTGCTGTGGAAGATTTGAAGCCATATTGTGTCCTTATTTTGAAATTGGGAAAGCAAAACCCTGAAGCCCATTCAATGTCTGCTGTGCTGCTTGGGCTTTATTATTTGATGCAGGATTGCTGGCAGTCTTTGTATTCTGTGCAGTATTAACCTGCGTAATAACAGTGTTTAAGAATGATCCAGCTTGGGCAGCTAAGTCAAGAGAATTAGCAAAACTTGGATTTGCTCGGTTAAAATCACCAGATCCAGTCAACGGGCTCGGTGTTAAATCATAGTGCTCAACAGCAAATCCTTCTGGTGGTTCAGTTAAAATGTTACCAGTTGTATAGGATACTGACTCATACTGTAAAGTCATAGACTGTTCATTGGTGCCGTTATCTGCATATGACACGTTGCCGTGAGCCCATGATGTTATAACTGGGTTTATCAAGGTGTAGCAGATAAACTCGTGCCTTGCTAATTGATAAAGTTTTATGTAGTTAAAGAATGGAATAGTACTATTATTGTCTAAACCATACGATGCTGGCGTAAAGCTAAAACTACGCATTGCGTTTCTATCATATGCACCACCAACATCAGCACTATTTGAGTCAGCAAAGTAATATGTGTAATAGTTCCACCACAATTGGCTGATTAAGCTCATGTTGTCATCGTGGAATTTAATGTTAATTGGGTCAGGCTTGTGTGTAAATTGCACAACCTTTTTACGGTTATACTGGTTTAACAGTTCAGTACTTACTGAGTATTTGGGCAAATCAGTACTCTTCACCAACATGTTGATTTCGTTTTTATGACGTTGATTGATATCAATCAGCTGCAACGCTGCATCGTTTATACTAAACGATACGTGGAATAAAAACTTTTGTTTAGGGGCGAGTCTGAATTGATCAACTGCGAACATTTTGCTCGCGTGTTGTTGATCCCTTAACAATATGTTAGGGTCAGACATCAGATTTATGTTAGGTGTGAAGGCCATACCATTATTTATTAATGATAAAATACTCGGTTAATACGAGCTCGTAAAAAAGCCCACCTAAGTGGGCTAATTTATTAAGAACCAAGCATACTTGTGTTAGAACCGCCGTCACCAGCTCGTTTAACTGTTGGAGATCCAACGGTACCACCAGTTGTTTGAACTGCGTTGTCAAAGCGGATGCTCAAATCGATCATCGCTGGACCTTGTTCACTGTACTTCAAGTCTTGCCAGTTTGTTGATTCCAAGTAGCAACCGTAACATTCCCAAGCTTCTAGAACTGTAGGAGTGCTTGCACCGTTGCCACCGTCTAGCATTTCGATACGTAATGTGAACTTGTAATCACCAGCTGATGCTGCTGAACTTTGTTCAAAAAAGTCGAATTGCTTTTGGTTTTGTTCGCCAACTAACTTAGAAACTGCACCAGTTACGTCATCACGTAACTTAACAGCAACTGGGTCCCAAGTTGGTTTACCACTATAGTTGATTTTACTGTTGTAAATTTCAATAACTTGGTTAGCAAACTTAACGCTTGGACGAGCTGCTTCAGCAACTTGTTTCGTTAACTCAACTGTTCCTGAAGATACGCCAAAATTTTCAAAAGATAATCTAAAACGATACTTCAACTTCGGCATCAAGACACCTTGTGAGCTTGCGCTCTGGTCTGAAGCTAAGGGTACTGTAAAGTTAGATAATGCTGCAATAGCCATTTAATGTCTCCTAATTATTGTCCCAAGCCCTTGATAGCACCAGTGTTTTCTAAGCGCAATGGAATGTAGATGAACTCAACTGCTTTAACTGGTTCAATCGCAATATCAACGTGCAACTCGTTTCTATCAATTCTAGCTGGGGTGTTATTGCTTGTGTCACATACAACCAAGTAGTCGTATAGAGCACGTTGTCCAGTTAATTCAAGCATTAGTTTTTCAACTTGTTGCTTGATTTCGTTACGTGTAATTGTGTCGTTAGGTTCAAAGATGAACGGTTTAGCAAGTGCGTTCAATTGGTAACGTAAGTAAATTACCAAACGTGCAACGTTAATTCTGTCCATTGCACTTGCAACTAGCTGACGTGTTTTCTGACCATAAGCAACTAAACCAACACCGCCAATGTATGTAATTGGGTTGACGTTCATTGATGCCAATGTATCACGTTGACCGTTGTTCAATGCCACTGGTTGGAATTCACCTTCAGCAGTAACATAACCAACTGAACTTACGTTTGTAGCACCACCACGGCGTGTACCTGCTGGAGCAAACCATGGATATGAAACGTTGTCGCTTAGAGCGATTGTACGTAACATGATGTGGCTTGGTGGAACAGCAATGTTGTTACCGTTTAAGTCAGTTGTATAACCCCATGGGTAGTAAACTGCGCTGTATGGGTCTGTTGATATTAAACCATCTTCACCATCACCTGTTGCATTAGCAACGTTATTGCCCCAATCGCTCAATGATGTAGCATCTGGTGTTAAACGAGCAGGAGCATCAGCAACAATAAATGATAGTAGACCGCGATCAGCATTCAATGCATTTAGTGCTGGAGTTGTTTCCAAATAACCAGGGCAAGCGATTAAGTTGAATACACGACTGTCTTCATCACGGATTGCTTGGTTTTCTTGGATCAATGCGTTCAATGACTTCAATACAACTGCACGTTGAGCTTTACGACCAAATTGGCCAGCACCACGAGCATCGTTTGGAGCTTCTGAGATCCACTTGTCAGTAACATAGTCAGTCATAGCTTCATCACTAGCCCATGGGTTAGTTGCTGTGACGTCAACATAGTTCTTGACATATTTTAGAATGTTGTTACCAGAACGGCGTAGGTTCCATAGCAACATACCACGTGGGTACAATGCAGGATCTGGAGCATCAAAATCAACAAAGTTGCTGGTTAACAGTTCAACAATGCTTGATTGGTCAGCAGTCTTGCCAGTTGTATTCCAACGAACATCGCGGAATAAAACGCCATCTTCAGTTGTTTGGTCAGTGTTGTCTAACAATACCCAAGCCTTGGCTACTGCATTGTAGCGATAGATCATTGGATAGTTTTCCAAATCTGCTGTGCTGATCCATAGATCGTTCTCAACTAGCGGTGATGTGCCATCGCTTTGTGTTGTTGGTTCAGTCGCAGAAACTTGTGGGCCAGCTGCGTTAGTTGTTGGGTGAGCATTTAAGTAACCAACCCATCGTGTACCATTGTGTACCATGATATCAACTTCACTTACTGTGCTGTTGTACCATAGTTGGCCATCGTTTGGTGCGGATGTCAATGCATCTGGGCTTGATGTAACAATAGTGTTGCCGTTAGCATCTACAGAAGACCATAGTGTAGCAACATAGCCATTAACGTCTGCGTAGAAGTTAGTAACCATAGTTGCACCAGTTCCAAACAATCCAGTTACTAGAGAGTTTGCACCAAAGTGAATATTACCACCTAGGATGTGTGTCAATGTCAATGTTGACGGTGTGCTGGATGCAACAATGTTAGTAAAACCAGCTGCATTAATTGCATCAGCAATTTGTTCAGCAGACCAACCACTTGTAACACTGATAGTCTTTGAAACAGGGGTATCACTACCTTTTACAGTTTCAGAAATAACAAGTGATGTGCTTGACGGTGCTGTTGTAAAAGTATTTGATGTAATTGTAGTAGCACCTTGTGCTCTGCGTACATAAATCTTGAAATCAGCCAATGCAGGTGCAGCTTCTGAATCGTTGTATTTTACAAATGTGCTGCCAGCTGCAATATTTAAACCACCGCCTGATGCGTCCAAGCCAGCCAATGCTGCTGCACTAGTTGCATAGAACGGGCTAGTCTGTTCAACCCATGCATCAGTGTCAGCGTTGTATGTTTTAACAGAATAGTTTGCACCTAGGTTAGGAGTTGTTGTCTTAATCCAAAGTGAACCAGTTGGGCGGTTATCGCCGGAAATCTTATATTGTGGTGGTTGTGTATGTGCAGAGATTGTCAATGCAGGTGCATGGTATGTACCAGCAGTTAAACCCAAGTTTGACAATACTGCTTCTGGGTTACCGCCACCAATAGCAATAGTTACAGTTGTACCTGTTGAGTAAATCTCAGTACGACCGTTTACATTCTTCGCAGTTACGCCAGCGATGGTTGCTGCGTTAATTGCTGCAACAACTGCATCTGCACCAGTACCAGTAGTAATTGTACAGCTAGTAGCGTTGACTAGGAATGTTTTGTTAATTGTTACAGTTCCAGGAACTGTGCTTACAACTGTTGGGCGACCAGCTACCCAAGCTGTAGTACCAACTTCAACCCATCCAGCAGGTGATGCTTGTGATGTAGCTGGCTTCTTGTACCATAACTTGTATAAGCTAGACACTGCAACCACTGCATAATCACCAATTGCACCAATGCTTGACTTTGGTGTGTAATCTTGACCTTCAAAGTCAACAACTTGTGTAATATCAGTAATTACTAGAGGTACTTTGTTTGTAAATGTCTGTCCACCAAATGTTGATGCTGGGGCAGCGTTCCATTCAAAAATACCATATTTGGTCGCTGTTGTATCAAACCAAAATGCACCGTCAGCAGGGTTGCCAGCTGGCTCAACACTTGTTGCCACTAACTGGCTAGTGTTTAAGTCAGAACGCACAACGTATGCGCGGTTGCTTACACCCAAGAAGCTGTATGCAGCTTGTAGGCCATATTCGTTAATTTCGCCAGCGTGAACTGGGTTGTTGTTTGCGTCAGTTTGGAAGTATGGAATACCGAAAGTGGCTCCTAGATCCATTTGACTTGTTAATAAGTAAACCTTACCAGCGTTGGCTTTCAGGGTACCTGGAGCAATTCCGGTGCCTGCGCTATTTGCCTTGTTCTCGCCAGAGGCAACAATGATTAGGGGTACTGTTCCAGGTGCGGATGGCGTATAGAAACTTTCGTCAATTACTGTTACGCTTACACCTGGTGAACTTAGTTGTGCCATTTTGCAATCTCCATGAATACATGTTCTTAATGTATTTATAGCAATTTGGTAAATTCGAGTGATTATAAGTGCTGCAAAAAAGGGCAAAAAAGGGTTAAATATCGCTATGAGACCACTATGTTCTGCTTGTCAATGCCGCCCTGCTGCTGTCAACTATCATAAAAACGGGCGGGTATACTATAGAAAACTTTGTGAAGTGTGCAACAAGCACGGGGAAGGTCATGGTATACCGCAATGGTACAAAAGTGGCTATAGAATGAAAAACACCTGCGACAAGTGTGGATTTAAAAGCCCACACCGCGAGGTGTTTAATGTGTTTCATATTGA
>JACCDY010283868.1_pt1 | contig 18578 bp, 17 predicted proteins | sample 7446391 | NCBI WGS metagenome assembly JACCDY01 (sample SAMN15323451, study PRJNA562643) | freshwater metagenome | isolation source: river surface water | place: USA:Blue River Watershed | collected 2017-08-18
AAAAAAACATTGTTTGTCAAGGGAATTTTGGCTCACCCGTATCACACTCTTTTATTCTAAACGTCTTTATATGTATGCACACACGGTCAAATAGCTGGGTCTTTTGGATCATAGTCATCGGAGCTATGGTTATTGGAGCTCTACTTCTTTTTGGGAAAAATATTGCTCCCGAAAATAGGGGTGGTGGAGATCCAAACGGTATTTCAGCTCAAGCAATCGGTACCGAGCTCGATGCGACGGGTAAAGATTTAGAGTCAGTGGATGTTGAAAGTATCAATACCGATTTGTAATTCGCATTGACCATTGAGAGTGTATACTGAAGGAGACTTGGACTCGTATTTTGAATCAGAATAACTACTGAGAATACGAGCAGGTATGGATTAGCAAATTAACTTCGAGACCGGCCGATGGTCAGTCTCATACATGTATATGCAAAAAAAAGGCCTCATTTGGATATTTGTCGTTGTAATTGTACTTGTTGTCGTCATTGCACTTCTTGCTGGCGGCACAGAAGAAATAGGCACCAGTCTCGATCGCACAGGATCTGATCTCAATGCAGTAAATGTGGATGGGATCAACACCGATTTTGATGAAGATATGAGTTCTAGTACAGGAAGTGATACTTCGGGAAGCTCTTCGAATGCAGACATCGACGCCGAACTTGATTCTATCGGAGCGGACCTCGATAGCACCGATGCCGAGAGTATCGACACAAATTTTTAATCTAGATTTCTATAGAGAAATCCACCGCGTGTTTTCACGGCTCGGCTTTGTTATTTTGTCGTAAGTAAAAGGGGACAGTGGTCACTGCCAAAATAGTCAGTGAGGATTTTGATATTTTTTACCTCTGGCAGAAAATCTGACGAGACGAAAAAGTAATCTATCCGCCAGCCGACGTTGCGATCGCGAGCGGCGCTCTTCTGATCCCAGTACGTATATGCTCCCGTGGTAGTAGGGTAGAAATGGCGAAAAACATCGACATACCCATGCGCTACTACTTCGTCGAGCCAGGCACGTTCTTCCGGTAAAAATCCGGTATTTTTTTCATTTTCTTTTGGCCGAGCCAAATCGATAGTTTCATGAGCAGTGTTCACGTCACCGCAAAAAACTACGCGCTTGCCTTTTTTGCGAAGTTTGTCGATATATATCAAAAAATCATCGTAGAATTTGAGCTTGTAGGCGAGCCGTACTGGTCCGCCGCCGCCGTTTGGGAAATAGATATTCAAAAGTACGAAGTCTTTGTAATGCGCGACGATCACTCGGCCTTCATCATCGACTCCCGGCTCATCAATACCAAAAGTGACTTTTTCAGGTTTTATTTTTGTATAGAGCCCCACGCCGCTGTAGCCTTTGCGGCCTTTGCTTGAAGAAAAGTACGCATAGTAGCCCGGTATTTCCACAAGCTCTTTTGAGAGCTGCCCGACTTCAGCTTTTGTTTCTTGCAAGCACACAATATCAGGCTTGGTACCTTTCATAAAAGTCTGCCAGCTACCTTTGCGCTCCACTGCGCGAATACCGTTTACGTTCCAGCTAATAATTTTCATAGAGAAAGTATAGCAGTTGAAAAGTTAGTACACAGACTTGACAAAAAAACATATAAGTGTATGATATGAAAAAATTTAACTATGAAACAGATGAAATCGCCTCCGGGCCACGCCACACGGCAAAGATTTTTTGTTATTTTTACTTTTTTAAAGCAGGAAATGAAAGCAACCGGCACCGGTCACCAGGGTTCAACATCCTGACACAGACGCAGCATGCAAATCCGCTAAAAACAATAGGCGGGTTTGAATCAATTTTGCGGGATTGCATTAATTAAAGCTGGTTTAAAAAATCAGCTAAATACCACCGCAAGTGGTAGACTGATAGTCAATCTAACTCCGAACTAGACTGCCCAGACACGAAACGCAGTTAACTACAACAAGGAGCGATCATGATATCAGCAACAAACAACGGAGTACCCCTCATACAACTTTTTGTATCAGGGGGCTCTTTTTTATAGTAACTTTTTCATACTAAAATAAAACACTTATACTTACATCAGAGACTTTCATTTCAACTTATAGACCGTGCTTTTTTCTTACATCTTTAATCTTGAATCTATTTCCTCTTTAATACATTCACCGCATACGCCACTTCACCACCGGAGTCGAGATAGTCGATCCGCTCGGAAATAATTTCAAAATTTTCACTGAAAATAGTTTTGATTTCTGCTTGAGTGAAAAAATGATAAAACACGTCATCGCGTACAAAGTCACTTTCCTCATGTTTCTTCGGTGACCAGTTTAAAAATTGTGTTGTTTCTTTAGACAGAGCGACGAGCAAAAAATATCCGCCCGGTTTGGTGACTCGCGCCACCTCGCTCGCATAGAGAGACCAGTCACTCTCCTGTATATGCTGCAAAAGTCCCACATCCGCCACTGCATCAAAGCCGTCGTCTGAAAAAGGAATATCAAACACGTCGCCTTCCACAAAACGGACAGTCTTCTCCACACCAAGCATTTTTACTTCTTGATTGTTTTTCTCAACAATGCTTTTTATATAGTCGAGCCCGATCACTCTAAATCCGAGCTTACCGAGATCAAACGGAAATCGCCCGCGACCGCTACCGAGGTCGAGAATGATGGCGCTAGGGGAGAGACGCTCCACGAATTCTTTACCTTTCAAAGTAAAAGGAGTATGTGTCCATATATCAGTACCTGTCGCATACGCTCTCTCGAAATATTTTTTTTGTTCGTCGTAGTTGGGCATACATGCTCATCATAAAACATTATGAGTAAAAAACATATGGATTATTAAGAGACCAAAAATTTTATTTACTTGAGTGGAATTTTTTGTGCACTTCGCGAAGTTGTTTGTCGGTGACATGCGTATATACCTGAGTAGTAGCAATATTGGCATGGCCAAGCATCATTTGCACCGAGCGAATGTCAGCGCCGTTAGAAAGTAAATCAGTAGCAAACGAGTGACGCAGGATATGCGGCGTGACTTTGCGGGAAATACCGGCCACGATGGCATAGTGTTTGACGATCCGCTCGATCGAGCGGGGAGTGAGGCGGCTGCCTTCAGTCTTATTATTAGATCCTTGGATAAAAAGCGGCTCTTCTACGTCAGCGCGCTTAGCAAGATATTTTTTAATGGCGGCGCGAGCCGAGTCGGAGAGAAACACGACACGAACTTTTTCGCCTTTGCCACGAATAGAGAATTCATCTTTGCTAGTATCGAGATCACGGTTGAGCGAGCAGAGCTCTGAAAGACGGAGGCCTGTTGAGAAAAAAAGTTCGAGAATCGCTCGGTCACGAAGAGAACGAAGCTCATCACCTTTCGCAGCGTCGAGAAGGCGAGTGAGCTCTACTGCTGACATAAGATCGAGATGCCGAGCGCCCACTTTGGCAAGTTCTATTCGGTCGGGTGGAAGCGATGTAATCCCACGCTTCATAAGGTACTTGAGATATCGCCGAAGCGCGATCAAATAATAATTTTGCGTATTTTTTTTAAGCGTCGCTTGGCTTTGACCTTTGACTTTCACGCCAGGGGCGCGATTGAGATGAAGACGAAATTCGCGCACAGCATCTTCAGTAATATTTTTTGGTGTAGTGATTTTGGTAAATGCAAAGAAGCGAGCCAGGTAGCGCTCGTAGTTGGCCACGGTTTTCAGGCTCGCCCCGCGCTCGATCTCCATATATTCGAGAAATTCGCGGATATATTTTTCTATTTCGCTTGCCATACAAGTATGATTATACTCCCAATGTCGGAAAATAATTACTATGGCGTTTAAATCTTTTCTTTGACAAAGAGGGCAGAAAGGAGTTTACTGTTCAAAAATCACTCTATGGAACACAAACTGTTTTCTTTCCCGGGAGCCGAGCTCTTGTGGGAGAATTACTTGTGGATGCTCATTGGTTTATTTTCGTGTGGAAGCTATTTTATACTTTCTATATTAACTGATATTCCCTGGGTACCGACTTGTTGGTATTTTGGGATAATGATGGCATTTCCAGCCATTCATTCAGTTTCATACATACGGAAGGAGAGACGAAATCACATTTAAGAGCAGTCACATCGGAATTACAGCAACCTGGTAAACGGGTTGCTTTATTTTTTTATCTATGGTATGATAGCCCCATTACAGCACTCGCCGAAATGCGAGTTTTTATATCAGAAATTATGCTTAAGAAAACAAAAAAACAGAGCGTTATTAAGAAACATGGCCTTCACGAGAAAGATACAGGCTCTTCAGATGTCCAAGTAGCGATGCTTTCAGCACAAATCGACGAATTGGCGACTCACTTGAAGAAACACAAGAAAGACAACCACTCTCGCCGCGGACTACTCAAAATGGTAGCCGACCGTCGCAGCCATCTGAAGTATCTCGAGCGCAAAGACAAGACTAAGCACGCTGCGCTTCTCAAGAAACTCAAGCTCGACTAATCACAGACCACGGAAATAGATCAAAAACATAAAATCCGCCAATCGTCTTGATGGGCGGATTTTATGTTAGACTATATTTGTATTTCTACTTACTATTTACTACTAACCACTAACTAACTTATGAGTGTAATTAAACACAAAGAACAGCGCGTTGCCGTATTTATCGACACGCAAAATCTCTACCATAGCGCACGCAATCTTTACAAAGCTCGTGTGAACTTCGCCGCGATCTTGAAAGACGCTGTCGCGGGACGCAAACTTATCCGTGCGATTGCATATGTCATTACTTCGGAAGCAGGGGATGAGAAAACATTTTTCGAAGCCTTGACTAAAATGGGTATTGAAACCAAAACCAAAGACCTCCAAGTTTTCGCTGGCGGCGCCAAAAAAGCTGACTGGGATGTCGGGCTCGCAATCGATGCGATCACCATGGCACCGAAGCTCGATGCAGTGGTGATACTCTCCGGTGACGGGGACTTCATACCGCTTGTCGAATACCTCCAGATCCATTCCGGTATCCAAGTGGAAGCCGCCACCTTCGGCAAATCCGCCTCAATGAAACTCAAAGAGACCGTCGACGACTTCCTCGACCTCTCCGACAATCCAAAAAAATATTTGATGGGAAGCTTTGGACGATAAATTAAAATAAAAAATAAATTCCAAGAAAAAACCGCCTCGAGGCGGTTTTTTTGTAGCTACTGGAATTTAAATACAAAACGTGTATGATGGGGAAAATTCACTTCTAAAATCGACTCTTATGCCAAGTCCAATTATAGGTTTTTCAGCAAATGCTGAAATAACATTTGGATTCGACAGTTCGGATCCAAGTGAAAAATTACTTTTAAAAAATTTTGAGATTTTCCCCGCTGGTTCTTCTGTAAATGTTGCAACTGCACTAGCAAAATGTGGTTATTCATCTCTTGTTGTTGGACTTACGGGTAAAAATACCCAAAGTGATTATGACATATTACTTAACCATGCAATGAGCAAACTTTCTCTATCTTTTAAACGGCTGTCTATATTAAAGAAAGCCAACGTAGCTGTATATCCGATTGATAAAACGAGTGAAAATAATCGCGTAATTGGTAGTACTTCTACAATTATTTCTCGTGAAATACTCGACAAAGCCGCCCGAGAAGTAGAGACACTTAAAGGCGATTGGCGCATTGCAACCGGAATAATACCTGCACACACAAAGCTTCTGCTTGCATTATTCAATGGATCACATGGATATCGCGTACTCAACCCCAAGCCGATGCTTTTAAAAAAACATGCAGTATTAAAAACTATTCTTGGTTGCACCGATATGCTTTTGGTAAACAAAAAAGAGTTGCAAATGGCACGTTTGAGTCTCAAACAGATCCACAGTTTAGGTGTACGATTAATCATCATTACCGAAGACAAACATGGGGGATATTTTTCTCTGGAAGGCAAAGTAGGAAACTTCCAGCCCTTACGTTTAAATCTGCCGACCTATTCTGTCGGAACAGGAGATTGGTTCAATGGAGGATTTCTTTCTAAAGCTTTCGAGATAAAAGAAAACATTGGATCCATCACATTTTCCGGCGTACAGGAATGCGTACATTGGGCCGCTATTGTTGCTGGCATAAAAGTAACAATGAGAGGAGCGACCAACGGACCAGGCAAGAAAGAGTTGAAACAATACATGAACGGACATAGGGTATGCTAATTATGCATACCCTATTATTTTTTTAATACCTCAAATAGCTTTTCAAAAGAATGCACAAATTGATAGTTATCATCTCTTTTGGCGGGTGTTAGCTTCGAAAAACCGCTAAAAATAATGGGGAGGAAATTTTTATATCGTGAAATCACTTCTCTTGTTTCGTGATATTTATCATTAACAAAAATAATGTCTCCGGAGAAATTATGAGGCACTAATGCTTCACATTTTGAATTTTCACAAACAATGACCCGATCAGGGGAGAAAAAATGATTAAGGCCAGTTTTTTGGATTTTGAGTTGCTGAAACGAAGACTCGCCTTTTGTCAGTATCCAAAGCTCATGGTCATTTTTAAGGATCTCGAGTGCATGAAACAAATCACGATCAATATAGTGTGACCAATCGAGACTGGAGAAAAAATTCTCGCTATTGATCGACGGCGCGATCGGGTGTTGTATTGAAAGATATTTTAGAAACGCGACAGGACCAAAGGTGGTTTCTTGGCGAGAAAACTTTTTGTAACAACTTCTTAGTTCCTCATGAGAAAGATTTGTTTCACGCTGAAGCATATTGAAAAAATCTTTTTTTAAGCGCGCGGTATTGAGTAGCGTATCATCAAGATCAAAAATAATCGTAGCCATGGCCATGACTATATCATGGAAACTTTACAAATACACTTTTATAATTTGACTGGTAAAAGGAATATTTCTGTGCTATAACTTCAACGTTCGTTTATTAAATAACCGTAGCCTCCAGGCACCTAGTATTGTACTTTTGAGTACAGTTCTATCGCCTGAAGACTACTTTAGTGTTGGATTCTAAAAATTAGAATTCTTCGCTATCAATAAAATATGGAGACAAAAGAATATTCGATCGAAGTCGGTGGAAAAACCGTGACAGCAGTTTTTAGCAATCTCGCAGACCAAGCCAATGGCTCAGTCATATTAAAATGCGCTGGCACCATGGTACTCGCCACCGCTGTCATCTCAAAAGACGGCCGTGGCAACATGGGATACTTCAACCTCACTGTTGAATACCTGGAAAAATATTATGCCGCCGGAGTGATTTTGGGCGGACAGTTCAATAAGCGTGAAGGCCGACCGTCAGACAAGGCAATACTCAACTCTCGCGTCATTGACCGCACCTTGCGACCGCTTTTTGATCAACGGATGAAAAACGCTGTCCAAGTCATTACCACCGTGCTTTCACTTGGTGATATGGATCCAGGAATCCTTGCAGTTAATGCGGCATCGCTTGCAATAGCAACCTCTGATATCCCATGGCGCGGTCCTGTGGGCGCCGTCCATATCTCCATGCCCAAAGGTGGGGATCGCGCTGGTGCGCTTTTGGTAAACAGTTACACACCATCGATTGGTGAACCAGCCTACGATCTTGATCTTACCGTCTGTGGCAAAGAAAAGAATCTCGTCATGATCGAGGCCATGACATTTGAGTATGGTGAAGATACACTTTCTAAAGCATTAGCACTTGCAAGTGAAGAAATCACCAAACTTGAAGAATGGCAGAAAAAAATCGTAAGCGAGATAGGCAAAGTAAAACTCACGATCGATATGCCAGTATTGCCCGCTGAAATACCTGCTCTCTTTACTACAAACATCGAGCCAGCCCTCAAAGCTGCACTTTCTTCCGGCGACACCAAAAAAGTTATCGGCGAATCACAAGATATGTGGACAAAAATGATTGAGGAAGCCTATCCGCCGATTACCGACTATACGACCAACAAAGCCAATCAAACCGCCCGCGATCTCGCCCATGAATATTTTGACACAGCTCTTGATCGTTTAGTGCATGAGCTCGCCCTCCTCGAAAACAAACGTGTTGACGGCCGAGCATTCGACCAAGTCCGCGCACTCTACGCTAAAGCTGGCGGATTTTCTGACGTGCTTCATGGCTCGGGTATTTTTTACCGCGGTGAAACACATGTGCTCTCGACGCTCACACTTGCTGGACCAGAAGCTCAGCACGCCTTGGACGGCATGGAGATCCGTGGCAAAAAGCGTTTCATGCATCACTACAATTTTCCTCCGTACTCAGCTGGTGAAACAGGCCGCATGACGGGCACCAACCGTCGTGAAATGGGGCATGGCATGCTCGCTGAAAAAGCGCTTTCAGCTGTGATCCCATCAAAGGAACAATTCCCATATACTATCCGCGTGGTTTCAGAATCACTTGCATCCAATGGCTCGACATCACAAGCTTCCATCTGCGCATCCTCGCTCGCACTCATGGACGGCGGCGTGCCGATCAAAGCGCCAGTCGCGGGAATTGCTATGGGACTTATTCTTGGGAACGGTGCCTACAAAATACTCACCGACATCCAGGGACCAGAAGATCACTATGGTGATATGGATTTCAAAATCGCCGGTACAACAAATGGTGTGACCGCTATCCAGCTCGATATCAAAGTTGACGGCGTACCAGTGCCGATCCTGGTAGAAGCACTTGCTGATGCGAAGAAAGCTCGTCTCCATATTTTGGAAACAATACAAAAAGAAATCGCTACTCCACGAGCAAATATCGCTCCGCATGCACCGAAAATAATGACGCTGAAAATCTTGCCGACACAAATCGGTATGGTCATCGGTCCTGGCGGAAAAAATATTCACAAGATCACTGATGATACGGGTGCGGAAATCTCAATCGAAGACGATGGTACTGTCTACGTGACTGGTAAAAATGGCGCAGCTGAAAAAGCTTACCAGATGATCGCTGACATGACTCGCGAATGGAAAGTCGGAGAGAAAGTAGAGGGTGAGGTCGTGAAAATTATTGAAGTCGGCGCAATCGTGAAAATCGCTGCCGGCAAAGACGGCCTCGTGCATATTTCTGAAATCGCCAACTTCCGAGTCAACAAAGTCACTGACGTCCTCTCTGAAGGCATGAAAGTGCCAGTCGTCATCACCGCGGTGGACACCGAACGCGATCGTATTTCGCTCTCTATCAAAGCTGCCGACCCAAACTTTATCAAGATGCCGCAGCCTCCAAAAGCGTAATATAGAGAAAAAGCATCCTAAGGAAAAGTCGGACACCTGTCCGACTTTTCTAATTTATTCTTGTAAACAAAAGATTTTATTGTATTTATACTTCAAGAAAACGCTGAAGTATCGTATGATGGATACTATGGAACCCACAGGAAAAGAACCTCAAAAAAATCCTACGCCGGATACCGGGGAACGGCTCCATGTGCCTGACAAAGTACCCGAGCGGGTACTTGAAGATCCTCATTCGCTCCGCACCTATCAGAGTGATATGGCCGATGCTATCAAGACAGGACAGGCAACGGTAGTGAAAATCGCACTGGCTGAAGAAAAAAAACGAGAAGCTATTCGCAAGAATGCTTCACCGGTCGCTGGTAAAAATATCATGTATAGCGTGAGCGGATTCATTTTTATTCTTTTGGCACTTGCAATCGCTTACTATATTTTTTATCTTAAAAAACCGCCTACAGTGCCGGCAATCGAAGACAACACTCCTTCTTCTATTGTTTACGCCAACGAAGCGACTGCGATTGATGTGACCGGCGTTACACCTCTTGTCATTGCTGAGCGCATCCGCACAGAAATAGAAGGGACTCCTCCTGCGATCAACAACATCCGCAACATCTACTTCACTGAAGTTACCGGCGAGCAAACGACTCGTGTCAGTAGTACCCGATTTCTGACGTTACTTGAATCACACGCTCCAGCCGAACTTTTACGGACCCTGGAGCCTGAATTCATGGTCGGCGCCTTCACCTATGATGGAACAAAAACTTTTGTTCTTCTTTCAACCAACACCTATGAAACAGCGCTTCCGGCGCTACTTACCTGGGAAACCAATCTGTTTGATGACTGGTACGGACTCTTTGGTATTGATATTAGTGGTGATAATCAAGTGCTCTTTCAGAGTACCTTCGAAGATGCCATAATAAAGAATCGCGATACACGTGCTTTGAAAGACTCGACTGGGAAAATTGTTCTTTTTTACTCTTTCCTCGACGAGAGCACGATCATCATTGCTGAAGATGCTGTAACATTTAGCGAAGTGATTGATCGACTGACACGCAGCACGATCAAACGCTAGGTGTTTGACATTTTTCTTGCTGTGCTACACTTTATAAAGTAATATATTCCTATGTCAGAACCAAAAATAAACATCTCATATTTTAAAAAGAAGCTCGACGCTGAAAAACAAGTACTCTCTACAGAACTCGAACGTTTTGGGACTTTTGATCCCGTCACCCAAATGTGGGTAGCGGTCCCCAACCAAGACGATCTCGGCGAAGCCGATGAAAACTCTGCCGCGGATCGATTTGAGGACTTTGAAGAGCGTACAGCAATGGTCAAGATACTCGAGGAACGTTTCAAAGACATCAACGATGCTCTCCTCAAAATAGAAAAAAATAAGTATGGGATTTGTGAAGTATCAAACGGACCCATCGAGACCAAGCGCCTGGAAGCCAATCCCGCCGCACGCACCTGCATTGCGCATATGAATAATTAAAAATTACTAATGAATAATTACTAATTAAAACCAATTGCATTCTGGACCACATTAGTAATTCTTAATTAGTAATTACATTTATGTCCTTCGCTCGTGTGTATTCTGCACAAACCAACCTTCTGTCGGGACAAATCATCACCGTAGAAGTGGATATCTCAAGGGGATTGAATGCCTTCTCAATCGTCGGCCTGGCTGATAAAGCGGTGGATGAATCACGCGATCGCGTCGGTTCTGCTTTAAAAAACTCCGGCCACGAATCACCAAAGTCCAAAAATCAAAAAACTGTCGTATCCCTCTCGCCGGCTGATGTAAAAAAGGAAGGGCCATATTTTGATCTCGCTATTGCACTCTCGTACCTCTTAGCAAGTGAAGAGATTGTTTTTGATCCGGAGAAAAAAATATTTCTCGGTGAACTTTCTTTAAACGGAGATCTTCGTCCGATTCGTGGTGCGCTACCACTCACACAAGAAGCCAAACGCTTAGGATTCGAAGAGATATATGTGCCGAGAGAAAACACCAGCGAAGCAGCACTTGTAGATGGCATTGATGTCTATGGCATACAAAATTTAAATGAGATTATTGAACACCTCGACACGACTCCTAAAAGCAAAAAAGTAGAGCTCGATAAAATACCGAAAACAGAAATTGTATACGAAGACATCCTTGCAAGCATTGATTTCCAAGATATCCGAGGGCAAGAGAGCGCCAAACGAGGTCTCGAGATCGCCGCTGCAGGCGGACACAATATTGCGATGAGCGGCCCACCAGGCACCGGTAAGACCATGCTCGCACGAGCTTTTTCATCTCTCTTGCCTGACCTTTCATTGCCTGAGATTTTAGAAATCACCAGCATTCATTCAGTCGGAGGCACGCTTCGTAGTGGACTGGTGACAAAAGCGCCATTTCGCTCACCTCACCACACTGCATCCTATGTCTCGATCATCGGCGGCGGCACCATACCAAAGCCTGGTGAAGTCACTCTGGCCCATCGCGGCGTACTTTTTCTCGACGAATTTCCAGAATTTGAAAAACGCGTCATAGAATCTTTGCGTCAACCCTTGGAAGATAATATTGTTTCGATCTCTCGCGCCAAAGGCACTGCAGTATTTCCTTCCAATTTTATTTTGGTTGCCGCGATGAACCCATGTCCCTGCGGCAATGCAGGCAGCAAGCAAAAAGAATGTATCTGCACACCAGTCGACCTCGCTCGCTATCGTCGTCGCCTCTCAGGACCAATCATGGATCGTATTGATCTGTGGACCACAGTCGGAGCTGTTGAGTATGCAAAGTTGGGTGACGAAACAGGCACAGGTGAAAAAACAGAGACCATCAAATCGAGAGTTGCTCGTGCACGTACCATTCAAGCCAAGCGTTTTGCCGGGCATGATCGAGGAATCACCGTCAACAGCGATATGAACGTCAAAGACCTAGGAAAATTTGTTCCGATCGATGAAGAAACAAAGAAAATTTTAAATGAAAGCGCGGAGAAACTAAAACTCTCTGCCCGCGCATATCATCGAATACTCAAACTTGCCCGCACGATAGCCGATCTTGAGGGAAGCGAAGAAGTGGGAGTGCCGCAGATACTAGAAGCACTCCAGTATCGGCCAAGAAATTAAAATAAATAAAAATACCGCGATTGTCGCGGTATTTTTATTTATTTTAATTTCTACTTCCAGGTTTTGTTGATACCAGGATTGATAATGTTACCGTTTCCTCTTACTTCGAAGTGGACATGTACACCAGTCGCATTACCGCTTCTTCCGATCTGACCGATGACTTGACCTTGAGCGACACGAGTGCCGACTGGCAATCCTGCGTGTTGCATATGGCCATAAATTGTTGTTGTGTTGTTCTCATGCTGAATGATCATGTAGTTGCCGTACCCACCATTCCAGCCGCTGTTTTTGCTCGTGATTACGACACCGTCGGCTGCCGCAACAAGGTTGGTACCAGCTGGTACGCCGCCTAAGTCAACCGAATTGCTTCTGTATCCATGCGCACCTTGGTTGGTGCGTCCTCGTCCACCTTCAATCGGCCAGAGATAATAGCCGGGAAGAGAAGCAGTGTTTTTACTTTTTCCTGAAGAAACTGTGCTTTTCGTCGTGCTTTTAGCATTTTTTGCTTCCGTTACTTGGGCCAAGACTTCATTTTCTACGTCAGGAATCAAAATAGTATCTCCAACAGCAAGCACGGTGCCTTCGCTAATATTATTGAACTTTATGATTTCGTCTTCGTCCGTACCATATGTCTTAGCAATCTTGGCGATGGTATCACCTTTTTTGGCAGTATGTTGTACCCCCGAGAAAGGTAAAATAACAAGCTTTTCTCCGATCTGAAGTTTGTCGCCCTTAGAAAGATTATTGGCGATGAGGATAGTACCGGACGTCACATCATAGAGCTCAGCAACAGTAGAGATAGTATCACCCGGACGAACGACATGAGTCGACATGAACGTCGCATCTGGTAGTTCGGCCACTTCGGCCTCAGTACCGAGCGGTCCGAGTTTTGGCATTAATGCATCTTCTTCAACGCTCAGCAATTGATTGTCTTCTAGAGAATAGGCAGGATCGAGTCCAAGATGTGCTTCAAGGAGCGGGATTTTGTTCGGTTGAGAATTGGCAGCCGAAGCAGAAGCGCCTAAAAGAGAGCCCAAGATACTCGCTTGTACCGCAAAAGGGAAACCAACGAAAAGCGTAAGGGCTGCAAGGAAAAGAGGCTTTTTTCGAAAAAGCTTGGTATACATAGTTATTTCAGCTCCTTGTGCCCCACTATCCTCTTTGGGCCCTGAGCGTTTGTTATGAAAAGTTGAATAAAGTCTATTGATACAACCTTGATTTTCGCCCGGCATCCCGGGACCAGATCCGACCTTTTCAGGCTCTGGTATATCTATAAAATCGAGGTAGTTTTTACAATCGGGCAGGTGATTTAGATTTGAGCCTTATAAATCAAGGCCTAAATCTAAATATCGTCTTTCGGTAGTGAAGGTATATACTGTATATACTCTCAATTCATAATGGTAGCGCATGGAGGGGGAGAGTCAACCCCACAATTATTTTCGGCAACATATGAAATATATGTCAAAAATATTGACAAATAGTTATAAAATAGTGAAATACATAAAATACAATGCGTAGAGAAGGAGGTGCTCGAGCAAATGAATATGTGCCGCCAACGCACTCGCAAGAAGAAGCGGTTGCCAAACTACAACGAGCATACCAGGAAGAGAAATATACGCTTGGCATCGATGTCAAAGACGACGGGAGTCGGGAAGTAAAGCTCCATCGAAAAAACAAGAAAATACTTGTAAAGACTAAGAGAAAGCTCGAGGGAGATCACACTGAAAACGATCCTGAAATGGAGATGCGAGCAACTTTGGCGCAATTGGGGTACCCCAACAAAGAAGTAACGCGGCTTATGAATGACATATCAGCTGCAGAAAAAATAGTCTCAAATAATTTACCATACTCCAACCCAAAAATCCCAATAACGGCTCGCCCGCACATTGAAAAAGTAGCCCCACCAGAACCTATTACAGAACATGCGGATATTATAAAAAAAATAGGAGCCTGGTTGCCCGGTGCCGTAGCAAAAGCGGCATACAATAAAATTAAAACGGAACGAAATCTCCACGCCTCACAAATAAAAAAGATTTCAAAAAATTGGCTTCCGGAAGGAAACTTTAGAAAGCCAGAGGAAGAAGCTCAAAATGAACTTGTTTTTGAGCTAGCTCCTGGGGATACACTTATCCATCCCAAAACGAATGAAAGATATCAGGTACAAGAAATACCTGACTATGTTGCTTTTCCAAGAGATCCGAGGCAAGAAGAAAAGAATTATTTCCATATTAAAAATCCAGATAGTTCAATCTCAATCATGGATACCCACCGAGCCGAAGCGTGGATCAAAGAAAATGAGCTTATGTTGTCTGATAACACAACGAAGGAAAGAAGCGCCTCAAAAAATGGACGGCTGTGGTGGGAAAATCAAGAAGACACCCAGCCAAGAATCAGCCGTTACGAGGTACCGAAAGAAGCAGCGTCAATTTCGCCGCGCTTTCGTGAGGAGGATGCCAGAGAGCAGAAATTTAAAGATGAAAGATATATCGATGCTGCTTTAAGAAGTATATTACCGAAGCTCAACGAAAATGAAACAGTATTGATCAAGGGGGGCCAGATAATTATTGAAAGAAAAATAATTGATATAGAAGGGATCAAGTCACCCAAAACTCAGTATTTACCGTATGAGGAAATAGCTAAAGAACTCGAGGCTAGAGAGACGCATAAGAGAAAAGCCCACCATGTCGAACACACTCCTGTCCCTGTCGAAAAAGGAATATCGTATTGGGAGGAAGAACTCAAACGGGCACAAGACCCACAGAATGATCCCAAAGGGGAAGGCATTCCTGACCAGAAGTTTATCGCTTTTATAGAACGAAAGCTTGAAAAACTCCGCGCACAGGAGCCGAAAGAAAAAGACAAATTTAAAGGGTATGAATTAATGAATAAAGAAGAGCTCTTAAAAGAGTTTGCGCAGTTGAAAACTGCAGTTAACTCCATAAATGAAGATATAAAAACAAACGCACTACCTGAATTTAAAAAAGTGCAGGCCTTGCTTCTTGGAATGAGAGGAAAATAAAATATTATTGCTACAATATACTTTATGAATAATGGACCAAGAAATCCCGGCGTACTATTAAATTCTGTTCAAGAACAAGAGACAGTACTTCGCGCAACGCTGACCGAAATTGCCAATGAATTTTTTCTAAGTATCGATCCACAGTCTGGTGATGTAGAGGCGCTCAGAGATCAAGCCATACAAGAACTTGAAAGTATCATCGCCGACAATAAGCTAAGTCGAAAGACAGCTACGGGTAGTGAAAAGGACACAATGAATAAAGTCATACGGGACTGTGCAGCAGCAATCACTAAACTGAGAGAGAGAAAAGCGCCGAATGATGATACTAAGAAAAAAGATTTAAAGTCTGAAAAAACACCTGCCAAAAAGATACTTGGGTCTCGCCTATCCGGGCTTGAAGAAAATTTAGTACAACTTGAAATACAAAAAAGTATCGAGGGTATGGAGAAAAAATTTCTTACTGCTCTAGGGAAGCCAGTACCACTGGAGTCTGAGGATTTGGAAGCTATGCAAAATTTTTTTTCAGACCCCATAGCCTACTTGGGACACGAATACCGAACAGCTCGAGACTTTTATGTAAAGAAAAATGAAACTGAATCCAATGCAGCTACCAAACAAAAAAATGAAACTGAAATAGCCCTACTCGATACTAAATTAAAAAACCTAGATTATTACAAAAAAACATTCGCAGTTCGATACGAGGAAGATATAAAGAGGCTGCAGGAAAAATTTTCAGAAAAAGAAGGACGGTTTGAATATCATCAAAATACTATCGCAGAAAAAAAAGAACTTGCTGAACTCGAAAAATTGTTCAGCGATCCACGTGGGATAGAAGGGGTTATCCATGGAAATGACGTATTCGATGAAAATGGCGAGCTCGTGGGAAGCGATGGCTGGGGAAGACCAGATCTTGACGCACAAGGTCTTGAACTTTTGTGTGAGCTAGCTGGCATAAAACTCAATCGTCTGACGGTTGTCTCTAAAGGCGATAGGCTTACCCGTACCGAGCAACTCGAAAGAACACAGAAAGAAAATGACACCAACCCACCGGCCGGAGTTGTCAACTTCGATACTTCGGGGAAAGATGGGGCTACTATTGAGCCTGATGGTACCGTGACTTTCGACCACCACGATCCAAAGCGCAAGGACCGCTTCACTTCAGCCACAGAAGGTATGTATCGAATGCTCATGAAGATGCCGCAATATCGAGAAAAGCTCTTACCTGTAAACGGCCTCGAGCAATATATTACACTCGTCAATAGAATTGATAATTTATCCTATCTTGATTCAGAAATTCGAAAAAATTTTGATAAAAAATGGTCCCATACCCCGTATGGGGTGTCTAAAAGTATTTCCGCTAAAGATATGCTGGGCTTAGTCGCAAACAGGTTTACCATTATGAAAGACAAGATTGATTTTGGAAAACCCTTCACCTCAAATGAGTTGGCTATTGTTGTAAACACCATAGAAGATCCTGTTACGCGCGAGCGTACGGGCGGGATGCCACTTCGAGAAATCTGCAACGATCAACAAAAAAAGGTGTTCAACTCAGGAAGAGGTATTACCAAAGCGGAAAAGAAAATGGAAGCGCTTGATATTACTTTTGACCATCCGGTATTAGGGAAAGTTCTAATAAATTTTATTGAATACAATAACAACACGATCCCCCTTGGCGCGACGGCAGCGTATGCAAAAGGATATGACACTTATATAGCCATTAGACAGAAAAACGTATTCACTTCATCAAAAAAGGATTTGGCAGAGGTTGAAAAAGAACTTTCCAAAGTCCTACCAAGCAAACTTATTCGATCCAACATGATCGCAACTGACTACGAAAAGAATAATGGACACGATGTAGACGTAGTAGGGACACTCACCGCCATGGGAATACCAGTGGATGAACAAAAGTTTGCAGAATATAAACAAAATGAGTTTGAGGAGTTCAAAGCTCGGATCGCCGAGGGATTCCTTAAATTAAAAAATCCAGATGCAATCCGAAAAGCAGAAGGTAACCTAAAAAATATACGGGGTAAGATCACAGCATTATCAGCAGAAGTAAAAACGAACATTCCAGAGAAAAAGATTGGAAATGTCACTGATTACGAAAAGGCACTTGAAGATAAAGATTTTTTTACGCAAGCAGATTTGGACCACCAATACGACCTCGTCGGAGATACTACCAAACAGGATCTCTATTTTAAGCTCAAAACAACAGAAGAAATCAAGCGAGAACTTATCAAAGTATTTAAAGAGAAACTAGAAAAAAATAACCCTAGCAAAAAGTAGGAGAAATTTCTTGTTTTAGTAGGTATTTAAACCGAATTGTTTTAAAATAGAGAAGTAATCTATGGGGTATTTGACTGACTAGTTTTTTTGTAGTATAATAAACATAATATATGACTGGAAAAACTCCTGATAACGCACTAGTACTCTTTGATAAACTCAGCACTGGAGTTTCTTCGCCTGATCCAGTCACAGAGCTCGCAAGTCTTCAAAAGTTTAGAAGTGAAGGTGTCTTAACCGCAGAACAACTCACGACTTTGGCTACGCTCGAAAATGAGCTTGAGAAGGCAGAGGCGGCGCTAGAAAAATTAAAAGCTCAAAAAGAAAAAGATTTAAAAAAATTCCAAAAGAATGTTAAACAGTTACCCCTACTGACAGGCAGAAAAGTCTACAGTATTGAAAAAAGAAAGCTCACTACAGAATGGGAATTGGACACAGTGCAAGACAAGGCTGACAAAGATCGGGGACTGGTACGAGTAATCAAAAAAGTTATAGAGAAGGACGCAGATGGAAATGATGAAGAACATGAAAAGTCAGATTTGATTCCCATTGAAGACCTACTCTCACTCAATGTACATTTGTCGAGAGATTTCAACGACACAAAAAATATTAACCACCTCACCAAGCCAGAAGTGACTGTCGAGCCAGGGCTTACAGGAGCTGATACATGGGAAGGAAAGGAAAACAAAAAAGAAGCAGCAAAAGATACTGCAAATGAAATTCAAAATCGCATTGAGCGTTTTGATCGCATTGTGAGCAGATCAATAGTTTCCAAAGATAGTGCAACGTTAAAGGAGATTGGGAATGAAATAAAAAATAGCATTGTTGAAATCGAGAATAGTGATGAGGCTACTAAGCAAGCTTTGTATCCTTGGATTGCACGGAGTAATCATATTTTAAACGACATCACTAAATACTTTGAACAAAATAAAAATGATGTATCTGAAAATCCTGAAGAGAAGCGCAGACTTGCATATGAAAATATACAGAAAAAAATAGAAGCGTATGAGTCAATGAAAAAAAGAGTAGCCGCGTTTCA
>JACCDY010098630.1_pt1 | contig 18573 bp, 11 predicted proteins | sample 7446391 | NCBI WGS metagenome assembly JACCDY01 (sample SAMN15323451, study PRJNA562643) | freshwater metagenome | isolation source: river surface water | place: USA:Blue River Watershed | collected 2017-08-18
CAGCACCGGCTCCACCACCACCGGTGTAGTTGTAGTTCATAGAACCGCTTGAACCAGCGCCTCCGCTAAATGTTGCACTGGCAGCACCGGCCCCAGCTGTGCCGCCGCTACCACCTATGGTTCGGTTGGCACCAAAGAAACTATCTTGGCCATTACCGCCGGTTGATCGATCGGTGTACCACTTGGTGGCAACACCACCTTGGCCAACCTGGACCTTCATGGTTTGACCCGGAACAACGTTCACCGCAGAGCGATAGTTGTAGGCACCCGCTGCACCGCCACCGGAATGACGAGAACCACCCGCACCACCACCGGCAACTTGCAAAACCTCAACCTGGCCAAGACCGGTTGGAACTACCCAACCACCCTCTTTGGTGATGTACGTGCGCGGGAATGTGACAACAGTTTTTCCCTGGCGAGTAGATGGGTTGGTTACCGTCTTCACATCTTTGCGATTTATGGCATTGCCTTCAAAGTTATTTATTTTTAAATCGCTGGCGTTGTTGGCAAGATTTTTTTGGTTCTTGATCGTCGCGCCAATTTCATTGAAGTCGTAATACACCGATAGCGCCGCGTCGTTAACATCCGCACGAGAGTGCATATCGCTCAAAAGATTTCCGGTGCGGTTGCTCTTGTAGACCTTGACTTCATCAATTCCGAAACCGGCGTCACGACTGTGACTGTAGAGGTAGTTGTTATTTCGCAGATTTGTGCGGCCACCAATAGCGAACGCTGCGTTGCTATCAGTTGGTGCGCCGGTAAAAGATTTATCTGCCGCGTTATACCAGGTGTCACCCTGCGCGACGAAAACTCCATCAAAGTAAACGTAGGTTGTGCGGCCCGCGTTGCGCACTGCCACGTGCATCCACTGATCGTGCTTCATTCGAACGCCAGAGTTCATCCAGCCCCAAGCACCATTAGGCCCCCAGTACGCCCAACCAAAATTTCCGTCACTCAGCTGCGAGAACACCCAACTGTTTTCTTTACCCACGAGCGACAAAAACGTGCTGGCCTTAGCGGAGGGGATGTTGATCCAGAACTGAACGGTCGAGTCGTTAGTGAGAGTGAAAGCCTCTTCGTCATAAGCCTCAAGGCCCTGGTTGTTGGCCCAAGAGTAAGTGGCAGTGTCGTAGTAGCGGTCCAAAGATGTTTCCTGAACGGCGGCCATAGCCACTGGTGACTGAACGAAGTTTGCTCCGGTTGCGAGGAACACGGCAGAAAGCAAGATGACCGCAAAACGCTTGATTGAGAACTTGCGGCGAGAACCCAAAATCCGGGTGCGAGCGAGGGCGAAACGTGGTGCGAGATTTCGCATCATTTTTCCTCCCTCGGGCAGGCCAAGGCAGAACCTTGACAAGTTCAAGGGTAAAAAACGGTTTGAATTACAAGGTTGTAGTTATGCGGTTATACCGAACATAATTTGGGGGTCTGGAGTGTCGGATTTAAATATTTTTTTGGCTCTTTTTTGCCCGCTTTTTCAAGGATTTTCGCCAAATCAAGATGGCCGCCAAAGCAACACCGATAAACCCAAATCCAATCCACCAAAATGAGCCATTTTCAGAGATTTCATCGAGGGTAAATCCCCCTGGAATTTGAGGTGTTTTTCCGTCGTAGCCGTTGGTTTCAGCCGGGTCACCGTCATCGAAATTTGTGGTGCCGTCGCCATCGATATCGTTGTCGTTGATGTTGGCTACGCCGTCGCCATCGATGTCAGGATCTTCGTTGTTAGCTATGCCGTCGCCGTCGGTGTCGAACTGGGTTCCGGTCTCCAGAATCAGGGGTTTTTGATTCTGTACAAATATCGCTGAGTCAGCAACCGTGGCCGCCTGGGCGGGTGCAACGCTGAATGCTCCGGCCAAAAGAGAAAGCAAAAGCGCTAGAACAATGACGATCGCGCCAAGGCGAATAACTTTATCTCGGCGCAATTAGAGCTTCCACTTGGCCATGATTTGGTCCAGGAGCTCCTGGGTTGACTGCCCAATGTGCTCTTTTTCCAGCTCTGGCAAATCATGTACAATTTTCTCGGATTCGGTCATTTCTGCCTTTTTGCGAGAGCGCTTTGCCGGTGCCGGCTGCTTTGGAATGTGTGGCACGCCCTCGGCAACATCTAGCAGCTCGGTGAAGAGATCGTAAGGCAAGATAACTGCCTGTGGTTTACGGTGACTACCAAAGACAATCGGTCTGGCCTCGGCACCCAGGGTCTTGTATTGGGCCACTCTAGTGGTGAGTTCTGCGCGGGCAGTAGAGGTAGCCTGAACCCCGTCTTCGGCAAGAATTAGGCGCAACTGAGCGATGTTTAACATGCCACTAGCCTATTCTGTACAGATTGCTATTTGCGACGACACGCAGGTTGTATCTCCGCACAATCACTTAAAATTTCGGCAATTCTGGAACGCTTTGGCTAGTCTTTGGCCGAAGGAGACGGGCTAGGGCTGGCAACCGGCACTGCTGTAATCGCCAGCTTGCCCTCAGGGGCCACCGGCATCAGTTCAACCCAGGTGTTCCCAGGAGCCAATAGCACAGGGGCGCCAGCGGCATCAACCAGCGAAATCGGCGCCGTAGCCGAGGCCTTTGACCAGGTAGCTTCCACATACTTACCCCCGGTGAATACCCAGGCCTTGCCGGTATCCACCATCACGGTCTTGGGGATGTTGCCGTACTTCCTGTCCAGGTAGCTGCGATCAATTCGAACCTGCATGACCACAATGTTGGTTGCCGCAACCTGGGCACCGTCCAACTTATCCAGCAGTGGCTTGCCGTCTTGGGTGCGCAGCCATTTTGAACCGTCAGATGATGGGGTCCAAAGTGCAGAAGCCTGAGGGAACTTGACCTCAAACTTGGTCACCGCTACGCCAGTCTGGCCGGCGCTGGAACTTTGTACATCTTTGCCATATTGGAACTGCTGAGCCGGTGCGGTTAATTCTGGGTGGTCCATCGCCAGCTTTTGCACATTCACAATCACGTTGTGCGGGGCAATTCGTTCAGAACTGCGGCTGAAAGTACCCTTGCCCTGCTCGGTAGTCTCCGAGGCCACAAAAACCGGGGCTTGATTGATCATGTTTACAAAGACTGCTTGACCACCGCTAAAACAAACGATTCCGCCAAATGGGCTCAGAATATCTGGGTCCATAGGGCGAATTGAGCGCACCGGACCAATCGCATCAGGCTGGGTTGAGTGCCAAATGGCAACCAGGCGGGTCAAACCACCTTCAACCAGCGCGTCAAAGACGATATCGGTGCTATTTAGGCCCGATTGCGGGCGAGGGGCCTCTGATCCGTTGTCAATCTTGCAGGCAACTGAGGGCTTCTTGATTTGCAGCGCGGCAGGGGTGTTCTCTTCGTATTGAATCCCGGTCAACGGTGCGGTCACGTAAACCGGCTCCGGCTCGGCTGGAACCAGCGGATTTACCACGGCCCCACCAGCACAGCCGGTCAGCGCCAAAGCGCCGATCGAGCTGATTAGAAAAGCTTTTGCCAGGCTCTTAGAGCGCGCTGCAAAGTTCATGCCACGAGTTTATGCCCGCAGCCACTACTTATTGGTAGGCACAACCACATTGCTCGGCGGCGAATCAACGCTGCTGGCGGTGGCATTGCTGGCCACGACCGTGAAGGTGTAACTGACCCCGGCGCGCAATTTGAGCACCGCGCTGGTCGCCACCGCCGATACCCTCAAGCTGCCAACCACGTTGCCACCAGCCCAAACCTTGACGGTCTGGGAAACCAACGGGTTCAAGCTGTTATCGGCCTGCACCCAACTAACGGTTGCGGCTCGCTTGCCGGCAACTGCAGACACCGATGTTGGTGCCAGCGGCGCCTTAGCCAGCGGAATACCGATGCCAGCTGGGTTGGCGTAGAGCAGCGAATTCACCGTGCCCGTTGGCATCGAGCTAACCGCATCCTTGGTGGCGGAATCGGTAAGGGCCAATGAAACAATGTTTGGCTGCTGCAAGCCGCCAGCCAAAAGCACCGCGGCCACTCCGGCCACGTGCGGGGCGGCCATTGAGGTTCCGCTGAGTACGGCAGTTGCTGAGTCGCCGGTGATCCACGCTCCGTTAATTGCTGAGCCCGGTGCCGCCAGGTCAACGCAAGATCCAAAGTTGCTGTAGCTCGCGAAGGTATCGGTGTTGGTGGTAGCAGCCACGGTTATGGCCCCAGCCACACGAGCGGGCGAACTTGTACAAGCATCCACTTTTGAGTTTCCAGCGGCGGCAACCACGGTAATTCCGCGGTTAATTAGTGAGTTGACCGCAGCGTCTAGCGAGGAACTAGCCCCACCACCAAGACTCATGTTGACTACCGCTGGGGTGCCATCAACATACTGGCCGGCAATCCAATCAAGGCCGGCAATTACACCCGAAATGCTGCCAGAGCCGTCACAGCCAAGTACGCGCACCGGAATCAGGGTGGCAGCCTTGGCCACGCCAAAGTTTGTGCCAGCGGCAATTGACGAGACGTGGGTACCGTGACCGTTGCAGTCCTCGGTGCCATTGGCGTCACTTATGGCTGAGTATCCGGCACTGACGCGGCCGGTGAATTCCGAGTGGCTAGCGCGTATTCCGGTGTCAACCACGTAAATCTGAACCCCGCTGCCGTTACTGGCGTAGGTGTACGAGCTGGAAAGCGGAAGGCCGGTTTGGTCAATACGGTCAATTCCCCAGGCCGACGGGCTGATCTGGGTCTCAGTTGCGGTTACCTCGGCATCTTCTGTAATTGAGGCAATTGTGCCGCGCTTGGCAAAGTTGGCGCGCTGCTTATCGGTCAAACCGGCAACTACACCGTTGAAAACCTTGCTGAACTGCTTGCCTACCGACGCCTTGGCCGAGCGCAAGGCCGAAATCTCGTTGCCAGGGTTCGCCGACTCGTTGAATCGAATAATGTACTGAACCTTGTTGCCGTTTTCTTTCTTTTCGTCAGCCTTTGCCAGTGCGGCGGCCTTCTTCTCGGCGCCGGTCAACTTCACCGGGTTGCCAAAGGTAGCCTTGCCTTCAGCGGTTACCGGCTTGCCAGTTGAGTCTTTCTTAGCGTTGACAAAGTCTTTGCCGATATCTGCCGGTTTGCCCGTTTCAACCGGTTTGTTCACTCCAACCGGGTCTCCGGTGGCCACTGGCTTGCCTGAGTCAACCGGCTTACCGGTGACTTTATCGGTGTTGGAATCTGCGTTGATTACCAAAGATCCGCCCTGCTTACCGTTGCCCGAATTTCCGGGGGCAGTATCTGGCTTGGCGGCCTGGGCAAGGTTTGAGCCGGTCAAAACTAGGGCGGTCACCGCAGAGGCAGCAAAAAATACAGCAAGTTTTGTACGCATACTCGAATTCTACGCCCGCAAAATGTGTGCAAAAAGTAATTCACAGGGATCTCTCACCCGCGGTAAACCAGTTGCCTAGACTTGAGCGCATGAAGGTTCTAGTCACCGGCGGCGCCGGCTACATTGGCAGTCACGTCGTGCGCATGTTGCAAGAGCGCGGTGATCAGGTGATCGTGGTTGACGATATGTCTGAGGGTGTGCGTGCCCGCATCGGTGACACCAAGTTGGTCCAGCTGGATCTGGCCGCCCCAGAGGCGTTTGAGATTTTGAAGACTCTCTTCAACACCGATTCCATCGACGCCGTGGTGCACTTTGCCGCCCGCAAGAAGGTAGGTGAATCTGTTGAGAAGCCCGAGTGGTACTTTTCGCAGAACATTGGCGGCATGGCCAACCTCATGGGCGCGATGCGCGAGGCCGGCGTGAACAAACTGGTTTTCTCATCTTCGGCCGCCACCTACGGCATGCCAGATGTTCCAGCAGTGACCGAAGACACCAACTGCAAGCCCATCAACCCATACGGCGAGACCAAGTTGGTTGGTGAGTGGATGGTTGACGCGGCTGCTTCCGCCTGGGGACTTCGCGGGGTGAACCTGCGCTACTTCAATGTGGCCGGAGCCGGTTGGCCAGACCTTGCCGACACCGCAGTAGCAAACCTAGTGCCCATTGTTTTTGCAGCGATACGTTCTGGCAATTCTCCAAAGGTTTACGGTGATGACTACGCAACAGATGACGGCTCCTGCGTGCGCGACTACGTGCACGTGCACGACCTGGCCAGTGCTCACCTGGCGGCGATTGATTATTTGAACAGTGCCGATTACAACCGTGATGTGCGCCCGCACACCACCTTCAACGTTGGTACCGGTAAAGGCTCGAGCGTTTTTGAAGTGATTGAAGAAATTAAGAAAGTATCTGGCATTGATTTCCAAGAAGAGGTTGTAGATCGACGCACTGGTGATCCACCGTACCTATGTGCTGATGTTTCTCGGATCAAAAATGTTTTGGGTTGGTCTGCAAAGCATGATCTGCACGACATCGTTGAGTCGGCGTGGGCTGCTACTCAGTAGCCAAATATTTTGCGCTAAATAACTTCGTTGGCGCGAGCTAGATCCTCAGCAAAATCAACCTCAACGGCGTAAAGATCACTGATGTCTACGGCCTTGAACTTCACCTCACCGGCTGCAATGGCGATTTCAAGCCCGCGTTCAAAATAATCCTGGTCAGCTACTTCGTCTAGGCGCTTGATTACCGCAGCCTTGTCGCGCGACGAAACAAAGTTAATGCCAACAGCCTCGCCCAATCCGCCAACCACGGTCTTCGAAAGTTCCGCAACAAAACCATCGGCATCAAGCGTGTATTTCACTTCTTCATCAGCAACCGATGAGTGGTTCACCACTACGAAAGATTCATCGGTGTTGATCATTGGGGTGACCCGGCGCAAGACCTCAGGGTCAAAAACCACATCGCCATTCATCCACAGCACTCCGCCGTCGCCAGAGGCACGCAGGGCGCGCAGCAGACTCTTTGATGTGTTGGTCTGGTCGTAGGCCTCGTTGTAAACGTAGGTGGCCTCAGGAAAGCGCTCGATGATTGCCTCAAGTTTGAAGCCCACAACAGTGGTCAGGCGGTAGTCGGCGCCAAAGGCGGTCTTTAGGTTGTCAACCTGCTGCTGCATGATTGAGCGGCCGTCCTTTAGCTCTGTCAGCGGCTTCGGCAGCGGGCGGCTGAGGCGAGTTCCCATGCCCGCGGCAAGAATGACGACCTGAATTGACATACCAAGAGCCTACTTTGTGCGGCCAGCGACTGAGCTGGCAGAACCATTGGCGGTGCCAAAAACCTCAGCAACCACGCGGGCGGTAGCCTTGCCGTCCTCTAGCGAATTGAACTTTTGCTGCCAGGCTTTGTAGGCCTTGCCGTACTGCTTTGCCACTTCATTTATGTTCTCTAGTGCGGCAATCACCTCGGCGGTGGTGAGGCAAATTGGTCCGGGTGCCTCGGCAACAAAATTAAAATAGAAACCACGATCGGCAACATACTTGTCGATATCCGGGGTCAAGAAGATCATTGGCTTACCGGTGATTGCAAAATCAAACATCACCGATGAATAATCCGTGATCAAAACGTCAGCGGCCAAATAAAGCTCTGTAATGTCTGGGTAATCTGTGACATCAATTGCGCCGTTCGCGGTTTTTGAATTGTGCGCGTCAAGAGTCATGCTGTGACCGCGATACATCAACTGAAAACCCTTTGGCATTTTGGTTGCGGCATCAATGTGGTTCACGGTTTGTAAAGTTCCAATTGCATTGCGATTGGTGTCGCGCCAGGTTGGTGCGTACAAAACTAGCTGAGTCTGCGCGCTCTTAACGCCAAGTTGCTTGCGCACCCGATTGCGAACTGCAACGCGCTCATCCGCACTTGCACTTAGTCTGTCATTGCGCGGGTAACCAACCTCAAGAGTTTTTCCTGATTCGTTCTTGATCGGAAAACCAAAAGCCGATGCAAAACACTTGGTTGCATATGCACTTGGCGAAATTAGGTAATCCCAGGCGGCAGCCTCTTTGCGCATTGTGCTGAGGTACTGAGCAGAAACTTTTCCGGCTTCAATGTCTCGCACCAAACGCTTTAGCGGAGTACCGTGCCAAGTTTGCAAATAAATCTGGCCGGAAACTTTTTTGAAGTACCAAGGGAACGCAGAATTGTTCACGAGGTATTTGGCAGTTGCTAAAACTTTTAGCCATTCGCGCGAACCGTACTTCAAACCGGTAGAACCTTGTGGCGCTTGAACCCCCGGCTTCACGGTCCAAAAGAATTCCAAGTCAGGTCGCGAAATTTTCAGTGCATTGAAAATATCCAGCGGGCTATCACCAATTACTTTTCCATCGAACGCCTCAAACAAAACCGCGTTGCGCAGTTGCACACCATCAACAGGCCGATACAGCGCGCTGCGAATCAAATCGTTCTTGCGGCGGCGAAGAGCACCAATGATTCGTGCCGGTGTGTAGGCCATTAGCGCGAGCCCTTTGAGGCAGAACCTTTATCGGTGTGTGCAGTTGACTTTTCAACTCGGCTCTTATCCACAATTCCAAAGGCACTAAAGAAGTAGCCGCGCCAAAAGCCGATGCCCCAAGAGAAGTGCATGGTGGGCAGCGCAATCAAGAGTGCGATGCGCGACTTCAAAGACAAGGACTGTGCAGTAGAGGCCAGGAATGCCACGCCCAGCATGTAAATGGCGGCTGGAAAAATTCCAACCCCCTGCCCCGCTGCCAACCAGTAAAAGCCCATGGCAACCGCGCCAACCAATACCGGCGGAATCCAGTAGCGCAGGCTAGCCCCAGATGCATTTCTGCGAGTCAGGTCGCCGCGCCAAATTCCAGTTGATAGAAATTGCTTAGACAACTTGCTCCAGGTGCCGCGTGGCCAGTAGGTGACCTTGAGCTCTGGGCTAAACCAAACCAAACCGCCGGTCTTCTTGATGCGCTGAGCTAGATCCCAATCCTCACCCCGCACGATGGTCTCGTCGTAGCCGCCCACTCGCTCCAGCGCGCTCTTCTGAAAAATACCCAGGTAGGCACTCTCGGCCTCGCCCTCTTCGCCACCAACGTGAAACTTTGCCCCGCCGATGCCAAATCGCGAGGTGTAGGCCCAGGCGACCGCTTTTTGAAATGCGCTGGTGCCTTTGGCGTCCATGATTCCACCAAGTAGGTCGGCTTTTTTATCCAGCAGGATTCTGACGCCGTTTTCCAAATACCCAGCTGCCGGTTCACTGTGAGCATCAATGCGCACGATGATGTCGTGCTTGCTTTGCCGCACAGCCTCGTTCAAACCTAGGGTGGTTAGGCCACGTGGGTTATCGATTAGGCGAATGCGCTTGTCAGCCTTGGCTAGCTCGGCAGCAATCTGGTTAGTGTTGTCGCGCGATGGCCCAAGGGCCAACAAGACTTCCAGGTCTCCAGAATATTTCTGACCCAGCACACTGTTAACCGCGGCGGCCAAATGATTCTCTTCATTCAACACAGGAATGATGACTGAAATCGCCGGAGCTTTTTTAGGCGTCACGGTTTTTACTTTTGCCTCAGGCATGCTTACTCTGAAATCTCGTCCATGTATTGGCTGTATGCGCCAACAACCTTCTTTGGGTCACCATCCATGCGAATCAAACCCTTTTCCAACCAGATAACCCGGTTGCAGGTTTCTAAGATTGACTCCATTGAGTGACTTACCAAGAACACAGTTCCGGCATTTTCGCGCAGTTGGCGCATGCGTGCCTCCGAGCGATTCTGAAATTGCTTGTCACCAACCGATAGCGCCTCATCAACAATCAAAATGTCGTGATCGCGATGCGCGGCAATTGCAAACTTGAGTCTTGCTGCCATACCAGAGGAGTAGGTGCGCATCGGCAAATCAATAAAATCTTCAAGGCCGGCAAACTTAGCAATCTCATCGACCGACTTCTCCATGTCTTTGCGACTCTCGCCCATGGCCATGCCGCCAAGCAGAATGTTGCGCTCACCAGAGATATTCGGCAGCAACGCGCCACCAACGCCAAGCAAGGTTGGTCGCGCGATAGCGTAAACGCTGCCGCCGTCTATGGGGGTCAGCCCAGAAATTGCACGAAGCAGTGTGGATTTACCAGAGCCATTGGAACCGATGATGCCGATTGACTCACCCTCGTAAACGGTGAAGCTAACTCCCTTTACCGCGTGTACTTCACGCAGGTTTGAAGTCTTCGAAAAGATTCCGTTCTTGCCTTGGCCGCGAGTGACTCGCTTACCCGATGCATAAACCTTATAGATGACGTGAACATCATCCACAATCACTACCGGCTTGCGGTCTGACTTTATTACTGCAGCTTTTTTCACGGCCATGACTCTAGTCCCGCCCATATTCTTCTTCTGCTTTCCAGAAGAAGATGCTGCCAAAGATGAGAGTTGCAAAAGCCCAAATCGCGCAGGCAATCCAAATATCGGTTTCCATGGTGTAGCCCTGCACGAGTGCGCCACGGGCAATCTCAATGAAGTCGTAGACCGGATTCAGTTTTGCAAAGGTAAGCAACTCTGGATAGTTTGCCAAAACCTGCTCAACGCTGAAGAAAATACCGGAGGTGTAGAAGAAGATGCGAGTGACAAAGGGCAAGAGCTTGCTGAGGTCGCGAACTTGGGCGGTAAGCCGGGCGGCAATCATGGCCAGTCCGGCCGAAAACATGGTCATCAAAAACAGAATGGGAATCAGCGCCAACCAACTCCAGGTAATTTCACGCTGAATGATCAAGAGTGTGACCAGCAAAATACCCAGCTGTGGTAGCAGGTTCACGAACTGGGTGATCACTGTTGAGATTGGCAATAGTGCACGAGGGAAACTTAGACTGCGCACCAATCCAGAGTTGCTGGTGATTGACGAGGCACCGCTGTAAAAACTGCCAGACATGAATGAAAACAAAAAGACGCCGGTGAAAAGAAACGGCAAGAAGTTGTCTGGGCGGCTATCGCCAAGTATTACACCAAAAATCAGGCCGTAGGTAGCCGCTTGAATGGTTGGCAGCAGAATATTCCACCACTTGCCTAAGCGGTTTCTTGCGTTGGCGGCTTCGTTTGAAAAAGTTGATAGGGCCACAGCAAAATCTTTGCGCTGCCAGGTTTCTGCAATGTAGTTGAAAAACGACGGACGCGCACCCATGCGCTTTAGTCCGTGCTCGGCAGCGTAGGCTGCTAGGTTTTCCTGACTCACCCGTTCAGTTTACTGGCGCTTGCTCTTTCGACGACCCCACAGAGCCTGCAGAACAGTGAATCCTGCGGCTATGCCGGTACCAATCCAAAGCTCATAGGACACAGTCAACCAACCGATTACCGCTGCTGGAATACCTGCAACTGCAGAGATGACAATCAGGCTTATTCTGCGTTTACTACTAATGGGTCGGCGAATAAATCTGGCAACCACGCCTAGTAGCCCTAGCACTATGGCCAGAATCACTGTCCACCAAGCAATTTCTTTATCTAGTGGAACTTCACGAACAACAGTTTGCAAACCACCGGCATCAGATGAACCGCTGATGATGACAGTTGCCTGAGTTCCTTGGTCGAATTTCTTAATCTCAGTTACTGCTTCGTCGCTAAGCACAACCTCGCCATTGCCATCGGTGGACACGCCCTCGATAGATCTAATCCCAACAATTCGAATCGAGTGGCCACCAGTTTCAAGAAGGTCAACGGGTAATGCTCCCCTAAGCGTGGCTTTGCCAAATCGGTCAACCAGCGCTTCACCAAAAATTATTGGCTGAGTGGTCACAGTGAGATAAACCGCAGTGCCTGGAAGGTATGTCTCAGCTGAGGCATCTACCTGAATCCACTTAGTTGACCCATTCAAGTTCAATGAACCCAACGAAAGCGGCTTGTCTAGGCCAGAGGCCTTGAACAGGTCAACCTGGGCATCGGTGATTTTGTTACTAAAGACTTCATCTTTAGTTGGCGGAATAACGCGCACTACAGAATCTATGGACGCAAACGGGGTGCGCTGACGATCGGTTGATTCTTTGATTGCTGCCGCAATTGTCACTGGGTCTGGCGCATCCCCAGGAGCCACAACAAACTGGCCGGTGATTCGCGAACCAATGACTTCAATTCTTAATCCGGCACCGGGAGCAAAACCAGATATCTTCTCTGTGGCAACTCCAGCCAACGTGCGCTTAGCCGCACTGACTACATCTTTGGTGCCGTCTGGGTTTTCAGTTGTGACCACAGTGGTTGGCGGATCAGCAATCTCAACCTTGGTTACCTTGGCCGACTGAACATTTGGCGTCGCTGCAGGAGATGCTGCCGAAGATGGCTGGCCGTTCGGCGAGGCACCCGGAGTTGGCTTACCGCTAGCCTGTGCACCAGGTTTTTGAGCAGCTGGGGTTTCAGAACCTTGCTGCCCTGGAGTTTGTTTTGGTTCCGAGGCCGAACTATTAGCTGGCTTTGGATTCACCAAATTACCAATCAGTTCGTTTACCTTGTTCAAAACAGAATTAATGTTTTTGGCCACCTCTGTTACTGGAACCACCGGCTTGCTGGCCTGGGGTGAGGCAACAGGTTTTGGCGTGACTCTAGGAGCTGGCGCAGGGGCGGCCGAAGGCAGCGGAATTGGCACAGGTGCCACAGTCTTGCTTGGCTTAGGGGCAGGCGACTTGGTTGCACTTGGAGCCGGTGTTGGGCTGGGGTTAGAAGACGGACTTGGGGCTGGTGCCGGAGCTGCGCCGCCTCCGCCTCCGCCACCGCCATTGTTAGTGACGCTGGCAGCAGTGGTTGTAAAGCTGCGGACTGCGCCGTTTGCAGTGGTACCGCTGGTTGGGGTGGCAATCACCCTGAAGTAATAGGTGGTTCCACCGGTTAGACCGGTAGCGCCGACTGATGAATTATTGGTTGTGTTTGGGGACACTGACGCGTTAGTGACTGAACCAAGTTTTGAGTTGTCGCAACTACCAATCGAGTTGGCTCCAACGTTTCCAGTCGCTGAAAGACAGAAGGTCACAGTAGATGATTTGGTACCACCAACCACAGTGCCCGGCAAAGTGGCGCTGGTTTCAGTAACGTTCTGAGCAGTGTTCGTGGTTGCACTCGGTGGCGTATCGGTAGTAAAGCTACGCACAATTCCAGAAATTGCAGTTCCACTTGTAGGTGTGGCAATCACCTTGAAGTAATAGGTTGTGCCGGGGTTCAAGCCAGTGAGATTTACTTTTGGCTGGATAGTGGCATTATTTCCTGCGGTCGATGGGCTGACTGAACCCTGGGTTCCAGCGTTGCAAGAACCAATTGTGTTGGCCCCGGTGTCGCCGGTAGTTGAAACACAGAAGGTTGCGTTAGCCCCGTTTGCCCCGCCCATGATTTCAGAGTTCAATCGGGCACTGTTTTCATCCACCTGATCCGCTGCATCGGTCTGCGCGGTTGGGGCACCAAGAGCGTTGGTGGTGAAGGTCTTCACCTCTCCGTTAACGGCAAAGCCAGTAGAAGGTGTGATTGTAATTCTGAAGTAATAGGTGGTGCTTGGAGTCAAACCCGATACCTCAACCGTGTGGTTGCTGTTCGTCAATGAGTTCGGTGACGCGTTAGATACGGCGGCCTGGGTTCCCTCGCCACAGGTTCCAATTGTGTTGCTTGAAACATTTCCGGTGGTTGAAAGACAGAAGGTGACCGCTCCACCAAAAGTTCCGGTCTGAGTTGAACCATTCAAATGTGCGTCAGTCGCAGTAACCGGCGAAGCATTTGAAGTAGCTGCTGTGGCCAGAATGATTCCGGTCGTGAAGCTTCGCACGTTACCGGTAAAGACATTGCCTTGGCTATCGGTAACACTCACCCGGAAGTAGTAGGTGGTGTTACTGGTTAGCCCTGAAATTTGCTGGGTTGGTGAGGCACTTGAGTTGGCCACCAAAGTTGACGCAGAAATGGTAGCCGGGGTTCCAGCATTGCAACTTCCAATTGTGCCTGGGCTACCGGCTGAACCAGTTGCCGAGATACAGAAAGACATGGAAGTTAGAGCAAAAGTATTTGACTGAATCGTTGAACGAAGTCTTGCTGAGGTGGTGCCGACATTGTCAGCTACATCGGTAACCGGGGTTGGGTCGATAATTTGCGAAGTCGTGAAGCTCTTCACAAGTCCTTCAACCGGGCTGCCGGTACTTGGGGTGGCAATTACCTTGTAGTAGTAGGTGGTGTTGTGAGTCAAACCAGTAGCAGAGACGCTAGGTGTGGCAGATGAATTTGCTAACTGAGTTCCACCAGAAACGGTGCCAAGCTTGCCGGTCAAACAACTGCCAATTGTGCTTGATCCCACTGTTCCGGAAGTAGAAATACAGAAAGAGTTAGTTGTGCCGTAACTGTTTGCGGTGACACTGCCATTCAACGTGGCGCTGGTGAAAGACACCGATGTTGCATCGTTGGTAGTTGGCTCAGGACCAAGGGTCAAAGTCGTGAAAGTGCGCACGGCGCCGTTCACGGCCGGACCAACACTTGGTGTAGCAATCACCCTGAAGTAGTAGACGGTGTTGGTACTTAGGTTGCTGGCGGCAGCACTTGGAGTTGCGTTGGCGTTTAGGTTCATTGCGCCGCCAGTTACGGTGCCAACCTTGCCACTTAGACAGGTGCCAATTGTGTTCGCACCTACGTCACCGGTTGTTGAAAGACAGAAGGTCACAGTTGCCGAGTAGGACTTAGTCTCGACCGTGCTGTTCAGGGTTGCGGTTGTGTAACTCACTGACGTTGCAGCATCGGTTACCGGAACAGGGGGAAGTGGATCGGTGGTGAAAGTAAGGACCTCACCCTTAGCCAATCCGTTTGCATTTTCGGCGAGCACCTGAAACTTGTAAAGCGTGTTGGCGGTAAGGCCAGTTAGGTTGGCACTGCGATTAGCTGAATCGGCAGAACCAATTTGGGTGGTGATGGTTGGGTTAATTTTTGAAGAGTTGAATGCACCAGATGTCACACACTCATCCATGTAGCCATCTGAGTTGGCATCCGCATAAACCGATGCCGCAATGTAACAGAAGTAGACACTTGTTGCGGCGCCATTTGCCTGGACTTGACCATTGATAGTTGCTGTTGTGCTTTGCACATTCGTGGCCGCGTTAGTTGTGGCGATTGGCGGGCCAGGCGTGGTGAACTGCTCAATATTTGCGTAAGTTAATTCGCCGGTGGAATCCGTAGCAACTACCTGGAAGTAATAGGTGGTGCCGGCTGTCAAGCCAGTAGCCGTATAAGTATTTGCGGCAGTCGTGCCTGCGCTGACGGAACTGCCGGTCGTGGCAGTTTGCGGCGGAGTGGTGCCAAGACAGCCAGACAAAATTCCCGTGCTAGATGTAGTGGTGCTGTAGCAGTACTTAACGGTTGCGTTGTTGCTACCAGCCGTCACGCTACCGTTCAAAGTTGCCGAGGTTCCGGTGATTGAGCTTGCAGGGTTAGTGGTTGGTGACGGTGGGTTTACCGATGACGCCTTGAAGTTAACCCAGGCTCCATAAACCGGGGTGGCAACCGATGCTGTTCCAGCGGTTTCACTTGTTGCAGTCCAGTCATAGTTTGCAAATACTCGATAGCAGTAGCGGTCACCGTTTGCTAAGCCAGTCACGTCAAACGAGACAGAGGTGTCATACAAACCTGTCAAGACCAAATCGATGGCGACGTCAGATTCATTTTTGTCAAGCTTGTTCAGCGTGGTGAGTGGGTTTGATGCGGTACAGGTGGTTCCAGCACCTGAACTATCGGCAAGCTTGTATTCAAAACCAACACGACTTGGGTTACCTCTGGCGTTAACTGTTGAGTTAAATGTTGCCGATGCGCCTTGGCCAGATGCCGTGAGGTTGGACACCGAATTGGTTGTTGCCAATGGGGTTTCATAAGTTGGCATTGGAGTGGTGAAGCTCAATATTTCACCTACGTTGCTGCCAACTTTCACCCGGTAGTAATACGTTGTGCCGGGTAGCAGGCCGCTGAGTGAACATTCAACTTGGATTGGTGCAGAGTCAGCGGTGGTCAACCCGTTAGCCGGTGACGAAACTGTGGTGGTGGTTGCACCAGCCAAAGTGGAATCAGTGGCGTACTCACACTGAATTGTGGATCCGGCAGTTCCGTTTGAGTCCACGGTTCCGGTGAGGGTTGCCGAAGAAACTGTGTCGTTATTAGCGTCAACAACTGTGTTCACATTCTTTGCAGACCCGGTGTTCACCTCAATCGGCAGAGTCTGATTGGTAACGGTTTGGCTGGTATTGCTGACGGAACAGGTTGACCCGCTGACGGCTTGGGTCATAGATGTGTTCACCTGGTTGTATTCACCAGGGTTGGTACCAATAGACAGGTCACCAAGTTTTGCCACCGCAGAGTTTAGGTAGGTCTGTGAGCCAGCAACACAGGTGGCCGTCATTGTGTAGTTGATTGGTAAGGAGCTGTTCGCAGGAACTGTAAAAGGTCCTTGGAAGGTCCAGTTTTTATAACCGGTAGCTCCGTTTGTGGCACTGGGGTCGGCGATAGAGGTTGGTGTCGCTCCTCTGGTTGCAGACCCAGTTTTAAAACTCAATGTGCTTGAGGATGTGTCAACAACTGAGTCAACAACCAAATCGGTGTTTCCAGAGTTGGTCAGAGTAATTCGGTAGCCAATGTTCACATCGGCGCCAGATTGAGTTGCGCCGGTACCAGCCTTTGACGCGGTCAAAGCAATAGGAAGAGTCAGCGAAGAAGCTGTGTACTTTGCTGAACCGTCTGCGTTATAGAAGCCACCCATATCGGTGTGCTTGATTTGAGTACCAGAGCTAATCTGAGCAACTGGTGCGATAGCACCGGAACCCGGGCCAATAATTTTGAATGTGTAAACCGCCTGATAAGAGGCAGGGGTCTTATTGGAGCCGATGCTGTTGATCGCGGGCTTAAGAATTAGTTCGTCAGTCTTTGCCACCGAGCTTCCGGCGAAACTCTTGTTGTCGTAGTAAGTCGTCTCTACCTTTGTGAGTCGATACGCGCGAGTTGGCCAAGAAGAATTTGATGCCGGGGAAATCCAAATCACGTTAAAGTCTGGTGAGCTACCAGCACCAATCGTTCCGGTGAGACCTTTGTGAGTGACAACTAGGTCGCCACCGATGTACGAAGCTGAGGTAGAAGTTACCGAACTGACCTTGTTTGCCGAAGCCTTAATGGTTTCGCGAACTTTGTCGAAAGTGAAAGTACAGAAATACTGCTCAATACCGCCGGTGTTTGGATTACCTTCAAAAATTCGAACCGTGTGTGACTGAGGGGCGGTTGTTGGCTTAGGCGCCTTCAATAAGAAGTACGCGGCTTTGGTGCCAGTTGCATAAGCGCCAAGTTGATAAGCCTCGTCTGATTTAGATGCAAGCTGCACAACTTCATTTGTGTCAAAGCCATCTACCTTTACCCAAACATCTGCGCTGCTAGGTGTGCTTGCACCCTTTACAACACGGTAGCCAACATAGGCTGCGTCGATTCGCTGACCCTGGCCAGTATCGATGTACATGACTTTTCCGTGGCTAGCCTGGACCGCATAAGTTGAGGTTGTTGGAGCTGTGGCTCCGGCGGCCACGCAGGTGCCGCCGTCAGTAGCAACGGCAGCGGCTTTATCGGTGTTGGCTGGGGCAACCACTATGACTATTGAGGTGGCAAAAGCAAGTGTGATCGCCAGCACTCCACGAAGAATGGTGTGGGCTCGTTGTTTCAAGTTGCCAGTTAACACTTAGTCTCTCCCGTTGCCCCAAAAGTGCGCCAAAGGCCATGGGTGACTTAAGCGTATAAGAATTTAGTTCGCTACAGCGAAGATATGTGCGGTTAGCCACGCATTTGCGATTGCAGTTTTTTCAATTTCAATACCCCAGCGCAGGCAAAAGCAAAGGCCCCGGCATCGCTGCCGGGACCTTCGCTAACTAATACGTTATTAGTTCTTTGAACCAATACCCTTTGCAACGATTACTGCTAGAGCGGTAACAACGGTACCGATAGCAATTGCAAGGATGTAGGTTAGTGGGCTGCTCACTAGTGGGAACACGAAGATACCACCGTGAGGAGCGCGTAGCTCGTTACCGAAGATTGCTACGAGAGCACCGGTAACACCTGAACCAAGCATGATTGATGGAATCACGCGTGCTGGGTCAGCAGCTGCGAAAGGAATTGCACCTTCAGAGATGAATGATGCACCTAGAAGCCATGCAGCCTTACCGTTTTCGCGCTCTGAGTCAGAGAACTGGTTCTTACGTAGAACGGTTGCAAGTGCAAGACCTAGAGGAGGAGTCATACCGGTTGCCATAACAATCGCCATGATTACGAACTCAGGTGCTGAAGCAACTGCGCCAGCTGCTGCAAGACCGGTCACACCAAAGGTGTAAGCAACCTTGTTTACTGGGCCACCCATATCGAATGCCATCATCAGACCGATGATGATACCTACCACTACAACACCTGCAGTTGATAGGCCAGCTAGCCATGAGGTTAGACCTGAAGCAAGAGCTGAGATTGGGGTCTTTAGAACTAGAACCATTGCGAAACCAGTTACTAGAGATGAAAGAAGTGGGTTAACCACAACTGGCATAACAGGCTTGATCCAGTTAGCTACAGGCCAACGTGAAATCCACAGTGCTACGAAACCAGCGATGAAACCACCAAGGATTGCACCAAGGAATCCAGTACCGGTACCTAGTGGGTTACCGTCTAGACCAGTTGCAAGCGCACCTGCAACGAAACCTGGAGCAAGACCTGGACGGTCAGCAATTGCATACGCGATGTAACCAGCAAGCACTGGTACGAAGAATGCGA
>JACCDY010223162.1_pt1 | contig 18564 bp, 15 predicted proteins | sample 7446391 | NCBI WGS metagenome assembly JACCDY01 (sample SAMN15323451, study PRJNA562643) | freshwater metagenome | isolation source: river surface water | place: USA:Blue River Watershed | collected 2017-08-18
CATCGCACAGCACCGAGCTCTCCCCATTTTCCATCACGTAATGGATGACGGTCTTGGATACCGGCCTGGGCTCACCCTTCTTGATGATGATCTGGTTGAACTTCTTGCCGTCCGCATCGACCACCGTCGCGCCGATATGATGCGGCGAGATGTCCTTGAAATTCATGCCGTCGAGGGCCAGTCGGATCGTCGGGCTCACCTCCGGAGCGCTACCGGCACAATACGCCGAATACACGGCAGCCCCCAAGGCCACGACCTGACGAGGATTCTCTGCCAGGGGAACGCGGCCAAACATCCTCTTAAGTGCCACCTTGATGCTGGGGATTGAACTGGATCCGCCGGCGAGGAGCACCCCCTGGATATCTCCGCGGAGAAGCTTGGCTTCGGAGATGGCCTTCTGGGCGCAAGCCACGGCCTTATCCACGAGGGGCTGCGTCCGTTCCAAATACTCCTTGGAGGACAGCTTGTACTCCGTCGCCCTACCCCCTTGGCTCTTGAGCTTAACCGAGATATCGCTGCCCCCGCAAAGTTCCTCCTTCAGGGCCTCGAGTTTTGAGTAATCCAGCCCTGACGCCGACCGGCTAAGGGCTTTCTTAGCCTTGGCCATGAAGCGCTCCTGGAGCATCTCAAGCAACACGCGGTCGAAATCGGCCCCTCCGAGGGCAGGCTCACCGACGGAGGACTTAACGGCGACAGCTCGTCCATCGAGATCGACCGCTGATACGTCGAGCGTGCCTCCGCCGAAGTCGAAGACCAGGTAACACCCTTTGGGAAGGCTTGGAAAAGCCGAGGCGTAATACAGCGCCACGGCCGTCGGCTCATCGATCATCCGGATATCCACCCGACGGCCCGCAGCGGATTTAGCCGCTTGGAGCGTCTCGGTCCTGGCCCTGTTGGCGAAGTTGGCGGGAACCGTGATCGTGAGGACGGAAAGCTCCTCCTTGCCCGGCAGATTTTCGAGGCAATGTTCGAGCATCGTCCGGGTCAGGAACTCCGGAGAAAAGCTCTGACGCCCCAGTTTGAACTGAAAGGATGTGCCCAGGAAACGCTTGTACTCGACGAAAGCCCCTGCGTTGAGACCGGCCAGCCGACGCGCCTCGATCCCGACAAGCGCCGGGATACGCCCACCCTGGCCATCGAACCAGAATGCCGAATGAGTATAGGGTTGGCCGTCGAGCCAGCTCGGGACGATGAGCGACTCGCCACGTTGGTCCATCTGCGCGACGACGGTCGTCGTGGTACCTAGGTCGATGCCCACATATTTGGCCATGGAGCATCTTCAGGGGCCGCTCGCCTGGGGCAACAGACAAAGCCCTTGGATCTCGCCCACAACACATCCCTGGACTACCCCAGGGCTGTGTTCCACAAGGCTCAACCGTATCAGCTTAGGCCGGCTGGGAGCCGGACTGGGCGGCCTTGCGGGCGCGGTAGGCCTCCCAGCGCTTATTAACGGCCGCACGGCAGTGCTCGGGAGAGCGGCGCTTGGCCGCGCCACGGCCGGCCTTGCCGCCCAGGCGGCCTAGGATCTGCGCGGCCAGCTTGCGGGCGGCCAGTTCGGATTCACCCGTCGTGGGCGAACCATCGGAGTCGATGTGCTTCATGAGGCCGACGGTGTGCCCAGCCCAAGGGCTTCCGCAAGGGGGACAACCTACAAATCAGCCGTAGGTCGCAGCGAATTCGGCAACCTTACGCTTCATGGCGATAATCGCCTTGGCCTTCTCGACGCCAAAGTCAAAAGCCCCCGCCCTACCCTTACCAGCGACCCAATCCAGCCTGAGGCAAGGCCGGCGCACGATCTTACCGCCGACGTCAAAGTCTTCGTAGCGAGTCCAGACAACCTCACGCACGAATCCCTTGCCCACTTTGACCGCATCCCTGAAACCGGGCTCAGGACGGAGGCCTTCAGATTCGGCGAACTCGCGCACGCGATCCATGTTAGCGCAGAGGAAATAGGCGACCTGGGCGCCTATTCTGAAATCCGCTCTAGGAAGGCCAGCATCTTCATACCAGGCCTTGCCGTCACGGAAGAACTCCAGCAGCCGAGCCCCGCTTGATGACAAGCAATAGTCAGCCGATAAGGACATGAACTAAGGCCTAGGTGTTCTTGAACTTGGAGAATTCAGCCGGGATCATGTCCCAGAATTTGGATTCGCTTACGCTCTGCAGGTCGTAATTGAGCTCAATCTGACGGAAGAAGTCCATGAGACGACGCGGCGTTCCCGCCTCCTTGCCGCCGGCGCCGCGTTTGATACGTCCCTTTTCAGGGTCGTAATATAGACGCTGAACCACGGCCTGAAGACCTTTGTTCTGCATGAGCGTCTGATATGAGCCGAATTGCACCATGACTTCGTTCATCGTCGTGGGATCGTCATAAAGCAGGACCCGGACGCGGGACAAATCCTCCTTGGCATTGAAGAAGATGAAATAAGGGCCGAGGACAAGATGGCGATAGAACTCCTGGAAACTAAGGCCGGCAACGTAGGCGCGCTCCTCCTTGAGCTTCTTGCGTCCATTGGTGATCTGATCAAACATGCAGGCGGCAAGCCAGGTCCACATCGCAACATCGATTCTGATTTCGTCGTACTTGTTGCGCGGAAAGACGCGATCGACGAAGTTTGCGAGATCCATTTTCGTCACGAAAATTTCAGGCAACGAGGGCATGACATAACACGTGGGTTCCGATGTCGCATCACCGGTGAGAAGTTCGGCCGGGACAGGCTGGACAGGCAGATTGGCCTTGGCGTCTAGCTTGGCCTGACGCAGATACTCGCGGAACGCATCCACACCCTGCTGATTGAATCGTCGAATGTTCATTTTTCGATATGCTTAAGGAATCCGTCGTGGAGCTGGCTGCGACGTGAAAAAGCCGCGCAAGCCTGGTCGACCCAGTCAGGTAGATCAGCCTCCTGCCCCTTTTCAGGCAACGGGTCACCCGTCTGGGCGATGGCAAAGCGCACCCATGCATGCCTCCAGGAGGCGGAGGCGGGATCGTACTCGAAGGTGTCACCCTCAAGCAGGATCTTAGCCAGAATAAGCCTCATCGCCGCAGGCAGGATGAGAGCAGAATGAACTGGGCTATTAAGGAACTCCGAAGCCGAATTAAGTGAAGCTTGCTTATCAATCCGAAGCACAGGGGCGTCGCTGGCACCTTCGGCACCGGGGATGTCAAAATCAACGCGCCAGAGAATACCGTCCAAGTCCTTGGTACCATCTACCGGAAGCAAGGAGTTGGAGCCCCCCAGCTTGCCATCCTGGCTCTTGATTCGAATCGCTTCGGCAACGCCTAGCTTCTGGGCCGTAGCAGAGTCGATGACGTAGAGGTTGAACACCACGCTCTCGCCGGTCAGTCGAGAGATATCCTCCTCGCGGAACGACGGAGAACCGACCGTCCCGAAATTAAAACGGATGGCTTCCATCGAGGACTGGGTTACGTCGACGAAGATCGAAGCACCTGCGGGGAAAGCGTATTCGACGAGGTCAGCTGAAATTGAAAAGCGCTTGGTTGCGCCGACGACGGACAACTGGATGTTGATCTTATTCCCAGCGATTTTCTTTCGCTTAAGGAAATTGATGCGACGAATTGTCATGGCGATTAGAGCGCTTCCTTGGTTTCGAGGATCCTAGAACGAACGACGAGGTCACGATTGACGTCGAAACCTTTGACCGTGACCTGGAAGATAGGTTCGGTGATCGAAATGACAATGCGGTTACCCTCGGCTGAAACGATGGTGGCGCCATCGATTTCGCGCTTCAAAGCCTTGGCCTTGAAGTCGAAGTCATACTCTTGATAACGACTAAAGGGATCTCCCTTGGCCGTTTCGTAAGCGGCAAGAATCTCTACATTGGCACCGGAATCCACCGGCCAACCCGTGGCCATGGCCGTGAATCCGTCGGCAAGCGGCACGATACGCACCTCCGCCTTAGGCGGTAGCTCAGGAAGCTCTGGAGGGACAGGAGGAATAGGACCCGGCTGATCATCAGGCGTCTTCGGCTCCTTACGTGGCGGCTTTTCCACATCAGGGGTCTCAGGGCCAGGATCATTGAAGTAGGAGCGCAGGATATCCTTGTCGATTTGGTTGGAACTGGAGTGAACACGGCGAAGCAGTTCCGTCGCAAAATCGGCGACGAACTTAATGACCATCCCGCCGTAGACATACTTGTCCTTAAAGTTCTGGGAGGAAGGCTGCCACTCGGTGTGGGCAGGATTCTCGGAGTCCCCCAGAAGATTAGCCAGGGCGCCTTTGTCGATCCTCACGATGGTGGCGAAACCATTCGCACGGCTGCTGGTCACGTTCGAAATGATGAGGTCCTCACGGATGTGACATGGCCTATCATTGAAAGCCTCGTCCTTAATCATGAAGCAACTGAACTCATCGCGTACATCAGGCTTATCCTTCCTACGAACCGTCAAAGCTGCCTTCACCTGGACGAGTCGCCCCTCGGCAAGCGAGGTGCGGATAGATTTGCCAAGTTCCTCCGGCAGCATGCCCTCGGCCCAAACTGCCTTTGTCGCATCACAATCAGGGAGAACGTAGGTGACTGGAGTCGATTCCATCATCGACTGCGCCAGACGTACAAGCGCACGAGTGCGATTGAGCAATTTCTGGCGGCGATCATCGGCCTTAAGCCTGGCGGCGAGGTCGGAGAGGATTTTGTGGAAGTTGTCGGCCTTAATACGAATGACGCCGTCCTCGTCCTCGAGCGCGACCTCAAGTTTACCCTCAAGGATCGGCAGGTAGTAACCATCAAGAATAGCGATCAATAGACTATCCTGGTCGAAGCCTGAGGACCCCTCCTCCCCTTCGTCTAGCCAGGGAACAACGACACTGAGACCAGGCTGGCCGTTTTTACGGCTAAGGTTGAAGTCGCCCCGGAAATCGGCGAGCAAGGATTCGTCAGTAATCGGGCCGCTGATTTGGTCACCTCCTTCGAGCTTGATGGGTTTGCTGAAATAACCATCGGGCCTATAAACCTTACGGTCTACTTCATGATACTTGAGGATACAGCTGCCCATAAGGAAGCCGTTCGGGTGTTCCTTAGTGACAGAGTAACCAAAAAGAGTCTGCGCATGACTCGAACGAGGGAAGACCTGCTTGCCGATACCCCAGCGACCGAGCTGATCCGCAGACTTCTCCGTCGCCCCTTCGGCGCGGAAAAAATAGAAAAAGGCATTCTTAGCTCCCTCAATGACATCGGTCTGCTCCCAGTCTCCGATCAAGCCGGTGGTGCCAAAGTCTTCAAAAACCAGAAACCCACACTTCTTATCACGAGTAGCCTTACCAGGGCGAAGACCGTTCTTTGGGGCAAGATAATGAGACCAGGCAGAGCCGAACCATTTCTGATGGGCTGCCGGAGAAAGAGCCTTGGCTGCGCCTGAGACATAGATGCGGACCTGAGCCTGTCCGTTCGGACGGTCAGGGCGTGCGTCCAGGGAGTTCTGGATGGCCTCGCGGATCAACGCCTCGCCGGCATTCTTGATCGCGTCAGAAGCGAAGAATTCTCCGGAAACCGGGTTGCGGGTCTTCTCATCCTTGGCCTTTAGGGTAAACGTCCAATTGGCAGACATGGACATAGGTATACCGTCAGGCCTACGTCTGTCCAGGTCATGTTGGTAAATTTATATTATAAATATGTTCTATTTTAATACAAATTTACACTTCTAAAAAGCCACAAACAATCATACCGCAAAGCAATAAACGTGTAACCACATCATATGGATACGTCGGCCTGGATGGCTCAGGAGTCGCCTGCGAGGTCGGGGCTGGCGACGTAATCGTATGGGATCCAGCAGTAGCCATCGATGCCCCACATTATCAATTGATCCCAAGGGAATGGCCTATGCAACTGGGCGCAGAAGCCTTGAAAGCGATTCTTCGTCAAAGGCACGAACTTTATGGATCACCCGATGACAGGAAGGGCAAATCACCAAGAAATCCTCAAGGTTAGTACGAGAGGCTACCAAGCGAAGCGACAAGGGGAGCTTATGGTGTGCCTCAAGGCAGTGCTCTCCAGCGCCCATCCGATAACGGCGTGAGAAATCAAGGGCACACAACTTACAAACCAGACCGCCATCTCGCACATGCCGCCGTACGGCCTCCTTAGCTATACTAGGATCACGCTCTACCCTGAGATGGACTACGAGCTTTCGACCCCCTTCGACGGCATTGATATCCTGAGATTCTGAAAATGACAAAACGCCACCTTCGATGGCTTTGATTACCTCCTCCGTGTCCGAATCTTTTCCAGCGATGGCCCAAGCGAACATTTCGTCGACGGATTGAGCGGTGAAATCGATTGAACGCCCGAGTATGGAATTAGCCAAAACTGACAGCTGCTCGTAAGTCCATGAATCGAGCTGCATCTTCATGTAAACCCGACTTGGTGTCGGCTTACGATCCCAGCCTTTCCGCTTGCGGTCAGGATCGGGATTGAGGCCGTCGAATTCATCGCGCCAGTTTTTCACCGAGTTCTCTTTAACATGAAGCTGTTCCGCCACATGCCGGCTAAACCCAGTGAAGGTACCAAATCCTAGGCCAACAAGAAACCTGTCCTCAAAGCGAGAAGCCAGATAGCCCATCAACATTCCACGAACATCGCTGGGCTTCATCAATTCGCGACCTTTTCAAATTTTTCATAATCCCCTATTCTGCAGAAACTAAGTTCAAACTTGTGAGATTTTCCGAATACTTTTGTGACCTTTACGCAATCCTTCCCTACCCTTCGCAGATCTGCGTATGTGTAAGGACGTTCTTCGGGTAGTCTTTTCTTTATCTGCTCATAGGTTTTGGCTGGCTCTAGGGTGCGATATAGCCAACGGCATAGCTCATCATTTGGATCACTCATCAGCGCCTTGGATTCGTCCTGACAGAGCTTGGCGTTTACCAGCGTACCATCCTGCAACTTAAGCCTGAAGGGCTGATCTCTTCCTGGGAAAAACCCAGGGAAAACCCTATGAATCCAGCGTGGCACAGGAATATAGGCCTCGCCGAATGCACGTGCTCGCCCACCTGCATTCCACTGATTGATACCGGAACGGGCTGGCACCTCATGACGAGAACCTGACCGGGTAGAGTATAAAGGCAGGATAACAAAGTCAGTCGGATGTTTGATCTGCATAATTTCCTCGGCGTCATCAACCTCGCCTGAAATATCATATGACGCAGATGACTCTGAGACAAAAGAATCATCTACCCCTCTCTTAGGGTTCAACTCTACCACCTCCGATGCAACCTCATCATTGGTACCAGATACAGCATTACGGAACGAAAAATCGAAATCGCCCTTTTCCATGATTTCCTCGAGAATACCCCTGTTAATGGGCAGCTGAATTAAGCCACCAAAATCCTTGGAGGTCTTAGGCGAAACAGGAAAGCGCTTATAAAGAACCCGCTTGGATTTATTGTAAGTATACACGTTTCGGCCATCAGACATAAGGATCTTCTCTCCTGGAACATCTAAAGGCCGACCCTCAGAATCAACGGGATGCAAGTCGGCCTCACGAACAAGGCTCATCAATTCCTCGTGAATCATAGCTGCACCTTCAACCCTAATTAAACAATGGTAAATGGCGTCTGACATATCAATGCCATAGGACGCCGCATCGCTGCTTAGTCTCTCATTACGAAGCTCTATTGCCTTCCGAAGAAGACTCATCGAATCCAAACCATCAAAGATGCCGGCATTAGCATCTGCCGTGAATTCAGCGATCTTCTCATACTTGTGGCGCGCCGACTTCGAGGCGACAAACGTTTTAACCCCTACGCCAACAAGGCCTGGAGCTATCGCGTCGAACGAAGAATTGTCGCCGGCCGTATCCCGGGCACCAGAAGATATCACATAAAGTCTTTCGACAAACTTAGGGCTTACGTAAGGAATGTCGTTATCGGAAAAAAGATGCGACAGTGAGGCAACCGGACGAAGCAGCCTTACATATCTATCTATGTCGAAGCTTCGCTTCACAAAACTTTCGCGATCTGTTGCGCAATCCGGGAAATTAAGGGAACGGTCACGCTGTTTCCAAACTGATGGTATAGCCTACTTTCAGCCATACCTGCAGGCAATTTGAAGTTTTCAGGAAAGCCCTGGAACAGACCGCACTCGCGAGGCGTAAGCTTACGGATTTTACTTCCATGCTTAAGCAAAGGGACATTGTGCCCACCGGCACCCATGTTGGCAGTCAAGGTCGGGCAGACATTGCTTTTGTTCTCTCTAACATACTGGCGACGCCATTGGTAGAGGGTCTCCTCGCTCTTAAGCTCTCTCTTAATCTGCCCATAGCAGTCGTAGCGCTCCGTGTAAAAGTGGCGTTCTTTGGCCTCTTCGTGTCGCAGAAGATCCTCAATAGCCTTAGTCAGCTTAATTTTCTCGGGAAACTGAAAGGCTTCGGACTTTGACGCATCACGGAAACCGACGATAAAGAGGCGTTCTCGGTTCTGCGGCACATTGGCGTGCGTCATGGAGTTCAAAACTGTCTCCTTCACCGTGTATCCGGCATCCTCAAGCATCGATTTCATGATCTTGTTATAAGTCTCTCCACTGTTGTGACTAAGCATCCCCTTTACGTTCTCTAACAAGAAAGCAGCTGGCTTCCTGTCCACCAGGATACGGACGATTTCCTCAAAGACTTTACCTCGCTTGTCCTTCAAGCCTTTGCGAAGACCTGCGATGCTGAACGGCTGACAGGGAAAACCCGCTACAAGAACATCGTGCTTAGGGACATCTGAAGACTTAAGGTCAAAGATATCCTTGGCATAAACGTGCTCCTTCGACGGCGAGGTGTGGTTTAACCTGTACGTCTCGGCGGCATGAGAATCGATCTCACAAGTCAACACGCAGGTTCCACCGGCCGATTCAAAACCCAGGCGCATGCCCCCGATTCCGGCAAAAAGATCAATGAATTTGAAGCTCTTCATGAGAAAGTAGGTATCAATACGCGCAACCCGGTCGAATTCAATACTGAACATAAGCACACCACCGCCAGGTTGCCGCCTCCAGCCAATCTAAAATAGTCAACCACACCTTCTGCCACTAAAGAACATCCAACCAGGCAAGCGCCCGGTTGCCACACAGTCGAATTGTCTTCATATATTTCTTATGAAAACAAGAGAGGTGAAAACAAGATTGTTCGGAAAAAACGTCGGAATGGAAGTCATGGAGTTCGATGAAACAGACAGGGTAAAATGGCACTTACTCTTCGAGAAATGGGCCACCCTTAACCGTGAGCTAAAAGAATATGGCGCGAGAGGGCTTACTTTCCCGGAGGGCCTTTCAGAGGTAGCATTCTGCCTTCTGACAAGATCAGTCAAAAAGCTGAAGACGCCACAAGGAGTCACAGCATCCTTTGACACTTATAATTTGACGACAAAGAAGGCCCAGCAAATCAAAGCCTCGAGCGTCGAATATGACCTGACCTCATTTGGACCTAAATCTAAATGGGATGAGCTCTACTTCTTGGACTTTTACAACGGCGGAAATCACGACGGCACTTTCAATCTGTACTTAATCAACAACGATCTCATCTACGGACACAAAGTGAACAAAAATCAGACCTTAAAGATGCAACAAGAACAAGGGAAAAGGCCCAGGTTTTCGCTCAAGAAGCGCCTGATTATTCCACACCGCATAGAACCCATTCGTAAAAATGTTAGGCTGTGGGAGCCTTGAACAAACTCAACTAAAACGACATGAGTAAACACGAGACCAAGATGACCAGGTGGTATGCCAAGACGCGCTACCCGAAGGGGTTCCTGATGGAGGAGTATCTGGCCCTGCCTCAGGGCAAGACCAACGGGAAGCGTCTCATGGACGGTGTCATCGTCTTCCGGAAGCCGTTCGTGAAGCGTAAGTTGATCAAGGGCGAGCGGGTCGTGGTCATCCAGTCCAAGCACCGTCGCCTTGGCATGGGCCTCATCGGCCAGGTCATCGTCTCACGCGACCTGGTCGCCCGCCTGGGCGTCAAGGTCATGAAGTCCGTAGGGGTTTGCACCGAGATGGATACCGTCATGCAACGTATGCTCCGAAAGCACCCTCGCTGCCGCGCCGTGGTCTACAAATCCAACGGAAAGAAGACAGTTAAACGGTGAAGCAATAGCCTGACCGGCCAGGTCTACCCTAGGAGTGCGGAATTATCTGGCCTAACCTTGGCGGAGAGGTTGCAGGCAGGCCTAAGCTTGGCATAAAGAGTCCTACCCTTCATGGCGCTCAATGCACCACAGTTCACCGGATGGTCTAAGCTTTTGGCCGAGCAGGTCGCCCATGCCCTCCTCAATGAGGCCCGGAGGCTCAGAGACCCGGAGGCCGCGAATGGCATACCTATCGATCTTTGGCGCCACCGGGTGATCGTACCTTCGAGCTTCGCATCCCGACTGATTCAAGAACACCTGGCGAAGTTGGCCCCGGAGGGCATCCTGCTCCCGGTCTTCCAGACCCCCGACAAGTTCCTGAACTGGGGCGACAGCCACCTCAACGTGGCCACGAAGGAGGCCTGCCTCCTCGCCTGGATCGAGGTTCTCATCTCCCCTAGTTTCAACCGGGGCCACTACCCCGACCTGTTTCCCGCCGAGACGGCCTCGGGATTCTCTTTCGACGAGGCGCTGAAGTTCGCCATCCAACTGATGCAGATCCGCGACCAGCTGGGCGGATCCGCCAAGGTCCACGGCTTCGCATCAGTCGCCGAATCCCAAGGCGAGGTTGCCTCCGGACGCTGGCATGACCTGGCCGCCCTGGAAGCGGCCTACCTCGACATACTTAACCGCGACGGCAAGGAAGACCACAACCAGGTCCGCGCCGAACTCGCCGTCGGGAACGGCCTGCCGGAGGACGTGACTGATGTCTGGCTGGTTGGCCTGCTCGACCCCCAGCCGCTCCTGCTCGAGGCCCTCGAGCGCCGGAAGGAGCACCTGAACATCCATGTCATCGTGGGCGCCGACGCCGACGACGCCGATCTCTTCGACCGCTGGGGTCGACCGGATCCGGCCCGATGGGCAGAGCGCTGCGTGGCTTGGCCTAAGTTCGCCGAATCCGTCCATCTGGTCCGAGACCCCGAACACGGTCTAGATAAGATCGCCGAACTCATCGGCGGCAAAGCCCCCGAACATGGCGTGCTGGCCATCGCACCCTGCGAACGCGAACGCTACCCGGACCTCCTGACCGACCGCCTTCGCGCACTCGGCGCCGAAGCCGTGAATCCGCTCGGCGAACTCCACGCCGATCACGCGATCCATCACTCGGTCCGGGCTCTGCTCGACCTGATGGAGAGCCGCACCTTCTCCTCCCTACGTAAGGCCCTGCTCCACCCTACCCTGATCCGGAACCTCCTGCGCCAGCCGACTAGCTTCACCGCCCTGAACACGCTGCTGGATGCGCTCAGCCAGATGAAGCCCCCGCAGGACCTTGCCGCCCAGCTCTCACATATCAGCGCCCTGCCGGAACCGGACAAGTCCGACCGCCGGGCTACCTATCAATGGAATCAGGTCCAGAGCCTGAAGCCCCTGCTCTCCGAGATCGTCGCCCAGCTTGATCGCCTGGCCACCTTGACGCCGGGAGTACTCGGGGCCGAGGTGCTCAAGCTCGTTCAGGATAAGTCAGGCAAACTGGAGGCCCTCGAGATCGAGTTCGCGACACAGGTTTCGGAAGCGATCGAGAACACCCTCGCCGCCCTCGGCGCCGATCAGCAACCGACCCTGTCCCTGGAGCCCACCCGGTGGGTCAGGCTTGCGCTGAAGCTGTCCCGCGAGAAGCGCTTCCGGCAGAGCTTGGCGAAGAAGCCGGTCAATCTCCCGGGCTGGATGGAAGCCCCCTGGGAACCCGTCCCCCACCTGATCGTCTACGGCCTGACCGACGACCTGATTCCGAACGCCACCCACGCGCACCCGTTCCTACCGGCCAAACTGCGTAAGCAGCTAGGACTCGGCACACCGGAGAACCATTTCGCCAACGCCGCCTACACCCTCGAGAAGCTCCGCCGCTCACGAGAGACACTGTCAGGTGACCGTAGCCAGGGCCGCCTCGACATCATCGTGCCGCGCCTAGACTCGAACGGCGACGGCCTCAGGCCTTCTCGACTCCTTTTCCAGTGCCCTGACGAGGAACTCGCCGGACGCGTCCGCCATTTGTTCGAAGAGGACGTGGCGACGGAAGAGCAGCCTTACTGGCAGATTCCCCAGAACCTGAAGCTGACTCCGGCGGCCCGCCCGGGGCAGGCCAAGGCCGTGCGCGTCCGGATCTCGGCGACCAGCTTCAAGGACTACCTGGCAAGCCCGGCAGACTTCTGGCTCAAGCATGCCCTCGGGATGAGGGAGACCTCCCACGACGACATCGAACTAGACCGCGCAGGCTTCGGCACGCTCCTGCACTCGGCGCTGGAGCGATTCGGCCGTGACGAGTCGATGCGCGACTGCCAGGACCCCAAGCTCATCGCCAAGAGGCTTTCCGAATGCCTGGATGAGCATTTCGAACAGGCTTACGGCCAGGAACACGAACGCGGCTTGGTCTTCCAGCGCGAGACCGCCCGCGAACGCCTGAACGCCTTCGCCGAACTACAGGCCAGGCTCGTCGCCGACGGCTGGCGCACGGTGAAGGTCGAGGGCCAGCTCCCGGTGATCACGATCAAGGGCGTCGAGATCGGCGGGCGCTACGACCGCCTGGACTACCACGCGGCTTCTGACAGCTGGCGCGTCTACGACTACAAGAGCTTCGACAAGGTGCAGACCCCGGAAGACAAGCACGTCAAGAAGCACCGCAAGGGTAACCGCGAGACCCCTGAGTTCGAGTATCAGATCACGGAGACCGTCGAGAAGACCTCGAAGACGGGTAAGACCAAGACCGAGACCAAGGTCCACCGCTTCCGCTGGGATGACCTGCAGCTCCCGGTCTATTACCGCAACCTCTTCGAAGGTGACGCCAACATCCAGGGCAAGCATCTCGAGATCGGCTACATCATCCTGCCGGCGAAAGGCGATGCGGTCGCCGAGATCTGGCCGGATTACGCAGGGTCGATCTCAGGCCATGCGATCAAGGCCATCGACAACGTCATCGCGAAGATCCTCGAGAATAAACCCGAGAACTTCGCCCCGATCGACGGCAAAACCAAGTACCCTGTCCTGGAGTCGCTAAGCCGACGCAAACCCGAGGACTACATGGACGTCACCCTGCTGGGTACCGTCCGCGACGAGGAGCCCCCCAGCCGATGAGCCTGATGCGCAACACTTCCATCCTGGCCTCGGCCGGCACGGGCAAGACGTTCCAGCTCTCGGATCGCATCGTGAAACTATTGGCGCTCGGCGTGAAGCACGAGGAGATCGCCGCGCTGACGTTCACCCGGGCGGCCGCTGCGGAGTTCATCGTGAAGGTCATCGCCAAACTGCGCGAAGCCGCCGAGGACGAGAAGAGCCGCCTGGGCCTCTGCGGACGCCTGAAGCTGGACCCGTCCAAGTTCGATCAGAAGAAGTTCAGGGAGATGCTCCGGCAGGCCCTGCTGTCTTCGAATCGACTGACGATGGGGACGCTGGACGGCTTCTTCGCCAAGCTGGTCAATAACTTCCCTCTCGAAGTAGGCCTGAATACCGGAAGCGCCACGACCATCCCTGACCAAGATATCGCCGGCCTCCGCCTCGCCGCCCTGCAGCTGGTGATCGAATCGCTGGATGGTCCGGCCGCTGCGACGCTCCTGGCCAGCCTCAAGGACTACAATGACGGCATGGAGGTGGCCAACCCGCTCGAATCGATGGCCGAAATGGCCAAGGACTACCACGAGCTGCTGGTCTCTTCGGATGATGCGCGCATCTGGGGCAACGAAGCTCTCATCTGGCCGGATTATCAGCCGTGCTGGACAGGCTATGCGGGCAAAGTCGATGCGGCCAAGGAATGGGCCGTGGTCGAAGCCTACGCCCGACGCCAGTTCGGGGAAGACGTGGCGGATTGGCCGGTGGACTTCCACGACCTCGCCGAGGCGGCGGGCTCCGATCGCACCACGAACAGCATCGCCAACGGGCTCGTCGGCTACTTCGGCGACGTCTTCAACGCCGGTCCTGGCCGGGAGTCCCAGATCTTCCATCGTGAGAACATCGCGGTGGACGCGACGACCTCGGACGCCATCCGCAACCTGCTCCTGCGCACGGTCGACCAGCTGGTCAGCGCCCGCCTCCGCCAGACCAAGGCGCTGCACCGCGTCCTTAGCGCCTACGAGACGATCTACGACGAGACCAACCGACGGACCGGACTTCTGGGCTTCAGCGACTACGTCACCCTGCTGACCAAGGCCGACCCGTTCAAGAAGGAGGACATCGAATACCGCCTCGACTGCAGCATCAAGCACTGGCTCCTGGACGAGTTCCAAGACACGAGTGCTCCGCAGTTCCAGGTGATCTCCCGCAACATCGACGAGATCATCCAGACGCCCGAGGACCGGACGGTCTTCGTCGTGGGAGACCTTAAGCAGAGCCTGTACGAATGGCGTTCCGGCAACCGCAAGCTGCTGAGCAACCTGCACGCCCGAATCGGGGCCAACCCCGAGCACGGCGAAAACCTCAACCTGGATGAGACCCGGCGTTGTTCCCCGGCGGTACTCGCCTTGGTGAATGGCGTGCTGGCCGATCATGAAGCCAAAGGCTTCGGTAGGTTCTATTCGGCGATCGCCGCCAAGGACTGGAGCACCACCTTCCACCCGCAGAATGCGGTGGTAGAGCCGGGTAAGCCCGCCAAGAAAGGCGACGCTTCCTGGGTCCGCATGACCCGCCCGACGGGCATGAAGGAACACGAAGACGCAGGCATCCAAGCTCTCTGGATCGCGGCGCACATCAAGGCCACCCCCGGGCTCCTAGACCATTCCGGGCGACTCGCGAACGGACTCACCTGCGCCATCCTGGTCTCCAAGAATTCCCAAGCGGCCCAGATCACCGAAGTCCTCAGGAAGAACGGAGTCGAGGCAACCGATGAAGCCAAGAGCTCTGTCATCGAGGACAATCCGGTCACGGCAGGTCTACTGGCCCTGATCCAGGCTACCGTCCATCCCGACAACGGACTAGCCAGGGGCCTGGCCGAGATCTCACCGGCATCGGCTCAATTCCTCAAAGCCCACGGCGGATGGGACGGTGCCTCGCTTACGATCGCGCAGACCTTCATCTCCAAGGGCGCCGAAGCGCTCGCCGACCTACTGGCGAAGTCGGTCGATCTCTCCGAGGACAAGGGCTTCATCCGTAAGCGGCTCGGCCAGCTCCGCTCCATCGCGGTGGACTATGACGTATCCCACGAGCGCGACCTAGGCGGCTTCGCAAGCTACTGCGCCGCCAGCCAATTGCGCGACAGCGCCGACCCTCAGACGGTCCAGGTCATCACCATCCACCGCTCGAAGGGCCTTGAGTACGACGTGGTGTACATGCCCTGCCTGAACAACTCCAAGCAGCCGATCGCAAGCATCCGGACCGGGGACATGCTCTCGATGCCGATTTCGGAGAACGACTTCAAACCCCGCTGGCTTCTTGCGAACGCGGGGGCCGAGGTCGCGCGCCTGGACCCCGTCCTGAGCGCGGCGACCGACCGAGCCAAGGCCGAGAACGCCTATGGCAATCTCTGCCGCCTCTACGTCGGCATGACCCGGGCCAAGCATCGCCTGGTGATGGTCACCATGAAACTGAGCGAGGAGCAGGCCCAGAAGAAGCTCGTCGAAGGCAATGGAAAGCACGATTTCGCCTGCCTGCTGGAGTCGTCGCTCGCAACCGCAGGAAAGGTCGTCGTGCCGGCCGACCTGATCCCCGAGGCGAAGGCTGAGGTCGTCTGGACCGCCGACGGAGGCGATGCTTCCTGGCTCACCGACCGCATCGAAGAAGCCAAGAAACGGGCCAAGCAAGAGAAGCCGAAGAAGCCCGAGATTCCCGCCTTCAAGCCGGCTGAGATCGTCGAAAAGCTTCGCCCCTCCAAGTCGACCGCCGAGAAGCAGTTCGCCTGGAGGCCTTCCGTCGAACAGAACGGCGGGCGCGAACTAGGCACGGTCGTGCATGCGATCATGCAATTGTTGGGAAGGGACGTGGACGACCTGCTCGCAGGGCTCGAAAAGATCCGCTTCCCGAACGAACACCTGCGCCTACGCGATAAGGCCCTCGAACTCACCCGGAATTGCCTCAGCAAGCCCGCGATACGGGGACTCCTGTCCGACCTGCCCGAAGGCGCCCTTCTGTGGCAGGAACGCCCGGCCGCGCTCATGCATGATGGCAAGATGATCAACGCCATCTTCGATCGCGTCCATGTCATCCCGGGCAAGTCGGCCACCGTCATCGACTACAAGACCAACGACTGCAGCCTGGAGCACCTGAAGGAAAAGTATCAGGGGCAGATGGACATGTACCGGATCGCCGTAGCGAAGCTGTGTGGGCTGACGCCAGACAAGGTCAGGTGCGTACTTATCCACGTGAGGCAGGGTGCGCTGGTGGAGTGCTGACGCGATGAGTAATCAATACGAACCAGGAATGACCAAGGCATACTGGGCGAGGCGTCCAGAGTATGGGGTGCTATACCTAGAGTACCCCATCCATGGCCGACGCATCGATGGCCTGGCCGTCATCGACGAATCCTCCTCCGAGAAACGTGTCGTAACGAAGGGCTCTCCCAAACTCGCTGACCTAGCGGGCAAGAGGGTAATCGTACTGCAGACGAAGCGTAACAAGCTCGGCATGGGGGTAGCCGGACAGACGATCATCTCAAAGACCCTCCTCGAGGAGGCTGGAGTCAAAGTCGTAGACGCCGTGGCGATCTGCCTGGAGATTGACGACAAGATCCTCGGGGCCCTCCGGAGACACGGCTGTGAAGCCGTGGTCGAAGCAGACCCCAAGATATCTGGCTAATGGTCAGGGTCAGTCGACGCGGAGCTCCGGGAAGCGCTTTCGGACGTGGTTGATGACCTGTTCGAGCTGGCCGTTGAGCTCGAAGGCCTCTGCGACGAAGCCGTGATGGGTACAGGCCATGGATACCGTGGGCTTGGCCCCGCCGGTGATGACGATCAGGTAGTGCGGCGCGAGGCGCACGACGACCGCCTCGACCCCACCCTTCCCCTTCACGATGTCTGCGGAGAGGATCCCGGGCGCCGTCGAAGACGCCGAGGGGGCATGCTGGCCCGGTGACACGGGGGCAATAGGGCGGCGGGTGGAACGGGCGGACTTGGTAGGCTTGGTGGGCTTTTTCATGGTGGTTCAGTTTGGAAGTTAAAGTTGGGAGATCAGGAGCGGGCTGTGGGTCCGTGTTCGCCGAAGCGAGTGATGATGATGGCGCCACAATCCTCACAGACGGCGAAGTGGATCGACATGCAGTCGGCCGGGCTATGTCCGCAGCCCAGGGTGATGTGCATACGCCCGCGGAGCAGTTTGCCGTCATGCATGGCGTCGTAATGCGAACCGTACTTCTGTTCCTGGGTGTCGGAAAGCTGCAGAGTGACCGGTAGCCCGACCTCCTTCTCCCAGAAATCCTTGGCGGACATACCGCGATGTAGGCCGCCTCGAATCAGGCCGGCGGCCTGCGTCAGCTTGACCATGACGTGTTCAAGCTGATCGACGTGACGAAAGCGGCAGACCAGTGCGAGATCCTGAGCCTTCGACGTGAAGATGACCCGACCTTGCATATGAGGATTCTCCATGCACTCGTCTACGAACTGCGGCACGCTGCGAGCTACCTGCTTGGGCGGCTTGCTGTCAGGCTCGCGAGGCGGAGGCGCTTCGTTCGGCTGCTGACGCAACGGCAGGAAGGCACGCAGCAATTCCTTCAGGCGCTGCCAAAGTGACGAGGCACACGACTTGAACTGAGCGACGAGCTGCGTGCGTCCACCCTGATCGAAGATGCGAAAGCGAACACAAGCGCCAGGTAGCGTGACGCGATAGGCGTTCTGGCCGAAGCGACAAAGCGAAGCGCCTTCGATAGATTCGGGGACATGACAGAGGGCCCAGAACAACGAGTCCGCGGAAGCGAATACGTCGAAGCTGAGGCGATGGTTTTTACGGGCGAAGTGACACATTGGGAGAGCCCGAACCTAGCCAATGGCGGCCGGAACGCCAAGGCCTATTTTCCGTAAATCATTGGTAACAATATACTTATGAATGTAATACTAGCAACGCTGGCAGTGATAGAACTACTTGGATTCGAGTAATCCTAGCAGCACTAAGATTACTAGGAATAGATGCTTGGTGCGGAGGCAGGATGCGGGGGGAAACGCGTGGGCGGACGCGTCCCTACCTCGAGGCAGAGGGAAACCGGATAGCTGGTAGGGGGCGTGCGGCCCGCGCGCCCTTGGATTCAGAGGATGACCGGGCCGGTCATCCCTACCCGGAGGTAGGCAAGGGTTCTTTGAGGTCGTAATTTGCGACCTCATTAGGTGCTGTGCGGACGCGTCGTCGACGCGTCACTACCTCGATGTCAGAAAAACGGCGAAGCGAGGGAGCCGGGCTCGGTTCATCCGACCCGCGTTTATTTGTGCCGGTGAAGAAAACGAAAAGCATTCAGGGAATCTTACTCAAGCTGAGACAATTGCGCTGCAGCATGAAAGCCCAGCAATAGGTTGGATGGAATCCACCCACCTTTACTTGG
>JACCDY010562204.1_pt1 | contig 18561 bp, 17 predicted proteins | sample 7446391 | NCBI WGS metagenome assembly JACCDY01 (sample SAMN15323451, study PRJNA562643) | freshwater metagenome | isolation source: river surface water | place: USA:Blue River Watershed | collected 2017-08-18
CGCGAACCCATCGTGACCGTGCACTTGTACATGCCGCAAGACTATGTGGGCCCTGTGATGACGCTGGCTAACCAAAAGCGTGGCGTGCAAATCAATATGGCGTACCACGGCCGTCAGGTGATGCTCACTTACGAGATGCCTCTGGGCGAAATCGTGCTCGATTTCTTTGACAAGCTCAAATCGGTCTCACGCGGCTATGCCTCGATGGACTATGAGTTCAAAGAGTACCGCGCCTCTGACGTGGTGAAGGTCGACATCTTGCTCAACGGCGACAAGGTCGATGCCTTGTCCATCATCGTGCACCGTTCGCAGTCGCAGTACCGCGGTCGTGCGGTGGTGGCCAAGATGCGCGAAATCATCAGCCGCCAAATGTATGACGTGGCCATTCAAGCCGCCATTGGCTCCAACATCATTGCGCGTGAAACCATCAAGGCCTTACGCAAGAACGTGCTGGCAAAATGCTACGGGGGTGACATCACCCGTAAACGCAAGCTGCTTGAGAAGCAAAAAGCAGGTAAGAAACGCATGAAACAAATTGGTTCCGTCGAGGTTCCCCAAGAAGCCTTCTTGGCCATTTTGCAGGTGGAGGATTGATGGCAACGTTGACCGCATTCGTGCTGGCAGCCTTTGTGGGCTACGCTGGTTTTTGGTATGTGGGCATGATCGAGGGCAACTTTGCTTTGCTCATGTTCATGGCCACCGTCGTCACTGGTATTTATTGGTTGGCTGAGCAGTTTTATTTCTTGCCTCAGCGCAAGGCAGCCGCCGAGGCTTTGCAAGCCCAAGCCGACAAGCGCATGGCCGAGTTGCAGGCCCAAGGCATCGCTCAAACCGATGTGAACGTGGCCGAGGCCAAAGAGCGTCTGTACATGCAACCATGGTGGTTGGATTGGACCGCAGGTTTGTTCCCCGTGATCGCCGTGGTGTTTGTGTTGCGCTCGTTTTTGTTTGAGCCTTTCAAAATTCCATCGGGCTCCATGATCCCAACGCTGTTGGTGGGTGACTTGATCTTGGTGAACAAGTTTCACTACGGCGTGCGCTTGCCGGTGGTCAACACCAAGCTCACCGAAGGCAATGCTGTGCAGCGCGGCGATGTGATGGTGTTCCGTTATCCACCCAAGCCAAGCCTCGACTACATCAAGCGTGTGGTGGGCGTGCCTGGTGACGAAGTGGCTTACCTCAACAAGCAGCTCACCATCAATGGCCAGCCTGTGAGCAAAACGGCATTGCCTGAATTCTTTGAAGAAGACAGCATGCGCTACATCCCGCAGTTTGAGGAAAAGTTGCCTTTGGGCACGAAGTCCAGCGAAATGACGGGTGTGCGTACACACAAGTTACTGAATGACAAAGATCGCCCGGCCTTCATTCCAGGCGCAGATGACTTTGCATTCAAAGACAACTGCCGCTACACCGTCGAAGGTGTGACCTGTACTGTGCCCAAAGGGCATTACTTCATGATGGGCGACAACCGCGACAACTCGCTCGACTCCCGCTACTGGGGTTTTGTGCCCGACCAAAACATTGTGGGCAAAGCCTTCTTTGTGTGGATGAACTTTGGCAACTTCAAGCGCATCGGCTCTTTTGAATGACCTCACGCGCCCGCCACGCTCGTCCTAGCCTGTCTCAGCAAGAAATCATTGAGACCCTGCAAACGCGCTTGGACTACCGCTTTAAGAACCCTGCGTTACTCGCGCAGGCCTTGACGCACCGCAGCTTCAGCTCAGACCACTACGAGCGCTTGGAGTTTTTGGGTGACTCGGTGCTGAACTTGGCGATTGCCAACTTGCTCTATCAACGCCTCAATACCTTGCCCGAAGGCGACCTTTCGCGCGTGCGTGCCAACTTGGTCAAGCAAGACACCTTGCACCACTTGGCGGTTGAAATGGGGTTGTCCGGCATCTTGCGTTTGGGCGAAGGTGAGATGAACTCGGGCGGCCAAAAACGTCCCTCCATCTTGGCCGACGCGCTTGAGGCCGTGCTGGGAGCGGTGTACTTGGATGCCGATTACGCCACCGCCGACGCTTTGGTGCAGCGCATTTTTGCCAAGGTGGAAATCAACCCCGAGATGCAAGCCGTTGGCAAAGACGCCAAAACCGAATTACAAGAATGGCTGCAAGCACGTAAGTTCAAGCTGCCTATTTACCGTGTGGTGGGCACCTTGGGTGCCGCGCACAAACAAACGTTTGATGTGGAATGTGAAGTTCCAGAACTGGCCCGCTGCGAGCGTGGCATTGGCGGCTCGCGCCGCGCCGGAGAGCAAGCAGCCGCAGCCGCCATGCTCCAAGTGATCAAAGACAACGGGCTCAAATAATGGCTTCCTCTGACCAACACCCCCCACAAACCCTGCAAGACATCGACGCCATGCTGGCGGCCAGCAAAGGCAACCGTGTGGTAGCCAGTCAAGCGGTCGTAGCACCTGCCGACCAACGCTGTGGCCTGATTGCCATCGTGGGCAAGCCCAACGTGGGCAAGTCTACTTTGCTCAATGCTTTGGTCGGCCAGAAAATCAGCATCACCTCACGCAAGGCGCAAACCACGCGCCACCGCATCACGGGCATGCACACCCAAGGCGCGGCGCAGTATGTGTTTGTGGACACGCCCGGTTTTCAAACCATCCATGGCAATGCACTGAACAAATCGCTTAACAAAGCTGTGCAAGGCGCGGTGGGCGATGTGGATGTGGTGTTCTTGGTGGTCGAGGCGGGCAGCTTCACACCCGCCGACGAGAAAGTGTTGTCCTTGTTGGCCAAAGGCATTCCCACCATCTTGATTGCGAACAAGCTCGACTCGATGAAAAACCGCGCCGAGATCATGCAGTGGCTGCAGTCCATGCAAGAGCGTCACCCCTTTGCCGAAATCGTGCCCATGTCGGCCAAGAACGACAAAGACGTGCAACGCCTCTTGGGTATTGCCGAAAAATACTTGCCCGAGCAAGCGTGGATGTATGCGGCTGACGAGTTGACCGATCGCAGCGAAAAATTCATGGCTGCTGAGATGGTGCGCGAAAAATTGTTCCGCCTCACCGGTGACGAATTGCCCTACACCTCGACGGTGGTGATCGACAAGTTCGAAGAAGAAAAGGGCAAGACCAAAGGCGTTAAACGCATGGTGCGCATTGCCGCCACCATCGTGGTGGAGCGTGAGGGCCACAAAGCTATGGTGATTGGTGACAAAGGTGAGCGTTTGAAGCGTATGGGTATGGAAGCTCGCACCGAGTTGGAAAAAATTTACGACGCCAAAGTGTTCTTAGAACTGTGGGTCAAAGTGCGCTCTGGTTGGGCCGACGACGCAGCGCGGGTGCGTAGCTTTGGCTACGAGTAAGTCCAGCACCTTCACGATGTCGCGGGGCGTTCCCCGCATTCAGGACGAGCCTGCGTTCGTGGTGCACCGCTACGACTGGAGCGAGTCCAGTCTCATTTTGGAAACCTTCACCCGTCACTTTGGTCGGGTCGCTTTGGTGGCCAAAGGCGCCAAAAAACCCACGTCTAACTTTCGCCCTGTGTTGCTGCCTCTGCAACCGCTGTACGTCAGCTATTCAGGCGATGCCGAAATTCGCACCTTGAAGGGGGCGGAGTGGGTGGGTGGCCACATCATGCCCACGGGCGAGGCCTTGTTGTCGGGTTACTACCTCAACGAGTTGTTGCTGCGCTTGCTGGCGCGTGATGACCCGCATCCTGGCCTGTTTGATCTGTACCGCCAAGTGGTGCAGGTGTTGGCTTCCGGCCATGAGGGCACGATTGCCCCTGCGCTGCGTGCGTTCGAGTTGCTGCTGTTACGGGATATTGGCTTCTTGCCCGAACTCAATGCCCAAACCCTCACCTTAGAGGCTTTGCAACCCGAGGCCTTGTATGTCTTGGTGGCCGAAGGTGGTTTGCGCGCCCATAACGCACAAGACCGTGCAGGCTTGGCAGGCAGCGTGTGGTTGCAGCTGCACGAGAGCTTGTCAACAGACGCACCCTTCACCGCCACGTTGCGCGTGTGTGCTGAGATGCCTGCCGAGCAACGCAACGCTTTGCTGGGTCAGTTACGGGCCTTGCTGCACTACCATTGCGGCGTCAACACACTGCGCACACGTCAGATGATGATTGACCTGCAATCTCTTTGAGTAAATCCATGTCTCACGCTCCTACCAAAACTGCACTGTCGGTCAATCTCAACAAGGTGGCCTTGGTGCGCAACACACGCCATTTGGGTATTCCCAGCGTCACGCGTGCGGCCACGCTGTGCTTAGAGGCGGGCGCTGCGGGCATCACGGTGCATCCACGTCCTGATGCGCGCCACATTCGCACGGACGATGTGCACGATTTGGCCGCCTTGCTCAAAGCTTGGCCCGACCGCGAGTTCAACATCGAAGGCAACCCGTTTCACAACCTGATGGACTTTGTGCGCCAAGTGCGCCCCCATCAAGTGACCTTTGTGCCCGACAGCGAAAGCCAGTTCACCAGCGACCACGGCTGGACCTTTCCGCAAGATGCGGCGCGCCTGAAGCCGCTCATCGACGAAGCCCAAGCCTTGGGTGTGCGCGTGAGTTTGTTCATGGACCCGATCCCTGAGCAAATGGCCGCTGCCAAAGCCGTCGGCGCAGACCGCGTCGAGCTCTATACCGAAACCTATGCCGCGGCCTATGGCACGCCTGAGCAAGCCAAGATGCTGGCCGCCTTCAAAGCCACGGCCGAAGCGGCGTTGGCCGTAGGCCTTGGCATCAACGCCGGTCACGACCTGAACCGTGACAATCTGCACACTTTCTTGACCACTGTCCCTGGCGTGCAAGAGGTGTCGATCGGTCATGCGCTCATTGCGGATGCGCTTGAGCTGGGCTACACAGACACGATTCGCGCATACAACGCGTGCATGCCCAAGATTTGAGGCGAGGCATGATCTACGGCATCGGTACCGACATTTGCGACATCCGACGCATTCGTGCGTCACTGGAAAAGCACGGTGAACGTTTCGCCCAAAAAGTCTTGAGCGACAACGAGATGCAAACCTACCGCGCACGCAGTGAACGTTGGCCCGAACGCGGTGTGCGCTATGTGGCCACCCGGTTTTCGGCCAAAGAGGCCTTTAGCAAAGCTATTGGTATGGGCATGCGCATGCCCATGACGTGGCGCTTGTGCGAAATTGGCAAGTTGTCCAGCGGTCAGCCCACCCTCGTGCTGCATGGCGTACTCAAAGACTGGTTTGAAGCCAAAGGCTTGACGGCGCACGTGAGTGTGAGCGACGAGTCTGACTACGCCACCAGTTATGTGATTGTTGAAAAAAATACTTGATTCGAAATTGATGTCTCACCACGCCCCCCTGATTCTTGATGTCGCTGGCACACAGCTCACCGCAGTAGACCGCAAGCGCTTGCAGCACCCGCTCACGGGCGGTGTGATTTTGTTTGGCCGCAACTGGGCCAACCGCCAACAGCTCACCCAGCTGTGCGCCGACATCAAGGCCGTGCGCCAAGACTTACTGATTTGCGTGGACCACGAGGGTGGCCGCGTGCAACGTTTTCGTAACGACGGCTTTACCCATCTGCCACCCATGCGCGCCTTGGGCGAGTTGTGGATGAAAGACGCCAAAGGCGTGCGTGGCGACTTTCACACCGGCAGCGGCGCACTGGCCGCCATGGACGCTGCCACGGCGTGTGGCTATGTGCTCGCCAGTGAGTTGCGCGCCTGTGGCGTGGACTTCAGCTTCACCCCTGTGCTCGACTTAGACCACGGCGGCAGCAGCGTGATTGGTGACCGATCCTTTCATCGTGACCCACGTGTGGCCACGGCCTTGGCCAAGAGCGTCATGCACGGCTTGTTGCAAGCGGGCATGGCCAACTGCGGCAAACACTTCCCCGGTCATGGCTTTGTGAAGGCCGATTCGCATGTGGACATTCCCGTGGACAAGCGCAGCTTGAAAGCCGTGCTCAACGACTGCGCCTTGCCGTATCAGTGGCTCACCACCACGCTCACCAGCGTCATGCCCGCGCATGTCATCTACCCAAAAGTGGACAGCTTGCCTGCGGGTTTTTCGCCCCGTTGGTTGCAAGACATCTTGCGTGGGCAGCTGCATTTCAACGGTGCCATCTTCAGCGACGATTTGTCGATGGAAGGCGCACGTCGCATCGAAGGTCGCTCGGTCAGTTTTGCCGAGGCTGGGGTGGCTGCTTTGAATGCAGGCTGTGATTTGTTGCTCTTGTGCAACCAAAGCGTGGGCGATGGTCACGGCGTCGATGACATGCTCGACGGATTGACCGAGCGCTTGGTGAAAAACCAGTGGCATGCCAGCGATGCAAGCGAGCAACGCCGTCGTGCTCTGTTGCCGCAAACACCCGCTGTGGCATGGGATGCCTTGATGATCCAGCCTGCTTACTTGCGTGCTTTAGACTTGCTGCCTTAAGCCCATACTTTTATTTTTCAGGAGTTCAGCCATGTTTCCTTCGCGTCGTCACTTTGCCGTTTTAGCTTTGGCCCTGAGTTGTGGCTTGGTTGCTGCACAAACACCCAAACCCATCAAGCTCATGGTCGGCTTTCCACCCGGTGGTGGTACCGATGCTGTGGCCCGTATCTTGGCGGACAAGCTCAAAGACGAATTGGGCAGCCCTGTGGTGGTCGAGAACAAGCCCGGCGCTGGCGGCCAGTTGGCCGCGCAGGCCTTGAAGGCGGCACCTGCAGATGGCACCGTGCTGTTTCTCTCGCATGACCACACCATTTCCATCCTGCCTTTGGTGCTCAAAAACCCCGGCTACGAGCCAGCGAAAGACTTTGCGCCCGTTGCTGGTTTTGCCACGTTTGTGAATGCCTATGCTGTCTCGGGCGGTACGCCTGCCAAGTCTTTCACTGACTACGTGGCGTGGGTCAAAACCCAGGGCGGCAAAGGTGCTGTGGGTATTCCTGCCCCAGCGTCCACCCCCGAATTCTTGGTCAAGGTGGTGGGAGATAAGTTCAAACTCGATTTGGTTTCTGCGCCATACCGCGGCAGTGCGCCCATGATGGCCGACATGCTGGGTAACCAAATTGCTGCTGGTGTCGGCTCGGTGCCTGATTTCATCGAGAACCACAAGGCGGGTAAAGTACGTGTGGTGGCGGTGTTGGGCGCCAAGCGTCAAGCAGCCTTGCCTGATGTGCCTACGTTTGCTGAGTTGGGCTTGAGTGGTTTGGAAGACATGCCTTACTACGGCGTCTTTGCGCCACAGGGCACACCGCAAGCGACCATCAACCACTTTGGCATGGCTTTGTCCAAAGTGTTGGCCATGCCTGATGTGCATGAGCAGCTCACCAAAATGGGCCTGACGGTGGGCTATATGAACTCACACCAACTTGAGCAACGCGAACGCGCCTACACGCAGGTGTGGACCAAGCTCATCAAGAACAGCGGATTTCAGCCGCAATAAGACATGGCGATCCCTTGGCTCTCTGCACTCAAAGTCATCCCTTGGGGGGACGTGATCTCGCACGCGCCTGGGGTGCTTGAAAAAGCCCGTGATCTGATGGCCCGAAAACCAGCTGATGTGCCTCATCATTCAATGGCTACGCCCAACGCGCACGATGAAGTGCCTAGCGTAGGCGAGTTGAAAAACCGTTTGCGCGATGCATCCTTGCAGATCGAAGGTCTGCAACACCGGCAAGCTGAGCTGACTCAAACCGTGAGCGATCTGGCTGAGCAAAACGCGGCGTTGGTTTCAGCAGTCAGTGGGTTGCGCCAGACTGTACGGTGGATGGTCGGCGCTATCTTTTTAGCCTTTGTGGGTATAGGTGCCTTGGCTCTTCGCGCGTATTCATAAAAACAACGCATCACTCGCCTCAACAAAAACGCCGCCTAGTTGTTGCTAGGCGGCGTTTTTTTATCGGTTTCTTTGCTTTAAGCTTCGCGGCGCAAAGCAGGGAACAAAATGACATCGCGGATGCTGGGGCTGTCGGTCAGCAACATCATCAAGCGGTCAATGCCAATGCCGCAGCCGCCGGTGGGGGGCATGCCGTATTCCAAAGCGCGCACAAAGTCGTGGTCGTAGAACATGGCTTCGTCGTCGCCACTGTCTTTGGCTTCCACTTGGGCATGAAAGCGTGCGGCTTGGTCTTCGGCGTCGTTCAACTCGCTGAAACCGTTGCCGAACTCGCGGCCTGTGATGTAGAGCTCAAAGCGCTCGGTCACCTCAGGCTTGCTGTCGCTGGCGCGGGCCAAGGGTGAGATCTCGACAGGGTGCTCGCAGATGAACGTGGGTTGCCACAGTTTTTCTTCCACGGTTTCTTCGAAGTACATGACTTGCAAACTCGCCAAGCTGCGTGTGCTGAGTTTGTCTTTGTCTTCTTTGAAACCGAGTTTCTTCAAGGCGTTGATCAACCACTCGCTGTTGTCCACGTTGTCACCGGCTTCGGTGTGTTTGAGGATGGCTTCACGAATCGTCAAACGTTCGAACGGTTGGCCCAAATCCACAGGCTTGCCGCCGTAGGTGAGCAGCGTGGTGCCAGCGGCCTTCATGGCGGCGTCGCGCACCAGCTCTTCGGTGAAGTGCATCAGGTCTTGGTAGTTCCAGTACGCGGCGTAGAACTCCATCATGGTGAACTCGGGGTTGTGACGCACCGAGATGCCTTCGTTACGGAAGTTGCGGTTGATTTCAAACACGCGCTCGAAGCCGCCCACGATCAAACGCTTCAAGTAAAGCTCAGGCGCAATGCGCAAGTACATCTCTTGGTCGAGCGCGTTGTGGTGTGTGATGAACGGCTTGGCGTTCGCGCCGCCAGGAATGGGGTGCAGCATGGGTGTTTCAACTTCGAGGAAGTTGTGTTGCACCATGAAGTCGCGAATGCCGCTGACCGCTTTGCTGCGCGCCATGAAACGCTTGCGTGCGGTTTCGTCCGTCATCAAGTCGACGTAGCGTTGGCGGTACTTGATTTCTTGGTCTGCCACGCCGTGGAACTTGTCGGGCATGGGGCGCAGACTCTTGGTGAGCATGCGGATGCTGGTGGCATGGATCGACAACTCGCCTGTGCGGGTTTTGAACAACTTGCCTTCGCACGCCACGATGTCGCCCAAGTTCCAGTGTTTGAAATCGGCGTAGAGGTCTTCGCTCACGTCATCGCGTGTCACATAAATTTGGATGCGACCGGTGCTGTCCTGCAGCGTGGCAAAGCTGGCCTTGCCCATCACGCGCTTGAGCATCATGCGGCCCGCCACTTTGGCTAACTGGCCTTCATCGGTCAACACCTCGGCGGACTTGTCGCCATGCAGCTCGTGCAAGGTGGCTGCATGGTGCGCGGGTTTGAAATCGTTGGGGAAGGCCACGCCTTGGCCTGCAGCTTGACGCTCGCGCATGACCTTGAGCTTTTCACGGCGCTCGGCCATCAGTTGGTTTTCGTCGACGGGAGCAGCTTCTGGCGTGGCGGGGGTGTTGTTGTGAGACATCGAAAGGGACGTGAGTGGTAGAAGGGGCTGCCTTTGAAAGTGAAAGACAGCAAGCCTTGTATTTTAAGAGGAAGCCCTCTTGGGATTTACTTGAATTTCAGTGCGCCGCTTTTGAAGGCTTGAAACGCGGATTGGTAGTAAGCGATGGCCTCGTCACGCAGTTTGGGGTTCACCTCAGCGGGCGTGGCTGAACCGTCAGGGGCGATGGTGAAGGTCTCTACCTTTTGTTTAGGGCCGAGCACCGTGAGCTGGTTTTCGCTGAGGTAGCCCAGTTCTTGGTAGTTGCTGATGAAGGCGCGACGCTGAAAATCTTTGCCTTGTTCAAACACCGAACGGCCATAGAAGTGGTCGTCACCTTGCACACCCAACACGTCGATCAAGGTGGGTGCAATGTCAATTTGGCTGACCAGCTCTGTGTATTTGCCGGGCTTGAGCAAGCTAGGCGCGTACATGATCATGGGAATGTGATAGCCGGGCACGGGCAGCTTGGTTTTGCCTGCGGCAGAGGCGCAGTGGTCAGCCACGATGACAAACAAGGTGTCGGCAAACCAAGGCTTGGTTTTTGCCTTGTCCAAGAAGTGGCCAATCGAGTAGTCGGTGTACTTCACCGCGCCATCTCGACCGCCGGGCGACGGAATGTCGATGCGCCCCGCTGCATAGGTGTAGGGGCGGTGGTTGCTGGTGGTCATGACTTGCGCCAGCATGCGTTTGCCGCTTTGGTGTGTTTTATCTAACTGTGTGAGCACGTTGTCGAACAAGAACTCATCGCCCACGCCCCAGACGTTTTCAAAGCCAATCGATTCTTTGGGAAACTCGGTGCGGTCGATCACTTTGTAGCTGTTGCCTTGGAAGTAGGCATTCATGTTGTCAAAGTAGCCGTAGCCGCCATAGATAAACATGGCCTCGAAGCCTTGTGGGCGCAACACTTCTCCTAGCGTGGCCAAGCCGTCGTTGTTGGGGCGACGCACAATGGATTGGCCGGGGATGGGGGGCGTCCCTAGTGACAAGGCTTCTAGGCCACGGACCGTGCGCGTGCCGGTGGCGTACAGCTGTGTAAAGAGCAAGCCGTTTTGCGCAATTTCATCGAGTCGCGGTGTGATGTTTTTCGTGTTGCCAAAGCTGCCCATGAAGTTGGCAGAAAAGCTTTCCACCATGATCATGACCACATGTTTAGGCGCATGCTTGAGGGGGATGCGCGTGGCGTCAAAGGCCTCGGATGTTTCGTGTCGGGCTTTGAGTTCTTGGCCCAAAAGGTGGCGCTCCACGCCTAAGCCGGACAAGATCTTGAGCACTTGCCCATCTTCGAGCGTAGCGTAAAAGCGGGTGTAGTCGAGTTCGTTGCGGCGAAATGCTGCGCCAAAAGTCATCACGCCATTGCCAGAGAGTTCGTTGGCATACGCGTTGGTTGAAAACGCCATGCGATCAATGTCTGACAGTTTCCATGACACGGTAGGCAGCACGATGGCGAGGGCCAAGTAGGTCAAGCGTGCTTGCCCTGAGTGGCCTGTTGCAGGCAGCGACAAGATGGCGCCACGAAATGCCCATGTCAAAGCAATTGCGATGGTTGCAATGGCCGTGAACATCCAGCCAATGGGGTAGGACTCGCGCAAGTTGCCAATGACTTCTTGTGTGTAGATGAGGTAGTCCACCGCGATGAAGTTAAAGCGGGTGGAGAACTCTTCCCAGAATGTGAATTCAGAAAAAGCAATGAACACCAATGCAACAGCATTCAAGCCAAACAACACGAGCTTGATGGGGTTTTGCCAACGGGTGTTGCGCCATTGGCTAGGAGTGACAACTGCCCACGCAAAGCCAGGCACCAACAGCCAACACATCACCAAAAGGTCGGCCAACAAACCGCGCAGCATGAACTCTGGCCATAGACCCCAAGGCATGGCCTCAAGGCCTGTGCGTGTGGCCAGTACAAAGCGCGTGAGCGAGGCCATCGCCAAGAACAGCAACGCATGGTGCAAGAACGGCAGTTTCTTTAGAAGGGCTTGAGCGGGTGTGTTCATAAAGGTGCGCGGTGTGAGTGGTGGCTGGGCTTAGATGCAAAACGGCCCTTGAAAGAAGGGCCGTTTGGGAGAGGTGCTTGCGGCTCAGTTACACCACAGCATCTGCTGGTTGACGCTGCAACATGGCCAGTGTGTTGGCCACGGTTTTGCGCAATTCACGGCGGTCGCAAATCATGTCGATGGCGCCTTTTTCTTGTAAGAACTCGGCACGTTGGAAGCCTTGTGGCAAGGTCACGCGCACGGTGTTTTCAATCACGCGTGGGCCAGCAAAGCCAATCAAGGCGTTGGGTTCGGCAATGACCACGTCGCCCACAAACGCGAAGCCGGCTGACACGCCGCCCATGGTGGGGTCGGTCAACACGCTGATGTAGGGCAAACCTTTTTTCGCCAAGCGGGTGAGCGAGGCGTTGGTTTTGGCCATTTGCATGAGTGAGAGCAGGCCCTCTTGCATGCGTGCGCCACCGGTAGCAGTGAAGCAAATGAACGGTACTTTTTGTTCGATGGCCGTGTGCACGCCACGCACAAAGCGCTCGCCCACGACCGAACCCATTGAGCCACCCATGAAGTCGAATTCAAAACAAGCCACGACGACATTGATGTTGTGTACCGCACCGCCCATGACCACCAAGGCGTCTGTTTCGCCCGTGTTTTGCATAGCCTCTTTGATGCGCTCAGGGTACTTGCGGCTGTCCTTGAATTTCAAGGCATCAACCGGCAACACTTCTTGGCCCACTTCGTAACGGCCTTCTGGATCAAGGAACATGTCCAAGCGATCACGGGCGCTCATGCGGTGGTGGTGGCTGCAGGTGGGGCAGACGTTGTGATTGGCTTGGAGGTCGCTCTTGTAGAGCACGGTCTCACAGCTGGGGCACTTCACCCACACACCTTCGGGCACGCTGCGGCGATCCGAGGGGTCGGTGTGTTGAATTTTTGGGGGAAGCAGTTTTTCGAGCCAACTCATGGTGAGCCTTTCGTCAGTTCTTTTGGAATTGATGCATTTTAACGGGCGTGGTGAGTGCGGCTAAAAGAACGGTTAAGACGCGCTTGATGCGTTCAAAGCCTGGCGAATGCCTGCCAAAAACTCGTGCGCTGCCGCCACTTCTTGGCCTGCAGGTGCGGCTTCGAGCAGTTGGATGATGCGGCTGCCAATGACCACCGCATCGGCCACGCGGCCCACGGCTTTGGCGGTGGCGGCATCGCGAATGCCAAAGCCCACACCCACAGGAATGTGCACGTGTTGGCGAATGCGCGGCAGCATGGCTTCCACCGCATCGGTGTCGAGGTTGCCTGCGCCTGTCACGCCTTTGAGCGAGACGTAGTACACATAGCCACTGGCCACGCGGGCGACTTGGTCCATGCGTTGGTCGGTGCTGGTGGGCGCGAGCAAGAAAATCAGGTCCATGTTGTGGGCGCGCAAGGTGGCTGCAAACGCTTCACACTCTTCGGGCGGGTAGTCGACGATGAGTACACCGTCTACCCCTGCCGCCGATGCATCTTTGACGAACGAATCTTGGCCGTGCTTGAGGTTGTAGCACTCCACTGGGTTGGCGTAGCCCATCAGCACCACGGGGGTGGTGGTGTCGGCTTGGCGGAACTCGCGCACCATGTCCAACACTTGGGTGGTGCCAATGCCAAAACGCAGCGCGGCTTCGCCTGCTTTTTGAATCACCGCACCATCGGCCATGGGGTCGCTGAAAGGGACACCGAGTTCGATGATGTCAGCGCCTGCATCCACCATGCCGTGCATCAGCGCTGGGGTGATGTGGGCTTGTGGAAAGCCCGCCATCACATACGGAATGAGGGCTTTGCGGCCTTGGGCTTTGAGGGCGGCGAGGGTTTTGTCAATACGGCTCATGGTGCGGCTCACTTCACAATCTTCACGGTTTGTTCGGTCGGGCCACCTTTGACCGATTGGCCTTGGCAGCTGGGGCGGCAGAAGAAGTCTGCGCCGCTCAGGTCGGCCACCGTGCCAATGTCTTTGTCGCCACGGCCCGAGAGGTTGACCAAGATCGATTGCTCGGGCTTCATGGTCTTGGCCAGCTTCATGGCGTAGGCCACGGCATGGCTTGATTCGAGTGCGGGAATGATGCCCTCGGTGCGGCACAGGTAGTGGAAGGCTTCCAGCGCTTCTTTGTCGGTGACGCCCACATACTCGGCGCGGCCAATGTCCTTGAGGAACGCGTGCTCAGGGCCCACGCCGGGGTAGTCAAGGCCAGCGCTCACGCTGTGCGTTTCGGTGATTTGGCCGTTCTCGTCTTGCAAGATGTAGGTGCGGTTGCCGTGCAACACGCCGGGCGCGCCTAGCTGCAACGAGCAGGAGTGACGGTCGGTGTCCATGCCTTCGCCAGCCGCTTCCACACCAATCAGGCGGGTGTTGGCGTGGTCGATGTAGGGGTAGAAGATGCCCATGGCATTGCTGCCGCCGCCCACACAGGCGATGACAGCATCTGGCTGTTGTTCAGCCATCTTCAAGCTTTTGAACATCTCAGGCATTTGCGTGAGGCACTCTTGGCCAATCACGCTTTGGAAGTCGCGCACCATCATCGGGTAGGGGTGAGGCCCCGCCACAGTGCCGATGATGTAAAAGGTGTTGTCGACGTTAGCCACCCAGTCGCGCATGGCTTCGTTGAGCGCGTCTTTGAGGGTGCGGCTGCCGCTCTCCACGGGCACCACGGTGGCGCCCAAGAGCTTCATGCGGTAGACGTTGGGGCTTTGGCGTTTGACGTCTTCTGCGCCCATGTAGACCACGCATTCCAAACCATAGCGTGCGCAAATGGTGGCGGTGGCCACGCCGTGCTGGCCTGCGCCTGTTTCGGCAATCACGCGGGGCTTGCCCATGCGCTTGGCAAGCATGGCCTGGCCGATGGTGTTGTTGATCTTGTGGGCGCCGGTGTGGTTCAAGTCTTCCCGCTTCAAGAAGATTTGTGCGCCACCCATTTCACGGCTCATGCGTGCAGCGTGATACACGGGCGAGGGGCGACCTACAAAATGCGCCAACTCGTTTTTGAATTCAGCGATGAAGGCGGGGTCGTGCTGGTATTTGGCGTAGGCGTCTTTGAGTTCTTCGATGGCGTGTGTCAGCGTTTCGCTGATGAAGCTGCCACCGTAAATGCCAAAGTGGCCTTTTGCATCGGGTTGTTGGTAGTTCGACATGGGGGACCTACAAAAATTACCTTGGGAAAACCTGTTTTCCAAACAGGGCCCAAGTGCTTCAAACAAAAAGGGGAGAGGGCTTAGAGCAGGTGATCGGCGTCTGCTGCGCGAACGGCTCTGACAAATTCGTGAATCTTGGCCGCATCTTTGATGCCTTTGGCCGACTCCACGCCAGAGCTCACATCAACCGCCAGCGAGTGGCCGTGATGACGCAGCGCGCGAATGCCATCGGTCACGTTGGCAGCGTTGAGTCCACCAGACAAGACGAGGTGAGCGTTGACGTTTGGAGGTAGCTGTGACCAATTGAATGTTTTGCCGCTGCCGCCGTAACCCTCGACATGGGCGTCGAGCAGCACCGCTTGGGCGTCTGAATAATCTTGGGCGTATTTTAAGAGGTCGAAAGGGGCTTCGCCCGCTGGGGTTTCTAGCGGGATGCGAGCTGCGCGAATCCAGCGGCGGCCCAAGGTGCGGGCAATTTTGCGGCAGTGGTCAGGCGTTTCGTCGCCATGAAACTGCAGCCATGCGCCTGGCACTTGCACGCAGGCGTGTGCAATGGCTTCGGCGGTTTCGTTCACAAACAGCAGCACAGGCGTCACAAACGCGGGCAGGCGCAGCGCCAGTTCGGCAGCGCGTTCCACCGTCACCGCACGCGGGCTGGGGTCATACATCACAAAGCCAATGGCGTCTACGCCAGCAGCCACGGCGTCGTCGACATCTTGCTCACGGGTGAGCCCACAAATTTTGATACGCGTGCGGTTCATGGCAATCCATCATACGCAGGGGTGCGGTCAGGCAAGTCCCACTGTGCGTCGTAGCGGGGGCCCAAAAAATACAAACCATCGGGGCTGAAGGTGGGGGCGGCGGCGTCGCGGTCGCGGGCGGCCAGTACTTCTGCCATCCACTCGGGCGGTTTGTCGCCCGTGCCAATTTTCACAAAGCAACCCATGAGGTTGCGAATCATGTGGTGCAAAAACGCGCTGGCTTCAAACTCAAATCGCCAAACAGCCGATCCAGGCTGGGTGCTTTTGCGGGTGATGTCGATGCGCGTCATGGTTTTGACGGGGGTGAGGGCTTGGCAGCTGGAGGCGCGAAAGGACGTGAAGTCGTGTTCACCCATCACGTACTGCGCCGCTTTTTGCATGGCTTCTAAGTTGAGTGGGCGGTAGACCCACCCCACACGACCGACTTCGACGCTGGGGCGTACGGCCGATTCGAGCACCACATAGGCATAGCGGCGTGCAATGGCGCTGCCACGGCAGTGAAATTCGCGAGGCATTTCACGTGCCCATTGCACGGCAATGTCGAGCGGTAAATAGCGGTTGGTGCCACGCACCCACGAGTAGGGCGTGCGGTTGAGCTCGGTGTCAAAGTGAATGACTTGCATGAGGCCATGCACACCGGCATCGGTGCGGCCTGCACAGAGGGTAGAGACGGGGGTTTGTGTGAACTTGGACAGCGCTTTTTCTAGCTTGTCCTGTACGGTTTTGCCCGAGACTTGGCTTTGCCAGCCTTCGTAGGCTTGGCCGTTGTAGCTCAAGCCCATCGCAATGCGCATGGGCTTTAGGCTCGCTCAGCCAGCCACTGCAGGGCTTTTTCTTTGTCAGCGCCAGAGGCTTCGTGCGCCACTTCTTCCATCAAGGCTTTGCTGGTGTGCAGCTGGCCTAAGTTCCACAACTCGTTGGCCAGATCAATGCGCACTTGGTATGGGCTGTCGCTGGTATCGGGTTCGTCCAAGTCCAAAGAAATATTGGGCATTTCCATGGTGGGGCGAAGCGTTGGTTCGGCGTGATGCGCATGCGCTTCGTGCAAATCATCTTCGTCATGTGCATGATGCGCATGGTCGTGAGGATGCTCGTGCGTTTCATGCATGTGCGTCGCAACATCATGGATGTACGCGCGCTCCACGGGATCTTGTGGGTCGTTGTCGGGCAAGTCGAGGTTGAACTTCACATTCAAGGGGGGTAAGCCTTGGATGTCGTCTTCGCTCTTGTTGACCGTATGGCGACGCCACAGAGCAATCAAGACCAGCAAGCCGATCAAACTGCCTGCGCCTACGGGCGTTAAGGTGTTGTCACGCAATTCGTTTAGCCACTCGCCGTTGGCTTCTGCTGCACTGGCAGGCACATCGACGGACAGCACACCACTGGCCGATGCGGTCTCAGAGGGCGCACTGGCAGCGCCACCGACCGTGGCGGCGGCAATTTTGCCGAGTTCAGCAATGTTGCGGCTCAGCTCTGCAGCTCGTGAAGCCACATCTTCGGCTTCGCGTTGCTGGGCAATTTTGTCTGCGGCAGCGTCTGTGCTGCCAGGCTTGGCCAAGGTCAGCTTGTCTTGGTTGGCTTTGGCGTTTTTGTTTTGTACTTTGGCGTCTAGTTTGCCAGTGGCGTCTTTGGCTACTTTGGGCACAACGCCACCTGGCGCGCGTGCTGCCAGTTCGGCACGATAAGCCTCAAAGTCTTTGGCCTGAATTTGGATTTCACGGCGTGCTTCGTCACGCGAAATGGCTTTGGCTTCTTGCTCGGTGGGTAAGGTCAACAAAGCGCCTGCCTTCATGCGGTTGACATTGGCGTCGACAAACGCATCTGGATTGCTGCGCAGCAAAGCCACTAACATTTGTTCCAAAGACACACCTTCAGGTGTTTTGCTGACCGTCAATTCGCTGGCTGTGTCGCCGCGTTTCACCAAAATTTGGCCTTCTGCAGTCGTTGCTGCCCCAGTTGTGGGCTTTGCTGCGGTTGCCGATGCAGACTCATTGCTGGCTGATCCAGGCGTGAGTGGCGGGCTGACTTTTTTGCCAGAACTTGCATCATCCAGCGACACATTGATGTCGCGCAACATGCGGCCAGTGGCCCAACGCAAATCAATCAACAAATCCAGTGAATTGCCGTTGATGGCTTGTTTGCTGGTGACTTTGAGGTAAGGCCTGCCGTTGTCTCTGCGCAACAGTTGGACTTGTATATCTACCGGCGAGCCGTTGCTCGTTGGTACTTCAATTTTGGCGGCTTTGTAGAGTTCCTGACTGGCCAAGCTCGCTTGAAATTCAACTTGTTCAGCACTCGTGATTTCACTGATGTCGATTTCCGCACGCAAAGCCTCACCCTGCTTGCTTTGCACCACAGGGCGGTTCAAAGTGAGCGCCTGCGCACTGCCGAAAATCGACAGTGACAGAGCTGCCCACACAGCAGATCTCTGGAACAAACTTGAAGCGTTACGTTGAACTTGAGTCATAACCAGAGATATTACTTGGTTTTATTACGCTTCCAGGAGGATGCGCAGCATGCGACGCAACGGCTCGGCCGCCCCCCACAAGAGCTGGTCACCCACGGTGAACGCGCCCAAATAGTCGTTGCCCATGGCCATTTTGTGCAAACGGCCCACTGGCACGGTCAAAGTGCCGGTCACGGCTGCTGGTGTCAGGTCACGCTCGCTGATTTCGCGAACGTTCGGGACCACTTTCACCCAGTCGTTGGCGCTGGCCAAGATGCTTTCGATCTCGTCCATGGGAACGTCTTTTTTCAGTTTGATGGTCAAACCCTGTGAGTGGCAGCGCATCGCGCCAATGCGCACGCACAAACCGTCGATCGGGATCGAGCCTGCTGTGCGGAATGCTGGGTTGCCCAAGATCTTGTTGCACTCAGCGCCGCCTTTCCACTCTTCCTTGCTTTGGCCGTGCTCCACGGGCACGTCGATCCAAGGGATCAAGCTGCCAGCCAAGGCGGTGTTGCGGAAGTTCTTGGTGGGGAACTCAGCGCTGCGCATGGTGGCCGACACTTTGCGGTCGATGTCCAAAATGGCAGAAGAAGGGTTGGCCAAGTCGTCTTTGACGGCGGCGTGCAAAGCACCCATTTGGCTCAGCAACTCGCGCATGTTTTGTGCGCCCGCGCCTGAAGCCGCTTGGTAAGTCATGGCACTGACCCACTCGACGAGGTTGTGTTGGAACAAGCCGCCCAAGCCCATGAGCATCAAGCTCACGGTGCAGTTGCCGCCAATCCAGTATTTGCCGCCTTTGCCG
>JACCDY010710585.1_pt1 | contig 18547 bp, 18 predicted proteins | sample 7446391 | NCBI WGS metagenome assembly JACCDY01 (sample SAMN15323451, study PRJNA562643) | freshwater metagenome | isolation source: river surface water | place: USA:Blue River Watershed | collected 2017-08-18
ACCTCCGGAGCTAGCGAAACGATCTTCATGTACTTCTTGTCACGAAGCTCACGGCCTACTGGACCAAAAATGCGGGTGCCCTGAGGCTCGCCGTCTTTCTTGATGATCACAGCGGCGTTCTCGTCGAACTTGATGTATGAACCGTCTGGACGACGGGTCTCTTTTACGGTGCGAACGATGACTGCCTTAACTACGTCACCCTTCTTCACGCTGCCACCTGGGATGGCGTCTTTGACGGTGGCAACGATAACGTCACCCAATCCTGCGTAACGACGGCCAGAGCCACCGAGCACACGGATAGTCAAAAGCTCTTTAGCGCCGGTGTTGTCTGCGACTTTGAGTCGCGACTCCTGCTGAAGCATTGCTTACTCCTTGTTTGATGAATACCCATTCCGACGGGCATCCTAGGGATTTGTTTACTTAGCCTTTTCGAGAATCTCGACTAGGCGCCAGTTCTTGGTTGCCGAAAGTGGACGAGTCTCGCTGATTAGCACGAGGTCGCCGATGCCGGCAGTGTTCAGCTCGTCGTGAGCCTTGATCTTCTTGGTGCGGCGCATGACCTTGCCGTAAAGCGGGTGCTTTACACGGTCTTCAACCTCAACCACGATGGTCTGCTGCATCTTGTCGCTAACGACAAGTCCACGACGGGTCTTGCGGTAACCGCGAGCCTCTGCTGATGCAGCTGCCTCTACGGTCTTCGCCTTCTTTGCTTCAGCCATGGTTATGCCTCCTGGGTTGCAGGGGCCTCAGCGGCCTCTGCCTTCTTGGCCTTAGTAGCTGGCTTGGCGGCCGGTGCAACTGCTGCTGCACGGATGCCGAGCTCACGCTCACGAATGATGGTGTAGATACGGGCGATGTCACGCTTTACAGCGCGCAGACGTCCGTGGCTCTCGAGCTGGCCGGTAGCCGACTGGAAGCGTAGGTTGAAAAGTTCTTCCTTCGCCTTCTTAAGCTCTTCGATAAGCACCGAGTCCTCGATCTTGTCGAGTTCGTTTGGAGCTAGGTTCTTTGAACCGATCGCCATTATGCGTCACCTTCTTCGCGCTTGATGATGCGGGCCTTTAGAGGCAGCTTGTGAATGGCACGGGTCATTGCTTCGCGAGCAATGGTCTCCGAGACACCGCTGAGCTCAAAGAGCACGCGTCCTGGCTTGACGTTTGCGACCCACCACTCCGGTGAACCCTTACCCGAACCCATGCGGGTTTCGGCTGGCTTCTTGGTTAGTGGACGGTCTGGGAAAATGTTGATCCAAACTTTTCCACCACGCTTGATGTGACGGGTCATCGCGATACGAGCTGACTCGATCTGACGGTTGGTCACATAAGCAGGGGTAAGTGCCTGGATGCCGTATTCACCAAAGCTGACCTTGGTGCCACCGGTGGCAGCGCCCGAACGCTTCGGGTGGTGCTGCTTGCGGTGCTTTACGCGACGTGGAATCAGCATGACTTAGTTCTCCGATCCTGCGGTCTCGGCTGCAGCGGCAGGAGCCTCAGCAGCGGCTGGTGCAGCGGCAACTGCTGCAGGAGCAGCGCCAGCTGGACGACGTGGGCCACGAGGGCCACTCTTTGCGGCAGCCTGCTGGCTAGCAAGCTCACGGTTGGTTACGTCACCCTTGTAGATCCAGACCTTTACACCGATGCGACCGAAAACGGTCTTGGCCTCGTAGAAGCCGTAGTCGATGTTGGCACGGAGGGTGTGTAGTGGAACACGGCCTTCGCGGTAGAACTCGCGACGTGACATTTCAGCGCCACCAAGACGACCAGAGGTCTGCACACGAATACCCTTGGCACCGTTGCGAATAGCACCCTGCATGCCCTTACGCATTGCGCGGCGGAAAGCCACACGTGCGTTGAGCTGCTCGGCGATACCCTGGGCGACTAGCTGTGCATCCATGTCTGGGTTCTTAACTTCAAGGATGTTCAACTGAATCTGCTTCGAGGTCAGCTTCTCGAGGTCGGCGCGAATAACTTCGGCCTGCTCGCCACGACGACCAATAACCAGACCCGGACGGGCGGTGTGGATGTCGACGCGAACGCGGTCACGAGTGCGCTCGATCTCGATGCGCGAAACACCGGCGCGGTCTAGGCGCTCGGTTAGCATTGCGCGAACCTTGATGTCTTCGGTTACGTAATCGCTGTAACGCTGACCCTTTTTGGTTGAGTCAGTGAACCAGCGCGAACGGTGGTCAGTGGTGATTCCGAGTCGGAAACCGTAAGGGTTGACTTTTTGACCCATTACTTGGTCCTCGCCTTCTGGGCGCCTGCCTTGGCGGCAAGTTCATCTGGAGTTGAAACCACAATGGTGATGTGGCTGGTGCGCTTGAGGATGCGGAATGCACGTCCTTGGGCGCGAGGCATGAAGCGCTTCAAGGTGGTGCCCTCGTCGACAAACGCGGCTGAGACGATTAGGTCGTCTTCGTCGAACATGATGTTCGCTGCGTCTGCCTTGACCTTGGCGTTAGCCATGGCCGAGTGAACCAACTTGTAGATAGGCTCGCTGGCTGCCTGAGGTGCGAACTTTAGGATCGCTAGAGCCTCGGTGGCCTGCTTGCCGCGAATCAGGTTGACAACGCGACGTGCCTTCATTGGGGTGACGCGGATGTGCTTAACTTTCGCTAGAGCTTCCATTACTTGCGACGTCCCTTCTTGTCGTCCTTCACGTGTCCACGGAAGGTGCGGGTAGGTGCGAACTCGCCTAGCTTGTGACCAACCATGGTCTCGCTGACGAATACTGGTACGTGCTTGCGACCGTCGTGAACCGCGATGGTGTGGCCCAGCATGGCTGGAACAATCATCGAGCGGCGCGACCAGGTCTTGATCACGTTCTTGGTGTTGGCCTCGTTCTGCTTCTGTACCTTCTTGAAAAGGTGGTCATCAACGAATGGACCCTTTTTTAGACTTCTTGGCATATTTTCAGGCTCCTACTAACGCTGCTTGCCGGATGGACGACGACGGACGATCATCTTGTCGCTTGGAAGGTTCTGCTTACGAGTGCGACCTTCAGCCTGACCCCAAGGGGTTACAGGGTGACGTCCACCCGAGGTCTTACCCTCACCACCACCGTGTGGGTGGTCGACTGGGTTCATGGCGACACCACGAACGGTTGGGCGGATGCCCTTCCAACGCATGCGGCCGGCCTTACCCCAGTTGATGTTCGACTGCTCGGCGTTGCCGACTTCGCCGATAGTTGCGCGGCAGCGAGCATCCACGTTGCGGATTTCACCCGACGGTAGACGAAGCTGCGCGAAAGCGCCATCCTTGGCAACGAGACGAATCGAAGCACCAGCCGAACGACCGAGCTTTGCTCCACCGCCTGGCTTTAGTTCGATCGCGTGAATCACGGTACCGACTGGGATGTTCTTGAGAGGCAGGTTGTTGCCCGGCTTGATGTCAGCCGATGGGCCCTGCTCGATTGCGTCGCCCTGCTTTAGCTTGTTTGGCGCAATGATGTAACGCTTGGTGCCATCGATGTAGTGCAACAGAGCGATGCGAGCGGTACGGTTCGGGTCGTACTCAATGTGCGCAACGGTGGCTGGTACGCCATCTTTGTCGGCACGCTTGAAGTCGATGACACGGTACTGACGCTTGTGTCCTCCACCGATGTGACGGGTGGTGATGCGACCTGAAGCGTTGCGTCCACCAGTCTTTGGTAGTGGCTTGAGCAGCGACTTCTCTGGAGTCGAGCGGGTGATCTCAGCAAAGTCTGAGACCGACGAACCGCGACGACCAGGGGTCGTGGGCTTGTACTTGCGAATAGCCATTTTCTTGCTTTCTCTACTTCCGCTTAGCCGACGTTGGTGAAGATGTCGATTGAACCGGACTTAAGGGTGACGATGGCGCGCTTGGTGTCTTTGCGCTTGCCTAGGCCGACTTTGGTGCGCTTGACCTTGCCAACACGGTTAAGGGTGTTGACCGATGCAACCTTCACTTTGAAGATGGCTTCGACGGCCTGCTTGATCTCAGTCTTGTTCGAGCGTGGGTCGACCTCGAAGGTGTACTTACCTTCGTCGATCAGGCTGTAGCTCTTCTCAGAAACGATCGGCTTGATGATGACATCGTGTGGGTTTTTGTTGATGGCGCTCATCTTTATGCCTCCTGTGCGGCTTCTGCCTCGGTGGCAACGGCCTTAGCCGATGCACCCTTGGCTGGGCCAGAGATGTAGAAGTCGAGTGCTGACTTGGTGAAAACCAAGTCGTCGCTCAACAGAATGTCGTAAGCGTTTAGCTGGTCAACCGGCAGAACGTGAACGCCCTGTAGGTTGCGCAGGCTCTTGTAGCTGGTCTCGTCGCTGCGGTCTAGAACCACAAGGATGTTGCGACCATCGGTGAGCTTGCTGATGATGGCTGCGGCTGCCTTGGTCGAAGGTGCGGTACCGATCGCGAACTCGCTGATGACGTGTAGACGTCCGTTGCGAGCGCGGTCAGATAGAGCGCCCTTGATGGCGGCCGAAATCATCTTCTTTGGGGTGCGCTGGTCGTAGTCACGTGGCTTTGGACCGTGAGTGATGTAACCACCGCGCATCTGTGGAGCACGGAGCGAACCCTGACGGGCACGACCGGTTCCCTTCTGCTTGAAAGGCTTCTTACCGGTACCAGAGACTTCGCCGTGGCGCTTGGTCGACTGGGTGCCCTGGCGAGCAGCTGCAAGCTGCGCCACGACTACCTGGTGGATTAGTGGAACGTTGGTCTGGACGTCGAACAGGTCTGCAGGTAGGTCGACTGAGCCGGCCTTCTTGCCCTGGACGTCGAGAACGTCAACCTTGGTGTTTTCAGCCATTTGGTTACGCTCCCTTCACTGCGTTGCGGACGAATACGAGCTGACCCTTAGGACCAGGCACGGCACCCTTGATTAGCAGCAGACCCTTTTCTAGGTCAACTGCGTGAAGGGTTAGGTTCAGGGTGGTTACGCGGTCGGTACCCATGCGGCCTGCCATCTTCTTACCTTTGAAGACGCGACCCGGGGTCGACGACATACCGATCGAACCAGGCTTGCGGTGGTTGCGGTGAGCACCGTGAGAGGCACTCACACCAGCGAATCCGTGGCGCTTCATGTGACCGGCGAAGCCCTTACCCTTTGAGGTTCCGACTACGTCGACCTTTGCGCCAACTTCGAGAACCTCAACACCGAGCTCCTGGCCCACTGCGTAGGTGTCAGCGTCAGCGGTGCGAATTTCTGCGATGTAGCGACGTGGGTTGACGCCGGCCTTCTCAAAGTGGCCAGTTACTGGCTTGGTTACTTTGCGTGGGTCGATTGCGCCGTAGGCGACCTGAATGGCGCTGTAGCCATCGGTCTCTGCGTTCTTGATCTGGGTAACTACGTTAGAGCCTGCTTCGACCACGGTTACAGGAATGAGACGGTTGTTCTCGTCCCATACCTGGGTCATGCCGAGCTTCTTGCCCAGTAGTCCCTTGACTGTCTTGTTTGGGGTAGCCATCAGTGTCCTTAGAGCTTGATCTCGATGTTGACGTCGGCCGGTAGGTCGAGACGCATCAAAGAATCCACGGCCTTAGGGGTCGGGTCGATGATGTCGATAACACGCTTGTGGGTGCGCATCTCGAAGTGCTCGCGGCTGTCCTTGTACTTGTGAGGAGAGCGGATCACTGCGATCACGTTCTTCTCGGTAGGCAGAGGCACTGGGCCTACTACGGTTGCGCCTGCGCGGGTGACCGTGTCTACGATCTTGCGCGCCGACGAGTCGATGACCTCGTGGTCGTACGACTTAAGTCGAATGCGGATCTTCTGTGCCGCCATGCTGACTCACTCTCATTCACGCCTCTGGCAATTGCCTCGGGCACGTTTAGTAGCACTACTTCTGTTGCACCACTGTTTATCTGTCAAATCCCATTGCTGGGGGTACTACTCGACCGACCCACGCACTCGGGCGTGTCGCATGTTTTCACACGCAAAATACCCAAAACGAAATGTCGGACAAATTTATGCTCTAGCTCCGGCCGGACCAGCAAGGCTGTTCACTGCGCCAGGAGTGGTTCGCGCCAGAATGCGCGAGTAACTCAAGAACTTGAATAGTTTACGGGGGTTGCAAGAGTAAAAGCAAATTGTTTTTGGAGTTTAAACTTCTCAACATGATCGAAGAAGTTGTTCCAATAGTTCCAGTGAGCAAGATTGCAGTTGCCGAAGAAACCCTCGCCCGCGTGGGCTTCAAAATGGCATGGCAACACAACCCCGGCCAAGACCTGATGTACGCCGAGTTCACCCATCCTGACGGAATCTCGGTGCACGCCAGTGAATCGCGCGGCGACGGCATCGGCCCGGTAGTCGTCTATTTTCGGGTGACGAATGTTGATGAGCTAGCCGCGCAGGCGGGCGCCACCGCCGAAGACCAAACCTGGCACATGCGCGAGTTCTGGTTGCACGACGCCGACGGCAACGCCTACCGCTTTGGGCAGCCCATCGCCGAGTAATCCCCCGCGCTAAACCAGCTTTTCGCTGCGGAGTTCACTTTGGTGCGCGGTCATGAACCTGCGCTCGACCAGCAAGTGGAACATCCACGAAATCACCAGCGCAAGCGGCAGCACCAAGAAGAACATCAACGCGAGGTGCACCCCAAGTTCGAGCTTGAGCGGAATTAGCAGCAGGTTTCCGAGTGCGAGCAGCGGGCTGTGAATCAGGTAAATCGAATAAGACATGTTGCCGAGGCGCACCGCGGGTTTTGATGCCAGCAGTCGTGTGAAAACCGACGAACCATTTTTCGCGAACCACACCACCAAAAGCGCGGTGGATGCTCCGACCAATGTTTCGCTAACCTCGCGGTTTGCGATAGCGAAGTCGGCGTAAGCGAACACGAAGTAGGTGGTTGGAACAACCGGCACCCAAAACCATTTGGCTTGAACCCTTGCATTGGCTGCCAGCTCAGCGGCGACCATTCCAAACGCAAACAGCAGCAAGAACCATGGGTGATGGATTTCGTAATCACTCGGCGACGTTGGAAAAATGCTTTTCACTCCGGCAGCGCTGAGCGCTGAAGCGATCATCGATGGGCTCAAGGTCAGGATTGCCGTGATTATGATCGCAGTGAGAGCGCCAAACCTTCTCCAGAGCGGCAGAAGTAGCAAGGGCATCAAAACGTAGATTTGCCACTCAATGGCAACTGACCACATCGGTCCGTTGATCGTGGTCATTCCCCCGATGAAGTTTTGAATCAGAAAAATATGCCCGAAGATGGCCTCGGCTGTCACCGGAATCTTGTCGTCCCATTTAGTTCCAGATTCGTCTTGAAGAACCGGAAATGCTGCGATGAGAGCAATGCTCAGAAAGAGCGCTACCCAGTATGGCGGCACGATGCGTCTATAGCGTCTACCCATGTAGTGCTTGAAACCCTTGGGTAGTCGATAGCTGCCTCCGCGAATCACTGGCAACATGAGAACGAAGCCCGAGAGCACGATGAAAATCGGAACCCCGAGGTATCCGTTTCGCAAAAGAGCGAATATCTCTGGAAAAGCCAGGGCGGATGCACCGGTCAAGCCGGTGAAGAGAATCGTGTGATACAGGGCAACTGCTACCGCGCTGAGCCCTCGCATGCCGTCGACGAAGTTTGAGTCGAATGGTTTAAAGGGGGCTGGGGCATGGGGCACCGTGAAAGGTTACCAAGTTCAAACGGTTAAGCGAAAAACCCCCGAGCCTTTCGGCCCGAGGGTTTTTTCGTTTATGTAAAAACTACTACTTGGTGATCTTGGTAACGGTACCGGCACCTACGGTGCGGCCACCCTCACGGATCGCGAAGCGCAGACCTTCTTCCATGGCGATTGCCTGAATTAGCTCAACCGACATTTCGGTGGTGTCACCAGGCATAACCATTTCGGTTCCTGCTGGAAGGGTGATAACACCGGTCACGTCAGTGGTACGGAAGTAGAACTGTGGACGGTAGTTTGCGTAGAACGGGTTGTGACGGCCACCCTCATCCTTTGCAAGGATGTAGACGTTGGCGTCGAAACCGGTGTGAGGGGTGATCGAACCAGGCTTAACAACAACCTGGCCACGCTCAACGTCTTCACGCTTGGTTCCACGAAGAAGTAGACCAACGTTCTCGCCAGCTTCTGCGAAGTCGAGTAGCTTGCGGAACATTTCGATACCGGTAACGGTGGTCTTCTGCTTCTCGCGGATACCGACGATTTCAACTTCGTCGTTAACCTTGACCTGGCCACGCTCGATCTTGCCGGTGATAACGGTTCCACGACCAGTGATGGTGAAAACGTCTTCAACAGGCATAAGGAATGGCTTGTCTAGGTCGCGCTGTGGCTCTGGGATGTTCTCGTCACAAGCGTCCATGAGGTCAAGCACACGCTGGCCCCACTTCTCGTCGCCTTCGAGAGCCTTAAGAGCCGACACCTGGATAACAGGAGCGTCGTCGCCTGGGAACTCGTACTTGCTTAGAAGTTCACGAACTTCCATCTCGACTAGGTCAAGAATTTCAGCGTCGTCAACCATGTCACTCTTGTTTAGAGCAACAACGATGTAAGGAACACCAACCTGGCGAGCAAGAAGCACGTGCTCCTTGGTCTGAGGCATAGGACCGTCGGTTGCAGCAACAACAAGGATGGCACCATCCATCTGTGCAGCACCAGTGATCATGTTCTTGATGTAGTCAGCGTGGCCTGGAGCGTCTACGTGTGCGTAGTGGCGCTTCTCGGTCTGGTACTCAACGTGCGAGATGTTGATGGTAATACCGCGCTGCTTCTCTTCTGGAGAGTTGTCGATCTGGTCGAACGCGTAGCTTGCGTTTAGGGGGGGGTACTTGTCGTGAAGTACCTTGGGGATGGCCGCAGTCAGAGTCGTCTTACCGTGGTCAACGTGACCGATGGTTCCTATGTTGACGTGCGGCTTTGTGCGCTCGAATTTCGCCTTAGCCATTGTGGGTCCTCCTCAGGATCCGTAGTAAATCTCCGGGCAAGAAAATGCCCATTTGATTTGGGGGTTTACAGATTTTCTATGTTACTCGGTAAAGCAGCTTTTTGGCTACTCGCCCTTGTTCTTCTGAACGATTTCGTCAGCGACAGCCTTAGGAACCTCAGCGTAGGTCTCGAAGGTCATCGAGTAGACCGCACGACCCGAAGTTTTCGAGCGCAGGTCACCGACGTAACCGAACATTTCAGACAACGGCACGAGGGCGCGAACGACCTTGACGCCCGAGGCGTCGTCCATTGCTTGAATCTGACCGCGTCGAGAGTTGAGGTCACCGATAACGTCGCCCATGTATTCCTCAGGGGTACGTACTTCGACAGCCATCAACGGCTCGAGCAGAGTTGGTTGAGCTAGACGCGATGCCTCTTTGTAAGCAATCGATCCAGCAATCTTGAACGCCATTTCAGACGAGTCAACGTCGTGGTAAGCGCCATCAAGAAGGGTTGCCTTGACGCCAACTACTGGGTAACCGGCAAGGGTTCCAACTAGCATCGCGTCTTGGATACCGGCGTCAACTGAAGGAATGTACTCACGAGGAACGCGACCACCGGTTACGGCGTTCACGAACTCGTATGACTTGTCTTCGGTGACGTCCATCGGCTCGAGAGCAATCTGCACCTTTGCGAACTGACCTGAACCACCGGTCTGCTTCTTGTGGGTGTAGTCGTACTTCTCAACCGGACGCTTTAGGGTCTCGCGGTAGGCAACCTGTGGCTTACCAACGTTTGCCTCAACCTTGAACTCGCGACGCATGCGGTCAACGAGGATGTCGAGGTGAAGCTCGCCCATACCCGAGATGACAGTCTGGCCGGTCTCGTGGTCGTGCTCAACGCGGAAGGTTGGGTCTTCTTCGGCTAGCTTCTGAATTGCGAGACCGAGCTTCTCCTGGTCGCCCTTGGTCTTTGGCTCGATAGCAACCGAGATAACAGGCTTAGGGAAGGTCATCGACTCGAGAACAACAGGCTTGTCTCCGTCACAGAGTGTGTCGCCGGTGGTGGTGTCTTTGAGTCCGATGACGGCATAGATGTGACCAGCGGTTGCTAGCTCAACAGGGTTCTCTTTGTTGGCGTGCATCTGGAACATCTTTCCAATGCGCTCTTTCTTGCCCTTGGTTGAGTTAACAACCTGAGCACCAGAGTCTGCCTTACCCGAGTAAACGCGAATGTAGGTTAAGCGACCGAAGAACGGGTGGGTCATGACCTTGAAGGCAAGAGCAGCGAACGGGCCATCGGCCTTAGGTTCGCGAGTGATCTTCTCTTCTTCGTTTGAAGGGTTCGAACCGATGATGGCTGGAACATCTAGTGGCGAAGGAAGGTAGTCGATAACGGCGTCAAGCATTGGCTGAACACCCTTGTTCTTGAAGGCTGATCCACAAAGAATCGGGTAGATCTCGCTGTTGATGGTGAGCTTGCGAATCGCGCCCTTGATTTCGGCAACAGTTAGCTCTTCTCCGCCAAAGTACTTCTCCATTAGAGCTTCGTCGGTTTCGGCGACGGTCTCTAGCAAGATGGTGCGGTAGTGGTCAGCCTTTTCTTTAAGGTCAGCTGGGATCTCTGCGATCTCATACTTCGAACCCATCTCGACGTCTCCACGCCAAGTCTTTGCGTGCATCTCAACGATGTCGACAACACCTTCGAAGGTGCTCTCGGCGCCGATAGGAATCTGGATAACCAGAGGCTTTGCACCAAGGCGGCTGATGATCGTGTCTACAGTGAAGTAGAAGTCAGCACCAAGCTTGTCCATCTTGTTCACGAAACAGATACGAGGAACGTCGTACTTGTCGGCCTGACGCCAAACGGTTTCAGACTGAGGCTCAACACCCTCTTTACCGTCGAAGACGGCTACGGCACCGTCAAGAACACGAAGCGAACGCTCTACCTCAACGGTGAAGTCCACGTGTCCTGGGGTGTCGATGATGTTGATCTGGTTCTTGTTCCAGAAACAGGTGGTAGCAGCCGAGGTAATGGTGATACCGCGCTCCTGCTCCTGCTCCATCCAGTCCATGGTGGCTGCACCATCGTGCACTTCACCGATCTTGTGGGTGATACCGGTGTAGAACAAGATTCGCTCGGTAGTGGTGGTCTTTCCGGCGTCAATGTGCGCCATGATTCCAATGTTGCGAACCTTATTCAGGTCGGTGAGCACGTCTTGTGCCACGGTTGCCTCCGAAGTTGTTGGGTTTGGTTTTGGACTAAATAAGACATCCGCCCATTATTCGGGTTTTTACCCCGAGCAATAGGCGGATGTGAATTCTTACCAGCGGTAGTGTGCGAAAGCCTTGTTTGACTCGGCCATCTTGTGGGTGTCTTCGCGACGCTTTACAGCAGCGCCAAGACCGTTCGAAGCGTCGAGGATCTCGTTCATCAGACGCTCGGTCATGGTCTTCTCGCGGCGAGCCTTCGAGTAGCTAACCAACCAGCGCATAGCTAGGGTGTTGGCACGGTGTGCCTTTACCTCAACTGGAACCTGGTAGGTCGAACCACCGACGCGGCGCGAACGCACCTCAACGGTTGGGCGAACGTTGTCTAGAGCCTTCTTGAGCAATACGACTGGGTCGGCACCCGACTTGGTCTTTGCACCGTCGAGGGCACCGTAAACGATGGCTTCTGCGATTGACTTCTTGCCGTCAAGAAGAATCTTGTTGACGAGCTGCGAAACAACTGGCGAACCGTATACCGGGTCGGCGACAACTGGACGCTTGGTTACTGGACCTTTACGAGGCATTACTTACCCTTCTTTGCACCGTATTGGCTACGAGCCTGCTTACGGTTCTTTACTGCCTGGGTGTCTAGAGCACCGCGGACGATCTTGTAACGAACACCCGGTAGGTCTTTAACACGACCACCGCGAACTAGCACCATTGAGTGCTCCTGAAGGTTGTGGCCTTCACCCGGGATGTAGGCGGTTACTTCGATTCCGTTGCTGAGCTTGACACGAGCTACCTTGCGAAGGGCCGAGTTTGGCTTCTTCGGGGTGGTGGTGTACACACGGGTGCAAACGCCGCGGCGCTGAGGGCTGGCCTTAAGCGCAGGGGTCTTGGTCTTGGTGACCTTGGCCGTGCGTCCCTTTCGGACCAACTGCGAGATTGTTGGCACTACTTCTCCTTGTTAGGTTCCGAGCAATAAAACTCGGATGTTTCGTTTCTTACTTTTCAGACACACCGATTGATGTGAAGCTGCAAGTTTTTGGCCCAGCCAGAAGTATTCAAGGCATTTTGGGCGAAGCGCGTGCTTAGCACGCACTCCCCAAGATTACCTGAATACTATCCAGCGGGTCAAATGCTTTTTTGACTACTTGTCGTCGCCGGTGGCGAGGTCTGAGTAATCGTCGAGTCCAGCGAAGGTCAACCCGGTGGCGTCAAAGTCGCCGGTGAAGTCTTCGCTAGCGGCAGGTGCATCCCAGATGCGGTTCGGGTAGCGCTCAGCCTTGGCCTCTTCGGTGGCATCCACCGAGAAGTTGCGGTACTGAGACAAACCGGTTCCGGCTGGAATGAGCTTACCGATGATGACGTTTTCTTTGAGTCCGACCAGTGGGTCAATTCGACGGTCAAGTGCCGCCTGGGTGAGCACACGGGTGGTCTCTTGGAACGAAGCTGCCGATAGCCACGACTGTGCAGCCAACGAAGCACGGGTCATACCCATAACTTCTTGACGTGCCGACGCAGGCTTCTTGCCAGCCTTGACTGCTTCACGGTTGATCTTGGTGAAGCGGTTGCGGTCGATGACTTCACCAGGAAGCATCTCGGTGTCGCCACTGTCAATGACGGTGACCTTTCCGAGCATCTGACGAACGATAACCTCGAGGTGCTTCTCGTGAAGAGGCACACCCTGCGAACCGTAGATGGCCTGAACACCCGAGATGATTTCGGCTGCAGCTTCACGCGCACCCTTGACCATCAAAACCTCGTGAGGAATTGGGGTTCCGTTGACTAGGTAGTCTCCGGCCTTTACTTCGTCGCCCTTAGCAACAATCAGGTCATCCTTGCTAGCAACCGAGGTGATCGGCGAGTAAGGAGAGAGCTTCTTGAAGGTCTTCGAGGTGGTACGCGAGAACGAGTACTGAATTGCAAGCTCTTCAGCTTCCTTTTCAGCCTTTTCGCCGTTCGGGCGAACGTAGACGTCGTACTTCTTGGCACCGGTTGCGGTAGCAACTTCGACGATGTCGACGGTTCCAGGCCAGAATGCCATCACGGCAACCTTGCCCTGCTGGCGCCAACCAACACGAGCTTCTAGCAAGTCGGTAACACCGTTTAGACCCTGGGTGATGTCATACGAGATCAGACGCTCAACACGAACCTTCTGACCACCGATCGACTTCAGAATCGTCTGCTTCTTAGCTTCGTTTGCAGCACCACCGGTGTGGAAGGTACGCATAGTTAGCTGAGTACCAGGCTCACCGATCGACTGAGCGGCGATGATACCGATGGCTTCACCGAGCTCAACAGGCTCGTTGGTAGCCAACGAGGTGCCGTAGCAAAGTGCACAAACGCCAGTCTCTGCCTCACAGGTAAGAACTGAACGAACGCTGATGGTTTCTAGGCCGGCATCCTTCATTCGCGCAGCAAGTGCGTGAGTGATGTGGGTTCCAGCCTTGATGGTCTCGCTGCCGATCTTTACATCTTCAGCCGAGGTACGGGCCACGATCGATAGGTCGACCTGGTCAGCATCCAAGAGGTCTTTGTCTAGGCCCTTGGTGGTGCCACAGTCAGACTCGCGAATGATGACGTCTTGAGCAACGTCAACTAGACGACGGGTTAGGTAACCGGCAGCCGCAGTCTTCATAGCGGTGTCGGCGTTACCCTTACGGGCACCGGTCGCGTTGATGAAGTACTCGTTAGCGGTTAGACCGATTAGGTAGTTACCCTTGACCGGCATCGGAGCGAAGTCACCAGACGAGGTGGTCACAGGACCACGCATACCGATGATCGAACGAATCTGCAGCCAGTTACCGCGGGCACCCGAGGTGACCATGGTGTTGATTGCGTTGTCGGTCGGGATCGACTCCTTGAGCAGCTTCTCGATTTCGCTGGTCTTCTTGAACCAGAGAGCACCGAGCTCGTCACGACGCTCCAGGTCGCTCTTCAGACCGTTGTCGAAGGCTTCCTGAATCTTGGTGTGCTCTTTCTCGGCCTCGATGATCATCTTCGAGCGCTCTTTGTCGAACTTGCCCGAAACATCGAAGTTTGCGTCAGCGATCGACATCGAGACACCCGAGCGAGTTGCCCAGTAGAAGCCCGCGTCTTTGATGCGGTCTAGCGACTGTGCAACCTCGGTGCGCGAGGTGGTGTCGACGAGCTCGGCCACGATGCGACCGATCTCTTTCTTGCCAACCTGGTACTCGACGTATGGGAACTCGGCAGGAAGCGCTTCGTTGAACAGAGCGCGACCAAGAGTGGTCTCACGGGTTAGGCCGTCGAAACGAATCTTGACCTTGGCCTGGATGTCGAGTGCGTGCACGTCGAATGCCATCTGAGCCTCGGCGATCGAACCGAACGCCTTGCCTTCGCCAACTGCGCCTTCTTTGACCGTGGTCATGAAGTACAGACCGATGATCATGTCTTGGGTTGGGGTAGCAACCGGACGACCATCAGATGGCTTGAGAATGTTGTTCGATGCAAGCATCAGCACGCGGGCTTCGGCCTGAGCCTCGACCGATAGCGGAAGGTGAACGGCCATCTGGTCACCGTCGAAGTCAGCGTTGAACGCTGCACAAACGAGTGGGTGAAGCTGGATTGCCTTACCTTCAACTAGCTGAGGCTCGAATGCCTGGATGCCTAGACGGTGCAGGGTTGGTGCACGGTTTAGTAGCACCGGACGCTCGCGGATGACCTCTTCGAGGACTCCCCAAACCTGTGGGCGGCTACGCTCAACCATGCGCTTTGCGCTCTTGATGTTCTGGGCTAGGCCTAGGTCAACAAGACGCTTCATCACGTATGGCTTGAACAGTTCGAGAGCCATCAGCTTCGGAAGACCACACTGGTGCAGCTTCAGCTGAGGACCGACAACGATAACCGAACGACCCGAGTAGTCAACGCGCTTACCTAGAAGGTTCTGGCGGAAACGACCCTGCTTACCCTTTAGCAAGTCGCTTAGCGACTTAAGGGCACGGTTACCGGTTCCGGTAACTGCGCGGCCGCGACGGCCGTTGTCGAACAGTGCGTCTACTGCTTCTTGAAGCATGCGCTTTTCGTTGTTGAGGATGGTCTTTGGAACCTGACCTAGCTCAACGAATCGCTTTAGACGGTTGTTGCGGTTGATCACACGACGGTAAAGGTCGTTGAGGTCAGAGGTCGCAAAGCGGCCACCGTCTAGTTGAACCATTGGACGAATTTCTGGCGGAAGAACCGGAAGAACGTCTAGAACCATGCTGGTTGGTGGGGTGTTCGACTGAATGAACGAGTTGACAACCTTGAGGCGCTTGATTGCCTGAGTCTGCTTCGAACCCTTGGTGGTTGCGATCTGCTCGCGAAGTTCTGCGGCACATGCATCCAAGTCGAATGCGGCTAGAACTTCTTGAACAGCTTCTGCACCGATTGAGGTCTCGAAGTAGTCACCGAAGTAGTAGTCGAAGGTGTCGAAGATGGCGTCGTTCTGAAGAAGGTCACCCTTCTTGATGCTTAGGTACAAGCGCCATGCCTGCTGCTCTTTCTGAAGGCTCGAGGTGCGCTCGAACTTGCCGTATTCACGAACAACCTTTTCGGTCTTCTTCTTGAACTCGCTCTTGAGCTTCTCGACAGCCTTCATGGTTGCAGCGTCAAGCTGAACCTGGGCTAGAGCCTCTTCTTTGTCTGCGTCTTCGGCAGCCTTGGTGGCCTTTGCCTCTGCGCGTGAAGGGTTCTTTACCTCGGCTGCGACAAGCTGCTCGATCGACTTAGCGAACTGAGCGTCAACCCAAACTGGAGCTTCCCAGATGTTGGCTGCTGGCTCAAGTGCTAGGCCGTGACCGGTTAGCGCGTCGAACTCTTCTTGAGCAAGTTCAAGCATTTCGGCCTGACGTGCGTTCAAGATGGTGCGAACACGAGTGATGTAGTCCTCTTTAATGAGGCCGGCATCTGCGGTCTTGTCTTCTTCGTGAACACCCATAACGCGGTAAGCCGCGAAGTAGATGATCTTCTCGAGGTCTTTTGGAGCCATGTTGAGTAGGTAACCCAAGCGGCTAGGAACACCCTTGAAGTACCAGATGTGGGTGACCGGAGCGGCTAGCTCGATGTGGCCCATGCGCTCACGGCGCACAGACGACTTGGTTACCTCAACACCACAGCGCTCACAAACGATGCCCTTGTAGCGAACACGCTTGTACTTGCCACAGGCGCATTCCCAGTCCTTTGTAGGACCAAAGATCTTCTCGCAGAAGAGGCCGTCTTTCTCTGGCTTCAGAGTGCGGTAGTTGATGGTCTCAGGCTTCTTTACTTCACCGTTTGACCATGAGCGGATGTCGTCTGAGGTGGCTAGGCCAACTCGGAGCGCGTCGAAGGATTCAACTTCCATTTGTTTTCTTTCCTCTTACTAACTCTTAGAAACCAGGGTTGTACTCGGAGTCGAGTGACAATGATTCGTTCTTGGACAGGTTGATGCCGAGCTCTTCAGAGGCGCGGTCTGCGTCGGTCCACTCTTCTTCTTTCAGAGTGACCGTCTCGCCCTTGGCGTTGAGAACCTCAACGTTTAGGCCGAGTGACTGCATTTCTTTCGCTAGAACTCGGAACGACTCTGGAATACCAGGAGCCTGAATGTTCTCGCCCTTGACGATTGCTTCATAGGTCTTGATACGACCCTGAATGTCATCGGACTTGATGGTGAGCAACTCTTGAAGAGTGTGCGCTGCACCATAGGCCTGTAGGGCCCAAACTTCCATTTCACCGAAGCGCTGACCACCGAACTGAGCCTTACCACCGAGCGGCTGCTGGGTGATCATGCTGTAAGGACCGGTTGAACGAGCGTGGATCTTGTCGTCAACTAGGTGGTGAAGCTTGAGAACGTACATGTAACCAACCGAGATTGGTGCTGGGAACGGCTCACCTGAACGGCCGTCGAATAGACGAGCCTTACCGGTACCGTCGATGCGCTTGCGCTTGTTCTCGGTCTCCCACTCGTTTGGAGTGGTCGACTCTAGCAAGCCAACAACTTCATCTTTGGATGCACCATCGAAGATCGGCGTTGCAACCTTGGTTCCGGCTGCACCTTCACGCATTGAGCTGGCAAGCTTGTCGGCCCACTTAGCGTTGTCGGCAACCTTCCAACCCTGCGATGCGATCCATCCGAGGTGCGTCTCTAGAATCTGACCGAAGTTCATACGGCCAGGAATACCTAGAGGGTTCAAGACGATGTCAACCGGGGTTCCATCTTCGAGGAACGGCATGTCTTCGACAGGCAGAATCTTCGAGATAACACCCTTGTTTCCGTGACGACCAGCAAGCTTGTCACCTTCGGTGATCTTGCGCTTCTGGGCGATGTGAACGACTACACGGGTGTTGACGCCAGCGCCTAGCTCGTCGCCGTCTTCGGCTTCGAAAACCTTGACGCCGATGATGGTTCCCTGCTCGCCGTGTGGCACCTTGAGCGAGGTGTCGCGAACTTCGCGGCTCTTCTCGTTGAAGATGGCACGAAGCAAGCGCTCTTCGGCGGTTAGCTCGGTCTCACCCTTAGGAGTGACCTTACCTACGAGGATGTCGCCAGGGCGAACCTCTGCACCGATGCGAATGATGCCGCGCTCGTCGAGCTGAGCAAGTGCTTCACCCGAGACGTTCGGAAGGTCAGCAGTGATCTCTTCTTTTCCGAGCTTGGTGTCGCGTGCATCCACTTCGTATTCTTCGATGTGAATCGACGAAAGGGTGTCATCTTTAACCAGGTTCTGGCTGATGATGATGGCGTCTTCGAAGTTGTGGCCTTCCCATGGCATGAATGCCACGAGCAGGTTCTTACCCAAAGCAAGCTCACCGTTGTCGGTCGAAGGACCGTCGGCTAGAACTTCGCCGGCCTCAACGCGCTGACCTGCCGAAACAAGTGCGCGCTGGTTGATGGCGGTTCCCTGGTTGCTGCGCTCAAACTTGCGCAGGTTGTAGGTTCTGGTGCCGCCAGCGTCTTGTGCGATGACGATCTGGTCTGCCGAAACTTCTTCGACAACACCGCCCGTTTCGTTGACCACTACTGCGCCAGAGTCGATTGCTGCAACGCGCTCCATACCGGTACCTACTAGAGGTGCATCCGAGCGAAGCAGTGGAACTGCCTGACGCTGCATGTTTGCACCCATAAGTGCACGAGACGAGTCGTCGTGCTCTAGGAACGGAATAAGCGAGGTGCTGACCGAAGCCAACTGACGTGGCGAAATGTCGATGTAGTCGACCAGTGCTGCGTCAACTTCAACAACGTCTCCGCGGAAACGTGCGAATACCTTCTTGTTTGCAAAGGTCTTGTCGGCGTTCAGTGGAACATCTGCACCACCGATGACCTTGCCCGACTCAGCTGCGGCGTCGAGGTACTCGATCTTGCCGGTGACTTTACCGTTGGTGACCTTGTTGTACGGGGATTCGATAAAGCCGAATGCGTTGATGCGGGCGTAAGCGGTTAGGGAACCGATAAGACCAATGTTCGGACCTTCAGGAGTCTCAACTGGGCACATACGGCCGTAGTGAG
>JACCDY010081156.1_pt1 | contig 18545 bp, 16 predicted proteins | sample 7446391 | NCBI WGS metagenome assembly JACCDY01 (sample SAMN15323451, study PRJNA562643) | freshwater metagenome | isolation source: river surface water | place: USA:Blue River Watershed | collected 2017-08-18
AATCGTTTCAGGAAGCGCTCATTGGTTTCCTCGCGATAGCGCAGTTTAACAATACCTTCCGAATAATAGTAGGCAAAATAGTACATTCCTATCCAATGAATGAACAACCAAAACGACATGTAAATTAAAAACTCAAACATATGATTTCAAATTTTTAAAGTATACCTTATTTGAAATGACTGTAATGACCGTGAATAAATCTTGATGCAGCATCCATAACAAAATTCGATGCGCAAGACTTTTTCAAATCCACAATCGTTTTATTGCGCAATTCAGAATCAATCTTGGTTAGTGCAGGCTCCATTGACTTTAATAATGATTCGAAATTCACTTCGATGTATGTTGTATCAATTGCAGTAACATTAGCTTTCAAAAGTTCATATTCCGCAAAAGCAGGAATGCGGAGATGCATGTGATTTGGCGCATGTTCGTAATTGAACGCATCGATATAAATCCAATTGATACTATAGAAGACATCTAGAAGTTTCTTTCTCAACTTTTCTTTATCTGGATACTTTTCACTGAAGTAGGTTGAGTAGAGGAAACAAAAAACATCTTTACCCTGCTCTGAACCATAATTCAAAGTTTTGATTGCGTGAGAATTATAAAGCGAATCAGGATGAATTCCCGGAGAATGCACAATCTCCGGCAACTCAAGCTGCAATACTTTCTCATACTCTTGCCTGGTAAATTTTGCGATAACGCGATCTTCATATTGCAAAATCAAATTGGGCTTAACAACAGAACCCACTTTATTTGCAACATCATCATTGCTCGGGCAGATGGTTGTGCAAGAAGAGGAAGAGAGGCCAACGATCAGGATAAGTATAACTAAATGATAAATTTTCATTTTTACAATTTGTAATTCAATTCAAATAAAGATAAGTGATTTGTTTTTAAATACCACCAATCTATGCACCAAAATTCATCTAATCCAACAATACCTCAATTCACTACAGACAACAAAAAACAACAGACAACCTTTGAATTTCTCATTCCATTGATTCTCGATCTATTTCATGGAATTCTAGCCGTTCATCAGTTCCCTTTCGGGTAACCCGTCCAACACCCGCACCATGACTACCCACCCAGCGAATTATTCGATCAGCATATCCATCTCCGTCCCAATCCATGATGGTATTGATATCCCAAACTTGAAAAGCATTTTCTGGACTTTCTCTCCAAGGAAGATAGTATTTGTAGGCTCCCGTCCCCTTCTGAAACAAAGAGTCTTCCGCCTGTTTCAAATAATCATGGGAGACGTTAACTCCGCTATGTAACTTATCCCAATTCAAATAAAATTCCGCCCAGGACAAATTGCTTTTCAAGGCGGAATGATAAGCGTTAAAAAACTCCTCACCATATACCGCGCCCCACAAAACAGGACGACAAGAAATATCATTGGCACTCACTTGCAACCAATCCAAATCTGATACGAAATCCTTCTTGATACCTGATCTACCCTTCTTTTTGTATTCCGCCATTGTAATAGCAAATTGTCCTCTTTCCAGAATTCCGCTGCAAATCTCCAAAGTCATCATATCATTTCTGATGATGTGATCTTCAATTTCGACAAACTCATCAAAGCTTAATTCTAATGAGTCTTTGCCTTTCCAAGCCTCATTCAAAACAGAATCAATACTTACTTGCTGATTTTTACAAATCACTTCATTATTGACATCCCTTACAGTAATGATTTTAACAAATTGTTTCGGCTCAGGCGTATTATCTGGTGCAATACTTTGCACTTTAGTCTCTCCGCAGGAGAACATTACCATTGAGAGAGGTAAGATATAAAAGAAGAATACCTTCATTAAAAATACTTTATCTACGAAAGATATATCAAAGAATTGTCATTTGAGCCAAAAAGAAATTCCCTTCAGTGATACCATTCAAGAAGCAGAAAACTTGGCTCGGTTTACTTGATTATCAAAAATCTGTAATATAGCTTCCGGATATTTCATGGCCAAATCAAAGGGCTGATGCAAATAATAAGCCTCCCAAAAACTTTTCCGATACGCATTCAACGCCCATGCCCTATCGTGCTGAATCAAGTCTTGATGAAAGAAGAATTTGATTTTAATATCATGACTAAACGAATCGACAAAAACATGTCCAAATAAGATTTGATTATTCAAAAGATTGCACAATTCAAAACAGACCTCCATCTTATCCTCTTGCGCCCTACCCACTGTCCATTCAATAGAAAACCAACCCCGACGACAATGCCAATCAATCTGCGCATGTATTTCGCGATGCGCCTCATCAACTTCTGTGATCAATATGCGACTTGCTTCAGAAATTACGCTATAGCTACCCTCTGACTTTCCCATTGTAACATCTACCAATGAACGCCAAACAGAATCACCCAACATTCCAGGAAACATCAACCCCTTCAATATCCAAGGAAAACGCTTGACCCGCTTACTTAAGTCTCGATTAAAATTGATGAACACACTGCGCCCATTGGAGAGTAGCTCATAAGGCTGAGAAAATTCTTTGTCTTTTATATTCATAGAAATAATTGCTTTGAACACAAATCAACCCTTCTACTGCGCATTATTGGTGCACAATTCAATTAATCCTTGATGCAACGGACGCTGCATCCGCGACACTTATCAAAGGTGTTCGAACCAAAGAAGCTGGTGTAAGAGTGCAGAGCATGGAAATAAACATTATCATATTCCGTCTCGGTACTACTCCACCAAACACCAAATTCGCCAATTTGTCCGTATGTCCAAGAAACATCGCGGTTACAGTCCGGGGGAACAATTCCTCGGCGGTTACCGCCAGGGAGAGCGTTGAAGCCACTACTATTGGCGGCAGTTGAATAGGAAGAATTCCAAAGTGTTTTTGACTTCAACTTATCACCGGCAACATTCTCTTCGCCCAAGAAATCGCTCAAAACATACCACTCCTCATGATTGGGCACATGCCACCCCGCGGGACACAACCCCCGAGAATCATTCACAGCGTACCAGTTGTACAATTTACCATAGATCTTTTCATTGGTAGGATCAACGTTGTAAATGGCGTAGGCTCCTTGGGTGGTTGACTCCCATTGGGTGTTGGATAATCTTGTTGGAATGGGATCCCCATTTCGATAATGATCTACATTCAAATTCTCAGCCATCCAAACCTGGTTGCCAATTTTTACAGACTTGATTTCGCTCCCGGCTTTGACCTTAAAAACAATGGAATTACCTACCAAATTCTCTCTTGCCTGCAAAACATCCCAAACCATTTCTTTTCTTCCACCACTGACCTTCGGGCCAACATCCCCACTCAGATGCTGACTAATCTTGTTCCAAGTGTTTCCATTGTTTTCACTAATAAACAAACAAACTTCGATTGGAGACGTGTAAATCAGTTCGTATTGAATATGCAACTTTTGGCCGTCTTGAATGACAGCGACATCAGATACTTGCTGTGCTTGGATTAATGATGTTGTGCATCCAAGAAATATAAAAAAATGAATCTTTCCATACTGTTTTGAATTAATCTCGGACGCAACGAACACTAACGCCGCATCGCTTATTGAAGTAGTTGCGGTAAACATTGGAATAGTTGTAGAACAGTAGACGGAACCAAGCGTAGTTAGAATCGTACTCTGTACTACTCCACCAGTAGCCGTATTTGCCAATGACGACGTATGGTCCAACGTTGGCGCGGTAACCGCTAGGGAAAGCGTTGAATCCACTGCTATTGTCAGCGCCTGTGTTAGGAGCAGTCCATCCCGAAGTGGCCTTCAACTTTCCCCCTACAATTTCACTTCCACCCAATTGAGCCGCTAAAATTTCCCATTCATCATCACTCGGCACGTGCCAACCCGCAGGACATAACCCCCGAGAATCATTCACCGCGTACCAATTGTACAATTTACCGTAGATCTTTTCATTAACAGGATCATCATTATAAATGGCATATGCACCATTTGTAGTTGACTCCCATTGTGTGTTGGACAACCCAGTTGGAATGGGATCTCCATTTCGGTAATGATCCACATTCAAATTCTCCGCCATCCATTCTTGATTGCCAATTATCACTGACTTAATTTCACTTCCGACTTTGACCTTAAAAACAATAGAAGTTCCGACCAAACTTTCTCGGGCTTGCAAAACATCCCAAATTATCTCCTTACTTCCACCACCGACCTTAGGTCCAACATCACCACTCAGATGTTGACTAACCCTCATCCAACTGCTTCCATTATTTTCACTGATGTATAATCCCACCTCGGCTGGTGATGTAGTCCTCAATTCATAGTGGATGCGTATTATCTTTCCCTCCTGAATGACGGTAACATCGGAGATGCGCTGGGCCTGCATAAACCAAGAAATAAATCCAAACACAAACAAAATAAAATACCTCCGCATGTACTTTAATTATAATCTTTGACGCATCGAACACTGAAGCCATATCGCTTATTACCATATCCCTTACGATCTAAATTGGAATCGTTACTAGCTAATTCTCGAAACCAAGCACCACCATAGGAGTCCGATGTGCTACTCCACCAATGTCCAAAATCTCCATAGAATCCGTACTCGCCTTGATAGTATCGGTAACCGCCAGGTAAGGCATTGAAGCCACTGCTATTGGTAGCCCCATCATTAGGAACACTCCAGCCTGTCGTTGCTTTCATCTTACCACCTGCTATTTCACTACCTCCTAAATGTGCAGCTAAAATTGTCCACTCATCATCTTTAGGCACATGCCAGCCCGCAGGGCACAAACCTCGTGTATCACTTACCGCATACCAATTGTACAATTTACCGTACAACTCTTCATTTGCAGGATCATCTTTATATATGGCATAAGCACCGTTTGTTGTTGTTTCCCATTGCGCATTAAATAAACCAGTAGGTATGGGATCTCCATTTCGGTAATGATCCACATTCAAATTCTCCGCCATCCATACTTGGTTACCAATTTTAATTGATTTAATTTCACTTCCAACTTTGACCTTAAAAACAATGGAATTACCCACCAAATTTTCTCGGGCTTGCAAAACATCCCAAATCATTTCCTTACTTCCACCGCTCACATTAGGTCCAACATCACCACTCAGATGCTGACTAACCTTCATCCAAGTGTTTCCATTGTTTTCACTGATATACAATGCAACCTCGACCAATGATGACTCAGTCAATTCATATTTGATGCGGAGTTTCTGGCCCTCTTGAATGACAGTTACATTTGATATGCGTTGGGCTTGGGTTTCCAACATAACGCATCCCATCGCCATTAAGATAAAGTATTTCAACATTCTCCTTATGTTTAGTCTTTTATGCAACGGACACTAAAGCCATTTTGCTTGTCATAATAATTATTTCGAAGTATGGAGCGTTTACTTTGAGATAATCCAAAATAAAATGCATGCTTATTATCACTTGAAGTACTGCTCCACCAATAACCATATCGTCCTATTGCCCGATAAAAGCCATAAAAATCTTTTGTCCCCCCAGGTAATCCGCTGAATTTAACATTATCCGTTGCATAATAATTCGGTGAGTCCCAATGCCTGAGCCCCTTTAACTTGCCCCCGGCATCCTCAATACCTCCCAATAAATCTACCATTTCCATCCAATCTTCATCGCTCGCCACATGCCATCCTGAAGGGCACAACCCACGACGATCGTTTACTGCAAACCAATTGTACAATTTGCCATAAATTTCTTCATTGGCGGGATCATCGTTATACACAGCGTACGCCCCTTCGGTAGCTGACTCCCATTGGGAATTGGAAAAGCCTGTCAGAATGGGGTCTCCATTTCGATAATGATCCACATTTAAATTTTTGGCCATCCAGACCTGATTGCCAATTTTGACTGATTCGATCAAATTAGCCACCATTACTTTAAAGACAAATGAATTTCCAACAAAACTCTCTCGAGATTGTAAAACATCCCAAGTAATCTCCTTCCTTCCCGATGAGATACCTTTTCCGTAACTCCCACCTAAAAAATCACCTATTTGTTGCCAAGTTGCTCCATTGTTCTCACTGACATAAAGATTTATATCAACAGGAGCAGTTGTACTTAATAAATATTGAATTCTTAGTTCCTGTCCATCTTGAATTACTGTCACATCGGAAACTCTCTGTGCATCTGCACTGAGTCCGATGAGTAGAGAACTCAGCAAAAATCCAAAACGGCCAATCAATTTCCCCATCCCCAATCCAATCCTTTATCTGTTGCACCTGAACCCAATAACAATTGTGGCGTTTGAATTTTATTCATTCTCGTAGCCTCCAAAGCCACTTGTTCTCGCACATCCGCCATCGTCTCTTGATAACTCTTATTCCCCTTGGACTCTTTCAATGACCTCAATAAATAATAAGTAAATAATCCATGTTGCTTTTCTTTGAAAACCGCACTACTCTCTTGTCCGGAACTGGAGGTCAACACTACCAAATTGGAAGGTACATTGCCAACACTGGCCTTTACTTTAACTCCTTTCATTGCCACCAACTCTTTATTTCTTGCACCTCCACTAAAGCATGCGTCCAAAATAACTGTTGTCTTCTTGGTTGGATTCAAAGCCAATAGTCTGTACAATTCATTCAACGAATATCCATTGGTCACCTGCGCACCGCTCACGTCTACTGGAATCAAATATGGCTCCTTGCTCACTTCATCGGGTAATCCGTGCCCACTGAAATAAAATAATAACTCTGCACCGCCATTGCCTAATTCTGCATAACGAACCAATTTGGCTATCTCCTGTGACATTTGACCTTTGGTCGCATCTTTCAAAACAACTACATTCTCCTTGGGGTAGCCCAATGTCTTCTCCGCATACTCCGCCATAACCGCAGCATCATTTCGGGCAAATTCAACATTAACCTCTTGATCCAAACCCATTTGGTATTTGGCATAATCTTCATTACCGATGATTAGTGCGTAACGCTTTGTCACTTTGGGCAACCCCAGTGGAATATCCTTGTCCACGTCACTTCGCAAAGAAGCCACTTGAATATCCTTGGTTACATTGGCCTTGCCTTCAACCACCATGCGTTGGGTTGATAAATTCTGCTGTAAGGCAAAACTACCTTTCCAATTCTTTGCATATCTCTGATAAGACTCACTGATCTTGGCTTCCAAATTCAATTCTGAACCCACAAACTTCTTGTTCATGGCCAATTTGTACTCTATACTTTTTACCTCGCCAGGCGCCAATCTTGAGATCATGGTTTCCTCCTCACCTTCAAAGAAGAAAGTGTTCTCTGGCAAAGGAATCTGTACTTTAATGTTACTCGCATCCCCTTGCCCAATATTCTGAACCAATAGTTGAAGATTAAAAGGTCTTCCCAACTCAAGAGTAGTACTACTACCATCTGCCGCAGCCAATGTATAATCTACAATCTGAACAAGTGGCGCTGCAAACTTTGCGGTCTGCAATTCAATCTGCACCTTGTCTGAGTTAAAACCATTAGGTTCTCCAATCTCCAATTCCAACACCACTTTTCCATCCACTGTATTCATATCGGAAAAGAATGAAATGTTTACCTGTATTTGCTGGTTAGGCAAAACTCTACTTACGCTTGAATTCTTGGGAATTGTGATACCTGAAGCTGAACCCGTAACAGCCAATATCGCTGAAAGATTGAGCCCTTCACCCTGCCCGTCATTTGAAACTACAAACTTAAGAAGGCATTTTTCATTGGCATTGATGATTCCGTTACCGTCCTCATCCTCGAATACGATTGAAGAAGGATCCAAAATCAGAATGGGCGGAACAATCTTTTTCTTGATATTAAAACTATACGTTGGCGATATTGCCTCAGTCTGAGCAAAGACCGATAATCCACAACAAATAAAGAAACTCCAAAAAATTATCTTTTTCATACTACAAACTTACACTATTTTGGCACTATGAAAGTAAGCTTTTTACTCCTATTTTCCTTGTTTTTCAATTCAATTTTTTGCCAAGAAAGCAAGTCCATCCAAGGGACATACTCGGCCATACTACCCAAAAATAAGACCATCGAAGAATTTGAATCCTATTGCATCACGCAAGCCAGGCTCAGCGCTTTAGGAAACCACTTCGGATATCGCGTTAGTGAGGTCACGATTAACAACGTAAAGGAAAATAATCAGCAGCTTGATGAGAATTTTCAAGTTCTTACTCAAACCAATGTGCTCGGAGAATGGATATCGGACAATAGTGCTCCTAAAATTACATGGCAGTGCAACAACAATCAATTAGAAGTTACAGTGTCCGTTAACGGAAATGCCATTGCCTATCCCTCTGGAGGCAGGTTGCAATGGAACATTTCTACTTTTCGAGAGATTGCGTGCACCCATCCCATTTCTACTTTTTCCAACGAGGATAATCTATTCCTCAAATTGAAATGTTCGAATCCCGGATACATCAATGTTTTCTATTGGGATCATGCACAACAAGAAGTCGTTCGTCTTTTGCCAAGTGCACAATACAATGATTTGAACGGAATCAAAATAAAAGGAGATCAGTACTATACTCTTTTTAAAAACCCCAGTGATTTCAAGGAACATCCCACCATGCTCGATTTACAGGTATCTATATCCAAACCTGAGGATAAAATTCAAAATGACGAAGTCATCATTTTATATTCCGAAAAGGAAATTACAAAACCGATACTGACCCATCAAAGCGGATTATATCTAATGAAGGATTCTGATTATTTGACATGGAAAAATCAATTGTATTCTCGACAGAATCTGATTGACATTCAATCCATCCCCATTACCATTACCCGATAATGTCCAATTATTTTTAATGTGCAATAACCCTGCACATAAGTTTGTGAGTTTTGCGCCAATCCAAAATTATTGGCATGAAAACTTATCTCACCCACTTTCAATTGTCCTTCGGAAAGCACCAAGGAAAGCGACTTGACGAAATTGTAATCGAAGATCCCAATTATCTCAATTGGTGTATCATCCATTTGAGTCACTTCTTTATTGGAAAGAGTACCATATTAGAACTGCAGAACATCAATCCAAAATTCAAGATTAGCCCTGAAGCCGAGCAGCAGTTGGAAAGCAAACTTGAAGATTTTGAGGCAGAGCAATATGATCGGGACAATGACGATTGGGAAGAAGAACGCCACACGTATGACGACTACAATGGATCCTACGCACAAGATCAGATGGGCTGGAGTGATCAGGACATCAACGACGTTTTTGGCGGAGACGCAGACGCCTATTGGAACATTGACTAATTTTACAACTATGCCAGTTACTAAAAACCCCATGCTACGCTATCGCATTCTTGATGAATGTTTCCGCAATGCGATGCACAGCTTTACGATTGAAGAACTTTTAGAAGAAGTAAATCGCAAAATTGAAAACATCGACGGAAAAGCACATGTCATTAAGCTAAGACAGCTGCGTTATGATATCGCGCACATGAAAAGTCCCGAAGGATGGTCCATTGAGCTAGTCGAGGAAAAAATTGGAAAGAAACAACTACATCGATATGCGGACCCCAAATACTCAATATTCAATGCACCACTTTCCGAGTATCAAATTGATGGGATCAAATCGGTGATTAGTTTATTGGAAGGATATTCCGGAAATCCCGAATTAAATCAGATGCTTGATGTTTTAGACACACTAAAACTTAGCGCTGACAACACACGTTACCACAGAAAAATCATCAGCCCTGGAACCAATACAGAATTGCAAGGTCGAGAGCACTTAATTCCATTGTACAATGCGATCAAGAATCAAGATGTTTTAGAAATCAAATATCAGTCTTTCGGCGCCGATGAAGCTAAAATTGTGCTTTCACATCCCCAGTTTCTAAAGGAGTACAATAACCGATGGTTTCTATTTGGAGTCTTAGATGACGACAAAAACAAAATCCAGAATTACCCCTTGGATAGAATCGTCAGTTTCAAATCGAAGAAAACGAAAAAGTATTTTGAACTCGACCTTGATTGGGAGGAAGAATATTTTTCCGACATCATAGGCGTATCCAATGACCCTGAGGAAAAGCCTCAAATAATCACTTTACAATTTCTTAATGGCCGTGGACATTACGCAGCCACCAAACCTTTGCACCCATCACAAAAAAAAATGAAATGGATTGACAAAACAACATCCGAAACAACCATAGAAGTAAAAGTTAATAGAGAATTACAATCTCAAATTTTAAGCTTTGGGGGCGATGTGAAAATCATATCCCCAAAAGGTCTTTTCAACAAATTCAAACCCGTGCAGTAAAATTGCACAGAAGTTGTATTATTTTGCATCAAAGTTCTTTGAGGCCCTCATAAAAAGATTGAAGTTGCATGCTGGGTTATTTTTCGGAATAATCAGATCGGCATGTTTTCCCAGCTCGCTGGGATGAATGTCTCTTAGCCTTTCCTTTTTTTTAATTGAAAAATTAAATAAGAAATAAAGGATAAGAATTAATTGATTTCAGAGAAATCAATTGATCATGTTCTACGAACATACAGATAGAATCAAATGAGGGCCTCACTTTTTTATTATGCTAAACACCGAACTCTGTAATACCGCCAAGCACACTTTGAAAAGTGTTGAATCCGTTCATGAATTGGCGAAAATGCTCAATTCATTCCAACTGTTACTCAATACCGATGAAAATACTTCGAGTATTCAAATCAAAGCCAATTCTATAAGTTACTATTCAACCGACAAATTGTGCCCTAATCGTTATTCTCAATTCACGATCAAAAAGAAAAGTGGAAAGGAAAGAATTATCAATGCCCCGCATAAAAGGCTCAAGGAAATTCAAAAGTCGATAAGTGCTATACTTCAATATGCGTATCCCATATCCAATCATGCTTATGGATTTGTTTTAGAACGCAATGTTGTTCAAAATGCAGCTCTTCATGTGGGCAAGCAATACGTATACAACATAGATTTAAAAGACTTTTTTCATTCATTCGATTTAAAACAAGTTAAGCTCGCTTTACTGAATCCAGATTTTAATGTTATCTCATCTGAAAAAATTGCTTACACCATCGCAAGTTTATGCACCCATACCATACAAACGGAATCTGGTGAATTAAAAAATGTCTTACCGCAAGGTGCACCGACTTCGCCTGTACTCACCAATATCATTTGCAATAGACTCGATCGAAAATTGGCAGGATTAGCAAAAAGATTCAATGCCATTTACTCCAGGTATGCAGATGACATCACCTTCTCTTGTGATATCAATATTTTCAATTTTGTTAGCTTTCAGAATGAATTGAACAGGATCATCAAAACCGAAAACAAATTAGAGATTCAAACCGAGAAATCAAGGATACAACATCGTTCCTTTAGACAAGAGGTAACAGGAATTATCGTCAATGAAAAGATCAATATCAATCAGCGATATATAAAAGGAATCCGCATGTACTTAACTCTTGTCGAACGCTATGGAATCGAAAAGGCAACTGAGTTATATCGAAAAGATTATCAATTGGACAAGGGATACCAACCCAAAGAAAAGTTCAATCTCAAATATATTCTGGGAGGGAAAATCAATTATTTGTCAATGATCAGAGGAAAAGAAGATGCTTTAACACAAAAATTGGCAGAACGATGGGCCATCGCATTCAATGTCAAAAAAAGCAATAAAGCGCCAGTCGGCGAAATCGATATGAATGAAATATTGGACTTACTTTTAAAATCAGATTTAGATAAGGCCATGAACAAATTTTTGGACCACAAGAAATGAATGAAGTTGAGAAATTAAAAGGGTTATTGACTTTTGTCCAACAAATTGCCAATCAAAAAGGCAATGAATGGATGTGGGATGACATTTATGAGCTTATAGATGAAAAGAGCAACCTTAGCATTATAGACAACCATCCCAAGCTCAAGCACATTTACGAGCAAAACATTCTCAAAGTAGCCAATCATCACGCAGATTTGTTCTACAAGGACTTCTCGATTGAATCGCTTTTACCACAGCTCAAAAGTGATTTTGTAAAAATGGATTATGCCATGCGCAAAGGGGATTTGGGACTTTTTGCCATTCATTGCTATCAGCAAGTTGAAGGGATTGTCAATTTTATCTTTAATACATTAATAAGTCCCAATTGGGAGAACTATAAGAATCAAAAAACTGAATTCGATAAAGTAAACGATAAATATCCTCCAAAAAGATTAGAGAGCGTTATTTTTAAGAAAATCACTACAGAGGACGGAACTGTAATAGAGGACAAGAACTGGAACTCAAGAAGAAAATTTGAAATCGTCTATTACTTCATTTTAGTTAAAGGAAAAAACTATTTTCTTTGGAATGAAGGCAAGAATTTCTACATCAAAATAAATGCGTTACGAAACTGGGGAGCGCATCGCGGATCATTCGAAAGTGACAATCAAAAACAACAAGTTGACTTAGCGATCGAAAATCCAATACTGTTTTATGCTCAAATGATACAAGGACTCAATGTATTTGTTCAAGGATTTAGAAAGCTCAACCAATAAGCTAAGTGATCGTTGATTAGAAATCGTTGAAAGCCTAGGTACATTTTAGGTCAAAAACTCCAATCTTTCTTCTCGCCCTTTATGACCACATCGAACAATTTATTGTAAGGAAAAAAAAGTGGAACAGGTCCTTTTTCTATGACTCCTTTTCGCACTTTACCTTATCGACTCCATTATATAAGCATCCATGGTTACCAACCCAAGACTACTCTGACATTCACCTCAGTAAACTGCAGCTAACCGCGGTTTACCGCGGTAAATCCAGGTCTACCGTATTTTTTAGAAAATTGAATGTACACTCATAATTATTTTGAGAAATAAGAATCGCAGATAAATGGTTCAAATTTGAACGTAGAATATCTAAAGAGAATCATCCATTCTTTTAAGAATTGCTTCTGCATTTTCAAAAATTACTTCTAAGAATGACACTTTGTAATACTCCCCCTGTTCTTGAACCAAAAATTGGTTTTACTAAGTCAATATTTTTATATCAGGCTGCATTTTTTTTGATTGATTTTTCGTAAGCTTCATTTGGGGATGATTTCAAGGTGTGATGTGTTTTGTTGTGATAGTATTCGATATGGGCCTGAACTCCTCCAAAAAGTTCAAGGCCCGTATCGCAGGGATTCAAATAAATGTATTCATAATCAATGGTTTTCAAAGGCGCTCAATCCAGGTATTGTCAGTTGCCGTCCTTTTTCATCCATTGATATTAGTATGTCATTTTCGTTGAGAAAACTTGTCCACGCATGACTGGAGTGTTGTGATCCTTGATCAAAGTTAATGATTTGTGATTCCCCATGCTCAGCAATGGCACTTTCCAAGACATCCAAACACCACTGCTTACTCATGCTATTGCTGATTCCCCAGCCCATGATCTTTCTGCTAAACACATCAATAAAGGCCGTCATGTACATAAATCCTTTGGCCATCGGAATATAGGTGATATCAGTGCACCACACTTGATTAGCAGCAGTCACCTTGAAGTCACGCAGGAGATATGGTTTGATAAACTCCCTTAGTCCCATTTTGGTCAAGTTCTTTCTTCGATAAATCGTCTCGTGCCCCATGAGTTTGAAAAGACGCCGTATTCTTTTTGGACCAACAGGATAGCCTTGTTTTCTGAGCCAATGCAACATTGACACAACACCTTCTGTTGGATGCTGAACAAGGTGTTTATCCATCAAATCCATCATTTTTATGTTCTCTGGTTTTTCTTGAATAGGCTCATAGTACAACGAACTTCTTGGTACGCTAAGTAACTCGCATTGTCTGCGAAGCGAAATCTTCTTGTGATTCCCCCTTATGGTTTCCATTCGTTCTCGGGTATTCCCAATTTCCTGGCACTTTTTTTTAAAAAGTCCAGCTCCCCTTTAAGCTGGCCAATTTGCGCATAGCGTTTTTCCACTGGAACAGCAGTTTCCTGTGATTCACTGTCCTTTGAGTTTGAAAATACAGCGGGCATATTGGCCAAAAATTCCGATTTCCATTTCGAAATAGTAACTGCATTGACTTCAAATTTTTGAGCCAATTGAGCCAATGTCATCTGGTCTTTGATTGCTTCAAGCGCCACCTTGGCCTTGAATTCCGAAGTGAATTTCCGTCTTGTTTGTTTTTTCATATTGGGTAGTTAAAATTACACTTTTTTTTAACTTAACCCTTGGTCCAAGATTTAGGGAGTGTTACAAGGCTCCATTCATGAGTCAAAAAAGAGGGATTAAAAAATCCCCTTTTCAAAAAACAAAATCAACGTTCGATATCTCCATAGACACGGTTCCGTTCAACAGGAGTTTCATGGCTTGGCTTTCAGCCACCACGAAACTCTGGTTGTTACCACCAGTGCTTCCTTGTCTGTCGTGGTTTGTCAGTCTATTTGTTGTTGTCGTTTTCATTTTCTTTCTGACGTGCTGTGGGGCATTTTTTAAAATTTCTTTTTCTTATTGGTTTGGCTTTGCAAGCTCTTTTAAAAGCTTTGGTTTCGCGTTGGTTGGTGCGGCTTTAAATGTGCTTGCAAATGTTTAGGGTTAGTATTTAGTTTGTTTCAAAAAGTCTTTCAAAGTTATTGTTGTCACTCCTAATCCCTTTGCTTTTATCTGCAAACCATTGTCCGATGTGAGCATTATTGGATTTTCACCTTTGAATTTTAGAGCCACTGAAAGAATGAAGTTGTCAGGAGATTTTTTGTTGAAGTCGTAAGGTAGCAAGTTCAGATCTGCTGTTTCCATTTTGATGTCACGTTTGCCCATACTTTCGTTTATCAGTCTCAATGCCTTCTGCACATTTCGTTTCTGCTCTTCGGTTAATGAGATTTTCAAGTAGTCCAACTCATCAATTACTTTAGCAGAGAGAATAACACTATATTTTTGGTCAATCTTAGAAATTATATCCGGTTGGTCAACGAATACGTTGGTGTCAATGATGTAAATATTTTCTTTGCCTTTAACAATTTCCTTCTTGGGTTTTTCAAACTTTGATAGGTCTATCTTATCGATGACTTTTAATCCTGATGTTTTATGTGGTATAGAATCATTGTTACTGGTTTCTTCTATAATTTTGGGAACAGAAGTATCATTGTTTAAATCACACTTTGAGATAAATTCGGCTACCAAACCTTTGTATGGCTGAACCACTTTGTAAACTTCATCTAATAGAATCAATGTACAAAATCTTGCTCTGCTTGTTGCCACATTGAAACGGTTTAGCTTGAATGAGAACGCAGGGCTACCATCAGAAAACGCAAAATAAAAGCAGAAGTCAATTGTTAAACCCTGAACACTATCAACGGTATTAATCAGTATTTTGTCTTGTTTATCGTTTAGTTTATGAAGCAAATTATCTCTCAGTAATTTCACACCTTTCTTAGTAGATGACAAAATCGCAATTTCAAACTCAGGGTTGATTTGTAGTAAGGCATTTATCTGACTGAATAACAAGTCGTAAATAACTCTCAAATTTGTAGAATCGTAGTACAATAATGAACAGCCACCTGCTTTATTATAAAGCGTTGGAATTTTTGAAAATGTGATATTATCCTTTTGAATATCGGATATTGACTTTAGACTGTTCTCATAAAACGTATTTGTTTGAGCACAGGCATTTTCAGAGAATCTGTATGTTGTAGTTAGTCTAAACTTTGGACAAATAATGGTAGAAGCATAATAAGTAAAAGACTCCAACATCAAATCAATATTTGCAGAGATGATACCTGGATTATCTTGATTTACTACTGGCGGTAACTGAATTGGGTCACCAACTAATATTACTTTTTTTCCGAGCAGTTTAGCAGCTGCAATAGTTCCGAGAAAGCACTGACTGGCTTCTTCTAAAATGATATAGTCGTATACTGGACTTGAAATATTTTCAACAGCAATTCCGGTCATTTTATAGAAAGTCGTAAGTAGAATAATTCCTGAAGCTGGAAGGAAATCCTTTGGCATTGGTTTTAGAGGTTTTGCTTCCTTGGATTCTTCTAATGTTAGATTGGATTTATAGACTACCGACTTATTGGCGGCTTCAATTTCAAAATACTTTTTTGCCAATTCAATCAAAGACCTGTTTGCCAAAGTTGCTACAAGCACCGATTTATTTTCTTTGCTTAAAAGGTCAAGGAGTCTTGATATGAAATAGGTTTTACCAGTACCGGGAGGACCTTGAATTATGATGGTTTCTTGGTTCTTTAGATCGGTTTTGTACTTGGCAATTAATTCCAAAGAATCATCAATGTGAACAGGCTTGAAATCATTCAAGTGATATTCTCCCGATATTACTTCTTCTGCCTTTATTGACTTAACATCATTCTTAGTAATCTGAATGAGGTTAAAATAGTATTTCAAAGGTGGGTCAGATATGCCAAACACAATTTTATCGCCTTTGGAAAGTGAGTTTAAAAACTCCAGGTCAAAGTTGCTGAATCCTACATTAAATTTTCCATTTAGCTCTTGATAATAAACGCCATAGCAATCACTAAAATTAGCCACAAAGTTCTTCCGATAATGACTGTAACTGTAGTCATAAAAATTAGAATCAACTACATCAACAGATTTCGGCTTAGTAGCGGTTAATGGGATTTTTGTTTTAGGTAGCTTATCCACAGGAAATGAAAAAACAACCTGATTTCTTAATTCATCAATGTATTCGAAAGTGCCGATATACAATTCTACCTTGTTGATTAGGTCAATGCACTTTGAATCGAGATACGCTTTGTAATCTGAAAGTATCTTCTTTATTTCTTCTTCGTAAAACTTAACCTGATGTTCCTTGCTTAGTCGTTTCATCTTTAAAAGTTATAGTCGTCAAGGTTCATTACTTCTATGTATTTCTTTGCAGCTTGAGTTTTTTCATTTACGATAAACACAAAGTGCCATTTACCATTTTCTGTTGTTTTTCCAATAGAATTTAAATCGTCTAAAGAATATTTAACTGGCAATTTCATTATGCCATACTTATTAATATCTTTAGTAAAATCGTATAAGCTTTGTTGGGAATTAAAAAAGGATATTTGATTGTTGGTTAGAATTGCTAATTTCACATTAACCTCATTAAGCCTATTCCAGTGATGTAAATCCAAGAATAGCAAACCCCTTTGAGCAGATCTAACTATTATTTCATCATTACCTGCCTTTAGAAAATAATCTTCATCTGATAGTTCTGATTTCGAATATTCATCCTTTATAATCATTAGCGTTTTAATTTTTGCTGCTAAATTCGCTTCAATTTGTTCATTAAGTTCATATTCCCCACCAATAATATCCTTTATAAATTTTATATCGCTTTCTGTAAGGCTTTCCCAAAAAGGATCTTTGTTAATAGTATCACTATCTGAATTATTATCAACTGATGTTGATAGACCATCCTTTGGCCAATCAGGTGGTATTGAACCAAACATATCAACTAAGGTTTCCATAATTTTCTTATCATCCCACCTGTTTATGATGTTATCAAACCATACAAATTCTATTTTTTCATTTGGAAACTGGCTATGCAGAAACTCTATGATATTTTTATTGTTTTTCCATACCCCTTTGTAGAATATTTCATTTTTATCCTCATCATAATGAAAATCTAAAATCTGTTCATAGATGGGCTCATTCTTTGGAAAGACCTTTGAGAGTAATTCAACTTCATAAAATTTAAATGAAGATAAATGTTCAATAACATTTGATTCAACTTCCTCCCATCTTAGCTGGTCAATTTTGAATGCGATAAATTTAGCTTTATCTTTATAAAAATTTTGAATATCATAATTTAAAGAAGGATATTCTGGAACTGTTTTTAATTGTAAGCTTTCCTCTGACAATTCCTCAATACCGAATTCATTGACTATGTCAAGAAAATTTTCGTGTATTTGTTGTTCAGGCTTTATTGGGATTTTTGAGTCATTCGAAAAAAACAATTCATTAAGAGGTTTCCACTGGAATAATTTGTTAGGCAATTTTACCTTTTTTGTTTCCCCAAGTTCAAGGTTTGATTTCTTTACAATCTCAACTAGATTTAAATCTTTTATTTCTTGTTCCGTTAGAGTGATTGATTCATTGGACAGAAGATATAGAATATCTTTAATACTGAGTTCTTGTCTAATGCCAATAGCTTCCTCAAGTGTCAAACCATCATCTGTTATAAGAATATTTGATAAGTCAATTTGAGGTATTTTTGATAGGTCCGTTATGTACCTGGAAAGTTTCTTTGCATATAAGTTTTTAGGCTTATCTCTTGTTTCATTGGCTGTAGGTAAATTATCGTAAAAGTTAATTACAAAATAAATGAATGTATTTTGTGGAAACCTTCTATTATGCCAAATAGACAAATCTGTTTTCTGAGCAAGAAAATCGAAGTTCTTTTTCTTAGAAATGAAGTCGATGAAATTATCATAATAGATAGGGTTATTGAGCAGTTTACTGTAGTTTAGGTTAAAATGATTTAGGAGATAGGTGACCGAAGATATGGTGTATTTATAGTTCCAATTCCTGAGTAGGCCGTTCCTGTCAGCTATATATTTTGAATCAGCTTCAATGTGTGCCTTATAATCAAGTTCTTTTAAATCACTTAAAAGTAGACTTTCAACTTTACTAATACTAAAGTTTGAATTAACCCCAATTTCAGTTAAAAAGG
>JACCDY010186979.1_pt1 | contig 18541 bp, 20 predicted proteins | sample 7446391 | NCBI WGS metagenome assembly JACCDY01 (sample SAMN15323451, study PRJNA562643) | freshwater metagenome | isolation source: river surface water | place: USA:Blue River Watershed | collected 2017-08-18
ACTTCGTACAACTATCTGATAACAACAATACATCTACCAAAAAATTAATCATCCAATAACACTAAAACGTAACTTATTTCCTTACACACGGTTTTAGTTTTTTATTTTCAAATCAATCAGTTTTTTTTCATAATTAGTTTTGTTTAGGTAAAAAAAAACCACCTCGCTTGAGGTGGTTTTTTTATGAGACAACATGTAAAAGTCGTTTTTAGAGCATTTATCTGATTAGTAAAATTAATTTTATATCATTTAAGGTAAAAAATAAACAAATTTGTTTATTCTAATTAAGCATTTTCCAAAACTTTAAAAATTCAATAAAATATAATGGTTTAGATTAATTATAAAATTTATTTTTCTCGATATTGATTAAATAGTTTGATATAAGTAAACAAATATGTTTATTTTTATTCCAGCTATACATCAAAAAAAATTATGCTTCCAGATATTTCAAAATTGAAGGGTATTCATCCAGGCGTTATTTTAAAAAAAGAACTTCAATTGAGAGGAATAAAAAATAACGAACTAGCAGATTTAATCAATGAACACAAGCAAACTATTAGTGCAATAATTAATGAAAGAAGAAGTATAAATCCGGGGATTTCAATTAAACTAGCTCAATATTTTGGGGTTTCAGAGGATTACTTCATGCACTTGCAAGCAAGCTTTGATGTAAAACTGGCATTGGAAAAACTTCATGTCAAAGAACTATACCCAAGGGAGAATAAGAGACAAAAATCTAACTTTAATGATATTGATTTGGATAAATATGACTGGAATAAAAATAAATCAGCTATCATTCAACTTGTTTTAGAAGGTGCAAATGAAAGCGAGCTAGATGAAATTAAAACGTTGTTTGGTAGGCAATTAGATTTTGATCCATACTTCAAAGAAGCAGTTCAACTATCAAACATCAAAAATCTTATTGATAGTTTGGTTGTCACGCCCAATGTAAATACTTCTGAACTATCTAATCATGAAATTAAAATCGTACAACTTATTTGTCAAGAAAAAACAAGTCAAGAAATCGCCGATTTACTTTTTGTTACAAAAAAAACAATCGAATCGGCTCGTTCTAAAATTTTACATAAAATAAATGCACGAAACATAGTAGGTATTGCTATGTATGCCGTAAAACACAAATTAATTGAGTTTAGGTTATGACACGATATTCAAGTATTTTGAAGGTAAACCCCTAATTTTCAATTAAAAATATGATTAAACAAATTATTTCTAAAAAATAAATCATACATTTGGCATAATTGTGTGAATGAATAGAACTTTAAACATATCCAGAAGTTACGAAAGTGGGTTGGCATCAAATGTATGGAATCCAAGTTCATACAACAATGCGTATTACAACGCATTTACCTACGATGCCATGGGCAACATCCTTTCGCAAAAAAGACACAACAGAGCAGGAACAATGTTAGAAGATATGACCTATCAGTACCATAAGTTAAACAACAAATTGCAACGCAACCGCTTGTATCATATCAACGATGCTGTATCCGCATCCGTGGATAATACAGATATTGATGATCAAGGAACCTTTGATCCACTCTCAACCAACATCAATCAAAACAACAATTACAAATACGATGAAGAAGGGCGATTAGTGCGCGACATTGCAGAAGACATCGCAAAAATTACGTGGCGTGTTGATGGCAAAGTCAAAGAAATTCAACGAGGTGCAGACACATCCACACGCTTCATCCGTTTTGATTACGATGCCATGGGGCACCGAATCGCAAAACACGTGTACGATAATACCGGAACAATTTTAAAGAAATCAACGTATTACATTCTCGATGCTCAAGGAAACCAAATTTCCATGTACGAGCATGAAGTACAACAAGAGATGGCAGAATTCAACATCGTAGAACGCAACATCTTTGGTTCTTCCCGTTTAGGAAGCCGTAAAGATAAAATCAATTTATTGGCTCAGCCTCAAGATTCCATTCTGGGCAAGCGTTTGGGCCATAAAAACTACGAATTCTCAAACCATTTAGGGAACGTTCTAATCGTTTTCACCGACGTGAAAACCCCCTTAGACACTAATTCTGACGGCACAGTTGACGTATATAGGGTCTGTTTACAGAATATTTTTGACTACTCGCCCTTCGGCGTAACCCTTGATGGGCGTACGATTGAGAACGACTTTTACCGAAGAGGGTTTAATGGAATGGAAAAAGACGATGAGGTGAAGGGTAGTGGTAATAGTTATACCACTGAGTTCCGTCAGTATGACCCAAGACTTGGGAGATTTATAATTATTGATCCATTAAATAAGAAGTTTCCAATGTGGACTCCTTATTGTATATCAAACAATAATACAACAAGATTTGTTGATCCTAAGGGAGATGCACCACAAGATTGGATTAGGAGAAAAAATTCAAATAGATGGGAATATGATAGTCGGGTTCAAAGTCAAAAAAATGCAACTGATAAATATGGCGAGGGTACAGAATATAAAAATGATGATGATACTTACCATGGATTTTTAGGAACCAAAGATATAGGAGCAGTAAAACTTAATACAGGGGGTCTACAAACATGGGATGGAGGATCATACCAGAACAATGATCTTAATCCAAATCTTTCTTGGAACCTAGAAAGACTTCTGAATCCGTTTACACAAAATTGGTATAATCTGACTTCGAAGGGAAATACCGTTTTTGGTGTAGGAGCAGCCATGATGGAATGGTCTAGCTCGTCTTTTAGGCTTACAAGTGGTGTTGCAAGTGGTTCGTCCTTCAGTCCTAAATGGTATTCGAGTGGATGGACAGGTGGCAGCCGTGCAGGAATTACAACGTACAATGCTGGTAGTGTAGCGATAGGGCTTGGTAGGGTCTCTCTTGGATTAGGTGTTGGTATGGATGCCATTGGCGTTTTAAATTACTATACAGAAGGTGCTGACTCCCGAAATTCAGTTCATCCAGCAAAAGCTATTGTTAATACAGGCTTTGGAGTTTTAGGTCTTAAATGGAATCCGGTAGCTGCGATATTATATTCGGGTGTAGATGCTTTTTATCCAGGAGGATGGACTGGAGATCAACATAATGAGGGAGCACTTCGAAAGTTATCAGGATTAACGAAAAGCAATCAGGAAATTGTACCAAATTTCAATCTACACCGTGATATGCCAGGTGGGTATTAATTGAAATCATGAGATACGTTAAAAAAGCATATTACTATTTGTTTTACAAACTTTTTAAATGGTATGAGTGTGGCCCTTCTATATGGTGGAGCGATTGGAAGGCTGTACTTTCAATAGATGTACTCTGTATTTTTATAGGGATATCCATAGTTACTTATTATACAATTTTTATTGATCGTTACTTTCGAGTTGGAGATGGTAAATTTTTTCTAATGGTATATATTTTCCTCATAGCGACACCAAACTATTTTATTTTCAATCATCGCAATCGTTGGAAATATATTGTAAAAGAATTCGAAAAACTACCAAAGAGAAAGAATGAAATTGGTGGTTGGATAGTTTTAGTGATTATATTGCTAATTATCACGAATATGGTATATGCTTTCTTCTTGATGAGCCAAATAGATTGGTCTCGCTATCGATAACTTAAAATGCCCAAGATTTGAAGATTAAGCATTTAAATAGCTTTTCATCAAGACCTCAAAATCCTACAATCTCAGCAATTGGTTATATGTTCAGTTGTGTATTTAGAAAATGAAATTTCGCATATTTTTGGTGCTTCCCAAAAAACCATAAAAACCCCTATAAAAATGGGTGAATACCCTTAAAAAAAAGCCCGTTTTTATACTTATATTTGTAGAAATATGATGCATTTTAGGCAATCTACGAGATCTCAACTACCTGCATATCAGTATGCTTACGGTGATAAAACGGTGTCAGGGGTCTGCATGCAAAGTGCCAGTGATTACAGCCCTTTCGGAGTGTTACTAGACGGACGAAGCATGCAAAAAATGGGGCACAGATACTCCTTCCAAGGACAAGAGCACGACGATGAGGTGAAGGGGGACGGAAATAGCTATGATTTTGGAGCGAGGATGTTAGACCCGAGGTTGGGAAGATGGTTGAGTATTGATTCTAAATTTAAAAGCTTTCCTGAATGGACTCCGTATAAATTTGCTTTAGATGATCCTTTAAACTGGATTGATGTAGATGGAAATGAAGAGTTTCCTACATATGCTGATTATAAAGCTTGGGCTAAAAAAAATAAAACTCCAGTATTATCACATAAAGAGATGCATACTCAAGGGCATTGGCTAAAAGAAGATCGTCAATGGTATGAGGGGGGTATGGGTGGTACTGGCGCAAAAAGTCCCAATCTTGGTACTGCTGTTTATTATCGAATGGCTAATTATCGAAATTTATTAAAATGTGATGCTAGCCATTATAAAACATTAGACGAAAGAGAACTTTTCTACGCATGGGCAAACGATTATATGACTAGAAAAGGTCACGAAGTAAAATGGATGTGTGCAGCGGCTAATACTGTAAATACAATAAGTTGGGGATTAACTTGGATTGCTGTTGCTTTAGGTGATTCTGATCCCGATATTCAATCTTTCATCAAGAAAGGAAACAAAATGATTCTTGATGATATGATAAGTAAAATCAAGGAATTAGATGAAATTGGTTGTACTTTTGGCTCTAAACAGTCATTAATGTGGGACGCTCAAGCTCTTGCTGATGAACAAAATCTAATACAACCTCTTTATGATGGATTACCCGCTTCTTCAAAGGATATCATGCAAGATAATTTCGAAGATTTTCTTGGAGCAGAAGGAAGTGTTTTGGATAAAGCTGACAGATGGGTTTATGGTATGACAGAAATGGGCTATAAAGGAGTAACAAAAGACATGATGCCTGAGGCTGGAAAAAGCTGGAAAGGAGTTGGATTGTCAGTGGATAAAAAAATGAATGTAACAAAGGTTAAATGATAAAGAAATTAATTTGGACAATTGTTTTACTCGTAGTTTTAAGTGTTTTATACTTAAACTATAAGAACCCTTTTATTTCCTTATTTTTTCCATGGTCAAAATTCCCTTATGAGCATCACGAGTCAAAACTGTTGATGTCAAAAATCATAGCATATTCATTAGTAATAATTGGGTTTATTTTATCATTCATATTATTAAGCAAGACAAAACAACTTGGATTGTTACATGTTTTTGGATTTCTTTCGATAGCGTACTTTTTTATTTGGTTGTTAATCTGGCTATTTAAATCTAATATCGCACCCTCTGTTGTAAGTTGATTTTTTGAATTTAAAGAAAAGATAAATGAACAAAAGCGTCTTACGTAGTATGCACCACAGGTAATTAATAAAGGCAATAGCATAGCTAGAGAAAAGTAAATAGTGAGTAGTAAATAGTAAAATATTGGATAGTAGAATAGGAATATGGGTTGAGATTTTTAAAGGAATCAAGTCTTTCTTAAATAAATTACTAATATCATAAAATGAATAAAGCAGAATTAATAACTTCTTTAGACAGCAAAACATGCAAATAGCAAAAGCGTTTTTGAGGTTTGAATAAGCAAGGCCTTTTGTATTAAAAATAAGTAGATAACATCTTATTGTTATGGGATTTTTGCATCAATTTTAAAGTTATCTTAAAAACCCATTTAAACCCCTATAAAAATGGGGGTTTTCCCTCAAAAAAAAGCCCGTTTTTATACTTATATTTGTAGAAATATGACTCATTTTAGGCAATTCACTAGATCTCAACTACCTGCATATCAGTATGCTTACGGTGATAAAATGGCGTCAGGGGTCTGTTTACAGAATATTTTTGACTACTCACCCTTTGGCGCAGCCCTTGATGGGCGTACGATGCAGGGGGAGGGGTATAGGTATGGGTTTAATGGAATGGAGAAGGATGATGAGGTGAAGGGGAAAGGTAATAGTTACGATTTTGGGTCTAGGATGTATGATAGTAGAGTTGGAAAGTGGTTGACGATAGATCCATTTGCTCGTAAATTACCCACACAAAGTCCATTTAATTTCTGCCTAAATGATCCATTGTTCTATACCGACCCCGATGGAGAATATCCAATTATTACAATTACTAAACAAAAAACGGGTAAAACAACATTACAAAGAGTAATAGGTATAACTGGTACAAATAAAACACAATATACAAGGGTGGATTTGTATACTGCGACAGTGACAGATACAGAAGACAAGAACTTCAAAATGACATTCTCAGTGACTAGAGATGCTTTCGTAGTGAACTATGGAGATGATAATGGATCAAATATTACCTTGACGAATGTTGCGTTTGAACCTAAAGACGGAAATAACAATCACTATATAGGAAAAGTAATGCCTGCTGGGTTTCCAAAAGGAAATGATCTGAAAGCTCTTAAACTTACTCAAAATAAATCCGAAACAATGCATGCCGAAGAAAATGAAGTATCTGTTGAATTAGGTTATAGGGATAAATCAGATGTTGCAAAAGGAATTATGTTGCATGTTGGTGCTGTATATCAACGTGCGGATGGTACTATTTCTACCGCTGCATCAGAAGGTTGTTTTGGTATTTGTAACGAAACAAGCTCATCTTCTAAACCTTCCAATGAATATTCCAATGAAGTATTAGGTAAAATTATTAGTCAGGCTAATAAAAGCAAGACAAATTATGGGAAGATAGAAGTGATTATTCAAAAGCGAAGCAAATCTGAAAGAATTCTAACGAAGACTCAAAAAAAAGCCCAATGAGGAATTTGATTTTCATTAAATTTGTAATAATATCAATGCTTTTAATCGGATGCAAACAAATTGATACAATTTACTCCAACTTTTCTTTGGTACGATACAAAAAAGTAGATAGATTTTACCATTATGATGAGATACCGTTATTAGAGTATAAGGGATCTTATTATGTTCATAAAGATAGCTCGATGTATAAATCTTCAGAGCTTAAATATATAGCTTTGTTTAAAACTGAAGGTATAATTGATTACTCAAATGATGATTTGTCCAAGGACTCATTACTAAATTATTATGTAGGACTGAATCATAATACAGCAATACATTTTAATGAAGGTATTCTTTGTTATAGTGATTTTTCGTGTTTTTATGAAAAAGTTAGCGAAGGAGAGTTTATTTGTCGAGATAGTAATTATCTCTATAAGTTTTATATTAAATGAATAGATTTTATAAATCTTCTTCTCTCACCATTCTTTTGGTAAATTGAAATAGTTAGCTAATTCAATGCTGTCGACAAATATTTAGCGTTTTCCAAAAAAACCATAAAAACCCCTATAAAAATGGGTGAATACCCTTAAAAAGAAGCCCGTTTTTATACATATATTTGTAGTAATATGACTCATTTTAGGCAATCCACTAGATCTCAACTACCTGCATATCAGTATGCTTACGGTAATAAAACGGTGTCAGGGGTCTGTTTACAGAATATTTTTGACTACTCACCCTTTGGCGCAGCACTTGACGGGCGGACGATGCAGGGAGATGGGTATAGGTATGGGTTTAATGGTCACGAAAAAGTTGACGAAATAAAAGGTTCTACAAACTATTTAAGTTGGGGTGATTTCGGTATGGATCCTCGTATTGGTAGACGTTGGAATATTGATCAGAAATGGCAAAAATCACCAGGGCAAAGTCCTTATAGTATAAATAATGATAGCCCTACCCAATACACTGATCCTGACGGTAAATTTGGAATTTTTGGAATTTTAATAGGAGCAGTTGTCGGTGCAGTTACAGAATTAGGTTCGCAGGTTGTATCAAATGTTGTTCAAGGAAACCCCGCTTTCTCTAAAATAGATTGGGCAGATGTTACTATATCTGCAGGAGAAGGGGCATTAATATTCGTTTCAGGAGGGTTATCCTTAGGAGTAAAAATAGCCATTAAAGGTGGCGGAGCGGCTTTCAGGTCATTAGTTGATTACGAAGATGATCAATTCATAACACCCGGTGGAATATTAGGGAAAGAAAAGAAGAGTGAAGATATTTTAACAGATGTAATCGGTGAATCAGTAAGTATAGCAGCAGGGGCATTACCAACAAGTGACATAGTGAAAGATATTGTAGCTGATCAATTCGTAAAAAATGGAATTAAGAGCGAATGGCAATTTTTAACTGGTATTATTGCAAGCGATCTATCAAAAGGTCTTGTTTTAGGTTTCGAAGAAGGTATAGCTGATGGATTGTACAATAGAGCAAGTAAATCTATTAATTCAGATGAAAGGGTTCTTGATTTGCCTGAAGTTATTATTTATACAGATAAAAATCGAAAAATCACTCCTAAATATGAAAAGAAGGTTCATAATCATATTAAAAAGAATTTAATGAAACAAAATAATTAGTAAATTCAATGAAACAGTATGTGTTAATGATAATAATAATGACACCAATAATTGCAAGTATAATTTGGTTGTACCTTTTCCAAACAGCCCCGAAAGATTTCAAGGAGCCGATAGAAACTATTGGAACCGTTTTGAATTTCATTAATGCCACAAGAGGTTCTGATGCCGAAATTATATACTATGTAGAAGGAAAAGAGTACGTTACTAAAACATTGAATGATGAGGGAATGGCCAAAGGAGATAGATACATATTGATTTTTGAAAAAGAGAATCCTCAAAAATGTGAAGTATTGCTTGAACGCCCAGTTTTTTTGAATGGAGAAGAAGTCAGAGAATCTGAGGGAATTATTAAGAAGGTTAGTAAAATTGCAAAAGACTTTGTGAGGTATGAATATATAATTGAAGGAAAGACATATAGTAGAACACAATTGTTGAGTAAGGAATTTAAACCAATTGTAGGTCAAAAATATGTGGTTTATTATTGGGTTGAAAATCCACAAAGAGCGATTATTTATTTAGATAAGCTGTTACAAAAATGAAAAAGTGTGTTTGCCCTTATCATCACATCCTTTTAAAAATTCAAAAAACTCTTTTTTCCTTTGCTTTCCAACAAAATTGAAGTAACCCCATGGCTTTTTCTCAAGTATGTTTTGAGAAAACGTTATGGCAACAAAGGTTCAAATTTCAAAAAAGAGTAAAATCCACTCTGAGCAGCAATTTTTCGATATAATTAGGTTTTCCAAAAACTCATAAAAACCCCTATAAAAATGGGTGTTTACCCTTAAAAAAAAGCCCGTTTTTATACTTATATTTGTAAAAATATGACTCATTTTAGGCAATCCACCAGATCTCAACTACCTGCATATCAGTATGTTTACGGTGATAAAACGGCGTCAGGGGTCTGCTTGCAAAATACAACCGATTACTCTCCGTTTGGCGTACCCCTTGATGGGCGTACGATTGAGAACGACTTTTACCGAAGAGGGTTTAATGGAATGGAGAAGGACGATGAGGTGAAGGGGTTGGGGAAAAGCTATGATTTTGGTGCTAGGATGTATGATAGTAGAGTTGGGAGATGGTTGAGTGTGGATGAATTAACTGAGAAATATCCGGGAACTAGTTGCTTTTCATTCGTTGGAGGTAATCCAATAAGAGCTATTGATCCAAATGGTAAAGAAATAATAATAACAGAATCCTTTAATAAGGGAACAGGAAAAACAGTAATAAAAATTGAATTGGTTGGGAAAGTTGTATTTGATTTTTTAACAACTACAAAATCATTAAATGAGAAGCAAATATATGTCGATAATTTAAATACAAAACTAATGGAGTTTTACTCACAATCATTTGAAAATATGGATGTGGTGTTTATTTCAAATATGAAAATAGGAACAAAAGAAGATATTGAAGAAAAAGACCATATTATTTACTCGATGAATCTACATACTGGTGTTGAATCCAAAGGATTTGACAAAACAGTAGGTGGTTTCGTTACAGGAATAGGGAGTAAAAAAGCATTCTTTTCTTTTAATATTTATGATTATTCAACTCCTATACATGAAATTGGGCATTGGTTAGGATTATTTCATCCTAAAGATATTGCCAATAACTTATCGAATTATGGAATTACTAATGAAATAACTTGGGAAGATAAAAAATATGACTATAACGAGGTTATTAAGTTATTCTCAAGTGCTAATTTTATGCATCATCAAGGAGACACAAAATTCGCAGGTGTTAATAAACCAACATTTGATGAAATGCAAGTTGAAATTATTCAAGGGGTTAATAGTATCAAAGGGTTAAATCAAGGAACAAATCAAAAGACAGGTAATTTAATACAAGAATTAGAAAATGCACCAAGTAACAGCAGAGCTGAACATAAAAATAATGAAATTGTCTCGAAAAAATTAGATAATAACTAATTGCTTTTCAATCTAAAAATAGTTATAATGAATTTTTATAATAATAAAGGCTATTTATACTACTTAGTAATAACTTTTGTATTATTTTCTTGTTCTAAAAAAGTTACTTTCTATTGTGAATCTGGTTTTAACAAAGAAATTACAACCATAAGTTTTCAGGAATTAAAAAGGAAAAATTCAAGTTTCACAGTTATTAAAGATTCTGCTCTTATTTTAAACCCTGTTATTGGATTAGCATTCTACAGTAAAATTTATAAAGTAAATTGCAGACAAATTCGGTTAAATATTAAAACCACTAATAGTGTTACAAAGGAAAAAAATGATACAACTTTTACTGTGCTACTAACTAATGCACCAAACAAATTTGTTTTAGATCTTTATCATAATTTTAATTACGTAGGTGAAAAACCATTTTTTACCTTAGAAAAATTAAGAAAAGGTGTTTTCTTTAGATAAAAAATTATTAAGAAAAAAATGGGGTTAATTAGTTTTCCAACTGATCTTATTTTTATTAATTCCCACAAAAAAGTTAAAAGGATTTATTAATAAAATTGTGAGTTTGAAAATTAATAAAACAAAAGAATTAGTAAATTCAATGAAACACTATGTTTTTAATTAGATTAATCATTACAACAATAATAACAAGTATTATTCGGTCTTCGTCCAGCTCATTTCTACTTCTGAAAACCAACCTTTTCAGTTTACCAATAGATGGAATGCCCACAAGGTAGTCTTATTTGTTCTCAATTCTGAAATTTTTCATAATCCTACAATCTCAGCCATAGGTTCTAGGTTGTAGTTTCGAATTTTATCAAAAACCTTATCTGCTTCTTTGTCAATGACATTTTGAGCCATTTTTACGTATCGAAAAAACTCTTTAGAGTTTGCTGCGTGTCCCGAGATCTTGCGCACGATGTGCTCCGGCATGCCCAGCGAAAGCATGGTTGAAATGGCTGTTTTGCGCATCGTATGGGTGCTGATATGGTCTGATAATTTGTAGTGTTTTTTCTTTTTGGGATCGCGGTAAACAATCATTTGTTTGCCGTTTTTCTCACGGGTTTTAACCATCTCAAAATCGTTTGGCAACATACGAGCCATCACTTTGAGTTTTTTGTTAAACCATTCCTGAGTCATTTCGGGTAGTAACTTGCCGTTTTTACGTTTGTATTTGCGAACAATCGCTGCAGCGTAATCCGGTAGTTTAACACTCGTTACGGTGGCGGTTTTTTGCGATTTTACACGTATGTAGTAATCCTCGTTTATAATGGTTAGATTCTGGTAGGATAGATTCAACAAGTCTGAAACCCGCAAAGCCACCGTGCAGCCTACCACAAAAGTATCGCGTATTTTTTCCAGCTTTTTGAGCTTTATTTTCTTGTTAAATTCTTTGTTAAAAATGATGTAGTTCAGTTGTTCAACTGATAGTGCCACAATCGGAATCTCTTCTTTGGGAGTGTAGAACGAGCGGTGGTAGGAACCCACCGGAATGTGTTTGTCACTCTCCAAGTAGTTGAAAAACGCACGCAGCAGTTTCATCAACGAGCCAACGTAGTTGTCGTAGAAGTCTTTCTCTTTGTAGAGAAATTTGGTGTAACCCATATAGAACTTTGCATAGTATTTCTTGGCTACTATTTTTTCTCGGTAAGAAAGGTTTTGATCGATGTAGATTTTAAACCGAAAAGAACTGTGCGCTGCGAATTCTTTAAGCGAGCGCTCCAAGCATCGGTACATGCGTACCGAGCCAGAACCAATTCTTTGCCCGTTTTTCTTCGTTCTAATGCCATTTTCGGTTTCTTGAATCATATCATTCAACAAACCGAAAAATTGTTCCTCAGAGAGGACTTTACTCTTTTTTGAAATTTGTACCTGTGTTGCCATAATTTTTTCTCAAAACATACTTAAGAAAAAGCCATGGGGTTGCTTCAATTTTGTTGGAAAGCAAATAAAAAACGAGTTTTTTGAATTTTATTCAAATAATGCGATGCAATAATTGGACAACTCGATCTACTTGAAAACAGGTCATATTTGCTCAAAAATACGGAAATAACAGCTATTTTTTTGTAGGGGAAAACACTGAATTTTGGATGTTTATATATCATTTTCATGCGCCTTTGCCTACTATTCGCCACATCTCCGACAAGGTTTGAAAAATACCTTTGCCGGAGGATGCCGCTGCTATCAGGGGCGTGGGGTTTACTTTTCAAAACAAGTTCATTTTCACTAGGCCTTCGACACATGGAAGGTCTTGTTTTAAGTTTATTGTGGGAGTAACTATTCAGGTACAAAATCTATAATGATTAGAAATCCTGGTCCCCTTACTGAATTTTCAATACATTTTATTAATTCCTCAACACAATTATCTATCAATCCTATTTTAAAAATATAGCTTTTTAATTCTTCCGCCAAAGTATTAATAAGTTCGTCTGAGTAACTAGAATTATTTTTATAAGTCACTTGAATTGAGCTTTTTTTTAACGTTGTTGAATCAATCGGAGTAAAATAAAACCAGAAATTTACTCTTACATTTTTATTTTCAATGATGCCAAACTTATTTTCATGCCAAAAGTTTTTTCCAAAATCAGAGGCCTCTTTTTGTACTTTGATTAAATCACATTTAAAATCTTGAGCAATTACCGTAGTAGAATAAATTGTAAAGATCACAATAGTTAATATTATATGCTTGTAAATGCATTTATTATTTTTAACTTTCCAGTTCATCTTTATAAAACTTTAGATTGATAATATAGGTCATTCTATGCTCTCATTTTAATAATAACTACCATCCTCAAGTCTTGGCCCTTGTAAATTGTTTGTGTCTGCCTCAATTTCCTTTACTATTTTCAAAAGTGCCTCACATCGAGCGTTATTAAATGGTCCTTGATAATTTTTTGGCTTACTTTGAAATTTTGCATCTTTAGTAAATCGTGTTTTATATTCTTGGTAATTTTTATTAAACTCTTTAGAGCTTAATTCCGTAGAAGAAGGGGTGTTTTCATTCATAAAAACAGTTCCATGTTTAAATTGACCGTTTACTCTTTCATATGTAGAACCCAATAAAGGATAATAAGGATTATCCTCTACTCCATAAACTTCTTGTGCCATATAAAATGTTGCGACTTCTCCCTCAGTTTCAATATCGGTAATTAAATATTGACCATCTTCTTTACCTCTCGAAACAATTTTTTTCATTTCTGGTGATAATTGATAGGCATGAAACATTTCTTGTGACATAACTAATTCAGGATTAAGACCTTCTAAAGAAAAATTTATACTCTTATCATTAGGATCATATTTACCACCTCCTAAAACAATATCATTTGGAGAATTCAAGTAGAAAATTTCTTCTGAATTAACTAATGATTCGTACATTTTGGTAAATAAAGGAGATGCTTTCATTAATTCAATTTGAGCTTCTACCTTAGTAATCTGTTCCGATGTCAATTTCGACAAATCAATAATTTTTCCGTCTGGGTCAACGTAAATAATTGGACAATTTGAAACAAATTGGTAAGGGGATAGATTAGGATATTTAACTTCTATAGGGTCTCTACTCAACCACCTCCCAACTCTACTATCATACATCCTCGCACCAAAATCATATGAATTGCCTAAACCCTTCACCTCATCATCCTTCTCCATACCATCAAACCCATACCTATACGCATCTCCCTGTATCGTTCGCCCATCAAGGGCTACGCCAAACGGAGAGTAGTCTGTTATAGTCTGCAAGCAGACCCCTGACGCCGTTTTATTACCGTAAGCATACTGATATGCAAGCAGTTGAGATCTAGTGGATTGCCTAAAACGAGTCATGTTTCTACAAATATAGGTATAAAAACGGGCTTTTCTTTGAGGGTAAACCCCCATTTTTATAGGGGTTTATATTGGTTTTTGGAAAACGCAAAATATATGCGAAATTTCATCTTTTAAATACGAAACTACAACCAAGAACCCATGGCAGAGATTGTAGGATTATGAAAAATTTCAGAATGGAGTACCAGCAAAACTAAGTTGTGTGCATTCTATCTATTGGTATACTGAAAAACTGTTCTTCTGAGAGCATCTTGCTCTTTTTGGTAATTTGAATTTTTGTAGCCATATTTTCTATTTTTAGAAAATACTTGAGAATCAGCAGAGAGGTTACTTAAACTGTTGATTCATTAAATAATTACCGTACACTTAATTTTCGAGCTTTAATGCATAGATTATGAGGCTTATACAATTACTTAAGGCAAGAAAAACAGCCCCCTTATTACTTGAAATCTCAAAGAAAAGAAAGAAAAAACAACCCAAAAAAGAAAGAGAAAAGAGAAAAAAAACATTCCAAAAGAAAACCCAAATCAAGCAATAAATTAGGTGTAATAAGGGGAACTGACAAAACCAAATAAAAAACGCTGAAAGCCTTTTTTGTATAGCTTTCAGCGTAAAATTGTAATTGTTAATGAGTTTTTTGACTGCAGGATCAGGTCTGTTTAACCAATTTTGAATAAAACTGCCTGTAATCTACCTCCAATATAAACTAATCAAAGATGCAAAAAAAAGTGACACATAAACAATATTAAATACAAGTACTTTTTGCTTTTTAATTTCAACTTTAGAATAAATTAAGTAATTAATTGCTAAAAGTATTATAGCCATTGTAATAACAAGATTTGTATCAATATTGACACTAAGTTGAATTAAAATTGAATATGAAATCAAGTAGTCTACAAAACTAATTAGGGCAATTGCATATATATGCGGAATATCTTTTTCTTTAAATACCCTTGTATAGAAATTTCTTAAATCATATAATAATATACTTCGCCATTTTAGCATTTACCAACCGCTTTTAAAAAGTTCCCACATTTCTTCGTATGAAACATTTCCATAGTGATCCAATGTGGCTCCAGATTCAATTGCAGCACCATGTACCCACTGTACAGTAGGTTTCAATAGAAAATAGCTAGCATCCACTGCTGTACCAACTAGTCCACAAAAGCCTACCACACCAAAAAAAGCATCAGCACCTGTTTCAACAGAAATACTCCCCTTAGTTGTTATTTCAGTATAACCTTGATGTGCAGTAACAGCAATACCAATAAAATTAAGAATAACTCCTCCTGTTTTTACTACTTTTAATGCCGTAGTTTTAGTTGCATTAATATTCATAGCACTAACTTTTGAGGATTTAACTAACTTTGCATCCACATGCTGATTTCCGTTAAAATTAATGCTCCAAGTTTTTGTTTCTCCCTTATATTTCACTTGAAATTTACCCGATTCCAGCAACTTTTTAGCTTTATCAAGCCCACCTAATTTTTCTATTGCAAGTGCCGATAAGCTCAATTCAGTAGTAGGTATTTCTTCCACCATATCCCATACCCAATTCGGGATGGATGTTTTAGAACTTGAATTATTAGTCGGTTGATTTGAGTTAGTTGGTGTTTTAGCTTTTCTTAATGAAAGAAGTGAACCAACTTTCAACGACTTTGCATCCTGAGAATTTATTTTTTGCAATTCTTGATAATCAGTTCCTGTACGTTTACCAACACTATAATATGTATCACCTTTTTCAACTTTCCAAAACCACGCACCACCTACTTTTGTAGAATCTGCCCCATTTGGGTCAATAATCAAAACAGGGTTATTTCCATTCAATGCAAATGGAGATTCTTGCGGTTTAAATACAGGGTCTTTTGTTAGCCATCTCCCTAACCTTGGGTCATATTGTCTAAACTGTGTTGTGTAACTGTTACCGTTTCCTTTGACTTCATCATCACTCTCGTAACCATTAAACCCATACCTATATTCATTCCCCTGCATCGTACGTCCATCAAGGGTTACGCCAAAAGGAGAGTAGTCGGTTATAGTCTGCAAGCAGACCCCTGACGCCGTTTTATCACCGTAAACATACTGATATGCAGGTAGCTGAGATCTAGCGGATTGCCTAAAACGAGTCATATTTCTACAAATATAAGTATAAAAACGGGCTTTTTTTTGAGGGTAAACACCCATTTTTATAGGGGTTTTTATGGTTTTTTAAATAACATTAAAATTGATGAAAAATTTACATAACAATAAGATGTTATCTACTTATTTTTAATATCAAAGGCCTTGCTTCTTTAAACTTCGAAAACGCTTTTGCTATTTGCATGTTTTGCTGTCTAAAGAACTTAATAATCCTGCTTTATTCATGCTTTAAATTATTCTAATTTCTGATTTTTCGTTTCATTGTACTGTTTATTTTCAATCTTTAGCTTAACACTTACAAACCCTACAAAACACCTTGAAATAACTGAGGGGGAAGAAGTTAATAAAGACTATGAAAACCTTTTAAATATTCACTTTCTGGGTTTAATTATGATTGTTAATAACTTTATCTTTTAATTCTTCATTTTTTGGCTGACGGTATTCACTAACTCATTACCTATTTCTCAGAGCCCATTTTATTTCGTTTTTTGCCCATTTTTCTTTAGTCATCTTGATAATGTGTCTCCACAAACGTGGTGAATATTTGAAATAACCACGCTGATTACTTAGGTCACAACTATTTGTGGTGAAGAACGTAATCCACTCGTATTGCCCATTAGAATAAAATATTTGAATTGAAAAATAAGGTCGACTTTCATCGCTTATATCCTCGCTGCATTTTGGTAAGGATTTCACAATTCGCATAAGCTTTTTTAAATCTTTATGGTTATACTTTATTGCTACTATCTCCCCAAAAGTACTGACCATTATATCAGTACTAGGTTTTCTGGAATCCAATGGACGAAGACGCAATTGAATGGAATCCACCTGCAATTGTGACTGGCTATCAAAGACCAATCCGACAGCCCAAACAAATATCATAAATAATTGTTTCATTTCTTATTGATTTTCACCACCATCACCTATAGTTTCGCCAGTACGAACTTCCCCACCACCGTAGTGTCCTCCTGGGCGTTTCCCCTTACCTTTCTTTACGCGGTATGTGTTTTCAATGTTTATTGCATCTTCTTCTTCTTTGGTATCATTGATCTTTATAGTTGGCTCTGCAACTACATTCTGATTATACCTTTTTTTTCCTTTAGTCAGAAAGGAGTGTGCGTGTCCAATCTCGTGTATCAAATTTTCATCACTTTCCATGAATTGCCCGTTACCGAAAGTTGCAATCTCTTCATTGGCCTTTTTCCTAAACTCAGCTATTGCTTCTTTGGACTCACGGCTTTCTATCAATTTACCAAGCTCCTCTCCTAATTGCATTCTGCGCTCGGCTTGGGCATCAGTATATTCTTCAGCTTTATATTCAGGATCATAAAAAATAACAGCAAAACGCGATTTTTCGTTTCCTTCAGCACCTGGCTGAGCAAATTCAGCAGAATTTCTTTTATACTTGACATCAACCCTGTCACTACCTGTCATCACACTCTCAAATTCTAAGGAACCACCATTGACTTGAATTGCTACTATATTAGTTGCCACAGCTCTTACGTAGTTGTTTGCATGCGAAACTAAGGCTTTTGCATCTTCATATGAAGTAACTTTAATTTCGGATGACTTTCCATTTTTATCTACATAATAGATAACAAATTCATTTCCGTCACGATCTATAAATGCAATAGGATTGTTTGCTGTAAACACCATTGGACTAAACTGCGGATATTTTGATGCTAATGGATCTCTACTAAACCATCTCCCAACCCTCGCATCATACATCCTCGCACCAAAATCATAACTATTCCCACCGCCTTTTAGTTCATCATCCTTCTCCATTCCATTAAACCCTCTTCGGTAAAAGTCGTTCTCAATCGTCCGCCCATCAAGGGTTACGCCAAACGGAGAATAGTCGGTTATAGTCTGCAAGCAGACCCCTGACGCCGTTTTATTACCGTAAGCATACTGATATGCAGGTAGTTGAGATCTTGTGGATTGCCTAAAATGAGTCATATTTCTACAAATATAGGTATAAAAACGGGCTTTTTTTTAAGGGTAAATACCCATTTTTATAGGGGTTTTTATGGTTTTTTGGAAAGCTCTGTTAGTTAGTCTAATCCATGTATTTTATTCTCCACTTTACGTTTTTGTTTCAATACAAATCTCGTAAAAAACATATTCCCTCATTGACTCATTCTTTTAGTTCCATCCAAATCACCTGGTTTTTTGTCACAATTATTTGTATTTTTGTGACATGATGGACTCTATTAACAAGCAAATTGAAAAAATTATTCATCAATCAAAAGAAGGTACTATTTTTTTGACCTCCGACTTCAAGGATATTGGAACAACAACTGCAATAAGAAAATCCTTATCAAGATTTGTTGAATTGAGAATA